>PVBE010735490.1_pt1 | contig 17610 bp, 15 predicted proteins | sample 1631181 | NCBI WGS metagenome assembly PVBE01 (sample SAMN08397723, study PRJNA350692) | Marine metagenome, whole genome shotgun sequencing project. | isolation source: water | place: Pacific Ocean | collected 2012-04 | reverse complement strand
CAGTAGGCGGGCATCGACATCATCCAATATTTCACCATTGACGAATATTCGGCAACATTTCGCCAAATCACCGGATTCATCTTTCATGGCGTCCCGAACGTCTTCTCCGCAAGCCTCACCAATGGCCTTTACGGCGTCACCCACCTTCGCGTTGCCCGGTAAATTCAAAGTCACCCTGGTTTTGTCGGTAAGCGTCGACAAATACCCAAATACCCCGACATTCACGGCTATGCTGTGGTCGCTTTCCGTTGCTTCTTCGGCGGTATTTTGTTGTTTTGAGTATTGTTGTTTTTTGCCTTTTTTACTCGAGGAGTCGTACCAAAGAGGGGCGGATTTATCCGGACATAATATTTGGTTCATCGATCACTCCTGCCCGTCGTTCAAAGGCTGCGACAATTAATTTTCAAAAAAATTATGATTTCGTAGTGCGAAATCAAATTTCGTATAGTATAATACCGTGCGAATTCAACGGTCAACGGATTTATGGTGAAAAGGACGCCAGTGTGGACAAAAGCCTAGGCACTGCTCGAAAAAGTGGGGTCGCTTCTTTGGAACGCGGGCTCACTATTTTGATGGCGTTCAATAGCGACAAGGATGCGCTCTCGCTTGCTGATTTGTTCGAAATTACCGGGCTGAATAAAAGCACGATTTTGCGTCTAAGCGTGTCGTTGGAAAATATGGGTTTTCTAAAACGCCGCCGAGATGGATTATTTCAATTGGGTATGTCGGTTTTTATGCTTGGCCAATTTCATAAAAGATCGTTCTCAATTGCCGATCTTGCCGACCCTTCGTTTAGCGGGCTGGTCGAAGCTTTTGATGAAAGCGTCATGCTTATGGTGCTGGAAAACGATAAAGTCATATGTGTCCAAAAGATCGAATCTTCGAAGGCGATCCGCGATGTTGGTTTGAAAGTTGGCGATAGCTACAAATTGGATCGCTGCGCCGAGTCGGGAGTTTTTCGGGCATTTACCGGCGAAGTGGGTGATGTCTTTGATCGAATCCGCATTTCGATGATTGTCGAATCCCGGGGAGTACTTTTCACCGAAGTGGCAGCCCTAGGCTGTCCGGTATTTGACATTGACGGAAATTTATTTGGCGCCATCCTCATCTCGGGGCCACAGAATCGCTTTACCCGAAAGATCACTGGAAAAATGAAAGGCGGCCTAATCAAAGCCGCCGCAGATCTGACCCGGAGGCTGGGTGGGGATCCGACAATTTACGCCAAAGCCAAATATAAAGGTGTGACGCCATCTCTCTAATCACAAATTTTAATAACAAATTTCATGTTATTTTTTCAAATCTAACGGAGTAAGTTTATGACCCAAGGCTATGCAAAAAAACGCGCTGAACTTGTCGAAGAGCTAGACGGATTGCGTGTCGAAATTGACAAGGAAAAAAAGATCGGCTGGCTCTATCTCGACCGGGAGCCGCTCAATATCGTCTCATATTTGGCGCGCCAGCAAATCAACGCCATCATAGAGGCCTTTGACCAGGACGACGATGTCGGCGTTGTCGTCATTCGCGGCGCCAACGGCATCTACACCTCGGGCGGTGATGTCCGCGGGTTTTTTGATGTCCACCGAAACGGTATGTCTCACCTGTCGTGGAACATATCCGCTCCGGCGCGTTGTTCAAAGCCTGTGATATGCGCCTTGGAAAAATATGCCTTCGGGGTCGGGTTCGAATTGTCCCTGGCGTGTGATTTCCGTTTGGCAACTAAGGAAACCCTGGTGGGTCTGCCGGAAGTATCTATTGGTCAGATACCCGGCAGCGGCGGCGCCCCCAGATTGACCAGCCTGATCGGCCTCGCCCGTGCCAAGAAGATGATCTATCTGGGTGAACGCCTGCCGGCGGAAACGGCTTTGGATTGGGGCATATTAACGGATGTGGCCGAAGACCAGGCTGCGCTTGACGAGATGATCGACAAATACGCCGCCCGTCTGAACGCGCTGTCGCCACTGGCTCTCTCGACCATCAAGCAGGTCATGAATACGGCCTTCGATTCGACCCTGGATTTCGGCATGAACCTCGAAGGCCAGGCTTACGAAAAACTGCGGGACAGTTACGACTATACGGAAGGCGCCAATGCCTTTTTCGAGAAACGTAAAGCCGTCTATAAGGGGGAGTAGGCGAACAGACGGATTGGTCCCGCCGGACGTCGTTTATAGATCAGGGATGTCCCGGGACTATTCGTCCATCAGGTCCTCGACGGCATGTCCCTGTTTTGGCACCAGTACGGTGCGTTCGAAATCCAGAAACACCGTTCCGTCCGATTTCTTTCCCGTCGTTTTGACGGTCACTATTCCGGCATTCGGCTGCGAGTTCGATTCCCGTTTGCTCAGAACCTTTGACTCGGCATAGATCGTATCGCCGGCGAAAACCGGCGCCACCAGTCTGATGTCCGTCCAGCCGAGGTTGGCGATCGATAAATGGCTGATGTCGCTGACGCTCATGCCCGTGACAATGGCCAGGGTCAGCGTGCTGTTCATCAAGAGTTTTCCGAATTCGCTTTTCGACGCGTAATGCGAATCGAAATGCACCGGATGGGTATTCATGGTGAGAAGCGTGAAATTTATATTATCGGCTTCCGTTAAAGTGCGGCCCGGACGATGTTCGTAAACATCACCCACTTCAAAATCCTCGAAATATCGGCCGAATATTTCACGATACCGTTGGGGACCAATTTCTTTTCGGCGAACGACCATTGGCATTCCTCCTCTCAAGGAAGCGCCAAATATAACATTAAAATTTGTCTGGACAACAATTAAAATAGAATAGGCAATTAATCTATTCGAACGTTTATTACGCTACTTCTCCGAACTTGACCCTAAATCGTATTGTTCGTAATATGTCCGAACAATTATTATAAATTGGGCATGCCCGTTTAATGTGGCTGGCAGAATTACAGTTTCCGGCGGGCCTGATTGTTGAACGAATAAATCTTTAGGGGATGGCCTCATGCAGAAATACCAGATGTATATCGGCGGCGAATGGACGGATCCAGCAGGCGGCGAATGGTTCGATTCTTTTAATCCTTTTACCGGTAAACCTTGGGCGCAAATTCCCAAAGGAGGCGCTGCAGATGTGGACTGGGCGGTGGCTGCGGCTAAAGAGGCCTTCGAGACCGGCGAATGGCCACAGAAAACGGCCACCCAAAGGGGGCATCTGCTGCGAAAGCTGGGCGATCTGATCGCGGAAAAGGCGCAGGCGCTGGCCGCGACGGAAGTGCGGGATAACGGCAAACTCATGGCCGAGATGCTGGGCCAGCTCAACTACATTCCCCAGTGGTATTATTATTTTGGCGGCCTGGCCGATAAAATCGAAGGTTCAGTCATACCGACCGACAAACCGGATACGTTAAATTATACCAAGCATGAGCCACTTGGGGTGGTCGGCGCCATCACCGCCTGGAACTCGCCGCTTCTATTGATTGCCTGGAAGACCGCTCCCGGACTGGCGGCCGGCAATACATTCGTCCTTAAGCCGTCGGAATTTACCTCGGCCTCCGCCTTGGAGTTTGTCGAGCTGGTGGAGGAGGCGGGCTTCCCACCGGGCGTCGTAAACGTGGTGACCGGGTTCGGTCAAGAGGTCGGCGCGCCCTTGGTTGAACATCCCGATGTCGCCAAAATCGCCTTTACGGGCAGCGAAGCCGGCGGTCGAAGCGTTTACGAAACCGCGGCGCGCGGCATCAAGAAGGTGACCCTGGAACTCGGCGGTAAATCTCCCAATATCGTGTTTGACGATGCCAATATTGATGACGCGGTCAAAGGCGTAATCTCCGGTATCTTTGCAGCTACGGGACAGACCTGTATCGCCGGCTCCAGATTGCTGGTCCAGGAAAGCATCCACGACGAATTTATGGAGAAGCTGGTTGCCTTCGCCAAAACCGCCCGCATGGGAGATCCATCCGATATGGACACTCAGGTTGGGCCGGTAACGACCCAGCCACAATACGAAAAAATACTCCATTATATCGATGTGGCCACCAAGGAAGGAGCTAACTGTGAACTCGGCGGTGGTCCCGCCACCCGGCCCGAATGCGGCAACGGCTGGTTTGTCGAACCGACGATCTTTTCCGGCGTCAGCAATGACATGCGTATCGCCCAAGAAGAGGTCTTCGGACCGGTTCTGGCGACCATCCCATTTAAAGACGAGGAAGACGCCCTCAGAATCGCCAACGACAGTAATTATGGTCTGGCGGCAGGCGTCTGGACCCAGAGTATACCGCGCGCCATTCGCATGTCGGACCGGTTACGGGCCGGAACGGTCTGGGTCAACACCTACCGCGCGGTCAGCTACACGTCGCCGTTCGGCGGTTATAAGCGGAGCGGAGTCGGGCGAGAGAACGGTATGGAAGCGATCCAGGAATATATGCAAACCAAAAGTGTTTGGATCAACACTGGTTCAGAAGTACCGAACCCGTTCGCGTTACGGTAAGGGGTGCATTAGGCGTGTCTGATACCAGCACCTCCTCGGACGAGCGGTCGGCAAAGAAATGGGTCGGCCAAGCCGTTCCCCGCAAGGAGGACCAAGCCCTGTTAACCGGCCAAGCCCGGTTTATCGACGATCTGGAACCGGTGGCCGGGCTCCGGCACGCCGCCATTCTGCGATCACCCTATGCCCATGCGAAAATTCTAAACATCGATATTGCCGGTGCCGAGGTTTTGCCGGGGGTGACCGGCGTGGTAACCGGCGCCGACGTCGCCGAGTCCACAAGTCCCATACCATCGGTGGTGCGCACGCCGATGATCTGTTATCCCATTGCGGTGGATCGGGCGCGCTACGTGGGAGAGCCGGTTGCCGTTGTTGTCGCCGAAGACCGCTACGCGGCCGAAGACGCGCTGGAACTCATCAATGTCACCTACGAAGAGCTGCCGGTCACCGCCGATCCGGAACGGGCGCTTGATCCGGAAGGAACGCCGTTGCATGACGAGATCGGATCGAACGTCGCCAACCGCAGAAGGTTAGTGTCGGGAGACCCGGACAAGGCGTTCGACAATGCGGCCCATGTGGTTGAACTCGACTACCGGTTTCCAAAGTACGGCTCAACGCCGATCGAAACCTTCGGCATCATCGCCCATTTTGAATCGGCGCCGGACCGGTATACGGCCTGGTCGAACTTCCAGGGACCGTTCGTTCTACAACCGCTCATGTCCATGGCTTTGGGCGTACCCGGCAACCGATTGAGGCTGATAACGCCGCCCGCCAGCGGCGGCAGTTTCGGCGTTAAGCAGGGGGTATTCCCGTACATCGTGCTACTTTGCGCGGTCAGCAAGAAACTCGGCGTACCCGTGAAGTGGATTGAAGACCGCCTTGAGCATCTGATGGCGTCCACATCCGCCAATGACAGGCTCGGCAGTGCAAAAGCGGCGTTCGATGACAACGGTGAAATGACCGGACTTAGGTTCAAGCATGTCTGCAACCTGGGGGCCTATATTCGGGCGCCCGAACCGGCGTCGGTTTACCGCATGCAGGCAACCAGCAATGGATGCTACCGCGTCAAAAACATTGATACGGAGATCGTTCTCGTCACAACTAATCAAATGCCAACTGGATTAAACCGGGGGTTCGGTGGTCCGCAATTTTACTTTGCCCTTGAACGCATCATGGATCTCGCCGCCAAGGAATTGAACATCGATCCGGCCGAGCTGAGACGGCGGAATTTCGTCAAACGGGACGAATTTCCCTACGACTGCCCCGGCGGATCAATTCTAGATTCAGGTGATTTCGAAAAGGGGATCGATGAAACCTTGCGGTTGGCGGGGTATGAGGAATTGTTGCGAAAGAGAGATAAAGCCCGGGCGGAAGGGCGTCATTTCGGTATCGGCTTCGCCTGCGGTGTCGAGCCGTCGGGTTCCAATATGGGCTATGTTTCTTTGGCCCAGACCGCAGAGGAACGGGCGGGATCGGAACCCAAATCCGGCGGCAACACCAGCGCGTCCATTTCCATGGACCCGACCGGCGCGGTCACCGTGCATCTGTGCAGCACACCCAATGGCCAGGGCCATGCGACTGTCGCTTCTCAAATCGTTGCCGACGCGTTAGGAATCGATATCAGCAAAATAGACGTGGTGACCGAAATTGATACTCTGACCAGCGCCTGGTCGCTGGCTTCCGGCAACTACGCCAACCGGTTCGCAGCCGCGGTGGCGGGGGCGGTATCCAGATGCGCCGGTCAGGTTGTGCACAAACTCAAAGAGATCGCCGCCGACGAACTTGAATGCGACATTGATGATATCGAACTGGCCGAAGGTTTTGCCCGCCACAAGGATCAAGGCAACCGGTCCATTCGGGTGGGAAGGCTGGCGGCCCGCGCCCATTGGGACCCCACCGGCCTGCCCGAGCGGATCGAGCCGGGTATTTATGAGACCGCTATTTTTTCGCCGCGCAAACTGACGCCGCCTGACGAGGATGACCGAGTCTCTTCTTCGGTGACCTACGGCTCGGTTTTCGATCTGGCGGCCGTTGAGATTGATCCGGCATCGGGACATGTGACAATCGACAAATACGTATCAGTCCACGATGTTGGGAACCTCCTCAATCCGTTAATCGTCGAGGGTCAGATTTGGGGCGGTTTCGTCCATGGCTTCGGCGGCGCGATGATGGAAGAGGTGGCCTATGACGCCAACGGCAATCTCCTGTCCGGAACTTTCGCCGATTACCCGTGCCCGACGGCGCCGGAAATTCCGAAAATGACAATCGGTCATATTGCAACGCCGTCGCCCCACACCGATCTCGGCTGTAAAGGGATGGGAGACGGCAGTTCCATGCTGACACCGGCGGCTTTGGCGAATGCCGTTTCGGACGCCCTTGATGTACGGGAGGTCGAATTGCCGCTAACGCTCAACCGCGTCTGGCAGTACGCCAACCAGATGCAGCCCCAGCCAACCACAGCCAAAATACAGACCAAAATTCCGGCGGGAAAAAGCGACCATGAACTGCCGCCGGGAAGCCTGATCGGCGAAGGCAACGTGGTGATCGCTGCTGATCCGGAGACCGTTTGGAATATGCTGCTTGATCCGGCTGAATTGGCCGCCGTCATTCCGGGTTGCGAAAAACTGGAAGCCACCGGCTCTGGTGCCTATGCGGCGAAAGTGAAGATCGGCGTCGCCGCCGTCAGAGGAACCTATGACGTCACCATTGGCCTATTTGATATGGAGCAACCCAGCAAAGTGCGGCTGGCGGGAGAGGCCAAAGGCGCGCTGGGACACGGCGGCGGGCAGGGCTGGGTATTTCTGAAAGATTTGGGAAATGGCAAAACGGAACTCGCTTACCAATACAGCGCCGATGTGGGCGGAAAAATCGCCAGCGTCGGTCAGCGCGTCCTCAAGACCGTAACCAACGTGCTTATCGCGCAATTCTTTCAAAGTTTCGACCGCCGGCTAAAAGGTGGTGACGGAAATCCGTCGGTTTTGGACCGGCTGCGTCTGCTGATGACCGGGTTATCCGGCATCATCCGGGGTTTGCTGGAAGGAAGCGGCCGATGAAGCCTGTCGCCTTCGATTATCTGCGCGCCGACAGCATCGAAGAAGTGCTTAATGCGCTCGCAGAATACGAAACCGATGCAGTCTTGCTGGCCGGCGGCATGTCCTTAGGTCCCATGCTCAACATGCGCCTTGTGCGCCCTTCCGTGTTGATTGACTTGAATCATGTCCGGGACCTCGACAAAACACGAATAAGCGATAATGAAATTATGACCGGAGCTACCGCCCGCCAAGCAGATATATTGATAAATCAGGACGTCGCGGTAGGAACGCCGCTGCTTACCAAGGCGCTTGGCTTTGTCGGCCATTTTCAAACACGCAATCGCGGCACCATGGGTGGTTCGGTCGCCCATGCCGACCCAGGCGCCGAAATTCCCTTGGCGCTGGTGACGCTGGGAGGGGAAATTGAGCTGTCTTCAAAACGGAATCGGACGAGGAGGATAGAGGCGGATAATTTCTTTTGCGGCGTTCTCACCACGGAACGCCGACCCGATGAGATGCTGACATCTCTCCATTGGCCTCGGCAGGCGCCCAAGACCGGTTACGCCTTTGAGGAAGTGTCGCAACGGCCCGGAGATTTGGCCATTACCGCCGTGGCCTGCGCAGCGAAGGTCGGCGTTGATGGCCGGGTCGAAGAGCTAGACCTGGGAATTGGCGGCGTCGAGGACCGGCCCTTTCGGCTGAATACCGAGGTTGTGATCGGTGAACAAGCCGATGACCCAACCATTCAGGCTTTGTCAGATCAGGCGTTCGATACCGTCAACCCGACTGAAGACCTGACCGCCGGCGCGGAATACCGAAAGGCGCTGGTCCGGACTTTGACCGTCAAGGCAGTGAAGAACGCCTTTGCCGATGCGGCGGAGAAAGCGAGTAACGATGGATAAAATCCTGAAAAATAAATTCGGTAAAGTAAGGCTGACGGTGAACGGGCGGTCTTATGAAGGCGAAGCCCAACCCCGTACCTTGCTGGTCGATTTTCTGCGTCACGAATTAAAATTGTACGGCACCCATGTGGGCTGCGAACACGGGATCTGCGGTGCCTGCACCGTGTTAGTGAACGGCGGGGCGGTTCGCAGTTGCACCCTCTACGCAGTGCAAATGGATGGCGAGGAAATTGAGACCATCGAAGGGTTGTCCGACGGCAAAGCCTTGAGCGTTCTGCAAAAATCCTTTCAGAAAAACCACGGTCTGCAATGCGGCTTCTGTACGCCCGGTATCCTGATGTCATCCATGCATTTCCTCAGGGAATCGCCGTCGCCCAGCGAAGAAGAGGTGCGGGATATGCTTTCCGGACATATTTGCCGCTGCACCGGATACGAAGGAATTGTCCGTTCCATTCTTGAAGCGGCGGAAATTTTATGCGGTGAACAGACTTAGACTTCAAGCTGCCTATTTTTGAAAATACCAGTTTTTATAATACTCTAATAGTCGCTAGTTTTTGCTGTTTTGGTCTTTGACCGTATAAAAGTTTGTTGACGATTTCGCATGATTTATATAAATTTGTATGGACATATTTTTTTATTCGATCCGAATGGCAGTTAAAATTACCTGGTTCGCAAACGTCGGATCAAAACCGGGGCACGGACGCACTGTGGAGGGACCTAGCTGTGATCAACCATGAGAGTGATCAACAAAATATGAGTGAGCAGGAAGAAAGACTGATCCTCGACAGTATCGACACCTTTCTGGAGCGAGACGTAAGACCCCACGTCCTACGGCTCGAGCATGCGGATGAATATCCGAGGGACAATGTCGAACAAATGAGGGAGCTTGGACTTTTTGGCACCATGATCGCTCCCGAATACGGTGGATTGGGTCTTTCGGCTTCGACCTACGCCAAGATCGTCGAGAAAATTTCGGCAGTCTGGATGTCGCTAACCGGTATTTTCAACTCGCATTTGATCATGGCGACGGCAGTCCAGAGATTTGGCACGGAAGATCAGAAGCAATATTTTCTGCCGAAATTCGCCAGTGGTGAAATGCGTGGCGGCCTTGCTCTTACCGAGCCCGATTGCGGCACGGATTTGCGCGCCGTTCGGACAACCGCCAAGAAGGACGACAAAGGCGATTACGTGATCAATGGCACCAAGACCTGGATAAGCAACGGTATCGAAGGCTCGTGTTTCGCCCTGCTGGTCAAAACCGGTGCGCCGGGTGAGCGTGGTAATGAGGGAATGAGCTTGTTCCTCGCTGAAAAAGGGCCGGGTTTCGAGGTCAGCCGCCGTTTGGAGAAAATCGGCTACAAAAGCATCGACAGCGCCGAACTGACCTTCAGAGATTTTCACGTTTCGGCCGACCGTTTGATCGGTGGCGAAGAAGGGTCCGGTTTACAGCACGCGCTGGCGGGCTTGGAAATCGGCCGTATTAATGTGGCCTCTCGGGGTATCGGCGTGGCCCGGGCGGCGATGGATGAATCGGTCGCCTACGCCCAAATACGCAAGACCTTCGGCAAACCGATTTGCGAGCATCAGGCCATTCAGCTCAAACTGGCAGATATGGCCGTGCGCGTGGAAGCGGCGCGCCTTCTTGTTGAATCGGCGGCCCGCGCTTATGACCGTGGCGAACGCTGTGACATGGAAGCCGGCATGGCCAAACTGTATGCCTCGGAGGCAGCCCTGGAAAACGCTACCGAGGCCATGCGTATTCATGGCGCTTACGGTTACTCCAAGGAATTCAATATCGAGCGGTATTACCGGGATGCGCCGCTGCTTTGTATCGGCGAAGGCACTAATGAAATTCAGCGAACGGTCATTGCGCGGCAGTTGGTCAGCCGCAACCCGATCTGATCGAACATTGTTCCGGAGTAAATTGGAGACATGAATGCTGCCCCTTGAAGGTATTAAAATCATAGCCGTCGAACAGTATGGCGCGGGACCTTTTGGCACTCTCTATCTTGCAGATCTAGGTGCGGATGTCATAAAGATCGAGAATCCCCGGGACGGCGGCGATATCAGCAGGAACATTGAGCCTCATTTCTTCGGTCCTGGCGACAGCCACTTCTACCAAACCTTCAATCGCAACAAACGAAGCTTGACGCTGGATCTGAAGCAACCGGAAGGACAGCAGGTGCTGCACGATCTAGTGCGTGATTCGGATGCAGTGCTCAATAATTTGAGGGGTGATCTGCCGGCCAAACTCGGTCTCGAATTCGAAAGCCTTAAAGAATTCAACCCAGCTATTATCTGCACCCATCTTTCCAGCTATGGACGGACCGGTGAAAGAGCCGGTTGGCCTGGCTACGATTATCTGATGCAGGCCGAAACCGGATATCTTTCGGTTACCGGGGAGCCGGGCGGTGCGCCTGCAAGATGCGGTCTTTCAATTGTCGATTTTATGACCGGGTTGGCGGCGGCTTTCTCGCTTGTCAGCGGGGTTTTGAACGCCAGAGCCACCGGCCAAGGGCGGGATCTGGACGTCAATTTGTTCGATGTCTCGATGTTCAATCTCAGTTATCTGGCGACGTGGTATCTCAATGAAGGTCATGTTCAAGGGCAAACGCCGCGCTCTGCCCATCCTTCACTTACGCCCAGCCAACTGTATCGAACCAAAGACGGTTGGATTTTTGTCATGTGCAACAAGGAAAAATTCTGGCCGATACTGGTGGAAACGATAGGGAAACCGGAATGGATCGATGACCCTCGATTTAATTCCTTCGCCATGCGATTGGAAAACAGGGATCTCCTGACCGAATTGTTGGATGAAGTTCTATCGGAACGCGATACTGCGGAATGGTTGGAGAAACTGGAGGGAAAAGTGCCGGTGGCGCCCATCAATGACGTTGAGCAGGCCCTGGAGGCGCCCTTTGTTAAAGATCACGGGCGGATCGTCGATGTGCCTCATGATACAGAAGGTGCTGTAAGATTGCTCGCCTCACCAATAAGATGCTCGGACGAAGACATTAAATACCGGGCGGCGCCGAAATTGGGGGCGGATGCGGACGACATTCTGCATGCGGCAGGATATAATGAAAGCCGAATCAAGAAACTTCGAAAGGCTAAAGTAATATGAATGGCGCCGAGCAATCTCATTCCAGTAAATCGAGTAGCCGCTACGTTCAGCTCTCAGATACCTTGAAAAAAGAAATCGCCGGCGGGCAATACCCGGTCGGCAGTCGTCTGCCCACCGAACACCAGCTCTGTAAAAAATATAATATCAGCCGTCATACGGTGCGCGAGGCCTTGCGGCGGCTTAAAGAGCTTGGCCTGGTTTCCCGGCGGCAGGGATCCGGCACGGTCGTCGAATCGGTGGAACCGACGGCGACCTATGTGCAATCGATCCAGTCGCTTGAAGATATCGTGCAGCATGCGCAAGAGGCCAAGCTTTCGGTGATTACAACCGAGACGGTTGAGGCCGATCAATGGTTGAGCCAGCAACTGGGCTGCCAATGGGGGGACCGCTGGCTACGCGTCGAAGGCGTGCGCCGGGTCGCGGGTCAGCAGGAACCGATATCCTGGACCGAAATTTACATCCACGATGATTTCAGTGGCGTAAAGCAGTACATCAAGAACGCGCCGCGTGCCATCAGCGCCCTGATCCAAGAACATTACGACGAACCGATCACCGAAGTAAAACAAAAGATCAGCGCCGTCACAGCGCCGGATCACATTACGAAAATGTTGAAAGTCCTTCCCGGTGCACCGGCTTTGTCAATCATCCGGCAATACCGCAATAATGCGGGCGAAGTTATACTGCTGTCTTTGAGCATGCATCCGGGTGAGCGCTATATGTATTCAATGAGCATCAACAAGGTGAAAAACTCCTTCACCATCGGGGACTAATCTTCACCGTTCCCAGGTTTGGATTCTGTGAGGAGTGGATTTCCCGCGGTTCCAGGTTGATATCGAATTTTTTGAAATGTCCATACAATTATTAATCAAATCCCGAAAAATTTCCCCACAGTACCCGAAGTGCCGATGCAATTTTAATTTTGCCAATAAACGCTGTATTTTGGGGAATTATATAATGGATATCAATTATTTCTTTGGTGATGATTCTTAATTCAAGGCCCGCTGAATTTAGAAATGTACGGACATTTTATTGTTGCCAGGATTTCCTTGTAAGGCTAAGATTAGCCGGTAAATAGGAATGCTGACTGAGACTTTATTAAAGACAAATATGTAATAGAAGACGGAGACGACGCTATGACGGATTATGCCGAGCAACGGGGCAACCTGTTGAAAGATTTGGACGGATTGAAGTGCGAAAAAGACACCAAAGCGAGAATAGGGTACGTCATCCTCGACCGTCCTCCCGTCAATGCAATTTCGGAAACGGGGCGGAAGCAGATTGCCGCTTTGCTCGCTGAATTGGATAACGATCCGGAGGTGAGGGTGATCGTCGTGCGGGGCGCCAACGGCGCCTATTGCGCCGGTGGCGACATGCACGGGTTTTTGAAATTCCCCCGCGATAAAATGTCCAATCTGGCCCATGACATGGGTACGCCGGAGCGCTGCCGGAAGCCGGTGATCGCAGCCCTGGAAAAATTCGCCATGGGGGCGGGCTTTGAAATGGCTTTGGCCTGCGACGTTCGAATTGCGACCGAAAACACGCAAATTGCTCTGCCGGAAATTACCCTAGGCATCATTCCGGGAAGTGGCGGCACCCAGCGTCTGGCCAGGATCGCCGGTCTGGGAAGAGCAAAGGACATGCTGATGCGTGGCCGTTCCATCAGCGCCCAGGAAGCGAAAGAGTGGGGCGTCATTGCGGAAGTCGTTCCCGATGGCGGACTTGACGATGCCATTGCCCAGTGGGCAGATGATCTGGGGTCGTTGGCCTCTTACCCTATGACGACGCTCAAACGCGTGCTCAACCAGACCTACGAGACGCCGATCAGCACGGGATTCCACCTAGAGGGCCAGGCTTTCGAAAAGCTCCGTCCGGGTCCTGAATTTAAATTGGGTATTGAAAGTTACTTCGCCAAAACCAAACCCGACTATTCAGACATGTAATTTAGGTCCACGCGATTTGTACGGGACTAAAGAGACCGCAACCGGAAACGTTGGATTTTCCCGGATGACGTTTTGGGCAGTTCGTCCAGGAACTCGATCCAACGGGGGTACTTGAAAGGCGCCAAGCGGTTGCGGATAAATTCTCTCAGTTCGTGCTCCAGTTCTGGGCCGGCGTTATCCGCTTGTTTCAGAACCACAAACGCTTTCGGCTTTATCAGCTGCTCGTCATCAGGTGCACCGGTCACGGCAGCTTCCAAAACCGCGCTATGCTCCGTCAGCGCGGACTCGATCTCGACCGGTGACACCCAGATGCCGCCGACTTTAAGCATATCGCTGTCGCGTCCGCAGAAAACATAGCAGCCGTCTTCATCGCGGTAACAGGTGTCGCCGGTGTAGAACCAGCCGTCACGCATGGCCTTGGCTGTCTTTTCCGGCTTGTTCCAATAGTAGGCGGCGGTGCTTTCACCCTTGATCGCCAATTCGCCGACTTCTCCGTCGGGAAGGTCGTTGCCGTCCGGATCGACGATGCGTCCTTCATAACCCGGCACGATGGGACCGGCTGTCCCCAGCTTCACCTCGCCCGGTTTGTTGCTGGTGTAGAAATGCAATACCTCGCTCGATCCGATACTGTCGATAATCTCAAGACCCGTATGTTCGAGCCAGCGTTCATATAGAGCCGGCGGCAGGGCCTCGCCGCCCGAGGCGCAGAATTCGATGCTGGAGAGATCGACTTCAAAGCCGTTCTCCAATAGCTGCAGTTGCGCCGCGTACAAGGTTGGCACGCCGTAATAATGGGTCGGCTTCATTTCGTTCATGATCTCAAGCGTATTCTCCGGTGTGGGGCGGTCCTCCAGGAGAATAATCGTCGAACCGGTCCACAGGGGAAAACTCACGCTGTTGCCAAGACCATATGCGAAGAACGCCTTGGGCGGCGAGAAACCGACACTGGATTCCGTCAGGCCGATGGTGCCGATGCCGTAATATTGCGAGGTGTAAACCATATCCTTGTGCTGATGCACAGAAGCCTTGGGATCACCCGTCGAACCCGATGAATAGAGCCAAAAGCAGTCGGTTTCCGGTCCGGTATTTTCGGGTTCGGCGAAGGTGTCCTCATCGGCGATAAGATCGTCGAGTTCCAGCCAGCCGTCTTGCTTTCCTTCAACGACGATTTTGACCGCGACGTTTTGTCCATTGCTTTCAATGGCGGGCATGATCTCTCCCAGAACCTCGGGAGACGCCAGCACCACCTTGGCCTCCGAGTCGGAGAGCATGTAGGTGTAATCGTGAGTACGGAGAAAATAATTGACGGGGATCGGGATGGCCCCGATGCGTATGGCCCCTAAAAAACCATAATAGAATCCGGGCACATCTTTGACCAATAGCATGACGCGCTCACCGGGTTTTACGCCTTGACGGCGTAGAGCGTTGGCCATGCAGTTGACATTTTCCGCCATATTTCCGAACGTAAGTTCCCGGTTCTTCCAGAGCACCGCCACCTTGTCGCCTCGTCCTTCGTCGATATTCCGGTCTAGAAACGGGACGGTGACATTAAATGTGTCAGAGAAATTCAATGTTGCCGGTGTTACGGTGTCATCCACTTGAACACTGTGATCATTTTGTGTCATTGGTCGGCATCCTCTTTTTAAGACCGGTATGTGCTGCAAATTACCTGGCAGCGGCGTCAATAGTTTTGAAATTTGTTTGGATCAATATTGTAATATCCATTTGTTAATTAAAAAATATAGCCGTAAAAACCATATTATCTGCGGAAAAATTTAAAAACAATATATCTTTATGTTATGAAGGCTACAATAAAAATGTATGGACAAATTTTACATTCAATGCCAGAGTCAGATCTTCACCGCGATCTGTAAACGCTCCTTTGGAAAGTTATTTGATGACGAATAAATCACCCGGCGGCAGCTTTAAAGAGTTTAATCTTGATTGGTCGCGAGGGGTCCTTGAAGTTTTCAAGCGCGCTGAAATTCGGCATGCCGCTTATGTACCGGACGCCGGCCTGGAGCCGCTCATCGATTTTTGCCATGGCGATGAGGCCATTAGGGCCACTATGTTGACGTCCGAACAGGAAGGCGTCGGCATGCTCGCCGGAGCGTGGCTGGGAGGAGACCGAGGTGTCCTGCTGATGCAAAGCAGCGGCGTCGGCAATTGCATCAATGCTTTATCCTTGCAGGCGAGCTGCCAGATACCGCTGGTAATGCTGGTGACGATGCGGGGTGAATGGGCTGAATTTAATCCCTGGCAGGTACCCATGGGCCAGGCGGCGCAAACCTGTCTGGAGGCCCAAAACGTAATCGTTTACCGCGCCGAGGAATCCGGTGAGGTGCCGGACGTGGTCCAAGCGGCGATAGACTTCGCCTTCAACAGCCAGGTCGCCGTTGCGGTTCTCCTATCGCAGAAAATGATCGGTCGGAAACAATGGGGGGGCGTCAGCGGCGATGAATAGCGAAACCCGGAAACTCGATCGGCGTTGGGTGGTCAGGACACTGCTATCCGACCGCCGCGATATGCTGGTTGTCACCGGTCCCGGCGCACCCGCCTATGATACCGCCGCTCATGAGGACCATCCCCACAATTTATATCTGTGGAACGCTTTGGGTAGTTCGGCGATGGTCGGGATGGGGTTAGCTCTGGCGCAACCCAGCCGTCCGGTCGTGGTTATTACCGGCGATGGAGATATGCTCATGGGTATGGGATCGCTGGCGACCATAGCTGTTCAAAAACCCGCCAATCTTTCCATCGCCGTACTCGACAACGAAAGATATGGCGAAACCGGCATGCAGGAGAGCCATTCAGCTTATGGCGTCGATCTGGCGGCGATCGCAATGGATTGCGGATTCCCGATGTCGGACACCTTGACAGAGGAAGCTGAAATTTTTCACCTCGCCGAGCAACTACACACCATGGCAGGACCGCAATTCGCCGCTATAAAAGTCAAGGCCGAAGACCTGCCCCGTGTGCTGCCGCCCCGGGACGGCACTTTCCTCAGATGCCGCTTCCGTAGCGCAATTCTGGGTGAAGACAGCTGATTATCAAATAACCACAGCAAATGACGCGGGGTCATCAAGCCCTCAACACGAGTCCATCTGTGCCTGAATCTCTACTCTAAGGTCGTACATGAAAGGAGACTTCACCGTCGCACTTAATTTTTAAACTGGAAGTGTCTAGCCCCCTTTTTATGTACCATTTTGCAGTAGAGTTTCTGGCACCGGTGGTCTCATGTTTAGTGACTGATGAGGCCGGATGTGATTGTACTGTTTGAGCCAGGTATTGATGACCACTTGGGCCTGTCTAATTGTTGAGAACCACTCTGCATTGAGGACCTCTCTTCTGAGAGTACCATTGAAGCGTTCGTTGTATCCGTTTTCCCACGGGCTTCCTGGATAAATCTGAATAGGCTTAATACCAACCTTCTTGAGCCAGGCTTGTAAATCACGGGCAATAAACTCTGAACCATTATCAGACCGGATGTAATGTGGTTTGCCGTGCTTGAGGAATAAGGGATAAAGCGCATCCAGCACTTCGGTGTGACCCATTCGCGGCTTTGCAGCTACACAGAGGGCTTCTCTGGTGTATTCATCAATGACGGTCAACATCTTGTAGCTGCGGCCATTGCTCAGCTTGTCATGAACAAAATCGACACTCCAGATATGACGGGGATATTGGGGGCGCAATCGAATGACGGAACTGTCTTTATGATACAGCCGTCTCTGTTTTTTATGACGGCGCGGTAATTGTAGACCTTCTTCTCGCCACAGCCGTTCAATCTTCTTGTGATTAACCACCCAGCCTTCCATGCGAAGCAACTGGGCAATCTTGCGATAGCCGTACCGGCCATACTGCTTGGCGAGTCTGATCATTGCTAGACGCAGGTCATTGTCATCGTTCTTAGCTACTATTCCGTATCTTTGGGTGCTACGTGCTAAACCAATCGTTTTGCAGGTTCGTCGCTCTGAGGTATCCAGCTTTTGACGAACATAAATTACTGCCTGACGCAGATTGGCAATCGTCAGGCCTTGGGTTTTAAATAATCGAGGCTTTCTTTAAGGATCAGCTTATCAAGCTCAAGATCAGCCACGATACGCTTCAACCGGGCGTTCTCTTTCTCCAGAGATTTGAACTCGTGGAGCTTTGATTTACCGATCCCACCATATGTCTCT
>PVBE010067517.1_pt1 | contig 17610 bp, 17 predicted proteins | sample 1631181 | NCBI WGS metagenome assembly PVBE01 (sample SAMN08397723, study PRJNA350692) | Marine metagenome, whole genome shotgun sequencing project. | isolation source: water | place: Pacific Ocean | collected 2012-04 | reverse complement strand
GGAAGATGCAGGAGCTCCAGCCAGAGATGAAGGCGATCCAGGATCGCTATGCGAAGCTCAAGACCACTGACCCAGCTCGCCAGAAGATGAATACCGAGCTGATGAATCTCTACAGGGAGCGCGGGGTGAACCCGGCGAGCGGCTGTTTCCCGATGATCCTCACGATGCCGGTGCTGTTTGCGTTCTACTCTCTCCTCTCGGTGGCGATCGAGATTCGAGGGGCGCCGTTCATCCTGTGGATCCAAGACCTCTCGCTCCACGACCCGATGTACGTGACCCCGATCCTGATGGGGATCACGATGGTGGTGCAGCAGCGTATGACGCCGAGCACGGCAGACCCGACGCAGCAGAAGATCATGATGTTCATGCCCATCATGTTCACCTTCATGTTTCTGTGGGCGCCGAGCGGTCTCGTGTTGTACTGGCTGGTGAGCAACGTCTGGGGCGTGGGCCAACAGGTCGTGACGAATCGGATCATCGGCCCGCCTATCGTGCGTGCGGTTCGTCCTCCGGCCGAGCGGCGAGTCAAACGGGTGGGCGCAGGACAGACGTCTCAGCGCAAGAAGCAGGGCTAGCCAGCGCCTCCCGGGGGTGAACGATGACAGCGGATCTTCGTGAGGAGGTCGTCGCATTCGTGGAACGGGTACTCGAGGCGATGGGGCTGTCGCTCGTGGTGTCGCTCGACGCCTCACCGGAGGGCGTACGGGTCGACCTGAACGGCGACGATGGCGAGGTGCTGCTGCGTCGGCGTGGCGAGGCCCTCGACGCCCTCCAGCACGTGGTCAATACGGTCTATCGCCGCCGCCTGCCAGAGCAACATCCGATCGTCGTGGATTGTATGGACTTCCGCCGCAACAAGGACTCGGAGCTCCAACGGATGACGAGGCTGCTCATGGACCGAGCGAAGTCCTCTGGCGAGGCCCAGGAGATCGGACCGCTGAACCCGTACGCACGCCGGCTCGTCCACTTGGCCGTGGCCGAAGACCCCACCATGGCGTCGGAGAGCGTTGGTGACGCGTTCCTCAAGACGGTGATCATCTCGACCCGCGGCTAGCTGCCTGTCGTCGTCCGGCGGCGGCTTCCCCACGATGTTCTCGACCCACGACACGATCGTGGCCATCGCAACTCCGCCAGGGCGCGGGGGGATCGGCGTGGTGCGCCTTAGCGGATCACAGGCGGTCGGGGTGATCTCTCGGATCATCGAGCGTCGGCAGCCGCTGGTCCCGCGGCACGCGACGTTGACACGGATCGTACCCTCGGCGCGTGCGAACGATCGCGACGGGTTGATGGCGATCGATGAAGTGATCGTGACGGTCTTCCGCGGGCCGAAGTCCTACACGGGTGAGGATGTGGTGGAGATTAGTGCGCACGGAAGCCCACTGTTGCTGCGAGCGATCGTGCGGGCGGCGATTGTGGCCGGTGCCAGGCTGGCTGAGCCGGGCGAGTTCACGCTGCGATCATTTTTGAGCGGGCGGACGGATTTGGTACGGGCAGAAGCGATCGGGGATCTGATCGACGCCGTCACGCCGGTGCAAGCGCGCGCGGCGTTCGACCAACTCGAGGGCACGCTAACCGATCGCATTCGCGAGATCGATGCCGAGGTGTTCGACCTGATCACGCGGTTGGAGGCCTCGCTGGACTTCCCGGAGGAGGGCTATCGGTTCATCTCGGGCGACGAGGCCGAGAGCCGGTTGGAGGCGACGAGGACAGGGCTCGAGGTCCTGTTGGCCGATGGACGGAGAGGCCGCGCGATCCGCGAGGGATACCGCGTGGTCGTCGTGGGCCGACCGAATGTCGGTAAATCTAGTATATTCAACTACTTACATGGGTCTAGCCGTGCAATCGTGAGCGCTGAGCCGGGGACGACACGCGACCTGTTGAGCGAGGTGGTCGATGTTGGTGAGCTCCCTGTCACCCTAGTGGACACGGCAGGTATCAGAAGCTCGTCTGACCCGGTGGAGTCTGAAGGGGTGAGGCGGGCGAAGCTCGCGAGTGGCGTCGCAGATCTGGTCGTCCTGGTCCTCGATCGCTCTACGCCGCTGACCGCCGAAGACAGGACGCTGGTGGCGGAGACGTGGAGCAGTCCCAGGGTTGTCGCGGTGACCAAGGTGGATCTACTGGCGGCATGGGAGATGCGCGACCTCGAGGAGCTCGACGGGTCGGGTGGGGACGTCGTACCGATCTCGTCGGTGACGGGTCAGGGCATGGACGATCTCGTGGCAGTGCTCACCTCGAGGGTGCTCTCGGTCGAGCCCGTCCGGGAAACGCCGATGGTGACGAACCTACGCCATTCGGTACTGCTGGAACGGTGCCACGAGGCCGTGACCCGAGCCAGGGCCGGTGTGGCAGCACGCGTGTCGGAGGAGTTCGTCCTGGCGGATCTGCAAGAGGCACGAGGGGCCCTAGAGGAAATCACGGGTCGGCGCACCCCGGAAGATGTATTGGCCAGAATCTTCGAGCGGTTCTGCGTCGGGAAGTGAGTGGCCACGTGCGGCAGCGAGAGCGAAGCTGATGGCAGGCTACGACGTGGTGGTCATCGGGGCGGGCCATGCAGGGTGCGAGGCCGCCCACGCCGCAGCGCGGCTGGGTTGTCGCGTGGGTCTGTGCACGCTGTCAGCCGACACAGTGGCGCTCATGCCGTGCAATCCCGCAATTGGGGGGACGGCGAAGGGACACCTGGTGTGCGAGGTGGACGCGCTAGGTGGACTGATGGGACGTGCCATCGACGCGACCGGAATCCAGTTCAAGCTGCTGAACAGCAGCCGAGGTCCGGCGGTCTGGTCGCCTCGAGCTCAAGCGGACAAGCAGCGATACAGCAGATGGATGAAAGCGGCGCTCGACGGGGAGCCTGGTGTTGAATGGCTCCTTGGTCGGGTGGAGCGCTTGCTCGTACAGGCCGGCCGCGTGACCGGTGTCGTGCTCGAGGATGGGCGGACATACGTGTGTCGTGCCGTTGTCGTGACTGCGGGAACGTTTCTCAACGGTTTGACACACATTGGTCGGGAGCAGCAACCGGCTGGCCGGGTGGGTGAACCGCCGTCGCGCGGCCTGGCGGATTCGTTGAAGTCGTTCGGCTTCGAGTGGGGTCGGCTGAAGACGGGAACGCCCCCGCGGCTGCAACGCGACAGCATTGACTTCAGCCGGCTGGTCGAGGATTGGGGAGATGCTCAGCCGGTTCCGTTCTCGTTCATGACCGGTCGAGTGCAGCCTAACGCAGTGGCTTGCCACCTCGTGCACACGAACGATGCCGTGCGCAGATTGGTACAGGCACACCTGGAAGAGTCACCGCTGTACAACGGACAGATCACTGGCATTGGTCCGCGCTACTGCCCATCCCTAGAGGACAAGATCGTCCGGTTCCCCCATCGGGGGCGTCATCAGATCTTCCTCGAGCCGGAGGGTCTGGACGTGCCCGAGGTGTATGTGAACGGGCTCTCGACGAGCCTTCCCCGTCACGTGCAGAGCGAGCTGGTACACGTGCTGCCAGGACTCGAGGAGGCGGTCATCTTGAGGTACGGCTATGCGGTGGAGTACGACTTCATCCAGCCGACGGAGCTGCGGCGAACGCTGGAGGCCAAGCGCGTAGGAGGACTGTTCTTGGCGGGGCAGCTGAACGGGACCTCGGGGTACGAGGAGGCCGCCGCTCAGGGGCTGGTCGCCGGTGTCAATGCCGCGCGTCTGGTCATGCGCCGGCCCGCTCTGACGCTCGGTCGAGACGAAGCCTACATCGGGATCTTGATCGACGATCTGACGACGAAGGGCTGTCTGGAGCCGTACCGAATGTTCACGTCGCGCGCCGAGTACCGGCTGCTGCTCCGAATCGACAACGCGGACCTCAGGCTCACGCCACGTGGACGGTCCGTTGGGCTGGTCGACGAGTCGCGGTGGACGAGGTTCGTCGAGCGACGTGGGCGCTTCGACAGGAACCTCGACAGGTTGCGGCGAACCTTCGTGCGCGTGGCGACCGGGGAGCGGATACCAGCGTCGCAGCTCCTACGACAACCTGGGCGAGAGCTCGCGACGCTGCGGCGCAGTGGTGACGTGTCTGTCGAAGTGGACGAGGGAGCGGTCCGCCTGGATCTGGTGAGCGTCGAGACGGAGTTCAAGTACGACGGCTACCTGAAACGGCAGCGCGCCGAGGTCGCGAGGGCGGCTGGCCAGGAACGACGACGCATTCCGCGTGGATGTAAGTTCGAAGAGGTTCCTGGGCTCACGAGGGAGGTCGTCGAGCGGCTTTCGGCGGTGCGGCCGGAGACGTTGGGTCAGGCCGGGCGCGTGGCAGGGGTCACGCCAGCCGCGGTGGCGGTCCTGTCGGCCTATCTGGAAGGGCGCGGGCGGTGTAGAGTGGAGAAGGCGGAGGTCGTGGAGCCAGCGGGGGCAGGGGACTCCCGGAGCTGCGCCGACCTCGCGAAGCCTATATGAGCGCGCTCGGGACCCGGAAGGGCGGCGGTACGCGGTCGTCACGGGGAGGACGGCGGCCCAGGGGTGCGGACGCTGGGATGCCCCGCGTGCGTGATCTGCCCGGCCGGCTGGACAAGCGAGCACGTCGGGCCGGTGTCGTCCTGTCCGAGGCCTTGGTTGCTGGCCTGGTGTCGTACATCGAGCTCCTGGGCCTCTGGAATCGCAAGATCAACCTGACATCGATCGCGAACTGGGACGAGGCGATCGACCGACTCCTCATCGAGCCATTGATTGCGTGCCGGTATCTTCCCAAGGGCCCAGCGTCGGTGATGGACGTGGGCTCGGGTGGTGGCTCGCCGGCGATTCCGATGAAGCTGGCGGTTCCGGCCATTCATCTGTGGATGGTGGAACCCAAGACGAGGAAGTCGGCGTTTCTACGGGAAGCCGTTCGGCAACTGGGACTTCGAGACGTGCGGGTTGAGAGCGCGCGATACGAGGAGCTCTTAAGCAACCCCAGCCTCCATGAGGCGATGGACGCGGTGACGCTCCGCGCGGTGCGCGTCGAAGCGCGCGTTCTGATGAGCCTGCAGGCCTTCTTGAAACCCGGTGGCCGAGTCCTTTGGTTCCGGGGGCCGAGCGGGCATGCGGCGCCCACGGGTTTGACCCCACCGCTCGAGTGGCAGGGTACGTACCCGCTGGTCGAGGCCCTCCAGAGCCGGTTGGTCGTTCTACGAAAGACCGGCATCGGTTATTCTGCCTAGCAGACAATATCCCTCCAAGTTTGCCCGTCCAGCACCAACGGCGCCGTCTCGTGGTGCATCGGGACGAGCGGATCCGGGCGTGAACCCGATGTTCCACGTGAAACATGCCCGGCCTACGTTGCGCCGTGCCGCGCCAGACGCGACGTGTTCCTCGCAGGTCAAAAGGTACTGTTTCACGTGGAACATCCGATCGATACATGGATGAGAGCCGCGTCGGCCGGGCGAGGTGCCATTCGGTGGCGCTTGACCGCGACCGTTCACCGGCGTATCGTGGAGCCACGGCCCTCGGCGAACCGAATATGGCCAAGATCATCGCAATTGTCAACCAGAAGGGCGGGGTCGGGAAGACGACGACCGCCATCAATCTGGCTGCGTCGCTTGCGCTTGCCGAGCGGCGCGTCCTACTCGTCGACCTCGATCCCCAGGCAAACCTGACCAGCGGCGTTGGGCTGAAGGGTAAGATCGGTTCGTCGGGGACGGTCTACGACGCCCTTTCCGCCCCCGAGAACTTCGACATTGCGACCTGCGTTCTCCCGACCATCGTCGATGGGCTGTCGCTCATACCCTCCGATCGCAACTTGGCCGGTGCGGAGATAGAGTTGGTCGCTTCGGACGAGCGCGAGCACCGGCTCCGGATACTGATTGCCCCCCTGCTCGACAGTTTCGATTATGTGTTCATCGACACACCCCCGTCGCTCGGGCTCCTCACCCTCAATGCCTTGGTGGCGGCAGACGCCGTGCTCATCCCGCTGCACTGCGAGTATTTTGCCCTGGAAGGGTTGGCGGATCTCGTCGGCACGCTGAACCGCATCCAAGCGACGTTGAACCCGCGCCTCGACATCGAAGGGGTCGTTTTGACGATGTACGAGGGGCGTACGAATTTGGGTCGGCAGGTCAGCCGCGAGCTCCGAGAGTTCTTTCGAGAGAAGGTTTACGAGACGGTCATTCCTCGGAACGTCAGGCTCGGCGAGGCACCAAGCCACGGGGTACCGGTCATTCTCTACGACGTGAAGTCGAGAGGGGCCGAAGCGTATCTCGCGCTGGCGAAGGAAGTACTCAGGCGCGAGCGCGACTCGATGAGTGCAGCCTAGCAGTCCGTGGCTGATAGCGTGCTGTCACAGTGATTCGTCGGAATAAGTTTCGAGCGCGGCACCGGTAACAGCTCCCTTGGAGGGATCGATGGCAGAAAAACGTCAGGCACTGGGACGAGGCTTGAACGCCTTGATACCCCAGGCGCCCAAGGCGCGCTCGGTGGCGTTCGAGGTGGATATCGATCAGCTGTCACCGAACCGGCATCAACCACGCGCACACGTTCACGAAGCTCGGCTCGATGAGCTGGCACGGTCGATCAAGTCGAACGGGGTGATTCAGCCGATCGTCGTGCGCCAGAGCTACAACGGGTACGAGATCGTCGCCGGTGAACGTCGGTGGCGCGCCGCGCAGCAGGCGGGCATCTCGCGTGTGCCGGTGGTCGTGCGGGAGGTGCCGGACGAACGCCTTCTGGAGATCGCGCTCATCGAGAACATCCAGCGGGAAGATTTGAACCCGATCGATGAAGCCCTGGCGTACAAGAACCTGGCAGACAGGTTCAACCTGCGCCAGGACGAGATCGCGCTCGCGGTGGGCAAGGATCGTTCATCCATTGCGAACTACCTGCGGCTCCTCAAGTTGCCCAACGAGGTGCGGAAGGGTGTCGCTGAGGGCGCCATCTCGATGGGGCACGCCAGGGCACTGCTCAGCCTGCCAGACCAGGCGTCGCAGAAGCGCGCGGCCAGAGAGCTCGTTGAGCAAGGTCTGTCCGTGCGGGACACCGAGCGCCTGGTCAAGCGGCTGGCGGGAGACACGCCGGGTCGAGGGCCCGCGAGGCGGAGGGGCAAGGTCGACGTGCACACCAGTGCAGCCGAGGAGCGCCTCCGACTCTCGCTCGGCACGCAGGTCCGCATCGCCAGGAAAGGCAAGGGCGGGCGTATCGAGATTCACTTCAAGTCGGAGGACGATCTCCATCGGATCTACCAACAGCTCGTGGCCGCTCAAGCCGCACCCCTAGAGGGGGTCCGCTAGCACACCTTCGTAATTTCTTCGCGTCCCGATCGTTGGCGCGATCCTGCAGATAGTGGCACCGCTGTCGCTGAAACGGCGGGGCGCAGCACCCCCTTTCAACACGACCTCGCGCCTGCGCTTGCCAGGAGCATCCAGGAGAGCGTCAGCACCCTTCCTTACCTGCTTTACATGGCGCTGTCCCCCCGGCCGGTTCGACGAAGAGAGTCCGGTCGGGCGTGATTGCGTTCTGTCCGAACGACTGGTTTCGAGCTGTGCGACTGTCGCGGCGCTTGCCCTCGATCGATGCGGATGGTATAAATTGACGTTTGTCTCGCGCGCCGGGACCCGACGGTCATCTGGCGCGGTACCAGCACTTCAATCGAAACCGTCTGCTCGTGATTCCCGACCTCTCGGTCCTCTGGGTGATCGTGTTCGTGCTCGCCCTTGCGCGCGTGGTCGAGCGTCTGCTGTTCGGTCCGGTCCTGCGTGTCATCCGGGCCCGGGAGGCTGCGGTTGGCTCGGGGCGGGATCTGGCCGCCAGCGCGTCCACGCAGGCGTCGGCCGCGGCTGCGGAGGCGGATGAGAAGGTTCAGGGCGCGCGCGCGACCGTCTATCGGGAGATGGACGACCGGCGGCGTAGTGCCCTGGCCAGCCACGCCGAGGCGCTGGCGGCGGTCCGAAGCCAGGCCGAGGCGGAGCTCTCAGAGGCGACGGCCCGACTCCGGTCGCAGGCCGAAGCCAGCCGCCACGACATCGGCCGGCAGGCCGACCTGCTCGGTGCCGCTGCCGCGGAACGCATCCTGGACCGCAAGACGTCCTAGCCGAAGGTGAGCTCTCCCCCCTGGTGACGAACCCTCAGACCGTCGACGCCGCAGGCGCCCTCACCGTCCCCACCCGTCCCGGACGAGACGGGGCGGCTGGTGTCATGCCCCACCGGCTTCCAATGCCGACGTGGGTGCATCGCGTCGCCGTCCTGGTGGCGATGCTGGTGTGCCACGCCGGTGTGGGCGACTCGAGCGTCGAGCGCTCGCCGTTGGCCCCCCTTGGGGAACGTCCCGCCGCAGTCGATCAGCGCGGCGTCGTCGTCTGGGCCGCGAGCGAGTCTCAGCCGGCGACGGAAGGCCACGAGCCAGCCGCGGACGACGACACGCACGCGGAATCGGAGGACGAGGCGCATGGGCCCGGTCCGTGGTCGCTCGTCGGTCGGCTCGTGAACTTCGTGATCCTCGTGGGCGTGCTGTTCTACTTCTTGCGGGCACCGGTGACGGCCTATCTCGAGGAACGCGGCGAGCAGGTCCGTCGGGACCTCGACGAGGCTGCCGCCATGAAGGAATCTGCGCGCACCCAGCTCGACGAGCTCGAACGGCGGATGGCGGCACTCCCGGGTGAGATCGACGGGCTCAAGGCACGCGGTGCCGAGGAGATTGCGGCCGAGGAGGAGCGCATCCGACGGGAGACCGCCGCCGAAAGGGAGCGGTTCCTCGAGCAGGCGCGTCGGGACATCGACCTCCAGCTTCGCACCGCGAAACGAGAGCTCGTCGAGCACGCCGCGAACCTCGCGGTCGAAGCGGCGGCGGGTCGGATCAAGGCGACGATCACCGAGGCGGACCAAGATCGTCTCGTGGACCGGTATCTCCAGCAAGTGGAGTCTCAGCGTGAGTGACGCCGTCGAGCGCCCCGGGAGGGGTTGGTCGTGAGCGCCACGAGCATCGTGGGGCGTCGGGAGGCGGCCCGATTCGCGCGGGCGCTGATCGATGTCGTGGTGCGCGAATCTGCCGATGGCGAAGCGATCGGCCGCGAGCTGCGGGAGTTCGGCCGGCTCATGGCGAGCCACGCGACGCTGGGCGGCGTGCTCTCGAACCCGGCGGTGCCGGTGCCGCGCAAGCATGCGCTCGTGGGCGCCTTGCTCGAGCGCCTCCCCGGGACCACCAGCATCACGCGAACGACCCTCCTGTTATTGGCCGAGCGTGATCGACTCGGTCTGCTGCCCGCCCTCGAGGAGGCGTATCAGGAGCGACTCATGGAGCACCTGAAGGTGGTCCGGGCCGAAGTGGCCACGGCGGTGCCGCTCTCCGCGGACCGAACCCGGGCTCTCGAAGAGAGTCTCGCGCGCACGACGGGCCGGCGCGTCTCATTGGCGGCCCGTGTCGACCCCTCCATCATCGGTGGAGTCGTGACACAGATCGGCAGCGTCGTCTACGACGGGAGTGTCGTTCGGCAGCTGTCGCGCTTGAAAGAGAAGATCGTCGAAGGCGCGTAGCGCCCACGCGACAGGAAGTGTAGAACCATGGACATCACTGCGGACGAGATCTCCAAGCTCATTCGAGAGCGGATTGGCAGCTACGCGGCGGACGTGGACGTCGCGGAAGTAGGCAGCGTCGTCACGGTCGGAGATGGCATCGCGCGCGTGCACGGGGTACAGCGGACCATGGCCGGCGAGATGCTGGAGTTTCCCCACGGCGTGTTCGGGCTGGCCCTGAACCTGGAGGAGGACAACGTCGGCGTCGTGCTTCTCGGGGAGCACCAGAAGATCAAGGAGGGGGACACCGTCAAACGCAGCGGACGGATCATCTCGATACCGGTCGGAGAGGAGCTGCTCGGGCGGGTGGTGAATGCCCTGGGTCAGCCGATCGACGGCAAGGGTCCCGTGGCGACCCAGGCGTCGTTGCCCCTCGAGCGTCTCGCTCCGGGTGTGGTGGATCGGCAGCCGGTCCGCGAGCCGCTGCAGACCGGCCTCAAGGCGATCGACGCGATGATTCCCATCGGCCGCGGCCAGCGCGAGCTGATCATCGGCGATCGGCAAACCGGCAAGACGGCGGTCGCGATCGACACGATCCTCAACCAGCGTGACACCGGGGTTGTCTGTATCTACAACGCGATCGGTCAGAAGCAGTCGACGATCGCCCAGGTGGTCAAGACGCTCGAGGATGCGGATGCGATGCGCTATACGGTCGTCGTCGCCGCCGCGGCGTCCGACCCGGCACCGCTCCTGTACCTGAGTCCGTATGCGGCCTGCACGATCGGCGAGTTCTTTCGGGATTCGAGTCGCCACGCGCTGTGCGTGTACGACGACCTCTCGAAGCATGCGCAGGCCTATCGTGAGATCTCGCTCTTGCTTCGGCGGCCACCTGGTCGCGAAGCTTACCCCGGCGACGTGTTCTACTTGCACTCGCGGCTACTCGAGCGGGCCGCCAAGATGCGAGACGAGCTGGGCGCAGGGTCGCTCACGGCGCTGCCGATCATCGAGACCCAGGCGGGCGACTTGTCGGCCTACATCCCAACCAACGTGATCTCGATCACGGATGGCCAGATCTTCCTCGAAACCGACCTGTTCCACCAGGGCGTCAGACCGGCGATCAACGTCGGCAACTCCGTCAGCCGAGTGGGTGGGTCCGCGCAGATCAAGGCGATGCGCCAGGTCGCCGGCACCTTGCGCCTCGATCTCGCCCAGTACCGTGAGCTGGCGGCCTTCGCCCAGTTTGGCAGCGATCTCGACAAAGCGACGCAGGCGCAGCTGAACCGAGGGGGTCGGTTGGTGGAGGTGCTGAAGCAGCCGCAGTACCAACCACTGCCCGTCGAGCGACAAGTGGCCATCCTCTACGCGGGCACGAACGGGTTCCTGGACGCGGTGCCGGTCGAACGGGTGGCCGAGTACGAGCAGGAGCTCTACCGCTTCCTGGAGACCCGACACCCTCGGGTGCTGCCCGCAGTCGCCGAGAAGCGGCAGCTCGATGACCAGCTCAAGAGCGACCTGGGGGCGGCGCTGAAGGAGTTCGGCGAGCAGTTCACGGCGTCGAAAGCGGTGGAGGCGGCCTAAGGTCCGAGGTCGAGATGCCTTCCCTGATCGACATCCGGCGACGGATCCGCGCGGTCAAATCGACGCAGCAGATCACGAAGGCCATGAAGATGGTGGCCTCGTCGAAACTGCGTCGCGCGCAGGAGCGTGTGGTCGGCGCACGGCCGTTTGCCGAGGAGGCGGAGCGAGTCCTGGCCAGCCTTGCGTCCCGGGTGGAGCCGTCGGCGCATCCGTTGTTGGCCACTGGACAGGAGCCCCCCCACACGCCGTGCACGCTGGCGATCGTGGTGACGGCCGACAAGGGCCTCTGCGGGAGCTTCAACACGAATGTCATCAAGGCCACCGGCGCGCTGCTCGAGCGGGAGCAAGGTCTGGAGCGAGGAGTCGCCCTGGCCCTCGTGGGGCGGCGTGGACGTGACTTCTTCAAGCGCCGTGCGGTCGAGGTGCGATACGAGCGGGTCAATCTGTTCGCACGGCTCGAGTACTCGGACGCACGCGAGATCGCGAAGGTCGCTATCGAGGAGTTCACGAGCAGCCGTGTCGACACCGTCAGGCTGGTGTTCAATGAGTTCAGGTCGATCCTGCAGCAACGTGTCGTCACCACGCCGTTGCTCCCGATTCCGAGGCCGCCTGCCGACGCATCGCGCGCCGCGGCGTCAGGCGTGGACTATCTGTACGAGCCCGCGCCTGTCTCGATCTTCCCTGGGCTCCTCCCTCGGTACATCGAGATCCAGATCTATCGGGCGTTGCTCGAGTCCGCCGCGGCGGAACAGGCCGCGCGCATGACGGCGATGGACGCCGCTACGCGGAACTCGGCGGAGATGATCGAGCACCTCACGCTGTACATGAACAAGGTCAGGCAGGCGGCCATCACCCGCGAGATCATCGAGGTGGTGTCCGGTGCGGAGGCACTCTAGGACGGGCTGCTAGACGGGTCCGCCTGCCGACGGTTACCGAGGGAGCGCATGGCGAACGTGGAAGCGAAGGACGAGAGAGTCGGACGGATCGTGCAGATCATCGGCCCGGTGCTGGATGTCGAGTTCGAAGGTCATCTGCCAGCCATCTACAACGCGCTGCGTGTCACCTCCGCGGACGGCGAGGGACAGGACGCGATCGACGTGACGGCCGAGGTGCAGCAGCACCTTGGGGAGAACCGAGTGCGGGCGGTCGCGATGAAGCCCACCGACGGCATGCAACGCGGCATGCCGGTGATCGATCTCGGCAAGCCGATCTCGATGCCGGTCGGTCCCAATACGCTGGGACGGGTGCTGAACGTGCTCGGTGAGCCGGTGGATTTCCCGGACCGACCGGTTGAAGCAGCCGAGCACTGGTCGATCCATCGACCGGCGCCGCCGCTGACGGAGCAATCGACCGAGCTGCAGATGTTCGAGACGGGCATCAAGGTTGTCGATCTGCTGGAGCCGTACCTCCGCGGAGGCAAGATCGGCCTCTTCGGGGGCGCGGGTGTCGGGAAGACCGTCATCATCATGGAGCTCATCCACAACATCGCGCTCAAGCACGGTGGGGTGTCGGTGTTCGGTGGTGTGGGAGAACGGCCGCGTGAGGGGAACGACCTGTGGCTCGAGATGCAGGAGAGTGGGGTCGTGAAGCCGGACGACCCCGCCGGGTCGCGGGCGGCCTTGATCTACGGCCAGATGACCGAGCCTCCTGGCGCGCGGCTCCGCGTGGCGCTCAGCGCCCTGACGGTCGCCGAGTACTTCCGGGATGCAGAAGGCAAGGACGTCTTGCTGTTCATCGACAACATCTTTCGCTTCACCCAGGCGGGGTCGGAGGTATCGGCGCTCCTGGGTCGGATGCCGTCGGCCGTCGGCTACCAGCCGACGCTGCTCACTGAAATGGGCGAGCTCCAGGAGCGGATCACGTCGACGAAGAAGGGGTCGATCACCTCCGTGCAGGCGATCTATGTGCCGGCGGACGACTACACCGACCCGGCACCGGCGACGACCTTCGCGCACCTGGATGCGACGACGAACCTTTCGAGGGCGATCGTGGAGCTCGGAATCTACCCGGCGGTAGACCCCTTGGCCTCGACCTCGCGCATCCTCGACCCACGGATCATCGGGTCGGAGCACTACGAGGTGGCGCGCGAGGTGAAACAGGTGCTGCAGCGCTACAAGGACCTCCAGGACATCATCGCGATCCTGGGCATCGACGAGCTATCGGAGGAAGACAAGCTGACGGTGTCGCGGGCACGCAAGATCCAGAGGTTCTTGTCGCAGCCCTTCTTCGTGGCCGAGCAGTTCACCGGCGTTGCCGGCAAGTACGTGCCGATCGCCGACACGGTCCGAGGCTTCAAGGCGATTGTGGGCGGCGAGCACGACGCGCTGCCGGAACAAGCGTTCTACATGGTCGGGAGCATCGAAGAGGTGCTCGAGAAGGCCGAGAAGCTCCGAGCGGCGTGACATGGTCCTGCCCCAGACACTCTCGTTGCAGATCGTCACGCCCGACCGCTCGGTCGTCCAGGAGGTCGTGGACGAGGTCCAGATTCCTGGTTCCGATGGCTATTTCGGTGTCCTGCCGGGGCACACGCCGGTGCTGACGGCGCTCCAGGTCGGCGAGCTGTGGTACCGGCAGGGTCAGGAGCGGTTTCATGTCGCCGTGGCGCTCGGCTTCGTCGAGGTGCTACCCGAGCGCGTCACGGTCCTGGCGGACGTCGCCGAGCGTGCCGAGGAGATCGACGTGGAGCGCGCGGAGACCGCCAGGGACAAGATGGAGGCAGCGCTCAGCAAGCCGTCTCCCGACACGGATCAGGCTCGGGTGAGGCTCGAGCTGGCGAAGGCTCTGATACGGCTGCAGGTTTCGACCCGGGCCAGGGCTCGCGCCTGAGCGATCGGCGTCTCTCACGTCCTCCCTCACGGCGAGCCGACTCGTGGCTCGGTACCGACCAGGGTCACGAACTCGGCCACGCCGTCCGGAACGCAAGCCATTTGCATGCTCATTTCTTGGGCCGCCGCGTCGCATCCCGGGCTTCGGCGGTCGACCAATGAGGACAGCTATAGCGCCAGGCCGGATCTCGGGCTGTTCGTCGTGGCTGACGGCATGGGTGGGCACGCTGCGGGCGAGGTCGCGTCCCATGCGGCCGTGGAAGCGATCCAGGCCTCGGTTCGACTGAGCGCCGTGACTGAGGAGCCAACGGCGGAGGGCGTGCCCGTCCCGGCCGACCCCGAGCGGGACACCAGTCGCCTCGAGGCGGGATTTCGGGCGGCGAACCGCCGCCTCGCCGACCTGGTGGCCGGCGATCCCTCGCTGCGGGGGATGGCGACGACCGCCTCGGCTGTTCTGGTCGCCGACCAGGAAGCGGTGGTCGCCCACGTGGGCGACAGCCGGGTCTACCGTCTGCGCGGCGGCGCGCTCGAGCAGATGACCCAGGACCATTCGTGGGTCGAGGAGCAGGTGCGGGCCGGCACGATGAGCGAGCTCGCTGCGCAGCGGCATCCCTGGCGCAACGTCGTCACGCGCGCCCTCTCGGGCGGCGAGGATCCGAAGGTCGACGTCTTCCGGCTACCCCTGGCGAGTCGTGATCGCCTCCTGCTGTGCTCGGATGGCCTCAGCGCTGTCCTTGGGGATGAGGGCATCCAGCGTCTCGTGGGCCTCGCCGGGCCGCTGCACCGCGTGTGCCACGAGCTGGTGGAAGCCGCGAACCGGGGAGGCGGGCCCGACAACGTGACCGTCTTGGTGCTGGAACTCGATGCTGCATAACCTTCGACAGTTGGTGCGCTATCGTGGCCTGATCCAGACCCTCGTCGTCCGCGAGCTGAAGGCGCGTTACCGTGGGTCGGTCCTGGGATTCTTCTGGTCCTTCATCAATCCTCTGCTGCTGCTCCTGATCTACACGTTCGTGTTCAGCGTCGTCCTCCCGGGTATCCGCCCCGTCCAGATCGAACCCTACGCGCTGTTCCTGTTCTGTGGTCTGCTGCCCTGGACATGGTTTTCGTCGTCGTTGCTCGAATCCTCGAATGTCCTGATCTCTGGCGGCAATCTCATCAAGAAGGTCCTGTTCCCAGCCGAGATCCTGCCGGTGGTCTCGGTTCTCGCCAACATGGTGCACTTCTGTCTGGGGTTACCGATCCTGGCGGCTTTCCTCATCTACTATCGGGCGCCGTTGCACTTCTGGGAACTGGTCTGGTTTCCCGCCGTCATGCTCGTGCAGCTCGTCCTGACGCTCGGCCTGGCGCTGATCCTGGCCGCCGTCACGGTTCACTTCCGTGACATCCGGGATCTCCTCGCAAACCTGTTGACCTTTTGGTTCTTTGCGACGCCGATCCTGTACCCCATGGGGGAAGCGCCACCGTTGGGCCGCGGTTTCTTGAACCTGAACCCCTTCACACACCTGGCAGTGTCCTACCAGGAGATCCTGTTCTACGATGGGCCGTTCGGACACTGGAAGTGGTTGATCGCTCTCGGTGTGGCGTCGACCGGGCTGTTCTTCGTCGGCTACTTCGTGTTCGACAGGTTGCGGGACTCCTTCGCCGAAGAGGTGTAGACTGCGAGGTCGCCCGGTCGGATGGGGCCGGCCGGGGACCGAGGATGTCCGATGAACGCCATCGAAGCCAGCAACGTCAGCAAGGTGTACCGCCGCTACGGCCGACGACGCCAGTTCGCCACGCTGAAGAGCGCGTTGATCTCGCGGAGCCTGATCAAGGACCTGAGACCCGACGAGACGTTCGCCGCGTTGCAGGATGTCTCGTTCACGGTGAAGGCCGGGAGCACCTTCGGCGTCATTGGGCGCAATGGCTCCGGCAAGAGCACCATGCTGAAGCTGGTCGCCGGCATCACGAAGCCGACGACGGGTACGGTACGGGTCCAAGGTCGGATCTCCGCTCTCATCGAGCTAGGGGCCGGGTTTCACCCGGAGATCTCCGGCCGCGAGAACGTGTTCATCAACGGGATCATGCTGGGTTTGTCCAAGCGCGAGATCACCAGTCGCTTCGATGAGATCGTGGAGTTCGCGGAGCTCGAGGACTTCATCGACGCACCGGTCAAGACCTACTCCTCGGGCATGTACATGCGCCTGGGCTTCGCGGTCGCTATTCACGTCGATCCAGACGTCCTCCTCATCGACGAGGTCCTCGCCGTCGGGGATGAAGGCTTCACGCACAAGTGCCTCGACAAGTTCGGAGAGTTCCGGCGGCGCGGCAAGACCATCCTGCTCGTGACCCACGGCCTCGGCCTCGTGGAGCGTTTCTGCGACGAGGCGGTCTGGTTGGACGCGGGGAGCGTCAAGGCAGTCGGCGATCCCAAGCGCGTCATCGGGGCCTACATGACGGACGTGGAGCGGCAGGAAGAGGCGCTGCTCCAGGGTGTAGACGCCAAGGCGCACGAGGTGGCGGAGGCGGCACCAACCCCGGAGGTCGAAGAACGGCCCGACGACCCCGTGGAGGTCGCCGAGGGCCCCACGGACATGTTTCTGGCCACGGAGGGGCGGTGGGGGTCTCGGGAGGTGGAGATCACCGACGTGACGCTGGTCGGCCCGGACGGGACGCCGGGCCACCTGTTCCACTCGGGCGACGCGCTCCAAGTTCGGATACGGTTGAAGACCAAGATCCCGGTCTCCGACTTCGTCTTCGGTGTCGGCCTCTTCAACGCGGACGGGGTGTGCTGCTACGGCACGAACACGGAGATCGAGCGCTACCGGTCGATCGTGATCGAGGGTGATGAGACGGTCGTGCTCGATATCGACCGCCTGGACCTGGTCGGGGGCACCTACAAGCTGGACGTGGCCGTGCACAGTCGTGAGGGCTATCCGTACGACTACCATCGACTGCTCTACACGTTTCGCGTCAAGTCACCGCTGAAAGACGTCGGTATCTACCGGCCGACGCACCGTTGGGAGTTCTCGTCCGGCATTCGGCTGGAGCGTGAGGCGGCCGACGATGCCGAGCAGACGGCGACGGCCGCGAGCCCCAGCGAGTCTTGAGCCGCCGTCGGCTCGACCCCGTTTGCGGAGACCCGATGCCGGTGCTCGATCTCGATGACGTGGTGGCGTTCGCGGCGCGCCTGCGTGCCGCGGGACGTGTCGTGGTGTTCACGAACGGCGTCTTCGACCTGCTGCACCCCGGGCACGTCAGGTATCTCCAGGAGGCCCGGCGTGAGGGCGATGCCCTGATCGTGGCCGTGAACTCGGATCGATCGGTGCGTGCCAGCAAGGGTCCGGTCCGCCCGGTCGTGACCGAGCCCGAGCGTGCGGAGGTGCTGGCCGCCCTGGAGTGCGTCGACGCCGTGCTGGTGTTCGATCAGGACACACCCGAAGCCGTAATCCGACGCCTGGAGCCGGACGTCCTGGTGAAGGGGGCCGACTGGCCCGCGGATCAGATCGTGGGTCGAGACATCGTCGAAGAGCGCGGGGGTCGGGTGGTCCGCGTTGGCTATGCCGCCGGCTTCTCGACGAGCATGATCATCGACCGTGTGCGGGCCCTTGCGGACGCACACAACTCGTCCTCGGGCGCGTCACCCGACACCAGACAACCCGGCTGAGCAGAGGCGGACGATCGTGGTTTTCGGCACGTCGACGTCGCTGAGCCTGCGGGCGCTCCTCAAGAGTGCGATGAGCCGCGTGGACATGGGTGTGTCCGCGCGCGTCGTCTCGGGGCT
>PVBE012302424.1_pt1 | contig 17614 bp, 21 predicted proteins | sample 1631181 | NCBI WGS metagenome assembly PVBE01 (sample SAMN08397723, study PRJNA350692) | Marine metagenome, whole genome shotgun sequencing project. | isolation source: water | place: Pacific Ocean | collected 2012-04 | reverse complement strand
TCACTTGAACACCCGCTGGCTTCTGGCCACCCTGGCCCCTCACGAACGGCGGGAAATGACGAACCCCGCAAGGGCGCGCAAAGCATCCGCTCTTTCGCCGAAAATTTCAAGGTGCGCAATGGCTTGCTCGGACAACATCGCGGCGCGCTCACGCGCTCCCTCGAGCCCCAGCATGGCGACGAAAGTGGCCTTGCCCTGCGCCAGGTCCTTGCCCGCCGTCTTGCCCAAGTCGGCACTTTCCCCGGTTACGTCCAACAGATCGTCGGCGATCTGGAAGGCCAGGCCGAGATCGTGCGCGAACATTCTGAGCGCTTGTCGGTCGGTGCCGCCGGTGCGCGCCAGGATGGCGCCGGCCTCTCCCGAGAAGGCGATCATCTCGCCCGTCTTCAGCCGCTGCATGCGGATGATCGAGGTTTCGTTCAATTCTTGATTTTCGGCCAGCAGATCCAGCATTTGACCGCCGACCATGCCGTGGCCGCCGGCGGCCCGAGACAGGCCCAGCACCAGTTCCGCCCGGACCTCCGAATCATGTGTCGTCGCCCCATCCGCCAGGACCTCGAAAGCGAGCGTCAGCAGCGCGTCGCCGGCCAATACCGCGGTCGCTTCGTCGAAGGCGACATGCACGGTCGGTTGCCCACGCCGAAGGACATCGTCGTCCATGCAGGGCAAGTCGTCGTGGACCAGGCTGTAGCTGTGGACGAGCTCGACCGCGGCGCCGACCCGTACCGATTGCGAGGCCGGTACCTCGAAGATATCGGCACCAGCCATCACCATGAACGGGCGAAGTCGTTTGCCGCCGCCCAGCGTCGCATGGCGCATCGCCTCGAAGAGCCGCCCCTCCGGTCCCTCGCCGGACTGCGGCAACACGCGATCCAACTCGGACTCAACCGCTTTGGCGGCGGCGTTCAAGGCTACCTCGAACTCGGTCAAACGCATCCCTCAGTCGATTTCGGCCGGCTCGACACCGACACTGTCGCCGGCCGGTCCGACGACGATTCGCTCTACCTTTTCGGTGGCCGCGCGAAGCTTTTCCTCGCAGTGACGCTTCAAGAGGGCGCCCCTGGTATATATCGCGATCGAGTCTTCGAGACCAACCTCGCCGCTCTCGAGCTTCTGTACGATTTCCTCGAGCGCGGCCATCGCCGCCTCGAAGTCGAGGCCTGCGATGTCGTCCGGTATAGGCTCGCCCGCCCCGTCCGCCGGCTGCTTCACCATCGCCATTATCTCCCTTGTCGGGCCGAGTTTAGGGACCTCGGTCGCGGACGGCAAGAAATCCTCAGCCGGCCATCAATGCCGCCACGTGGGCGGCGGTGGAGAGGCCGAGGGCGGTCAGGTCGTAGCCGCCTTCGAGCGTCGAGACCAGGCGTCCCGCCGCATGCCGCCGGGCCAGTGCCACGAGTTCGGTCGTGATCCAGCCATAGTCGTCCTCGACCAGCTCCAGGTTGGCCAGCGGGTCGTTCCTGTGCGCATCGAAGCCGGCCGAGATCATCACCAGCTCGGGTGCGAAGGCGTCGAGGGCGGGCAACAGCGAATTGGTAAAAGCGTTCCGAAACGCCTCGGAACCGGCGAACGGCGGCAGCGGCGCGTTGTGGATGTTGCCGACACCCCGGCTCGCCGCCGCGCCGGTACCGGGATAAAGCGGCGATTGGTGCGTCGAGACGTAGACCAGGCCGGCATCGTCGCGGAACATCGCCTCGGTACCGTTGCCGTGATGGACGTCGAAGTCGATCACCGCGATTCGCTCCAGCCCATGCACGATCCGCGCCTGCAGCGCGCCGACGGCGACATTGTTGAAGATGCAGAAACCCATGGCGCGTTCGGGCTCGGCGTGATGGCCGGGGGGGGCGAACCGCACAGAAGGCGTTCGCTGCTTTGCCCCCGACAACGGCATCGACCGCCGCCACGACCGCGCCGGCGGCCCGATAGGCGGCTTCCAGCGAGCCCGGCGACATCGCCGTGTCGGCATCGAGCTGCGCCAACCCCGCTTCCGGCGCCGCCGCCTCGACGCGGTCGATGTAGGCTTCCGGGTGGACACGGGCGATCTGGGCGCGCTCCGCCCTGGGCGCCTCGCGCCGCCGCAAGGCCGCGAAAGCCTCGCCCTCCAGTGCATGCAGGACGGCGCGCAGCCGATCCGGGCGCTCCGGGTGGCCGACACCGGCCTCGTGCGCCAGGCAGGCGGGGTGGGATAGCAACAGGGTCGACATCGCTGGCACCGTTACGCGAGGCCGTCGAGAAAATCGCCGATTGCGGCATTGAAGGCGTCGGGGCGTTCCAAATTGGCCAGATGTCCGGCGCCGGCAATGCAGTGATAGCGAGCGCCGGGGATCTTCTCCGCCATCCGCTGCATGCCTTTCGGTGGCGCGGTGTCGTCCTTTTCCGCTGCCAACACCAGGGTCGGGCAGCTGATGGCGCCGATCTCGTCGCGCCGATCGAAGCTGACCAGGCAATGCAGCGCGGCCCGGTAGGTCTCCGAGGGTATCGCCGACATCGAGGCGACGGCGCGGCCGATCGCCGCCTCGGTGGCGAAGTCCTTGAACATGCCGGGCATGACGTCCGGCGCCAGGTCGGCCGGCGTCAGGCCTTTGTCCAGCGGGGCAAGGCGCTCGGCCAGGAACCGTTCCTGGAAGCTGCCGTCGGCGCTGCCGAAGGCGGCGCTGGTCGCCGACAGGACCAGGGCCTCGACACGGTCGGCATGGTCGATGGCCAGCGCTTGCGCCACCATCCCGCCCATCGAGTGCCCGACCACCATCGCTCTTTCGATTCCGAGGTGATCGAGCAGCCGGAGCAGGGCGGCGACCAGCGACGACCAGGTCATCTCGTCCTCGAGCGGCGTCTCGCCGTAGCCCGGCATGTCCCAGGCGATGGCGCGCCAGCTTTCGGCGAAGGCCGGCAACTGCCATTCGAAGCTCGCCCTGTTGCCACCGATACCGTGCAGGAAGACGAGCGCGCGGCTCGCTTCGCCCGCTTCGGTCCAAGCCGGAATTCCGCTCACCTCGACCCTCCCCTCGACAGCGATTCAGAGGCCCGAAGCTAGCACCGCAAGCGGGCCGTTGGCGAGAGGTACAGCCTCGGGCGCGCTTGAAAGCGAGCGGCACAAGGCCGACATAAAGCTTGAACCCGAACTTTACGGAGGTACCGTTCATGAAGGTCCTTCGCGCCCTTGCCCTGGCCTTGGCCCTGGTATCGATCTCGGGCGTCGCGAGCACGCCGGCCCTGGCATCCGGCGAGACCCGGGCCGAGATCGAGCGGCTGGCTCGCGAGGCGGCGGAACGGATCGTCGCCGCTATCGATCTGCTGCTGCGGGTGATACCGCAATATGAAGCGCCGGAGATCATGCCGAACGGCGACATCATCATTCGCCGGATTCCGCCCGACGAGCGCGGGGAAGAGGCACCCGAAGTCCGGCCCGACGACGATCCGACCGAGGCCCCGGACCAGACCGAGACCTGATTCGGGCCCGACTCAGTCGTTTGCCGCTTCGGTGCCGGGCATTTCGATCGTCTCGCCGCCGAGGTCGGGCTCGCCGGCGAGTTCCAGCATCTGCTCCCTGACTGCGTGACGGAGGCGGAGCGCGGCCTGAAAATCGCTACCTTCGGGCTGCACCGGCTCGCCGACATGCAGGCTGGCATGGCCGTGGCGGGGGAACCATTGGCCGTCTCTCAGGATCGCGCGAACGCCGCGCAGCGCCACCGGCAGCACCGGCACGCCGGCCTGGGCGGCGACGGTGAAGGTTCCCATGCGGAAGGGCAGCAGCCCCGGCATTCGCCTGAGCGTACCCTCCGGAAAGAAGAGAACCTGACGCCCGGCATCGACCGCCGCCTTGGCCCGTCCGGCGTCCTCGACGCCGGCCTCGGCGTCCAGCCGCTCGACGTAGATGGTGCCGAGCCTGGACAGGAACGGGCCGGCGACGAATTGCTCGGCCAGCTCTTTTTTGGCGACGGCGGCGAGTTCTCCCCGCAGCATCGCCGAGAAAACCAGGCTGTCGGCATAGCTGGTGTGATTGAAAGCCAAGATGCCGCGGAAGTCCCGCAAACGCTCGCCGCCTGCCACCTCGACCGGGATGCCCATCAAGGCCAGTTGCAGCCGTGCCATCAAATGGACCGCACCCCAGCGGAGACGCCCGCCCGGCAGCGCCAGGACCAGGGGCCAGAGGATCACCGCGCCGGAGACCAGAACCACCCACCACCAACCGGCATAGGCGAGCGCGCCGGCGCTTCGGAGGCCGCGGCGCAGGCGATTGGCTAGGCCGATCATGCCCAGACGGGTCAATTGCCACCAGAGCGCTCGCTCGCCGGTAGCGATGCGGCCGGCCTCGTAGAGCTGGCGCGAGGCGTCGCGGCGGATTTTGCCGCTGGATGTCTTCGGTACCGCGTTCGGCGGCGCCAGGACGACATCGTCGGGTGGCAGGTCGGAAAGCTCGGTCGTCACCGCCTCGATTCCTCGCCGCATCTCCGCCAGTGCCTCCGGCTCCCGCTCGCGGGTTTCGGCCAGAACGATCAGGCGCTCGGTGCCGGAGGCCTCGTCGGCGCTGCCGAAGACCGCGACGCAGCCCTTGCGCACACCCTCGATTTCGCTTACCGCCGCCTCGATCTCCTGCGGATAGAGGTTGCGGCCGGCGCGGATGATGATGTCCTTGGCCCGGCCCGTGATGTAGATGTCGGCGTCGGCGATGTAGGCGCGATCGCCGCTCTCCAGCCAGTCGCCGTCGAAAAGCTCGGCCGTCCTCTCCTCGTTCCGGTAATAGCCGCTGGTCGCGGACGGCCCCCGGAATTGCAGCCGGCCTTCCCGGCGCTCGCCCAGCTCGCGGCCCATCTCGTCGACGACGCGGATCTCGTTGCCGGAAAGCGGCTGGCCGCAGGCGACGACCTCGAGCGGATGGGGATCGTCGGGTGGCGCCGGTCGGGCCCTGCCGTCGCGCTGTAGCGTCCGGCGCGAGACCCGGTCGATCAGATGCTCGCGGCCGAGCGGGGGAAAGGCGAGGCCGACCGCGTTTTCGGCCAACCCGTAGACCGGCGCCATCGCCGTCCTCTGGAAGCCGTAGGGCTGGAAGCGGGCGATGAAGGCCTCGATGGTTCGGGGCTGCACCGGCTCGGCCCCGTTCACCACCATCCTGAGCGAGCGGAGGTCGAGGCCCTCGATGTCCTCGTCCGAGATCCGCTTCAGGCAGAGATCATAGGCGAAGTTCGGCCCGCCCGAGAGGGTGCCGCGATGGCGATGGATGGCCCAGAGCCAGGCCGCGGGGCGCACCAGAAAGGTCAACGGCGACATCATCACCACCGGGACGGCGTAGTAGAGCGAGCCGAGCCAGGCCCCGATCAGCCCCATGTCGTGATAGAGCGGCAGCCAGCTGACCAGCACGTCCTCGCCGGTCGGGCGCATGTTCGTCCCCATGGCGCGGATGTTCTCGAGCAGATTGGCGTGCGTCAGCATCACGCCCTTGGGATCGCCGGTGCTGCCGGAGGTATATTGCAGCAGTGCCAGATCGCCCGCTTTCGGGCCCGGCGGCAGTGCCACCGGCTTGCGACGGGCCAGACGCGCCGTGGTCTCGACGCCGACCAGGCTGGCGACCCGCGCCATCAGGAACTCGGCCACCGGCCGCGCTTCGGTCACGGTAATCAGGATCCGGGCCTCGCAGTTGTTGAGAATGCGGGCCTGGCGGCGCAGGTGCTCCTCGATCTGCGAGGGGCGGACCGGCGGGTAGATCGGCACCGGCACGCCACCGGCATAGAGAATGGCGAAGAAGGCCTGAAAGAAGTCGCGACAGGTCGGCAGCATGATCGCCACCCGTTGGCCCGGCTCCAGCCCCAGATCGACGAGACCGCCGGCGACCTCGCGGGCCTCCGCCACCAATTCATCGAAGGTAATGGCGGTCTCCTGGTCGCGGCCCTCGACGAGGACGATATGGGTCCGCTCGCCATGTTGCCGGGCATGCCAGTCGAGCGCCGCGATCAGCGTGTCGGCGCCATGCGCCGGGCCCGCTTCCTCGCGCGCCGCCTCCAGCGTGGCGATGTGCGCGGGCGCCCGGGGCGCCAGGCCGAGACCGGCGATCTCGGCCGCCAGATCGCCCGGCGTCTCCGCCTTCGCCAACAGGGCCTCGGGCAGCACCACCTCCAGCGCGGCCTCCAGGCGCAGCAGCAATTCGGCCCTGGCCAGGCTGTCCAAACCCAAATCGCGGTCGAGCCGGCTGCTGGCCGCGATATGGAAGTCGGGGCCGCGTTCGGGGCGGACCTCGAGGGCGAGTTCGCGCACCGCCCGCAGCACGGCGGCCAGAATCGCGCGTCGTTCGTCGTCGCTGGAAACCTCGGATTGTCGGCTCATGCCTCGGAACGTGCTCTCGCGCCTATCTCGGCCCAAATGCGGCAGTTGCTCGCCGCTACTATAGCGGCTTCGGCGCCGGCGCCGAAGCGACCATTGACGAAGGCCGGTCGCCCGTGGTCCATGACCCGGGTTCGGCCTCGCCGGCCGCCGCCCGAGGAGAGCCCTGGATGAGCGATCATGCCTCCAAGAAAGTCGTCTATGCGGCGCTAGCCGGCAATTCGCTGATCGCCATCACCAAGTTTGCCGCCGCCGCCTATACGGGCTCGTCGGCAATGTTGAGCGAGGCCATCCACTCCGTCGTCGATACCGGCAATCAGGGTCTGTTGCTCTATGGGCTTCGCCGCAGCGCCCGGCCGGCCGACCGGGCGCACCCCTTCGGCTATGGCATGGAGATCTATTTCTGGACTTTCGTGGTCGCGATTTTGATTTTCGCCGTCGGCGCCGGGGTCTCGATCTACGAGGGCGTACAGAAGCTGCAGCACCCGACGCCGGTCGAGAACGCCTACCTCAACTATATCGTGCTCGCTATTGCCATGGTTTTCGAGGCCGGCGCCTGGTGGATCGCCTTCAAGGAGTTTCGCCTGACCAAGGGCGAGGCGGGCTATCTACAGGCGGTGCACGAGAGCAAGGACCCGACGATCATGACGGTGCTGTTCGAGGACTCGGCCGCCATGGCGGGCCTGGTCGTCGCCTTCGTCGGTATCGCCCTCGCCGACCTTTTGGACTTGCCCGCCCTCGACGCGCTCGCCTCGATCGGGATCGGCCTGATCCTGGCCACCGTCGCCACCTGGCTGGCCTACGAGAGCAAGGGCTTGCTGATCGGCGAGGGGGCCCGGGCCGAGGTGCTGGAACGGCTCGACGAGATCGTCGCCGGCGAGGCGGGGATCGCCCGGGTCAACGAGCTGCTGACCATGCATCTCGGGCCCCGCGACATCCTGCTGAACCTGAGCCTCGACTTCGAGGACAGTCTCTCCTCGGTGGAGGTGGAGCGGCTGGTCTCGACCCTGGAGGCCCGGATCAAGGACGCCCTGCCCGAGGTCACCCGGGTCTTCGTCGAGGCGCAAAGCTGGACCGCGCACGCCCGCGCCCAAGAGCCGGCCGAGGATTCAAACACCGGCGCGACCGACTGAGCGCTTCCGGGCGGCTGCGGTCAATCGGCCCCGGCGCCCAGAATTCCCACCGCCTCGACCTCGACCAGAAGCCCCGGTACCGCCAGCGCCGCGACCTCGACCAGGGTCGAGCAGGGGAAATCGCCGGTGAAATGCTCGGCCCGGGCGCGCCAGACCTCCTCGCGCCGGGTGATGTCGGTGACGAAAATCGTCACCTTGACGATGTCGTTCATCTTGCCGCCGGCGGCCACCATCAGGTGGTTGATCTTCTCGAAGATGATGCGCGATTGCGCGTACATGTCGTCGCCGCCGGCGACTTCGCCGGTGCGGGGCCCGGCGGTAAAACCGGCGAAATAGACGAAATCGCCCGCCACCTTGCAGTTCGACCAGGTCTCGGGCGGTGGCTCGTTGACGTGCTCCGACGTGATCCGCTTCATTCGCATTGTTTTGCTCCTTCCCAAGTAAAGAAGCGATGTTAACGCCGCCGATCGCGTTAACCATAGGTCATATTCATTTGGGGGATGGCCCGGACCTTAGAGATCGCTTATTTACCATTTGTTAACCACTTGGCCCGCCCGCGCGGGTATCATGGTGGCGAAGCAGGGGAGATGGGATTTCCGATGCGCCCGATGCTGACTGCGAACAGGATAGCGCCGCCGCTGCCGGTCTTCCGGCCGATGCCGGGGCACCAGCGTTCGACGCCCTCGCCGGCGATCGAGGTTCTGCCGCCGTCCCCCGCCGCCGCTTCGCGCGATTTTCCCGACCGCTGCCCGATGGCTCCGGCGGCATTCTCGACAGCGTTTTCGGCCCAGCGGTTGGCGCAGGAAAGCGCGCCCGAGGCCCGGACAGTGGCCGGCGCGGTGCATCTCCGGGCGAGCCTCGCCTACCGCCGGACCCGCGACCTCGCCAGTACCGCCGTCGAGACGGCCGAGTTTCCCGACCTCCGCGCCTGAGCCAGCCGCGCGAACCTCGCTCTTTCGTCGCCACCTCGCTTCGGACATGCTGTGCGCCGATGCCGAGCCGATGGGAGGGGGGGGCCGATGATTACCGCGACGACACCGAATGCACCCGATCACGAGGGCCTGGGGCCGAAGGATTCACGATTCGTGGAGGTCTACGAAATGCCCTGGGAGGAGACCCGCTTCCCCGGCATCGTGGAGAAGACGCTGCTGGTGGACAAGAAATCCGGCCTCGTGACCGCGCTTTTGAAAATGGATCCAGGCGCCCGCCTGCCCGACCACGAGCACGTCCTGATCGAGCAGACTTTCGTCATCGAGGGGGCGTTGGTCTGCGGCGAGGGCACCTGCAGCGCCGGCAACTTCGTCTGGCGCCCCGCCGGCAGCCGCCATTCCGCCGGCGCGCCGAACGGCGGCCTGATGCTGGCGGTCTTCCAAGTGCCCAACAGGTTCTTCGACGCCGCCGGCGGCGTCAGCGACATGCTGTCCCAGGACTGGGAAGAGACCTGGGGCCAGGCGACCTCGCTGGCGGGGTTGGAATAAGGTCCGGGCAAGGCGAGGGCGCAACCGGACAGGGTGCAGGGGCGCAATGGTACCGAGGCGGCGGCTTGGTATGCTGGCGTGAAGCACTCTACGACCCGGCATGCATACAGGATCCAGTTTCAAACTGTGGAGGGAACGAGATGACCAAGTACCGCGCCGCCGTCATCGGCTTGGGCATCATGGGGCGCCGCATGATCGCCAACTTCATGCGTCACCCGCAGTTCACGCTGAGCGGGGTGTGGGACCCGGCCGCCGCTGCACAGGACGCGACCGCGGAGGAGTTTCCGGAGGTAACGCTGGCGCCGGATGCCGGTTCGCTGATCGCCGACAGAGAGACCGACCTCGTCTACATCGCCTGTCCACCGCAATGGCACAAGGAATACGCGCTGGCCGCCATCGACGCCGGAAAGCCGATCTATTGCGAGAAACCTCTGGGTACGGACATCGGTGACAGCGAGGACCTGGTGGCGCGGCTCGAAGCTGCCGCCGCGCCCAACGTCGTGAACTTCGTGCAGGCGTCATGCGAAGCCCTGGAACTGACCCAAGCGGCGCTCGCTTCCGGCGCGATCGGCGAAGTGGTCGGGGTCGACATCGTCGTGCAATACCAGCAATGGCCACGGGCCTGGCAGGTCGCCGCCGACTGGCTTCGCTTCCGCGACCAGGGCGGCTATACGCGCGAGGTGATCTCCCACTTCGTCTTCGTCACCGAGCGCCTACTCGGCCCGGCGAAGCTGGTCTGGACGCGACCGACCTATCCCGGCGACGCTACCTTGTGCGAGACCCACATGCAGGCCCGGCTCGATTGCGGTGGCGTGCCGGTCTCCGTCTTCGGCAGTGCCGGCGGCATCGGCCCGGACCGCCAGGAAGTCACCATCTGGGGCGGCAAGCAGAGCCATCGCATCAGTGACTTCTATTTCCTCGGTGTCACGGGTGGCGACGCCTGGACGAGCGGGCTGCCACCAGACGCCGATCCGCGCGTGACGACGCTGCAACGCCAGCTCGACAACGTCGCCAAGTGGCTCGGCGGCGAGGCACATACTCTCCCCTCGGCGCGCGATGCGCTCTCGGTACAGAAAATCGTCGAGGCCATGCTGGAGGTCTAGTGCCGGCCGGGGACTCTCGAGACCCTATTTCTTGCCGCCGGCCCAGGCCGGGATCATTCGGAGCAGTATGTCGTCCTTGTCGATCAGGTGATGCTTGAGGGCGGCGCCGGCATGGGCGGCGACGACGATGACGATGATCCAGTCCATGTAGTCGTTGTGCAGCATGTCGGAGAAGTGTTCGGCCAGGAATTCGTTCTTGGCCATCACCGTCGGGAACACCGGGGTGTCGAAGAGCATCACCGGCCGACCGCGAAAGATCGACATCGCCATGCCCGCCAGGGGCTGCACGAACATGATGGCGTAGAGTGCCCAATGGGTCCAATGCGCCAGCTTCTTGTGCATCAGCGGCATCGCCTCGGGCAGCGGCGGCTCGACGTTGACGTATCGCCACCAGACCCGAAACAGGGCCAGCAGCAGGACCAGGGCACCGATCGGCTTGTGCCAATAAAGGTGCAGCGCGCCCATGTCGCTGTCGTAGCCGTCCGTGTACTTGACCGAGTAAGCGAGCCCGTAGAGTGCCGCGAACAGCAGCACGATGGTCCAGTGCAGCGTCATCGAAACGGCGCCATAGCGCTCATGCGTGTTGCGCCAGCGGATACCGCCGATTTCCGTCAGATCGGTCATGCTCGCCCCCATCTTCGATCGTGTCGTCGAATCGGTGCAGATCTTACCCACTTCGATGCGGCGTCCGCAATCAACTTGTGGCGTGGTTCCGCCACCGACACCGGAGGTGGTACATTCGCCCGAGAGCCGGCGCCAAGAACGGCGAGTGGGCAAGGGGGATTGAGCGATGATCGAAGGCGTTATGCTTCTGTGGTTCGTACTGACGGGTCTGTCGGTGGTCTTCGTCGTCATCGATATTCCGAAGACGCCAGAGTCGGTGGTGATCAAGTGGGCCTTCGTGATCCTGACCGTCTTTACCGGACCGCTCGGCGCCTTCTTCTACGTTCTCGGCTGCCGCGAGCCGCTGAAGGGTCAGCATGAGCAATATGTTTCCGCGACCTGGCGCCAGGTGCTGGGCTCGACGATGCACTGCGCCGCCGGCGACGGCCTCGGCATCATCGCCGGCGCCGCCATCGGCGCCCAGTTGCATCTCTCCCCGGCGGCGGATCTGGCGCTCGAATACGCCCTCGGCTTCGGCTTCGGCTGGGCCTATTTCCAGGCCTTCGCCATGCGCGACATGGCGGGCGGTTCTTATATCCGTTCGCTGAAGATGACCTTTCTGCCCGAGTTCCTGTCGATGAACCTGCTGATGGCGGGCATGGTGGTGACGATGCGGCTGCTGATGCCCCGGATCGAGGGCGCCGGCGACCCGTTCGGGGCCGGCTTCTGGTTCGTCATGTCGATGGCCCTGATCGTCGGTTTCGCGCTCGCCTATCCGATCAACTGGTGGCTGGTGGTGCGCGGCCTGAAGCACGGCATGCTGACGACGGTCGACGCCGACGGTGGTGCCGACCACGCCGGTCACGGAGAAGCGCCGGCGGCCGAAGCGCATGGCGGTCACGGTGCTGGTTCCGAAGCGCCGGCGGAGGAAAGCCACGACGAGGGTGGTGTCACCATGGCCGCGAAGGCGGGAATGACGATCTTCTCGATTCTGTTCTACGCCGCCGGTATCTGGCTCTTCTTCGCCATCGGCGGATGACGCCGCCGGCTCGCCCAGCCGGCCCCCGGCGACGACAGGCATGAAGGCGCCCGCGCTCGGTCCCGGCACCGATCGGATTGGCCTCGGCATCGCCAGCGTCGTCTCCTCGGTCGCTTGCTTCGCGATCGTGGATGCCACCGCGAAATGGCTGGGCGAAAGCTATTCGCCGTTCCAGATCGTCTTCTTCCGCTACGTCTTCGGGATGCTGCCGATCGTCTTTCTGGTCTGGCGCGCGGGCGGCCCGGGCGTGCTCAAGACCCGGCGGCCGTTGCTGCACGCGCTCCGCGCCGGCCTCCTCTTCTTCGCCCTGACCTCGTTCTTCGCCGGCCTTCGCTACCTGCCGCTGGCCGAGGCCATCGCCGTCACCTTCACCGCACCGCTGTTCGTCGCCGCGCTGTCGCAACCGCTGCTGGGCGAGGCGGTGGGACCGAGGCGCTGGAGCGCCGTGATCGTCGGCTTCCTGGGCGCCCTGGTGATCTTGCGGCCGGGCACCGACGCCTTCCGGCCCGAGGCCCTGTTGCTGGTCGGCTCGGCGCTCGCATTTTCGCTCGCCATGCTGTTGACCCGGCGGATGGCCCGCTCGGAAACCAACGTCGCGATGCTGACTTACAGCACCCTCGGCGCTCTTCTGGCCTGCCTGCCCTTCCTGGTGGTGGCGTGGCGAGCCCCGGCGGGCGAGGACTTCGGCCTCTTCCTGCTGGTCGGCGTGGTCGGCGGCTTCGGTGCCTATATGGCGATTGCGGCGCATCGTTTCGCGCCGCCGGTGGTGGTGGCGCCGTTCCAGTTCACCGGCCTCGTCTGGGGTGCGATCCTCGGCTGGATGATCTGGCACGAGGTGCCGGAAACGGCGGTCTGGCTCGGCGCCGGTGTCATCGTATTGTCGAGCCTCTACGTCACCCACCGCGAGGCCCGGGCGGCACGTGGCACTTGAGGAAACAGGGGAGCGAAGACGAATGGTCGATATCGACACCGGGTCGAACGCCTGGCAGATGACCACCAACCACAACCGGATGATCGAGTTTCAGGCCGACAGCTCGCCGCCCCGGGACGGCCCGGTGGAACTGGCCTTCTTCGGCAGCTCCGCTTTCCGGGTCACCTCGCCGAAGGGGATCACCGTCATGGTCGACCCCTGGCGCAACCACCCGTCGCGGAACTGGGATTGGTATTTCCACGATTTTCCGATCACCGAGGTCGATATCGGCGTCTCCACCCATGCCCATTTCGACCATGACGCGCTGCACCGCCTGGATGCGAGCGTGCTGCTGGATCGACTGATCGGCACCTACAGCTTCTCGGACGTGACGATCCACGGCATCGCCGACAAGCACGCCACCGATTCCTGCTGTGCTCTCTACGATTACAAGAAAATCCACAAGCACTTCCACGGCACCGATATCGAGCCGCCGAACAATCCGCGTTCCTGGGACCATTGTCTGATCGTGATCGAGACCGGTGGGCTTCGGATCGTCCATTGGGGCGACAACCGGGCCGAGCCGCCGGACGAGGTCTGGCGGCGCTGGGCGAGATCGATATCGCGCTGCTACCGGTCGACAATTCCCAGCACGTGATCGGCTTTGGTGCCGTCGACGCGATCGTCGATCGGCTGAAGCCGAAGCTGGTGATTCCGCACCACTACTACATCTGGGACGTGCTGCAGCGCCAAAGCACGTTGCAAACGCCGGACCATTGGATCGACAAGTACGAGGACGTGACCCGGATCGAGGGTCCGCGCGCGGTCTACACGGCCCAGGACCTGGCCAGCCTAGACCGCGCCGTGCACTACTTCGGCGACCACGTCGCCTTCGACAAGGCGGCCTGGTTCGAGAAAGGCCGCTGAGGCCTCAGTAAGCCAGATAGCCGCCGTCGACGTGCAGCTCCGAGCCGGTGGTGTAGGAGGCGTCGTCGGAGGCGAGGAAGAGAACCGCGCGGGCCACCTCCTCGCCGGTGCCGTTGCGTCCCATCGGTACCCGGGCCAGCATCCGCTCGCGCACCACCGGGTCGGCGGTGGCGCCGGAGGTGCGCATCGGCGGCATCAGGCCGGGATGCACCGAATTCACGCGAATACCTTCCTTGGCATGGCGCACGGCGGCGGACTTGGTCAGCAGGCGAACGGCGCCCTTGGAGGCATTGTAGCCGTGGTGGATGTTGTCCTGGCCGATGTTGCCCGAGATCGAAGAGAGGTTGACGATGGCGCCGCCGCCATTCTCGGCCATGATCGGCACGACGTGCCGCAGGCCGAGGAAAGGGCCGCTCGCGTTCACCGACATCAACGCTTCCCACGCATCCAGATCCAACGGGTCCGCGAAGGCGCTGCCGCTGATGCCGGCGTTGTTGACCAGGATGTCGATCGGCCCGTAGGCCGCGACCGCCGCCGCCACCAGGGTGGCCCAGCTCTGGTCCTGGGTAACGTCGAGATGGTGAAAGAGGGCGGTGCCGCCCTCGGCCTCGATCTCGGCGACGCGCTTCGGCCCTTCGTCGTCCAGGATGTCGCCGATGACGACACGGGCGCCCTCGGCCGCGAACAGCGCCGCGGTCGATGCCCCCATGCCGTAGGCGCCGCCGGTGATGATCGCGACCTTGCCGTCGAGTTTCATGTCGTTCCCTTCCCAATCCTCGGTTTCTCGAATTTGAATTGATGTCGCTTGCCGCCACTGATAGCGGACCGGCGGTCAGCGGACAATCCAGCTCGTGTCCGCTTCTGAAGCTCACGACACAACATTCCCCCTCCCTCGATGGGAGGGGCAGGGGGAGGGACGACGCGGCGAATTTCCCGAGCTAAAGACTAACCGCCGAGCCAGACCTCCTTGATCTGCTTCACCGCCGCCTCGGCCCGTGCCTCGATCTCCTCGTCCGTCAAGGTGCTGAGCGGGTGTGGGATCACCACCGGCAGCAGGCCTTCCATGCCCAGCGCCGCCCGCTGCACCGCCGCCTCGTGCTCGAATTCAGATGTGACGATTACCGCCGTCGGTAAATGGCGCGTCTCCAAGCTGACCCCGTCATGCATACAGCACGACGTGCACGAGCCTCAGTCGCCGATCGCAGTGACCGCGATGTCGTTGTCGGCGACGATCTCGTCGATCAGCTCGGGCGCGGCGACCTTGGAGAAGCTTTCCTTGGCGTAGTAGTTGACCGCCGCCAGACCAGCCTCCTCGGCCAGCAGCGCCGTCGCCCGGCGCAACAGCCTGCCCGCGTTCCACTTGGTGTTGTCGAGGACCGCGAGACGCAGCCCGTCGATGCGGTCGACCCGCCTCGACAACGGCCTCGGCTCCGCCTCGACGACGCCGCGCGGGTCCCAGACCCGTCGGGTGTCACCGTCGTTGCTCGTCATGATGGTGCCTCCTTCGTTGAAACTCGTTCAAACCTAAAGATAGCAGGCGCCGTCGACGCAGACCGGGCCGGCGATGGGCGCGCGGCCGTCGATGGCGCGCAGCACCGGGCTCGACATGTGGCCCCAGCCCGGAATGAAGGCCGAGAAGCGCCCGGCCTCGCCGCCGGCGACGAAGAGGTGGATATGGTCCGGGCCCGGCACCACGGGAATCTCCGAATCCAGTTCGCGGCCATACCACTTCGGCAGATTGCGGTTGTAGACCTTGCCGTAGCGGTGCTGGAAGGCGATCTGGCCGAAGCTGTTGCGCGCCTTCATCCAGAGGTAGTTGCGGATGTCGTGCCGGGTCCAGCCGTCGGCGGCGATGGTGAGCGCGTGCTCCGGCCCCAATACCACGGCGCAATGGCCCGCGCTGACCGCGTTGTTGTGGGCGTAGGTGCTCATACACGAGACGATTGAATCGAGGATTCCCGGCGCATCGTTGGCGACGTGGTTGGTGACGCTGTGCGGCGGCTCGGCCGCGATCACGAAGACGGTCGAGTCCGCCGCGTCGAAGCCCTTTTCGACATGATAGGGCGCCAGCGGGCTCAACGCCTCGTTCTCGGCGATGCAGTAGCTGTATTTGCCCGGATGGCCGAGCGTGCTCTTGTCCAAATCGCCCGGCGTGGCGCCGCCGACATTCAACAGCACCAGCCGGATCGCCCGGCCGATGGTGCCGTTGGCCCGGTTGCCGGAGCCGAAGACGTTGCAGCCGGCGTTGATGCCGGTCTCCGCCGCTATCGGCCCGTTCACCACCAGAAGCGGCGCCGCCATATGGGTCGTCGCCTGGACCCCGTTCAGGTTGAAGGCGGTCTCGGTCAGCGCCAGCAGCGCCGCCCGCACCACCGGCGCGTATTCGGGCTTGCAGCCGGCCAGCACCATGTTTATCGCCAGCACCTCGCGGCTGAGGTTGCCCCAGCGCGGCGGCACCCGGCATTCGACCAGGGCCGGCTCGCCACCGAGCGCGGCCAGCATGGCGGCCAGCTTCTCGGCCGTCGGCGGCACCACCGGCAGGCCGTCGGTCCAGCCCCGCTCGAAATACCACTCTACCAGGTCGGTGCCGGCCGGAACCCGAGCCTCCCCGCTTTCGGTGTCGGACTCGATAGCGCGCTCGCTCATCCCGGCCCCTTCGGATCGCTTCTTCTGCAACTTGGCGGAAGAGAGTGGGAGTCGAACCCACCAGGCACGCCTGGCGCCCCTCACCGGTTTTGAAGACCGGGCCGGCCACCGGACCGGATTCCCCTCCTTATAACAAAATCAATTACTTGCCGGGTATTCCTCCAAAAAAACCGGTGAGGATGTGCCGGGGCTTGTGCCGACTCACTTATTCCACTAACCCCCGCAGATCGGTCGGGCGGAGGTGTGCATAGCGTTTTGTCTGGGCCAGCGACTTGTGCCCCAACATCTCGCCGACCCGGTATAAATCCTTGCCCTGTTGGACCTTCCAAGAGGCGAATGTGTGGCGCAAATCGTGGAAACGGAAGTCCTTGATACCAGCTCGCCGGCAAGCTCCCAAAAACCGATGTGACAGGGCGCTCCGGCTTAAGCGCGAGCCGCCCGGCTGGTAGAAAACGAATGCGCTGGCGATGTGCCGAGGCTGTGCCGACAGCACCTCGGCACACCTCGCGCTCATGGGGACCACCCGTGGTTCGTCCGTCTTCGTTTCGGATATGTAGATCTCGTGCCTGTCGAAGCGGAGATCGGGGTGTGTGAGGTTGAGTATTTCGCCTTGCCTCATCCCGGTCTCGACGGCCACGGTCGCTATATCGCCGTCCACTGCTGGCAATTCCGCGCCCAGTTGCTCGAACTCCACCCAGTCCGCCAGATAGCGCACCCGCTCCTTGCTTTCCTTCAGCCCTCGGCGCTTGAATACCGGCGCGGCTATCAACCATCCCCAATCGACGGCATGGCTCAATATCTCCATCAATAGCGTGAGATCGCGCCGAATCGTCGCATCTGTCACGCCACCGGCTTTCCGCTCCGAAACATAGTCGGCTATGCACCTGTGATCGATTTGGTCGATATAGACCCCCTCCAAATGCGGATGCAGCATTCGCATCGATGTGTAATAGCGTTCGGCTGTGCGGGGCTTCAGAGACGGGAAGTGCTCGCGAGTGAACCGGGCGACAGTTTCGCCCCACGTATACTGCTCGCCCTGCTCTGATGCTTCGCATTCCGCTAGAGCCTTTCTAAGAACTCGTTCAGCGGCAGCTTTAGAAGTTTCCCCAATTGAGCATCGGATATCTTCGCCTTGGTGCTGGAATCGGTATTGCCAGAATCGCGATCCGGAACGCATGTAAACCTTCGCCATTTCTTCGGTTGCCTCCCCTTCAGCCATGCCAAGAACGGCCGGCGCGGCACCCTCCAGACGCTTCCTACCTTAAACGCCGGCATCGTCCCTTGTGAAGCCATCTTCCGCACCATCTGTTCTGACACGCGCAGTTCTGCCGCCACCTCGGCTACTGTTGGCGTGCCCCCCAAAAACTGATCCAGATTGAATGTTAGATTTGGATCGCTTTGATGGAGGGCGATATGGCGACGAAGAAGCACACGGTTGAGCAGATCATCGGCAAGCTACG
>PVBE011869003.1_pt1 | contig 17615 bp, 12 predicted proteins | sample 1631181 | NCBI WGS metagenome assembly PVBE01 (sample SAMN08397723, study PRJNA350692) | Marine metagenome, whole genome shotgun sequencing project. | isolation source: water | place: Pacific Ocean | collected 2012-04 | reverse complement strand
CTTGTGGCGGATCTCGGTCGCCACGTAGGCGCCGGCATACCCCTCCCGGGGATGGCCTTCAATATTGAATACGAAGCCGCATCGAAGCGAACGGATATCGCTCGTGCCCCGGAAGAGCTTCTGCTGCCAGAGGATCTCCTGTGCACGGATCTCCGCGAGGTCCTTGCCAACCTCGGTTGTCTTGTAATGTTCCCCGTAAAAGGAGTGAAGCCCGACCCCCTCCTCGACGACCTTCTCCGAGACGCCCAGATCGAGGCTCGGTTTTCGGTAATTATAGTCCCGTACCCGCACCTCTTTCTGAACCGTCTTCTGTTGACGGGTGATCCGCGAGATGCTGTCAATGCCCAGGATGTCGAGCGTGGAACTTCCTTCCGCGGCTGCGACCGGGGAGAACTTGAACTCGTTGTCCCCGGGCAGCAGTTGGTACATCCCGGGAGCGTCGCTGATGATCACTTTTTCCCCGTTGTCCGCATGGGAGAAGAAATAGAAGATTCCCTCGTGTTCCATCAGGCGGGAGATGAAAGCGAGATCCGACTCCTCGTACTGGACGACATATTCCCGTTTTCCGTATTCCCGTGATTCGGTGCGGAACTCGTAGTCCTCCTCGTCCAAGCCGTTGTCCTTGAGCACCTTTTCGATGATCTCGATGACCGATTTGTCCATGAAGATGCGGCTGCGAACGGTCTGGCTGAGCCGCCATAACCGGGGCACCATCACGGCGCGGTAAACGATCCAATCATCCTGCTGTTCGCACTCCTCGATTTCGGAAATGATGCCGTGGATGCGGAGCGATTGAACCCCCCGCTTGTCGCTGCCGTGGAGTGCGACGCCCTGCTTGAATCCGAGGTAGGCGGGGTTTTCGAGGATCGCCTGGAAGTCCACATCCTCTTTCTTCGAAGCCAGGTTTAATTCAAAGCGGTAGGGGTGCGAGAGGGACTCCCGTCCATCGACGGTGACCACGTGAAAGGTTTCCTCCTCCGTCGCGCCGGAAACAAACTTGAAGATCCGGCCCGCACGGGTGCTGTATCCAATGGCCATAAATCCCTCCACGTTTCAGATTTGTCGTTGAAAATCTCTTCCCTGCCACGCCTCGCAAAAAACTATACCACGAAAAAATTGAATCGGGGCGATCCGTTCACTTTGTTCGAGTTTTCAGGACGGTCCCGTGCCCGCAGGGGGCTTTTCTTCACTTTTCTCCGGCAATCCTACCGTCGCGGAGGGGGGGGGGATTTCCCAATGGAAAATGGGAATCCCGGGCGGGTCCCTAGAAGTAGACCGAGTAGTAGAAGGTCACGATCGGGATGACGATCAGGCCGATGGCGTAGATCCAGCGCAGGAGGGGCAGCCAGAAGAAGATGCTTTTGAGGGACTCGGGTGTTTCCGGGGATCTCCGTGCACGAAGCCGGTATTCCCCGGTGCAGATCCTGGCCGAGCCGGGGAGAAAGAGAAGGATTGCCGTGGCCAGGCAATGAAGGGTCAGAAGCAGGTTGAAGAAGGCGATCTCCAGGAAAGGTCCGTCTTCGGCCAGCATGAACCCGGCGAGGGGAAGGCAGGAAAAAAGCCCTCCCAGGAGGGTCAATACTCCTCCCGCGATGCGGGCATAATTTCCATATTCCCGGAGCCCGTGGCAGAGGATGTACCCGATCCCGGGGGCCGCAACCGATGCGGCCAGAAGACCGAGGGGAAAGAGGAACGGAATTCCGGTTGTCAAAAGATTGAGAAGGACGAAGGCGACGAGGGACAGGATCCCCCACAGGATTCCCTCCCAGAAGAACCAGCCTGCGACCGCCCGGAGCCGGGCTTCTCCGTCCAGGTTCCGGGACATTCCCTGCTGCTCCATTTTGATCGCCAGTTTCGTCACCGGGATTTCATGGGGCCGGTCCACGGGAGCGATGGCGGAGATTTCCCCTCCACATCCCATGCAGGTGGACCTCGATGGATGGTTCCGGAACCGGCATTCGGAACAGATCCGGATCTGCCGGATTCGTTTCAGACCCTTTTCCGGTTCAACGGTTTGGCGGTTCCAATCCGCCTGTGAAAACCCCTCCCCCGTTGAGCCACCGCCGCGGGCATGCCGTGTTTTCATCTCCATGTTTCTCCTTGCCTGTTCCAGTCCGGACCGGCCCGGAATTTTCCAGTGGAAAAGGAGAAAACTTTTCCCGGAGGGAGTCCGGGTTCATTATCATGAACGCTTCGAGGAGGATGTGCGTGGGTCTTTTCAACCAGTGTCCGGTATGCAAGGCTTCGTTCGTGGGGCGGGTCTGCCTTGCGTGCAGTGGAGGTCCTGCAGAGGAAGCCTCCGCCGGGGATCTTTCCGTCCTGGCTCCCGGCGATTCCTTTCGCGGACTGGAAATCATCGAGGTCCTCCAGGCCGGCGGGATGGGGGTCCTCTACCGTGCGCTCGATTCCGCGACCGACCGGGAAGTCGTCCTGAAACTGATGCGGCCCGACAAGGTGCTCGAAGCGGACCTCGAACCGCGCTTTGAACGGGAGACGAAAGCCCTCGGGTTGCTCCAACATCCGAACATCGTGGCTCTTCTCGACTCGGGCAAGGAAGGGGAAGACCTCTTTTTCACGATTGAGTTCGTGCAGGGGCGGAATCTCGGGGCGTTCCTGGCGGACGGGGTGCCCGGCCTGAGGGAGACCCTCCGGATCGGTTCGGAGATCTGCGACGCTCTTCAATTCGCCCATGACAAGGGGGTCATTCATCGCGACATCAAGCCGGACAATATCCTTCTCGACGCCGATGCACGCGTCAAGGTTGCCGACTTTGGACTGGCCAAACTCCAGGGGGAATCGAAGGAGTCCCTGGCGCTGACGATGAGCGGCGCGGTCCTGGGGACACAGAGCTACATGGCGCCCGAGCAGGGCATGGATTCCGCGGGGGTCGACCATCGCGCGGACATCTTCTCGGTCGGGATCGTTCTCTACCAGATGCTGACGGGCAAGCTACCCCGCGGAAAGTTGGTTCCTCCTTCCGAAACAGAGGGGGTGGTCAAACTACTGGACGCGATCGTGCTCAAGGCGACCGCGATGGATCCCGGTAACCGGCACCAGAAGATGTCCGACCTGGCCCGGGAACTTCGCGGGGTGAAGGTGGAGTCGGCGGTTTCCACGGTGGTGAGGGGGAGGCCTGTGGCGCGGAAGGAATCCAAATCCACCACCGAGAGCTATATTCCTCCTCCGGAAGAGGTCCAGCCGTGGCTCGAGGATTCCGAACGGAGATTGAAGCAGTATGTTCTCGTGTCGAACATCGGGTCGGGCGGGATGGGGTCGGTCTGGAAAGCGTGGGACACGAAGCTGGCCCGGTGGGTGGCGATCAAGATTCTCACCCCGGGGGATGAGACGGGGATTCGCCGGTTCGAGCGGGAGGCGCAACTGGCGGCGCAACTCCGCCACCCCAATATTGCCTCCATCTACGAGGTGAACCAGGAAAACGAAATCAACTACCTCGTGATGGATTACGTGGACGGGGGGTGTATCCACGAGACCCCTCTCCTGGTGAAAGAGATGGTCCGGGCCTACGTCAAGGTGTGCCGGGCGGTCCAGTTCGCCCATGATCGCAAGATCATCCACCGGGACATCAAGCCGGCCAACATCCTGCTCGGCACCAACGGCGAGCCATACGTCACCGACTTCGGGCTGGCCAAAATCCTGGAAACCGATTCATCCCTCTCCACGACCGGAACGATCCTGGGAACGCCGGTCTTCATGCCGCCGGAGCAGGCCCAGGGGGATTCCGAATCGATCGATGCCCGCAGCGATGTCTATTGCCTGGGCGCGACGCTCTACAGCCTGCTGGTGGGCGTTCCCCCCTTCTCCGGGGACAACACCGCGGCGGTGCTTCACAAGATCATTTACGCCGATCCGGTTCCTCCCCGGAAGATCCAGCCCCAGGTTCCCGAGGCCGTCGAGGCGATCAGCCTGAAGGCGATGGAAAAGGAAAAGGAGCGGCGGTACCCGACGGCGGGGGCGATGGCCGAGGACCTGGAACGATTCCTGGGAGATGAGATCGTAGCCGCTTCGACACAGGGTACGCTTGTCCGGCTCTACCGGAGGGTCCGGAGGAATCCGCTGCCTTACGTCGGGATGATCTCCCTGCTCGTTGCCGTCGGGGTAATCGGGTTTATCCTGATCTTCATGCGGCCCTCCCCCCCGGCTCTGAAGGAGCGCGAGATCCCGGTCCAGGTGGCGGATCCTCCCGCCGAGGACGGTCCGCCCCAGGAGGTTCAGGTATGGAAGAAGCGGTTCGAACTGATCAAGCCGCGGCTTGCGTTTTTTGGATTCCGGAAGTATTCCGAAGGACTGGTCCGGAACGGAAAGCTCCTTCTCGAGGGGATTCCCGCTTCGCTTTCCGGAAGCACGGTTGCCTGGTTCGACGAGCAGGCCTCCCATCTCATTCCAGGCGGGGTGTGGCCGAAAAAGGAATGGCTTTCCCGGAGGGCGGAAGCGGAAAAAGCCTCGGCATGGTGTGGAATGATTCTCTCGATTCTTCCGGAAACGGGGGGGGATTTCGGGAGGGTCCGGGAGAAGGTGAAGGGTGCGGCCGGTCTTCTGGATCCTGTCCTGGTCTACCGGGGAACGATCGACCTTTCTTTCAGCGCCTCTCCCTGGGCGGAAATCCGCTCCCTCCGTTCGGGATCGGAGTGGATCGTCCGGGATGGGAAGAAGATCGATTCCTCCGCGGAATGGTCAGGGGACTCCCTGGTCACCCCTGTTGGCCTGCGTCATCTTGAGATCGGGGAGTACACGGTGGTGCTGTTCCATCCCGAACTGGGAGAGAAGACGTTTTCACTCACCTCCGAAGGGCTTGAGAACGGCGGTTCCTACGTCTGCTCGGGCTCCCTGCGGAAGAAAGACTCCTTCCGGATTCACCCGCTGCGATAACCTCCTGCACTTCTGTCATTCTCTTCCTTCCTCCGTCCGGAACCGGGCCCGGAAAATCTTTTCAATTTGTTTTGGAAGATCCTGGCCGGGTGGAGACGGTTGTTCCGGAGCGAAGCTCCTTTTGAGGAAAGAAAGGGGATTTCTGGAATGAAAGAGAAAACGACCGTATTGCTCGAGACCGGAGAATACAGGAAGGGGGAAAAGCTGGTTCTCCATTCGGCCGGGAAGCCGACCCTCTGGTGGGCCGACCTGCTCCTGTTCGGGGGAACGCTTTTTCCCGGGCTGGCCGTTTCCACGCTCGCGGACATGGGGCTCTTTTCCTGGAGTGGTTGGATGCTCTTTTTCTACCTCTTCGTCCCGTACGGCCTGGCCCACGTTGTGATCTGCATGTTCCACCTGGAAAAATGGAAACGCCTGACGATCGAAGGTTCCACGGTGCGCATCGAAAGGGGGAGGGGGTATTTTTCCGGCATTGTCTCCTCCGTTGATCATTCCCTGGCGGGATGCGACGTTCTCCGGGGCCGGATTGTCGCGCGAAGGACCTCCGAAGTTGAACTGGTCTTTCTCAAGGGAGAGGAACCCATTTTCCATCTCCATTTTCCCTTCGAGGGGATGATCTCTTCCGTGGATCTCTTTGAATTTCTCTCGCCCGTTGCGGAGATCCTCGATCTTCCCTTGTGGAGAACGGTTCCGGGAGTGGATCCCACCCTCGAGTTCGGACGGGATCCATGGCATTTTTATCGGCGGGAGGATGCAAAACTTCCGGTAGAGGAGAGGATGGAGGAAATTCCGGGGAAAAGGGAGTCTCTGGTTCCGGCCGGGAGCAACTGGAAGGCTTCCGTGGAACGTCCCGACCGGCTGGTTTTCCGGTCCCGGCTTTTCCAGGAATTCGGATGGGTGTCTTTTGTCGTATTTGTTCTCTTTCCCTCGATCCTGGCCGCTCCTTTTGCGATTCATACCGCGCTTCTTGTGGAAGGATCGGTTTCTGCGGCAGGCCTGAAGTCAATTCTCTCCCTGGTGCAGGGTCTTTCCTGCCTGGCGGCGGGCCTGTTCCTGGCAAAGATCTACTGGATCCGGGATGTGACCCTGGACCTGGATTCCCGGAAGGGAAGGGTGGGGATCGGTTCGAAGAAAATCCCATTCGAGGATGTGAACGGGGTGCTCCTCCGTTCGTCGGACTGCCGGTTCCGCGCCGGGGAAGCGGCTTACCTCTTCCTTCGTACCGGGCGGAATGTCGTTCCCGTTTTCGACCACCGGGGAGAGGGTTCCCTTGAAGCACTGCTTCCGCTCGCCGGGGAAATCGCACGCCGCACCGGGAGGCCCCTTCTTGTGAAAAAGGGGGGAGAAATCGACATCGGAATGAACGCGTTCCAGGCGATGGAGGGAGATGCGGAGCCGGTCGATCTGCTTGCGCTGGCGGATGAGAAGGAGAGAGACGAACCCGTGGAGGAGGCCGGGGAAGGGGAGGTCTGTCCCCACTGTTCCAGGGTGGGGGAGCATCGTTTCAGCCAGGGCGGCCGCGGGAAAAACTCCTACTGGGTCTGTATTTCCTGTGGCTGTTCCTTCGATTTCCCGGCTTCCCTCGGGGTTGGGGGTGGGGCGTAAGTTATTGATTTAGAATGGTTTGAGTTTTCAGCGCAAAGCCTGCTGAAAGTGAAATTATCTCCGTTTTTCATTGGAAGAAAGGAGCTTTCCCCCGACGGTAGGTATGTCAGGGGGGGGGAAGATTTTCCAGGAAATTGAAGCGGAGGTGAATGATGAAGAAATATAGAAAAGCGACCTTGAGCGGACTACTCCTTCTTGCCGGTGGGCTGATGATGGGATGTGGCGGCGGTGGTGATGAAAGCCCGGTTTCGACCCCGGACCACCAGACCGTTTACCGCTGGCAATTCGAGTCGGGCGACCTGGATGGATGGAGGGTCGAGTCGAGTCATGGAGACGTGGGTTGGGATGTGGACGGAACCTTTGTCAATCCGAGCTGGGTGGGGGACGAACGGCCGTACGTGGGACACGACGATTCGTTCAGCCTGAATTACAACTTCCACAATTTTCTCTTGGAGCACCGCGAGTATCACTACGATACCCGGGGAGCACGCAACTGGGGAACGGTGACCTCCCCCCGGATCCTGGTCGCGGATCTCGAGGATCCCAGGCTGGTCTTCTCCTGCACCTTCGAGATGCAGACGGAACCCGGTGTTGATCTCCGGCGTGTTCTCATCCTGGATGCCGAAACCGGTCTTCTCCTGAAAGAGGTCCGGCTGGGGATGGACGACGTGGCGGGTTCGGAAGAGGGTCGCTGCCATGCCCGGGAAGAGTGGCACTCCCATGACATTGCCCTCGATCCCGCGTGGGGAACCATCCAGGTCCAGTACTTCTTCGACAGCGTGGACGGGGAGAACAACGAAGGAAAGGGCTGGTTCCTGGATGACATCCAGATCCAGGCGGTTTACGACGAGCTCTTCCTGGACTTCGAGATCTTCCTGTTCTAGGGGAAATTTTCCGATCCATTCCTGATCCGGGCGCGGTCGAAAGGCCGCGCCCATTTTTTTTTAAAAAGAGAATTCTATCTGGAAAAAACCCGTCCTCTCATGACCCTACTTCTGAAGCAAACAAGGGCTATTTGTGAATCCAGAGACATGGAGGAATATGATGAGTACAAAGATAGCATGGTTGATGAAATCCCTTCTTCTTGCAGGCGGGCTCCTCACCGGATGTGGAGGGGGCGGGGGTGGAAGTGATTCCGCTCCGGGAACCGGTGATGGGGGAAGTTCGGGGGAGAGCGGGCAGGGAAATTCTCCGGGCAACGGGGCCTCCCTCGTGCCCTCCGCCGTTCACTGGAATTTCGATTCCGGTCTGGACGGGTGGACGGTGGAAAATTCCGACCCCCTTGTCGGCTGGAATGCGGACGGGTCTCCCCTGGAACTCGGGGAGGGAGAATCCCATGTCAGCGCTCCTTTCAGCCTGAACTACAACAACGGGGTGGACATTTTTACCGGAAAAGGGGCCAACAAAGGGACCGCCGTTTCCCCGCTGGTGGACCTCCTTTCCCTGGACGATCCGAACCTCACCTTCTGGTGCAATTTCGATTCCGAGGACGCCCTGGATTACGATTTGAGGTGGGTGCAGGTATACAGCCCGTCTTCCGGAACGTTTCATGTCAAGAAGACCCTCCATACAACCGGGAACAAGGGGGAATGTTCCAACCAGGGAATCTGGCATACCCACCAGATTCCCCTGGAAAAGGAGTGGGGCGTGATCGAGGTCCGGTTCATTTTTGACACCGTGGACGAGGACAAGAACACGGGAAAGGGGTGGTTTCTGGATGACGTGGAGATCTCTCCTGGAAGTTTTTAAATCCTTCTTCCCGGTCTGTCCATGGTATGCCGGGAAGTTTTTCGACAGGAATTTGCTCCTGCCGCAATCTCTTCCGGGAATGGATTTTTTGCTGGTGTGCAGAAACGAACGAGGTGAAAGATGAAACGACGGATAATTCTGTTTGGCATTTGCGTGGGGATGCTTTTATCCCTTCCGGTACTCGCCCGGCAGGTCAAGCAACCGGCGACGACCGGGGGCGATGTCGTCTACCAGGAGTGGAACTTTGATACGGGTCTCCAGGGCTGGGTTCCGATCAGCACCAAGGCCGCCGTCCAGTGGAACGCGGACAGTCTTCCTGGAAATGTCAAAGGTGGGGTTGCCTACCACAGTCTTCCGTACAGCCTGAATTACAACAATGGCGTGAACTTCACCAGTATCGACCTGGCCGGGGAATCGGTCCGGAACCAGGGAAGTGCCACTTCCCCTTCCGTCACGATTTCGCATCTTGAAAATCCGAAGCTGGTGTTCATGTGCAGTTTTGACACGGAGTGCAGTCCCCCGGGAGGGCCGAAAGACGCGGGTTGCCGTGAGCCGGCCCAGAACTGGGACCAGCGTTTCCTGGAGATCCAGAGCATGAACGGCCCTCTCGGAAGCGTGGTCACCCGGCTGGGCTATTCGCGGGACCTGTACTCCTGCGGCCAGTATGGAGAAGGCACATGGCACCAGCACACGGTGGCCCTGGATCCCAGCTGGGGCACCATCAAGATTGCCGTTCTCTTTGAGACGGTGGATGGATTTTACAATGATGGTGCGGGCTGGTTTATCGATGATGTCCAGATCCGCGCCACGGGCGTGGGCCAACTGCCGGTATCCCAGGCGGGTTCCCCGGATACGGACGGAGACCACGAAAGCGGTTCCTGTTCCGGAAGCCTCGCACGGGGCGGGCGGCCCGGCCTGCTTCTTCCCCTGGCGGCTCTCGGCCTTGGCCTTTTCTTCCTGTCCGGCCGCGTCCGGCGGAGAGGCTCGATTTCGGCAAAATGAACTCCGACTTCCCATTCCCCACGGGAGCGCCACGTTGTAAGATGGCCTCCCGTGGGAAATCTCTCAGAGGAAGTTCACGGATTCATTCAGACCGCCGGGCGGTTTCTCAAGCTGCGCTACCGGCTGGCGGCGCACGAAGAGGAAGAGGTGGCGCAGGAAATCTCCCTCCAGATCGCCAAGGTGATCAAGAAGGACGTTCCGATCGAAAAGAAGGACGCCTACATCCGTGCAATCGCACGCAATGTCACGGCGAGTTACCTGCGCCGGAAAAAGAACCTTGTTTCTCTCGACCAGCTGGCGGAAATCGACCTGGATCCTCCGGACCAGGGCCCCGAACTTTCTCCCCTGGAGGCGATGATTCGCGAGGAGAACCACAAGTTCCTGTTCGAGGCGATCACCTCTCTCGGGGAAGAATTCGGCCGGACGCTCCTGGCGATCCATTGCGAGCGGCTTTCGGCGAAGGAGGTTGCCGAGGCCGAGGGGGTGAAGCTCAATACCGTCTACTGGCGGGTATCGCGCGCGGAAGAGCAGCTCATGGGGAAACTTCAGCAGCGGTTTTCGACCCTTTTCCATGCGCACCGGCGCCAGGAAGAGGAACCCGCGAAGGTGCGCAGTTACCGGCAGAAGCGTGAACAGTTCAATGCGGCGGAGCAGCAGATGCTCGACCTGCATTTCTTCGAGGAAAAGAGCCCCGCCGCAGTCGTGCAGCAGCTGCTTCCGGGAATCCTTCCCATGAGCGGGCAGTACCGTGATTTCCTGGGACAGGTGGAGACGCTGATCGCGAAAGCGACCGGCTGATCAGCGGAGCATTTCGCGGAAAACTTCCTTCACCCGCGGGCCGAAACGGTCCGGCGGAACGGATCCCCCGAGACTCTTCCATTCCTTCCCGAAAGGTTCCAGCTCTTCGGCGGTGGTTTCAACCGACTCCAGCGCGGCCAGCCTCCGCAACGCGCCGACGGTGATCTGGTGGCCGACGATATCCCGTCGTGATTCGATCGCCAGGTGGTCCCATTCCTTCTTCATGTTGGAGAGATCCTTTTCAAGGGAGGCGAGAGCTTCGACCGGGTTTTTCGATTCGAGGGCCGTTTCGATGGAGGTCTCGAGGGCCGGGGCTCCTTTCCACTCGACCGGGAAACGGTTGAAGAGGGGGGCGAAGTTGCGGACGGGCAGTTTTCCGCGCATGGCGGAGTCCTGGACCTTTTTCGTGAACTGGTTCCATGTTTCCTGCACCCCATCCGCCTTCCGGCGGAGTGTTTCCCGTTCCCTTGCGGGTGCATCCCGTGATTTTTTCGTGAGGGTTTCGACCTGGTTCCGTGCGATGGACCAGGCGAGGGGTTCGAGAAAGACAAGGGGGGCTTTCAACGGGATGGCCTCGATTCCATGGGTGAGCAGGGCCTGGAGAACATCGCCCCCCCTGCGAAGCCGGTCGAGGGTGTTAAGCACCGACCGGCACCAGGTATACCCGTAGCTGGTCTTGACCAGGTCGCTCCGGGAGGGAAGTCGAAACCGGGACTGGAACCGGGAGGCATCCATGCCGGAAAGAGCCGCGCTTTCGGGGTGATCCCTGAGCGCCCGGTAAAATGAAAGTGTTGCCGTGCGCAGTGCCTCCAGGCATTTCTTTTCGGTATCGGAGAGGTATTGTTTTTTCTTTTCCGCGGAGAGGAAGCCACCCTTTTCCTCGACATGTTTCCTGGCCGCGGTGAAACGGCCATCATCGGTCAGCGCCTCCCAATCCTTCCGGAAGGGGGGTTCCTTCTCTTCCGCGATGATCTCTTTCTGCAGGGCCAGGAGTGTTTCCCGGACCTTGTCGAGTTCCGGCTTGCTGGAGGGAAGATTCCGGGAAACCGATTCTGCGAAATCGGTTTCCGCCTTTTCGAGAAGGTTGATCCGGGCGTTCCTGTTGGGGGCTTTCCCGGCGAGTTCCAGGTACGCCAGACCCCGGAACTGGTAGGGATGGAAGTCGTACCACTTGGAATAGGTTCCGGACCGCATTTCGATGCGAAGCCGGCACTCCCGTTTCACGATCTTTTTATTGTCGATGATGGTGGTCAGCAGCCGGACCGCCTCGGCCGGATCCGGTTGAACGAGTTTTTCCGCCTTCCGGCAGTTTTCCGCCGCACCGGTGTAGGTGCGCTTGTGTGTCTTGGGAATGCTGTGGGAATCCTGGGCGAAAAGAAGTGCGAAGAGAAGGAGTATCGCGGGTCCCACTACGGCCCCCGGCGGAAAATGTCTTTTCGGTTGTTGAGATCACCCTGCGACTGGTCCCCCTCGATGAGATTGGTCGCGATGGAGGAGAAAATCACCGAAGCTCCGTCGCCAGAGATTTCTGCTTCCTTCGACTCGGCGTTTCCCTGGCCGTTCATGCCGGTGGACATCAGTTCCGTTTTTCCGGAAGAGAGGTTGTGCCGGAATATGTCGTACTCAAGCAAATTGATATCGCTGATGAAGTTTGTTGACCTCGATTCGAAAACGACGAAATTTCCATCATTGGAGATCGCAGGAAAGTCGGACCAGTTGTTGCCTTCGACACCTCCGGAGGAAACGGAGACCCGCTTTGTTGTCTGAAGTGCACAGTCCCGGACAAAAATATCACTCATTCCGTTGGTGTCCAGGTTCGGGCCGAGCAGGCCGGGTGAGCTCGAAGAGAAGGCGACATGCCGTCCATCACCTGAAATCGAGGAGTAATTGGCACCCTGAGTTCCACCATCATACGGGGTGCCCCCGAATTTTCTCGAGACGAGGAGGTTTGTCCCGTCGACCATGTCGCGCCGGATGATCTGGCTGCCGGAGCCGGTGATCGTGCCGCCGCTGATCAGGTCTGTTGCATGGGAAACAAAAGCGATGTGCCGGCCATCCGGACTGAGGGAGGGGTAGAAACTGGCACTGCTTCCCATGCCGGTGCCGGTCGAATTGACGGAAACCGCAGTCGTTTCCAGGGAGGACTGACTCCAACGGAAAACATCGGACATGCCGTTTGTATCGGACACGGTCGTATCCAGGTCGGTGGCCAGGGAATGAAAGGAGACAAATTCTCCACTGCTGGAGACCACCGCATTGGTACTGGGGTTGTTTCCCCCCTCGTGGGATGCTCCGCCCGCTTTTCTCGAGACCAGGGAGGTCGTTCCCGTCTCCAGGTCGCGGAGGAAGATATCGATCACGGTGCCCGTGTGCCCGCTCACCAGGTCCGTTGCGGTCGAATCGAAGACGACGTATCTGCCATCATCGGATACGTCGGGGTTGTCACAACTCTGGTTGGCATAGTCTCCGGTGGTGTTCGCGGAAACCAGCACGGTGGTGCCGAGGATCATGTCCCGGAGAAAGATTTGTCTGAAAGGGAAGCCCGGGGGGACCGGGAGGGAGACGAGGTTGGTCGCGGTGGAGGAAAAGACGACGTACCTTCCATCGACGGAGACGGCCGGCTGGTCGCAGTCGGCATTCGCCTGCGCCCGGCTGGAACTGATCGAGGCGAGCACGATGAACGCGGGCGGATTGTTCTGATCGTTGACGTTTCCGCTGCAGGCCAGAAGCAGGCTGCAGAGGATTGCCGGAAGGGCGGAACGTTTTTGGGCATGGTTCACGATCGTGTCACTCCTACGGCCCCCGCCGGAAGATGTCGTCGAGACCGTTGAGATCTCCCAGGAAATCATCCCCTTCGATGAGATTCGTTGCGCGGGAGGTGAACACCACCGTGGCTCCGTCCCCGGAGATATCCGCCAGGTCGGAGTTGTTGTTTCCCTGTCCGTTGACCCCGGTGGATATCAGCTCCGTTTCCCGGCTGAAAATGTCGTGTCGAAAGATATCTTTCATGTTGCCGTTGAGATCGTTTACGAAGTTCGTCGCGGGGGAGGTGAAGACGACGAATTTTCCACTGTTGGAGACCGAGGGATCTCCGGAATAGTCATTTCCCTCAACGCCCTCGGATGAAACCGATGCACGTATCATGGTCCCCAGGTCGCAATCAAAAAGGAAAATGTCTTTCTTGCTGTTTGTGTCGGAAAAAATCAAATCGGTTGCGTTGGAATCAAAGGCAACGTACCGGCCGTTTTTTGAAATGGAGCAGGTGTTGGCGACTCCATTCGCCCCTTCCAGCTCTGTTCCTCCAAATTTCCTGGAAACAACGATGGTGGTCGATGTCTGCAGGTTTCTCCGGTAAACATCGTGGTTCCATTCATTGCCGTTCATGCCGGAAACGAGATCGTGTGCCATGGAGACAAAGGCGACATACTGGCCATCCGGGGAAATGGAGGGATCCAGGCTGCCCCATCCTCCTCCATCGTTGATCCCTCCGCCCGCCTTTTGTGAGACAAGCATGGCGGTGTTTCCCGACTGGTCGTGGACATATACGTCCGAGGTGGAGTTGGTTCCCTTGTTGAAATTTTCCACAATGTCCAAACCCGCGGACTGAAAGACAATCCGGTTTCCGTCATCGGAAATGGCGGGAACGGAACTGCTTCCATCCGCGGTTACGTTTGGGGCGGCTCCGAATTTTCTCGATACCAGCGATGTCGTCTGCGTCCACATGTCCCGCACAAACACGTCCGATCCCGTGTTTTTGTCATCAAAACCGGTTACCAGGTCGGTTGCGCCGGTCTGGAACACGACATACCTTCCGTTACCGGAGATGTCGGGGCTGGAGATGTCTTCCTCCGCGTAATTTCCGGAGGTGTCGATGGAAACGAGAGTGGTGGTTCCCAGGACCATGTCCCGGAGGAAAAGCTGCGTTTTATCGGAACTGCCGAGGGAGACGAGGTTGTCCGCGTCGGATAGGAATGCAACATACCTTCCATCGGTAGAGACGGCGGATTCAAAGCTGTGTTGTTCCGCCTGTACCCGGTTTGAATCCATCGATACAAGTGCCATGAAAGCGGGTGCCCCACTTCCGTCGTTGATGTTTCCGCTGCAGCCGGGGAAGGTCCCGCAGAGAAGTGCGAGAAAGATTCCTGCTGCGGACCGGTGCCAGGTTCTCTTCACCATCGCTCCCTCTTAAAATTCGTGGTTGTAGCCGACCGCCGCGTTGAAGGAATCGCCGCCGAAATCCCCGGCAACGTCAACCATCCGGAAACTGCCTTCTTCCGTGGCCCAGGAGACCCCCAGACCCATCGTGAAGATGTTGAAGACATCCCCCTTCGTATCGAGGACCAGCTTGAAGTGGCCGGTTGCCGGGAGATTGTCCTTGTCCCCCCACGGGGCATCGAAAAAGCGGTAGCCCAGCCGGGGGTAGAGAAAGACCTTTTCGGAGACCTGGATGCGGTATTCGGTTCCGATTGAGAAGTTGAAGGCGTCATCGAAGCTGTTCAGGGGAGTGTTCGGGGTCGGACTTTCCGCGGTTTCACTCCAGTTGATCCACTGGAAGTCGGTGGTGATCCGGAGGGGGGTTCCTTCGAGGAGATAGAAGGTGAACCCCGCGTTGAACTGCTGGGGCATGTCGAAGGAGGGGAGAATATTCGGGGAGATGCTGAAATCGTATTCAATGGCGCTGTGGTAGGCGATGCCGAAGTTGACCTTGAAGTTTTCGGTGTTGTCGTAGATTCCCAGGAGAACGCCCCCTCCGAAGCCGAAACCGGTGGATGTGTCTTCCTCCTCGCGGGTGTCGCCATTGAAATTCCATTGAACGAATCCGACATCCAATCCCAGTCCAAGGGCGATGTGCGGGAAGAAACCGGCTTCCCCCACTTCCCTGAAACGGAAGTCGTAGGCGAAGGCGGCGCGGAACCGGCCGAGCGCCTGGTCGACTTCGCTGTCGGGGACGATGTTGGGAGAGAAGGGATCGCTCAGTTCATCAAAGGTGTAGGTCAGATGGTAGGGGCGGGCGAAGCAGATGCCCAATGCCATCGGAGAGTCGGGGTCGCCCAGCTGGAAGACCGCTCCGAGGTAGGAGGGCAGGAAGGCGGGATCGGCGAGGCCCGCTTCCGCTTCGACCGACGTCTGGGTCTGGTTTTCGAAGATGCGATCCTCCCTCTTCGGGTAGGCGGTGTAGGTCTGGAACGAAATCGAAATCTGGTCCGACTGCGTTGCGATGCCGGCGGGGTTCAGGAAGATCGATACGGGATCGTCTTCGAAGGCGGTATAACTCCCCCCATCGCCTTGGTTCTCGCGCCGACCTGCTGGTCCTGCGCCCAAGTGTTTGAAGCAAGTGCGAATATGAATGACAGAATCAGGGCTTTTTGCATTCTTCCTCCTCTTGAGGAATTCGATTATAGGGGCCTCTTTGCGGGTTCGGCAAGGATCGGCAGACGCTTCTCCTGAAACTCTCCCCGGGGGGGGAGCGTAAGGGAGGGAGAGACGATTCGTGCGAATACTCCTTTCCATTCTTTTCCTGATTCCTTCCGGTCCGGGGGATCCTCCCCCGGTCGAAATTTCAATCAATGACAACGCCTGGCCGGGGCTTTCCCGCGAAATCGGACGCCGGTTTGGAATGAATGCCCGCGGGACGATTCCGGTGAAAATTGCAGGAGAGGGTGGCCTCAAGTCGGACGCGATCCGCAGCCTGGTCCCGACCCGGTCCCACCACCGGATCATCTCCATCACGGTCCACAATACCGGCACCGAAAATTTAACCCGCGCGGTTGTCTGGCTTCCACAGGTGGATGAGCGCCGGGAGGTGAACATCCCCGTGGGAGGTTGGAAGCGTGTCTTCTTCACGCTCCCGGAGCGGGCCAACCGGAAGAAGTTGTCCGTCCAGCTTCGGCGGGCCGGAGAGATCATCGTCGAGATGGAGAAGACGCTCGGCCCGGCAAAAACCGGTCCGAAGCAGGAGGCAGACCTTCTTCGCCATGAACTCCAGGAGGAGCAGAAGGTGCGGGACAAGTGGGTGCGCCGGGCTCTCACGATTCGCACTGTTTCGAATGCATCGCTGACGATGATTCATCGCGAACTCGGCCTGCTTCGGACGGCGAAGACCGGGTCGAACGGGGTCTGGAAAGGGCGCCTGCTCGGCGGAGATTGGGAGGTCCTCGTCCGGTCCGTCCGTTACCCGCGAAAGATGCCGACCGGAAAGGGGGAGGGAACGACGGCGGTTCTCGAGCAACCGTATGTCGACCTGACCTACCTGGCGGGGAAGGTCAACCTGAAGAGTTCTTCCCGGGAAGTGGAAATCCTGCCGGACCGGCACGGGGAAGTTTCCGGACCGGTTCTGCCGGAGACTCTTTCGCTTTCCCCGAGTCCCTTCACGAAATCGCTCCGGTATGAAACCGTACACCGCTCCGCCGGGAACGACCTGATCCTGCGGGCGGACTTTACGAAAGGGGGGCCGGTTTCCCGTATCCGGTTCCATACGACGTCGAATCTCGCCTTCGACCTGCTTGGCTGGAGCCGGTCGGGATTGACCGGGCTGACCCGGTTTGTTCCCGAAGGCGAGGTCTCCCTCGAGATGGAGAAGCGCAAGAGTGGCCGGGTAATTTTCGATCCTGCGGCGCTTCCTGGATGTGTTGGCCTCGACCTGTCCTTTTCCTGTCCGAGCCGGCCGCGCGAGCGGTACTCGCTTTCCATTTCAGAGCGTACCGGGATCACGGTCCCGGCGGGCAATCTCCGGGTGCAGTTCCAGGCCCGGATGGAGGGAGGCGGGATCCTTCATTTTTCCCCTTCGGTGCACCGGATCGCGGGAGGGAGGGGCGTCGATCTTTCTCCCACCCCGTTGCGGCTCTTTCCCCATTTCCAGCCGACGCGGGGGCTTCTTCTCTGGCTTGCGGTCGTGGATGACCGGGGACGGTTTGTCACACGCTTTCGCGGAATCAGCGGAACGTTGGAGGGGTTCCTTGCGGGGAAACCGATTTTCAGCCGGGAGATCGGGGAACTTACGTTCCATTTTCCCAACCAGTTCGAGGGTCTCGCGGTTGATGCGATCCAGTACCGGGTGAAACTGAACATCGGGGGAGAGGTTCTTCCCTACAAGGGTCCGGCGTTTCCGCGCCGGCAGTTTGATGATCCGCCCGCGCACGTGGTCGTTCCGGAGATGCTGGAGGAAAAGGCACGGGCGGTCATGCCGATGGTGCGCAAGACGCTGGGGGGCTCCCTCCGGACGTTCGGCCTTCCAAAATTCGACCTGACGCTGAAGTTCGAGATCCGGTTGCCCCCGGATGTCGGAGGCCTCGGCGGGGGGGGGAAGATCCTGCTCGATATCGGTCAGATCCTGAATTACGCGCACGAGACGGATTCCCTTCCGGGAGCGTACACGCACGAACTCGGTCACTGCCTGGGGTTTGGCCACGATCCGTACATGACGATGGCGCCCTGTGGCGCGGACGAAGGGCTTTCGTGGCCATGCCGATGCCACGACTCACTGCTGCACGAACCGTTACGCCACCGTTCCCTGACATGGCGCGCACGCTAGTCAACGGTGGGTCATCCGGATGGCGGTAACGGGCTCAGCCAAG
>PVBE010197172.1_pt1 | contig 17616 bp, 12 predicted proteins | sample 1631181 | NCBI WGS metagenome assembly PVBE01 (sample SAMN08397723, study PRJNA350692) | Marine metagenome, whole genome shotgun sequencing project. | isolation source: water | place: Pacific Ocean | collected 2012-04 | reverse complement strand
CCTGAACATAATGACCGCTCCCCACGTCCTTTGCTAACCCCTTCATTTCCATGATCGTTAGCAACGCGGCCACCTCGTGCGCTGGCAACTCGCATGTTCGCGTGATCTCATCGCGATGGAGCGGCTTTAACGGAAGCACCTCGGCAACTGAATGGCGCGGGCGGCAAAGTTGATCGACTCAAGAACATCCTCGGAGTTTCGAGCCATCACGGCCCCATCGCGAATCAGCCCGTTGCATCCGGCGCTGAGAACGAAAAATACGTCGCCCGGCACGGCCAGTACGTCTCGTCCCTGATGATTCACCAGAGACGCCGTGATCAAGGCTCCGCTTTTTAAAGGAGCCTCGGTGACAAGCGTCGCCATGCTCAGCCTGCTGATTATTCGGTTGCGCTTCGGAAAATTCTCCGGGGCCAACTCGGTTCCGGGAGGAAACTCCGTCACAACCGCGCCGGACTCTGTAATCTCTCTGGCAAGACCTCGGTGTTGACTGGGATAGTTAATGTCGATCCCGGTCCCAAACACCGCGATCGTCCGACCGCCGGCATCCAACGCCGCGCGATGCGCCACGCCATCGACGCCGAGAGCAAGTCCGCTGACCACCGTCAACCCGGCCGCGGCAAGATCGGTCGCCAGGAGCCGCGTGATCTGTCGTCCGTACGGCGATATCCGCCTGGTGCCGACAATCGCAATCGTTCGCCTCAAATCCTGCTCGGCAAACGAGCCTCTTGTATACAAAACGGCCGGGGACGACGGGATTTCCTTGAGCAACGGAGGATACGAATTTGAGCTAAATGTGATTATGCGGGCGTTCGCAGCCTCCACTCGTTCCAGTTCGAAGCTCGGATCGATTCCTTTCCTCTCCTCCACTACGACGCGCGCCTGATTTGGGGTGATACCCGCCTCGATCAGCTCCGATTGAGGCGCAGTCCATGCAATCGACATGTCTTCGAATCGGTCGCGTAGATGCAGCATCGCGCCAGAACCGATATCGGTCAGCTTGGCCAGCGCCGCCCAGTATTTCTCGTCGCCCATCCAGTTGTTGAGATCGGACATCAATCGGCGGGGTCGTGCGCCTTAAGCCCTGGCGGCCTTGTCATCCTCCGCCGAACTCCGAACGGCAAATCATCCATTCGCTCAAACGCTGCGTCGCACCCACTCTACCGCTGCCTCCCACCACTCCAACAACCCATTTGGCAAACGATAGGAGCATCGGAACGGTTGAGGAAAGCTAGAGTTGGCTTCTCAACTACTAGCGCCCGCTTTAACATCAACCATTGCTCGCAGCCGCCTAGTTTCCTCCGAGTCGATTTCGAGGGTGTCAGGCCTAATCGCAACCCCGTAGTCATTGACAGCCGAAGCTATAGATACCTTTTCCTCCACCACGTCTCCGAGCACAGCCTCCGGCGCGCGATCGAACGGGTCACCCCAACCGCCGCCTCCGGGTGCCGACCCCGAGAAGCGCTCCCCGACTTTGAGCCAGCGATTATCTTTACCTTTTAACGGTCTCTCGGCCCCAGAAATATCTATCGCCGACCAATGGCCGGGTTCGCCAGGCTTGCCGCCGTGCAGCCCGTACGGACGACCGATCGATCTCTCCCCGACGGATATGCAGAGCACGTCCGAGTCGTGTTCGCCGTCAACCCTCATGATCCGCTGCATTCCGCATCCGCCCCGATACTCCCCCGGGCCTCCACTGTCGGTTGCAAACTCGTATTTTTCGGTCACTAATGAGAACTCAGCTTCTGCAAATTCGATCGAGACATTCGTTGCGTTACCCATGCCGGTGCGCACGCCGTCGATGCCATCCATGTTGGGACGCCCGCCGAAGCCGCCGGCAATGCACTCGAAAAACATGAAGTGCTCCGGCGGGTCGACGCGCCTATCATCGCCGGTCATGATCATTATTGAGCTAGTGCCGTGCAAAGCTGCCGGCACGCGGTCCGGCACTGCTTTGGCGAGCGCACCCAAAACGCAATCGACAACCCGGTGGCCGGTTTCATGCGTGCTGTGCTGGCGCGGCGCCGGATGGCGTGCGTTGAGCCAGCAGCCTTCAGGAATGAACACCTCAAGCGGTCTGTAAACGCCTTCATTTATCGGAACCGAAGCGCCGGTGATTCCTTGCACCGCAAAATTGACGCCCGCCCAGACCGTCCAGGGCGTAGCGTTGATCGGACCCCGCACCTGCGGGTCCGAATCCGAAAAGTCGAATCTCATTCGATCGTCGTCGACTTTGACCTTGACGTGAAGCCGGACAGGACCGTCCGTGATTCCGTCACTGTCCATGAAATCCTCGAATTCGTAGTTACCGTTCGGGATTCGCTCGATCTCGCGGCGGATGACGATCTCCGTGTAGTTGAGATAAGCCTCAAAGAACGACTGCATCATTGACAGCCCGAATTTCTCGATCATCTCCGTCAATCGCGCCTTCCCCCGTCGGATGGCCGCTTCCTGGGCGCGAATGTCCCCGAGTCTTTCGTCGGGCGCCCGCACGTTGTTAAGGACGAGGTCGACGATCTCTCTCTGAAGTTTGCCCTCCCGGAAAAAACGGACGGGTGGAATCAAGATTCCTTCCTGGTAAATCTCGGTTGCGGCCACGTAGCCGCTTGCGAATGCCCCTCCAATGTCGGGCCAGTGAGCACAATTTGCCACCCACGCCACGATCTTTCCGCCGTAAAACAGCGGCGCGATGGCCTTCACGTCGCTCAGGTGGGAACCGCCGATGTCGAGGTGATTGGTGAAATAGATGTCGCCGTCCCGGACCTGACCTTCGATGTCAACAAACTCCCCCAGGCTGCGGACGGAGTCTCTCGCCAAGCTGGCCAGCGGCGGAATCGTGTTGGTCTGCGCAATCAGTTGACCATCCGCGCTGTGGAGAGTGCAGGAGAAGTCGCCCGACTCGCGAAGGAGCGGTGACCGGGCCGAGCCGGCCAGGACAGCATTCATTTCATCGCAAATGGAGAGCACGCCGCTGCCCAGCACTTCCATCGTGATGGGGTCGATGGTGTTCAACGCAGGACCTGGGTTTCTCCCGCCCGCACGGTGTCGTTTCTTGACGTGAGTCCCTCAAGCGATCCGGTTGGCTCCGGGAGGATGATCATGCTCCCCGATTCATGTCCCTCCAGGGTTTGTCCGGGGCGGACCACGGTATTCGTCTCCTTCTGCTGCACGATCGCCGGCCCCTGGACACTGACCCCGGGCTTGATCGCCGCCCGCGGATAGACAGGACAGTCCACGAAGTCGTTCCGCTCCTCGAAAAAGGCCCTGCGGAATGCCACACTCTGCCCGGCATCGACATCGGCCGGCTGGCTCCACGTAATTTCTTCGTTGGTTCGATGGACGCACGCCACGCGAACGTCAACGACCTCAATGGGCTCATCGGTGAGGTAGCCGAACTGGCGCTCGTGTTCTTCCAGGAACCGCCGACGGATCCAATCAGCAGAGACAGGTTCCCTTCCTAGTTCCACCGTCATCTGCCTCACTTGTCTCCTGTAACGCACGTTTACAAAGCGCTCAAAGACAAGGTCGTCAAGGGCCATTCCCGCCCCTGACATATCATCCAAACCGCGCCGCTCCAACAATGCGAAATGTTCCCGCAAATCCTCCTCGTCTACTTCGTCGAGTTTCGTCAAGATCGTCTGACCGTGTTGGTACTCGAGATCAGCTTCGACGAGCCCGCACGCCGAAAGCACGCCTGGGTAGACCGGAATGATTGCCCGCCGCATCGCCAATTCACTCAAGAGTCGGCCTCCGTGAAGTGGACCAGCGCCGCCGGCGGGAATGAGGCTGAAATCTCGGATGTCATGCCCTCGTTCGATCGTGATCCGTTTTATCGCGCGGATCATGTTGGCGTTGGCCACGCGAACGATTCCCGACGCAGCTTCCACCGTTTCCATGCCTAGCTGTTTGGCGATGCCGTTCTCGATTGCCAGTCGCGATCGCTCGGCATCGAGGTCGACCTCTCCACCGAGGAAGAAGTCCGGATCGATATAGCCCAACACGACGTTTGCGTCGGTAACAGTGGGCTTGTCGCCTGTGCCATAGCAGGCGGGACCCGGTTCAGCGCCGGCGCTTTCCGGTCCAACCTTCAAGACGCCGCCCGAGTCGATCCAGGCAAGGCTGCCGCCGCCAGCGCCGATGCTGACCACGTCTATCATCGGAACCCGCAGATGGTAGCCTTCCTCCTTCGTCTCTTCGACGAGACTGTAACGCCCGTTTCTAACGAGCGACACGTCGGTGCTTGTTCCACCCATGTCGAAGGAAACGAAGTCGGGTTCTCCCGCCATCGCACCCACCGCCTGTGCGCCCAACACGCTGGCCGCGGGACCGGATTGGATGGTGCAATTCGCGCGCGCGGCTACCGAATCCACCGACATGGCGCCGCCGCTTGCCTGCATGACATGAGCAGGGGACTTTACGCCAACTTCGGCCAACATCGTCTTCATAGCGGCCATGTAGCGGCTCACTCGCGGGCCGACGTAGGCCCCGAGAACGGTGGTGCTCGTGCGCTCGAACTCCTTGATCTGAGGGTTCACGTCGGACGATATCGTTACGAACAGTTCCGGCCGAACCTCCCATGCAATTTCACGCGCTCTGATTTCATGAGCGGGGTTGGCGTGGGCGTTAATGAACGAAATGGCCAGGGACTCGATTTCCATCTCGAGCATTCGCTCCACTGCTTCTCGCGCGGCGGATTCGTCGAGAGGCTTGGCTTCCTCTCCGGTATAGCAAACGCGCTCCGGTACCCCGATTCGCAAGCGTCGCGGGACAAGAGGCTCCGGGCGGGTCATGAAAAGGTTGTAAAGATCAGCCGGCGGGCGCTCGGTTCGACCGACTTCTAGCACATCACGAAAGCCGGCCGTTGTCAGAAGGCCTGTTCTGGCGCCCTTCTTCTCGATGAGAGTGTTCGTCGCCACGGTCGTTCCGTGAAAGAAAAGCTCGACATCTCCTGGGTGCCAGCGACGTTTGGCGAATAGTCGCTCGAGCCCACGTTCGATTCCAAGCATGTAGTCGTTCGGCGTCGACTGGACTTTTACAACCTCATACTTGCCGGTTTCACCGTCTACCGCGACGACGTCGGTAAAGGTACCGCCAATATCGACACCCAAACGGACCTGACTTGCCAAGCCAAACCTCCTACTCCGACGAAGTCATGCGGGATCATATCTGCTGGTTTCGAGCGCTTCCCCGGGGCTACCGTCGACCAGTCTGGACGTAGGCGAGCATCTCGTCACGGCTCATTCCGTTGAGGCCAAGATCAGAAAGGGTGCGACGGATCGTGCCCGGCGGTTGATGGAGGACCACCAATCCCAGGCTCACAACGGCATCGATGGTCGGGGTGTCCACGCCCAACTTCTTGCCGAGGGTCGACCATATGCCTAGACCGTAGGGAACGTCTTCCGATAACCACCGGGTATTCAACGCGCCCGGTGCTTTGAGGGCGGTCAGCATCTGACTGCCATTGATCGTCGCCCACAGATCCCCTTGAGGGCCGAATCCTGCCGCGGCGAATGCCTCAGCCACCGCGGTAAGTTTGAACCCTAGCGCTGATCCCACTGCGCGGCGCTCGACGTCGACGGACAGGATCACGTCCACCACGCCCGGAGTAACTCCCTCGTCGTAGAAATAGAAATCACCCCGAGACTGTTCGATGCGGCCAGCATTCATGACCACCCCGGCAGGATGAACTACTGGATTGATGGCGCTAAGACCGCACTCCAGGACGTTGGAATAGGTGACCAATCCCGGTAGTAATGGGTCCAGGAGCGCCCGAACCCGTTCTGTCTCAGTGGCCGGAAATACTCCGAGACCGACGTGGGGAACGACACCCCAAATCGTTGCTCCGTCCGGCTGAGTCCGGCGGCAGACGTACGGAGCCGTGTCTGTTTCCGCGACAGTTACCGCGGCCGCCCCTGCCTCGCTTAGGATCCGCGCGGTTTCAAGCGACCCCAGCGTGCCAGGGAACAGGACGAGGGTTTTGTCCTTGTCCAAATGAGGAGCAACTGCCCGCGCCCAAGGCGCATGGCCGTACGCGGGAACCATCAATAATAAAACGTTGGAAGCGTGCACCGCCTCGCCAACGTCGGTGGTTATGCGATGGATTGTGGCCGGTCCGGTACGAGCTGCGCCAAAAAGGTGAATTATCCGTTCGCTGGAAATGGGCTCCAACGCCTCCGAGAACTCGGGAAGCTCGCCCAGCGTCACATCGAACCCGGCCAGGGTGAGATTAGCGGCCGCAGCGATCCCCGTATTCCCAGCTCCCAGTACGGTCAATGATCGTGCGGCCAAATCAAACGCTCCCATCCTACGAGGACTTCTGGTGGCATGAGATTCTAGCCTTCGAGCAAGACGGGGTCTGGTCCAGGCACGGTTGCCGCTGACCTGAGCCAGAAAAGCATGGCGACGTTGATTCGCCTTCCGGCTTTGGCCGGGCCTATGGGGATCCGTTGAACATTGTGGACCGCCCGATCGCCATCTTGCATCGCCCTCAGAGTTTCAAAGAGCCTCAGTGTGATTCGAGACACGATATTCGCGCAACCTCAGTAGGAGTTCCAGCCCCGAGGAAAGCGATACACGACGCGACACTATTCCGAGATAGCGTGGGTGCGTTCTCATCGAGCCACCGTGCTCTGGTATTCAATCCATCCAATCCGCGGCGAGGGGCCATCTTCGCTGAAGTTGACGGCTAGATGCGAATTCGGATTTCCCTGGGCATGTGCGAAACGCTTTCCCGAGGGGAGTTCAAGGCGGGGATCGACGGTGTTTTCGACGTACTGGCCTCCCAGCAAGTGCCGTTCGAGTTCGTTTCCGAAAAGGGTGGCGGACTCGTAGCCACTTTCCGCGCGGGCGCGAACGACGAAGACGGCAAGGCTCGGGCGGACAATCCAATTGCTGGCCTTGCCGGCGTGTCCATGGGCAGCGTGGTTTCGTGGAGTGAGGACAGGACCTACCCCGACCTGGACGCGCAGGTTCCCATCCCCAGCATCGATCTGAGGCCAGGGCGGCCCTACTTCCGGTACGTTCGTGTAGCCAAGGGAGCGGCCGTGGCAGACGGTATAGGGGACCGGCTGCTTTCCTTCACGGGTCCCTACGTGGAGGTGGCGGCCGGGGAGGGCACCGACGTTGCGGCCCACATCCTGGAGATGGACCAAACGATGGTCAACATGCGGCCCTTCAACCGCCGCGGCCAGTTCCCGGGCGACCCGCGATGGCCGTTGGTGACCCTCCGTGAGGGACCAGGGCGGGTGGCGTACGTGGCCGCCTCACTCGAGCCGGAGCGGAACCGGGTCGAGAGCTACGAGATCGACCGGCTGCTCCGCAACGTCGTCGTCTGGGCGGGCGGACCTCCCCCGGTAGCGGCTTCCAACGTACCGCCAAGCGTTCACCTGTCCCTCAGCGCCGCCGACGAGGGCGACCGCCTGATCCTCGTCCTCACGAACCAGTCCACCCATCCAATAAGGCACGGCAGCATCCGTTACGTGATCCCGGTATCAGATCTGGAGCTCCGGCTCGAGACAGATGGCAGAAAGGTCTCCGGCGTCGATAGCGCGTCGGGCCTGAAGGTAGATCTCCAGGAGGGTCAGGATGCCGCGGTTGTGAAGATCCCGCGCCTGCACGTTGCGGAATGCATCGTGCTGCGTCTCGAATGACACAAGGTGGGACGGGCCTATGGACGAGCCGGCGGGAGTCTGTGTCCTCACTCAACTGCCCGAGGCACCAGACATAGCACTATCGTCAAGTCGAGGGACTGCATCCGTCGTACCCGTGGGCAGACCATCAGCCGCAACTGCCTGCAGCGCCCCTGAACGGCTCTGTCAGATTTCAGACCACGGAGCACAACGAGGTGAAGTACTCCTTGATCGACGCTCGCTAAGTCGAAGGCTGGGCCGGGCTACCGCTCGGGCGGGGGGCCGTAAAATGTGCGCGGACTTGGCGCAGGGGAGGAGGAACGGTGGCGACGCCGGTTGGCCAGGGTATTAGCGGAAAAGGAACCAATGTGGATCATGTTTCTTCCCGGAGCCTGGCGACTGGTGACTCGTTGATGGGCAGGTGGATGAGCGCCGCCGTGACAGCCAGCGCGATGGCGGCCACCCACATGCCGTCATACGAACCGGTCCGGTCATAAACGAATCCGCCGAGCCATGCGCCGAGGAAACTGCCTAGCTGGTGACCGAAGAAGACTATGCCGGAGAGAGTCGCGAAGTAACGCACTCCGAACACTTGGGCGACTATGCCGGTTGTGAGCGGTACGGTGGAGAGCCACAGTAAGCCCATGAGCGCGGCGAACCCGTAGATGGCCAACTCGGTTTTTGGCAGCACCAAAAGGGCAAGAATAGCAATCCCCCGGCTGATGTAGATGATGCTCAGCCCTGATTTCTTGCTCCAGCGTTGTCCGGCGCCCCCGGACATTAAGGAGCCGCCGATATTAAAGAGGCCGATGAGAGCGAGGGCCCAGCCAGCTACGGTGGGAGCAAGTCCCACATCGGATATGTAGGCTGGAAAGTGCACACTGATGAAGGTGACGTGAAATCCGCAGACAAAGAACCCGGCGGTGAGTAATACGAAGCCGCGGTGACGCGCGGCCTCGAGCAAGGCGCTTACGAGCGTCTGCGCCGCCCCTGCCGCCGCACTCGTGTCAGGATTGTTGGGCAGCAGTACAGCCATCGGGATGATGGCGAGGGAGATGACGGCGAGAATGACGAGGGCGTCGTGCCAGCCGAAATTGGAGATCAGCGCCTGAGTTATCGGTGAGAAGATCACCATCCCCACTGAGCCCGCCGCCATTCCGAGGCCGATGACAAGCGATCGCCGCTCCGGGCCCACGACTCTCAACATGGCGGCGACCGCCAGGGAAAAGGAAGCAAAGGCGCCGCCCAGCCCGATCAGGGCGCCGCCGGTCAGGTGGAGCATCGTGGTGGATTCCGCCGATGCCATTCCCCACAGTCCGGCGGATGTCACCACGGCGCCGGCGATAAGCACGCGAACTGGGCCGAAGCGGTCGGCAATAGCACCTGCCAAAGGCACGGTCACTCCCCAGAGCAGATTCTGGATCGCAATCGCCAGGGCGAACGACTCACGGCTCCAGCCTTGGGCGACGGTCATCGGCTCTAGGAACAATCCGAATGCCGAGCGCGAGCCGAGCCCCACGAAGGAGATGGCGCACCCGCCAGCAAGTACCGCGAGCGGGGTACGCCAGGCGCGCGAATTTCGACTTGCCTTCAAAGCCGGCACGCACGTCCTCTTCTCATATACACGCGTGGGCGCCCGATCCGCCCGAACTTGCGGGTTTCCATCACCGGTGGGCTCGTCGGCGGATACGCGAATGACGGTCCACCACCAAGTGGGTGTGGACAGCTTAGGTGGCTTCAAAGCCAGTTCCGTAAGGAAACTTCGCCGCCAGCTTGAACAGTAGCCTTCTGGCCACCTGAACGCCTAGTCGTCGCTAGCCATCCGAAGGTAGCGAACTGATAAATGCTAGTTTCAGGCCTGTCCTACCGCCGTCCGCGAAGCGAGACCGTCAATGGGCGAAACAGACCTTTGACTGACGGATCCACGATGCAGACGGGTGTCAGCGACAATTCCGTGACGATCACGCCTTTCCCTGGGTTCCGGACTTTGGTTTGGCGGTCCCGACGGCAACCGTCGACCGGGGAAAAACCACTATTCGCGCATAGTGCTTGATAAGGGGGCTGATCAGAGCAAATGTCATGGTGGGACTAATGTCCGAGGAGGTCACCATGACCGGCACAACAGCCCTGCCCGCGGTATTCGACGACTCTGCAGCCGGGTGGGAATACGCACTCTACGCATTCCTGTCTGAAAAGCAGCGGCGCTCGGGATCTCAGCGAACGCTGGACAGCTACTACCGCATGCTTCAGCACTTCTTCCGCAGGCTCGGGAAGACCCCGGATGAGGTCACCAGCCAGGATGTATTTGCATTCGCCCACGGGAAGGTATTTCAGGGCGTGAACCGTCAGGAATAACGATCGGCGCTCGACTCTCCTGCCTGTCGTCCTTCTTCAAGTTCCTGATCCGGATGGACATCGTGAAGGCCAATCCCTGCGATGCGGTGGAGCGTCCGCGGACGCAGCCCAGCCCGCCGCGCGGCCTGAGCGCCGACCAGGTAAAGCTTCTACTGGACATCATCCCGGACACCGTCAAGGGCAGAAGGGACCGGGCGATCGTTCTCCCTCTGGTCCGGCCGGGGTTGGGCGCACTGGGAATCTTCACGTTCGTCAACATCTGGAACAGTTTCCTGTGGCCGCTGATCGTTCTCCGAGGTGACACGCACTACACGCTCCCAGTCGGAATGGCAACTCTCAATGCGCAACTGATCAAAGTCGACTACGGGGCGATCATGGTGGGTTCGACGGTAATTTCGTTGCCGGTCATTGCGCTGTTCCTGTTAATGCAGCGCCACTTCATCTCCGGATTGACTCTGGGCGTCGTTCGGGAATAGCGGGCATTCCGGTAGCGGCACGCATCGCGACGGGAAAAATCCACCCTGCTGTGGCAGCCGCGTCTTGACACGAACGACCGGAGAATTGCGTCGGGGTCCAGGCGCTGGCTCACCACTACGGGTGATCGTGTGCACGTTAAATGCCGCGCGGATAGGATGGCAGGCTGGTCGGGATCGTAGCAGGCGAGCTGGAGGCTGAAACGGTGAAGGTGACGGCGGTAAGCACATTGATCACGGCCGGTGGCCACGCCAACTGGATCTTCGTGAAAGTAGAAACCGACGGCGGGATCACTGGCTGGGGCGAAGCGACTCTGGAATGGCGCGACGGGCCGGTCTGCGCCGAGGTGGAGAACTTTTCAGGGCTGGTAGTCGGCAGGGATCCGTTTCAGGTCGAGGCTATCGTGAACGATATGCACCGGGGCGGGTTCTGGGGCGGTGGGCCGATTTCGTTGAGCGCGATCAGCGGCATCGAGCAGGCGTTGATGGATATCAAGGGGAAGGCCCTCGGCGTGCCGGTCTATGAATTGATCGGCGGCAAGCTGCGTGACAGGATGCGGGCCTACGCCAATGGATGGTCCTGGAGCGAAACACTGGAACCGCACGACTACGCGCGGCTGGCCCTCGAGATGGTGGCATTGGGATTTACTGCGATGAAATGGGACCCGTTTCGCCGCGGCGGTCAGGCGATTTCCAAATCAGAGGAGGAGTTCGCCATCGAGTGCGTCCGCGCGGTGCGCGAGGCGGTCGGTCCGCAAATTGACCTGCTTATCGAGTGCCACGGGCGCTTCAATGTTATGAGCGCGATACGGATGGGCCGCAAGCTTGAGCAGTTCGATCCGTTCTTCTACGAGGAGCCGATTCTTTACGACAACGTTGACGCGCTGGCCGAGGTGGCGCGGGCGATCAACATACCGGTGGCCGCGGGCGAGCGGCTCTACACACGCTGGGAATTCCGCAGCGTGCTGGAGCGCCACTGCGTACGGATCATCCAGCCAGACATTTGCCACACTGGCGGGATCATGGAGCTGAAGAAGATCGCGACGATGGCGGAGACCTACTACGTGGCTGTGCAGCCGCACAACGCAAACGGCCCGATCTCCACCCTGGCGAGCATCCATCTGGATGCGACGATTCCCAATTTCATAATCCAGGAGTTCTTCCATCCGTATCTGGAGCGCTACAACCAGCTTCTGACCGAGCCGATTCGATACGAGGACGGGTACCTGCCGCTGCCGGACCGCCCGGGCTGGAGCGCCGACATCGACGAGACGGCGGCGGCGAAGCTGCCACCGGAAGAAAAGCCGTCGAGTTCGGCGAGCATGCTCGCGCGATACGTTTCGGGGTAGGCGAGCATATGGCCTCGCGTATTGAGCGGATCGATCGGTATTTCCCGGCTCATGACCAGCTACGCGACCGTTTCCGTCAAGAGGAGCGACAATTTGCGGTAGACGCGTGCGATCGCCAGCACTTCGAGGCTTGGCGGCGCAAGACCCGTCAGCACCTACGCGAAATCGCGGGCATCGAATCCATGCAGGCGGTCGATCCGAGTCCGCGCATCACCGAGTCGATACCCTGCGACGGCTACGTTCGGCACCGCGTCGAAATCTTCACCGAGCCCAACGTCGTTATGACTATGTACGCGTTGGTTCCCGAGGATTTGAAGGCGGGGGAGCGCCGGCCGGCGGTTATTGCGGCACACGGCCACGGGAGCGCCGGAAAGCTCAGCGTGGTGGGTCGGGACGACGTCCCGATGGTCGCGGACGCGGTCCGTCAATACAACTATGCATATGGTCATCGTCTCGCTCAACGGGGACTAGTCGTCTTTGCGCCCGATGCACGAGGTTGGGGTGAGCGACGCGAGCCCGTCCGCCAGGTCCACGACGAGGAGCACTTCAGAAATGGATCGTGCGCGGCCCTGAACTATGTGGCGATCAGCCTGGGCCAGTCTCTTGCCGGTATGTATACGTTCGAATTGATGAGGCTGATCGACTACATCCAGAGCAGGAACGATTGCGACCCCGAGCGCATAGGATGCGCGGGTCTGAGCGGGGGCGGTCACCAGACGCTGTGGCTCGCTGCCATGGACGATCGAGTGCGCGCGGCGGTCGTGAGTGGCTACTTTTACGGCCACCTAGAGGCGCTGCTCGATAGAAACGACAACTGCGCCTGCAACTATGTGCCCGGCCTATGGCAGGCTGTGGACATGGGCGACATGGGTGCTCTTATCGCTCCCCGCCCGCTGTTGATCGAAACCGGCGATCGGGATCCGCTCAACGGGGCCAGAGGAGTCGACAACGTACGCGAGCAGGTCGAGATTACTCGCAAGGCGTACACGCTTCTCGATGCCGAGCACAATCTCATCCATGACATTCGACCCGGCGAGCATCAATGGTTTGGCGATTTGGCTGAACCGTGGCTGGTCGAGCAGCTCACAGAGCGCTAGTGGTCCATCGAGATCAATCGGCTGAAATCCGTCGGCCTCGCACGGCGGCCACTAACGTATTTGGATTTCGGTGGGTCTTGGCTGACAACCTGTGGGCTAGTGAGGGGGAACCATGAGCGATTCTCAGACTGACTCAGGCGAATCGAACCGTTCTCCGCGTATCGCGATCCGGGCGGGCCGTCTCTTTGATGGAACTGGCGCCGACCCAATCGATGACGCGCTAGTCATCGCAGAAGGCGACCGGATAGCCGCCGCGGGACCCGAAGGCGAGGTCTCCGCCGGCGACCCGGATCGAACCGTAGATCTGCGACCTTGCACCCTGATGCCGGGTCTCATCGACGCGCATGTACATCTCTGGGGGCGAACCCCCGGCGACCAGATGCCCTGGGCCAGCGGTCCCATCGAATACCGGGCCCTGCGGTCGGCAGCGGAGCCGAACTCCCTTCTCGAGGGGGGATTTACCGCGGTGCGAGATCTCGGCTCTCAAACGTCCGTTGTCGTCAAAAGGGCTATAGATGATGGAGTTTGGCCCGGGCCGCGGATGATGGCAGCCGGCATTGCGATCGCCCGCACCGGAGGGCCGTGGTTTGGGATCGACCCATCGTGGCGCTGGGTACGCGCAGCGGACGGTGTCGATGAATGCGTTCGGGCTGTCCACACCTGTCTGCGCGAGGGGTCGAGCGTCATCAAGATCGGCTCCTCAACAGGACACGACGGTGCGTGGGGCGAGGTCCCGACCTACAGCGTCGGCGAGATCAATGCGATAACGGACGAGGCTCACCTCTGGGGGCTACGGGTCGCGGCCCACGCGATGGGTACGCCGGGAGTTCGCAACGCGGTGCTGGGTGGAGTGGACACCGTCGAACACGCATACAACATCGACGACGAAACGCTTGGACTCATCATCGAGAAAGGTGTGTTCGTCGTACCAACGCTCAGGCTTACACACGCGAATCCAACTCCGAGCGCCAGGAACCTCTACGGCGTGCAGATTGAATCTCTACGCAGAGCTTACGAGGCGGGCGCGAGAATCGCGTTGGGGAGCGATACGGGCGAGGAGCGCACGCCGCACGGAAGCGGTAACGCCATCGAATTCAGGCTTATGGGCGAAGTGATGGCGCCGAAGGACGCCCTGATGGCGGGAACGTCCGTCGTAGCCCAGGCCATGGGTCTCGAAGCGGACATAGGCTCGATCGAGCCGGGCAAATATGCGGATCTCGTCGCCGTTGCGGAAGACCCCTTGAAAGACCTGTCGGCTCTAGAACACGTTCAGTTCATCATGCAAGGCGGGCGAGTCATCACCGAGCCCTGAGCGGCCAAAGGCGGAAGCCCGTAGCGTAGACGGGGTCGTACGAATCCTGCCCGCCAGCGGTTACATGCGTCCTGAGGCGCAGTACCGAGTGCGAACCCGCACCGACTGCAACCACTGGCGCGACCGTCACGCTGAGGTTACCCCGTTTCGGTTGACAGTTTCGCGCTTACAGTACCGCGGCAAGCTCACCTGACGTGGTGAACCGCCGCTTCCAGGCGGACGGCCGAACCTGCTGGAGCCCCTGACCTGCAGTTCATTCTGTAGCGCAACACGGGAAGCTTGCCCCTGGAGAATCGCCCTGCGTTCTACGTGTAAGGATCTAAATTCCACCCTGTGAGCCCCGATCGAGTTATTGCACCGTACGAGGGTGCTTGCGCTTCGTCGTCGCGGTCGATCTGCAGTGCGGACGGTTTACGAGCTTCTCCTTGGCGAGTCATGCAAAAGGCTATGCTGCGCCAGCGAGCTCTCAGATTTGACGGAACTTGATCCAGGTCGCGTGGACTTACGAAGCCGGCTTTCTCCTCGGTGCAACACCGGACACGCCACTCAACCCGCCTGCAATCACCAGATACTCTCCGGTCATATGTACCGAGTCCTCGGACGCCAGGAACGCCGCGGCTGCCCCCAGATCTTCCGGCTCGGTCCATCGCTGGAGCGGAATCGATTGCCGCAGCCTTTCGCGCAAATCCGTCTCTTCAATACCCATAACGGCGGCGCGCTCGGACATGTTCGCCTTTTGGAAGTCGGTGTCTACGGGGCCGGGACAGATTGCATTCACGTTGATCTTGTAGGGGGCCAGCTCATTCGCGAGCGTCTTCGTGAATCCGATAACGGCCCACTTGGATGCGTTGTAGGCGATTACGAGAGGTGGAGCGGAAATTCCGTTGACCGAGGAAATATTGACGATCTTGCCGGACTCCTGCTTGATCATCTCTCGGGCCACATACTTGCTGCATATGAACACGCCCGTGATGTTCACGGCCATGACGCGGTCCCACTCATCCTCATCGAGATCGACGGTCTCGACGACTCGCTGTCCCAGGCCCGCATTGTTTACGAGGACGTCTATATGACCGAATTCCGCCAGCGTCCTGTCGACCATCGCCTGCACGTCCGAGGCGCTGGTGACGTCGCAGGCGACTACTAAGGCGCGCCTCCCCTTTGCTTCGATCTCTTTTGAAGTGGCCTTTGCGGTCTGCTCGTCGAGCTCGACGATGACTATGTTCGCGCCCTCGACGGCGTAGCGCAGGGCGATGCCGCGCCCTATTCCGCGGGCCGCTCCGGTAACGACTGCAACCTTGTCCTCCAGCCGCATCGTTTAACCCTCCTTTTCTATAGCGCGGCGCCGCTCAGTCGGCAGGCTCTCGCCCGCGCCCGCGTGATTCTCGACGAAACGACCGCGCCCTAAGACTTTGATGCGTCAATCAACGATGTTCAGCGACCGCCAGACCTGCGGAAAGCCCATTGGCCACACGCCGGTCGATTTGTTGACGTCGACAGCCTCAATGCCGAATTGGAGTGATGCTGCGGTCAGATCCTCGAGAGGTAATTCGATCCCGTACGTTGCTCCGCGACCCTTTTTCAGATCGAGCGCCGGCAATTCACGATCTTCGCCAGTCCTGCGTTTCAGGCGGACAGATTCGATCGGGCGCTCGCCGGTCACGATCGCCCTCACGATCAGCCGGTCGTCCCTCCAGAGAACCGTAGGGGGCGATAGGACCTGAACCAGCGGGGGATCCGAGCCCGGGCCGACCCGGACAATGGCTCCGAATGACTTCATGGACTCGCGGCGCGGCGGCGCAATCGCTGAGACGGAGTATTCGTAGTTGCCAGGGGATGGTGGAGTGTCATCGAGACGCGCGTCGGTTATGACGTCGGGCGTCACGCAAACCCAGCCGTCCCGGTCGGCATCGCGACGCCAGACCCTGTACCCTTGCGCGCTCACCGATGGCTTCCACTCAATCCTGGCCGAGTCATCCGAACCAGACGCGTGCACACCGTCAGGCGGCCAGTTTCCGCGGTAGGTCCCAAAAGCATAACTCGCCTCATCGTAAGTTGACATGGCCTTAACGTTGATCGTGGCAAGAACCCCGAGTTCTCCCCGGCTTTCGATCTTGCGCGCGTAAGCGAGCATGGCGTCGCGCAGCGGAGCCTCCCGCAACAGCTCCCATATCCCCTCGTCCAAGCTGTGATCGGAGTCGCCTTGGGCGGCTCTCTGGTACAGGATGTCTGCCTGACGGTAAAAGGGGCCACCCGCCTCAAAGGTCAGGGCAACCCGGTCGTATTGGGTGAGCCAATCGATAGTCAGGATGAGCCATCGAAGACGGTCCTGGCCCACCGGCTCCCCTTCGGCTTCCAGTTCGGAGAGCATCGCGGCGAGCCGCCGTCGAATTTCGCTCAGGCGTTTGAGATTAACTGGGCTGGGCCTGCTGTCGGGAATCGCAAAATGACCGTCCGCGAGCGATAGATTGCTTCCAACACCAAGCCATTGAAAATTCGAACACTCCCACTGGCCCCACGAACCGGTCCAGCGCGGTCCCATGTGCTCGAGCTCGCGCAGTATCGACGCCATTTCTTTGGCATGGCGTTTCCCGTACGCCCTTTTGGCGTAGTTGTCGTAAAAGGTCTCGAATGTCAGATCAGATTCCCAGGCATATCGAGCGGAATACGAGAAGACTTCTTCGAGATCGCGAGTGCGCCAGTGAATGCCGAGAAAGCCCTCGCATCCTTTTTCGTGGGCGTCCCGGCACAAGTCCGAAAAGATGTGGGTATTTGGCTGCGGCCCCCACTGGTCGCGTCTCGAACCCCCGGCATCGGATTCAAACCAGGGGATAGGCCAGCTCTCGCGCCCCTCCGAAAACTTCCCGTAAACGTGGCTCAGAGACCTTCCCGCTGATGGATCGATATTGTCGAGCGAGGAGAAGATCACGTCGCTCGGGAGCGTCTTGTCCAGTCCAGGATAGAGTTCGGTGGACTGCATCCAGTGGTCGCCGCCCCAGCCGCAGATGAGCAGGCGCATCTCCGGACGGATCGTGGCAACGATTTCGCGGGCTAGGTTGACGTACGCGCTCAAACGCACGCCCTCGGCGATGAGGTCGGGACGGCCCAGGTAGCCGAAGTGCGATGCGATGCGGTCGTGCTCCTGCCTAAATTCGAGGGACTTTAGCCACTCGTCCACTTCTCCGGACTTCGGACCCAACCATGACCGCATCTCGGCCTGCCAGATAGCGAGATAATCGAGACCGGGGAATGCGCTGAGGATGTGATTAAGCCGGCTTTTCAGCGCCGCCTCAACATCAGGATCGAACGGATTCCCCTCCACCTCGGTTCCGAGAACGATCTGCAGCCCGCGCTTGTGGGCATATTCCAGTGCACGGGCGAACGTCTCCTGCGCGCCAATGATCT
>PVBE012333398.1_pt1 | contig 17617 bp, 14 predicted proteins | sample 1631181 | NCBI WGS metagenome assembly PVBE01 (sample SAMN08397723, study PRJNA350692) | Marine metagenome, whole genome shotgun sequencing project. | isolation source: water | place: Pacific Ocean | collected 2012-04 | reverse complement strand
TCTTCGTTCAAGCTCTTTTCAAAAGGCCGGTCCCGCCGCATGTACAACCTCATGCAGGGCGTTGCCAATGACATCAATCTTCGAATCTTCGATTACAAGTTTACAACGGGGAGCGGTAAGAACTCGCACACTTATCACCAGACGGTGATAGCGTTCGATGCGGGTGAGCTGCGCCTTCCCCAGTTCACCATGACGCCCGAGAACATCTTCAACAAAATAGGAGGTGTCTTCGGATACCAGGATATCGATTTCAGTACACATCCTGCTTTTTCCAAGAAATACCTTCTAAGAGGTACAGATGAAGATTCGATCAAGACCAGGTTCACCGCCGAACTTCTGGATGATCTTGAGCAAAAAAAGGGACTATGCCTTGAGGGTTATGGTGAACTCCTTGTAATGTACCGCGCGAATAAACGCGTCCCTGTTTCCGGGCTTAAGGACATGATGGCGGAAGGATTCGGCGTCTTCAGCCTTCTCAGAACAACTGGCGCTCCGCGCATCCGCGTCTGAGTATATTTCCATTCCCTGCACCGATCTTCAGCGTTTTCAGTTGACAAAAAGTGGCCTCTTCCGGTTAATTCTGCCCGATTCCGGGGAAACGTCTGTGCGCCCCGTGGATGTTAGAGTCGCGAACACAAAGAAGGAACACTTGAGTTATGGCCAAAAAAACACGCAAGTTCAAAACCGAGGTCCAGCAGCTTCTGGACATTGTCATACATTCCCTTTACTCGAAAAAGGAAATCTACCTTCGCGAGCTTCTTTCGAATGCTTCCGACGCTATTGACCGGGCCAGGTTCGAATCCCTGACCGATAAATCTCTGACAGACGGCTCGGAAGACTGGAAGATCAAGATTGTGCCGGACAAGGAAGCGCGCACTCTAGCGATCATCGATAACGGTATCGGCATGAACGCGGAGGAAATCGACCAGAACCTGGGAACCATCGCCAACTCTGGAACGCGAAACTTTCTGGAAAGCCTGAAGAAAGCCAAGGATGCCGGCGGGCCCGAATTCATTGGTCAGTTTGGTGTCGGGTTTTACGCGTCCTTCATGGTGGCGGACAAGGTAACCGTGCTGACAAAGCGTGCGGGAAAGGACCAGGAGGCCATGCTGTGGACATCAGACGGCACAGGCAAGTACTCCATAGAGCAGGCCGAAAAAGAGGCGGCAGGCACCGAGGTCACACTGCATTTTCGCGAGGACATGGATGAGTTCCTGGAAGAATGGAAGATTCGCGGTACCGTCAAGGAGTACTCCGATTACGTTTCGTACCCGATAACCATGGACGTTGAGAAAAAGGAACCATCGGAAAAAGAAGGCGAAGAACCCGTTACCACGATCAAGGAAGAAACGCTCAATTCCATGAAGGCCATATGGAAGAAAGCAAAGAGCGAAGTAAGCGAAGAAGAGTACAACGAGTTCTACAAGCATGTCAGCCACGACTACACGGACCCGCTTCGCGTAATCCACTACATTGCCGAGGGAACTACGGAGTTTCGTGCCTTGCTGTACATCCCGAGCCAGGCCCCGTTCGATCTCTTCTTCCGTGACAGCATCAAGGGTATTCACCTTTACGTGAAGAATGTCTACATAACGGATGACTGCAAGGAGCTCCTGCCAGAGTACCTGAGGTTCGTTCGTGGTGTAGTCGATTCAAGCGATCTCCCCCTGAACGTCTCGCGGGAGATGCTGCAGGATGATGCCATCATCCGCCGCATACGAAAGAGCATCGTGGGCAAGATTCTCTCCGAGCTCAGCGATATCAAGGATGCGAAGCGGGATGACTACCTCGGCTTTTACAATCAGTTCGGTAAAGTCGTCAAGGAGGGTGTGCACTCGGACTTCGAGAATCACGACAAGCTGAAAGACCTCGTCATGTTCAGGTCCACGAACAGCGAGGACGAGAACCCGGTCTTGCTGCGTGACTACGTGGATCGCATGCCTTCGTCTCAGAAGGAAATCTACTACATAACATCGGATAGCGTCGAAACGGCCGCGAGCTCTCCTCACCTGGAGGCGTTCAAGGAAAAAGGATACGAGGTACTTTTCTTCGTGGACCCCATCGACGAATGGATAGTTCAGCGCCTTACCGAGTATGACGGCAAAAAGCTCAAAGCCGTTGACAGGGGCGATATTGATTTCGAAGGGGAAGATGAGAAGGCTGATTCTGAAGCCGAGAACGAGGCGAAGGAAGAATACAAAGACCTCCTGGACTTCATTCAGAAACAGTTGGACGACGACGTCAAGGAAGTAAGATTGTCGAAGCGCCTTACGGATTCGGTCTGTTGTCTTGTCGCAGACGAAGCCGGCATAAATGCCAACATGGAGCGGATCATGCGCGCCATGAACCAGGACGTACCGAAGGACAAGCGGATTCTGGAGCTTAACCCTGGGCATGATGTTCTGCAGAACATGAAAGAGATCTTCGAGAAAGACAAGGATGACCAGGTGCTGGCGGACTTCATAGATCTCGTCTATGGCCAGGCTCTCATTGCAGAAGGTTCTCCGGTGAAGAATCCTTCGCGCTTCGCAAAGCTGGTGAGTTCACTGATGGTCGGCGCTGGCTGAAGCTTTACTCGTCGCTCTCGACGGTCTCTTCGGCCGGCGGCTGGGCCGCCTCTTCCGCCTCGGGTTCCTCGACTTCTTCGGGAGGCTCCTCGGGAATGGTCACGCCGAGTACGGCGGCGACGTCTTCGAGTCTTTTCTCGATTGCCATGTCGCCGGCGGTAAGGCCGTTCGTAGTCTTCAGCGTGGTATCCGCGCCCTTGTCCAGGAGCTGCTTAACGACCTCTGCATGGCCGTGATAGGTTGCAAAGTGAATAGCCGTCTCACCCCGGACGTTTGCCAAATCGATATTGGCGCCTCCATCAAGAAGAGTTGTCACCAACTTGCCAAGGCCCTGTCCCGCCGAGAAATGCAATGCGGTCTTCCCCTCTTCATCGACTGCATCTACATTGCACTGCTTTTCTATCAACAGGGAGAGAACTGATGGACTGTTGTTCAGGACGGCGATATGTATGGGCGTTGCTGCTCCCTTCATCTGGGCATCCAGGTTTGCACCCTTGCCGATCAGCAGTTCGGCCATATCACGACTGTTGTTCTTTGCCGCGTAGTGAAGAGCCGTTGCACCCCTGGCATTAACAGAATTGACATCGTGTCCGTTGGTTAGAAGTTGAGCAACGGCCTCCACATCCCCGGCCTTGGCGGCGTCCTGCAGTGCGGTTGAAGGTACATTGCGGTCACAGGCGCAGAAGCAGAGTGCCGTGGCGATTCCCAGGCATATCAAGCGAACATGTAGTCTCATCATGGTAACGATCTCCAGATTATGATCCATCGTGCATTAATGACTACGGTTATCAAGGCTACATGGAGACCTGATCGAAGTAAAGCATCGAGCTAAAGCGAAGGATAACACTATTGATATGTTGACCAGACTCCGGATTTCGATATTCTTCTAGGCACTATGAAGATACTCGTAATAGGCGGCGGCGGTCGCGAGCATGCAATAACGTGGAAGCTGGCAAACGATAACTGCAAGCCTGAACTTTTCTGTGCCCCGGGAAATGCCGGAACGGCACGGATTGCGACGAACATCAATGTTGGTGCCGAGGATTGTGATGGCCTTCTTGAGTGGGCTCGTACGAATCGGCCGGATCTCACTGTCGTGGGGCCGGAAGTTCCGCTCTGTGCGGGGATAGCCGATATCTTTGCAGCAGAGGGCCTGGCGGTATTCGGTCCTTCAGGCGAGGCGGCCCAGATGGAGGGCAGCAAGGCATTCGCAAAGGATGTTATGACGGCGGCGGGTGTGCCGACAGCGGCATCCGAGACTTTCACAGATGCGGAAGCCGCATTGTCATATATCAGGGAAAAGTGTACCCCGATTGTCGTGAAGGCCGACGGTCTGGCCGCGGGCAAAGGCGTCATCATCTGCGAGACTGTTGCTGACGCAGAAAAGGCAGTCGCCTCCACGATGCTTGACAAGACCTTCGGAGATGCAGGGGCAACCATTGTTGTTGAAGAATGCCTGGTTGGTGAAGAGGCATCGATTCTTGCCCTGGTAGACGGTGAGACGATAGTTACTCTCGCGTCGTCGCAGGATCACAAACGCGTTTTCAACGGGGACGTCGGCCCTAACACCGGGGGAATGGGCGCCTACTCTCCGACTCCCGTCGTAACTGACGATATGTGGCCGGAAATCAGGGCGCAGGTTCTTGATCCCACGATCCGCGAACTCAAGAAGCGCGGGATCACCTACAAGGGCGTTCTTTACGCGGGACTTATGTTGACCGAAGCAGGGATGATGGTCCTGGAGTTCAACTGCAGATTCGGTGATCCCGAAACGCAAGCCGTCCTGCCGAGGCTGGGTAGCGATCTCACCCCCGCGCTGCAGGCCTGTGTTGACGGCACACTGTCGGAAGAGATGGTGACGTGGAAACCGGACGCCTGCGTTTCCGTGGTCATGGCTTCGGGTGGTTATCCGGGGCCCTACGAGAAGGGCAAGACTGTCGAGGGGCTGGACGCAGCGGAAGAACTGGAAGGTGTGGTCGTATTTCATGCCGGAACGAAAGAAGAAGCCGGCGAGGTCGTTACCTCCGGCGGCCGGGTGCTCGGAGTGACAGCCCTGGGCCACGATCTTTCCACTGCGGTAGATACGGCTTACTCCGCGGTCGCGCAGATTCGATTCGACCAGGCGCAGTACCGAACCGACATAGCCGCTAAAGCCATGTCCCGCTAACAGATGCCATGGGCGAAGTACAGGAACGGGAATATCAGCAAAACCACAGAACCAACGTGGAGAGACAATGAAGAAAGCTAAGCCGGAAGTCGGAATCGTTATGGGAAGTGACTCTGATTGGCCAATCGTCAAGAAGGCCGTGGAGATCCTCAACGAGTTCGAGATAGAACACGAAGTGAGAGTTATCTCGGCCCACAGAACGCCGGAGGTGGCCTGCGAGTACGCGGCGAGTGCCAGCCGGCGGAAACTCAAGGTCATTATCGCCGCTGCCGGCGGTGCGGCCCATCTTGGCGGTGTTCTTGCGGCGCACACTGTTCTTCCCGTGATCGGCATACCTGTGAAAGGCGGTGCCTTGAACGGTATGGATGCACTACTTGCTACGCTGCAGATGCCGTCTGGTATTCCGGTGGCAACCGTCACGCTGGGAAGTGCCGGGCCCATTAATGCTGCAGTATTGGCGGCACAGATCATAGCCACCGGCAAACCAACTCTGACCCGCAAGCTTGGTCGCTACAAGAATGCCCTGAAGCGAAAGGTCGCCAAGGGCAATGCTAACGTTCAAGCCGACCTGGGCGGGTGAAAGACTTGCTGCCATTGGGGGACACTGTGAGTCATTGCCGGCAACTGCTATTTATCGCGACAGCTTTCCTCTGCCCGGCTCTTGCGCTGTCCGATTCCGGGGATGTTGGGCCCCGGGTTGACGATGTTCTGCGTCTCCTGGATAAGCACGAAGTACTCTATGCCGAAGAAGACATCCGCCGTGCGGCGATTGCCGGTTTGCTGAAGGCTATCGACTCCCATGCTCTTCTTATGGACTCGAAGGAAGCCGAAGCCATGGAACACATGGCCAGCGTGGCGAGGGCCGAAATGTGGCCCGGCGGCATCGGCTACGTGAAGATCCAGGCCCTATGCAAGGGTGGCAGAAAATACGCGGAAGAAGTCATTCGCGATTGGAATGGATCGTTACGTGGGCTGGTCTTGGATCTACGCGGTGGCGGTGGGGCCGATCTCGAGTCCGTAGAGGTGATTGCAGGGCTTTTTCTTGGCCCTGGGACCGATATTTATCGCCTTGTCAACGGACGCAATGAACCCGTCGCAACAAAGGCATCCCGCGGCGAACAACTCGCAGAAGTTCCACCGCTCATGCTCCTGGTGGATGGCAACACGTCCGGCGCCCCTGAAGCCCTTGTCGCGGTTCTCAAGGGGAGGCGCGGTATTATGGTCCTTGGGGAGACAACCGCAGGCGATGCCCTTTCGCGTGAAACGCTTCCCATAATGAAAGGTCTCTCCGCCTACATCGCAACGCGGGGCATTGTGCCGGTCGATGGACCCGGGTACAGCTCGTCGGGTGTTTCTCCCGACATCGCGGTTTCCGGTGCGGCGGTGGTGGATGACCCGGGGACTCAAGACGATAGTTCCGCAGTCATAGGAGAGAATGCTGAAGTAAATGAACTTCTGAAAAAAATATCCCAGGACCCCGTCCTGCGCAGGGCCGTAGATATCCTTCTGAGCCTTGAGGCAATGAGCTATGGACGGCCGGAACCGGCCGAAAAAGAGGGTCAGAACGCCGGCGAGGGCAGGAAGAACACCCCCGGTGACAAATGAAGCTGAGATCTTGCTGTTATGTCAGTGATGCCACGTGTTATAGATATTGCTTTTGATGTTGGATGCGAGGCCATAGAAGAGGCCGCCGCAGTCCTGGGGGAAGGTGGGCTGGTTGTGATGCCCACCGACACGGTATACGGTGTCGCCGCCGATCCTTCGCTCGACATTGCCGTTGCCCGGATTTACGGTGCGAAACGCCGAGATCCGGAGAAACCTCTCCCCCTGCTGGCGGGTGACTTGCGGGATGTTCTGGAATTCGGGGCAACTCTCGGGAAGTGCGAGATGGAGCTCGCGGGTCGTTTCTGGCCCGGGCCTCTGACCCTGGTTGTCAGGGCGGGAGACGTGGAAGAAGGATTTCGCGTTCCTGATCACGAAGTGGCGCTGACGTTGCTGAGAAAAGCGGGCGGAATCCTGAGGGTAACGAGCGCCAACATGAGTGGACAGCCCGAGGCACTCACGGCGGAAGCTGCCGTCGAGGCGTTGGGAGATAGCGTGGACCTGGTTCTTGACGCCGGACCCGTACCGGGAGGAACTCCCAGTTCAGTTATCAGGATTGTCGACGGAAAAGTAGAGATGCTTCGGGCGGGAGCACTAAACAGTGAAGTAATTGCTTCCGTCGTTGACGCCTGCCGGGGCAATTTGGAATAGTCCCACAGGCAAAGGGGATGCTGCAGGAAATGATAAAGAAACGGGATTGAACATGACAGGGGAATTTGGAACCAAAGACGGACCGCTTATAGTGTTCGTGTGCACGGCGAATATGTGTCGTAGTCCGATGGCGGAATACTTGCTGAAAGACTCTCTTGAACCCGGTTCCACCTGGCGGGTTGTTTCGGCGGGAACTGATGCTCCGCATGGCATGCCTCCAAGCTATCAGGCTGTCCAGGTCCTGAAGGAGTGGGGGATTGAAATGGATGAGCATCGAAGCGATCCCCTCACGAGGGAGGTAGTGGATGATGCTTCGGTTATTATCGTCATGACGACGAGCCATGCCGCGCGAATCAGGTGGCGGTTCCCTGATGCCGAGGGAAAAGTTCGATTGCTGAAGTCCTTTCTGCGCAATTCGTACGGCAACGATACGGATATACCGGATCCCATAGGACTCTCTGATGTTGTTTATCGTGGTATACGGGACCTGATGAAAGAAGCTATGCCGACACTGATTGACTATGTGGAGAACGGCTAGCAGGAGCGGAAGGTTAGAATGAAGATAGCGATAGGTTCCGATCACGGCGGTTTTCCGATCAAAGAGAAGGTAAGGAATCTTCTTGCCGGCCGTGGCCTTGATGTCGAAGACGTTGGTTGCACTGACACAGAGTCGGTTGACTATCCTGATTACGCGTTGGAGGTAGCCAAGCAGGTCTCCTCCGGAAGCGTGGATGAAGGCGTTTTAGTTTGCACAACCGGCATAGGCATGGACATGACGGCGAACAAGTTCCCACGCATCAGGGCCGCATTGTGCAGCACGCCCCGTATGGCCTTAATGGCACGCCAGCACAACGATGCCAATATTCTCGTCCTGCCCGGCGGACTGCTCGCCGAAGAGGAGGCCGAAGAGATTCTGGATACCTGGCTCAGCAATGGATTTTCAAATGAGAGTCGCCATGAGCGCCGCCTGCAGAAGGTGTCTTCCATAGGCAGGGAAGTGGCAGGATTGACCGCTGTACTCGGGGAAGACCCGGAGACGTTTGCGGCCATACAGGACGAGATCGTACGGCAGAAAGAGACGATCAACCTGATTGCTTCCGAGAACACGGCCAGTCCGGCCGTGAGGGAAGCCCAGGGCTGCGTTATGACCAACAAGTACGCCGAAGGCTATCCGGCGAAACGCTGGTATAACGGCTGCGGTCCCGTAGACAGGGCCGAAGAGCTGGCAGTTGACCGCGCCAAGGCGCTCTTCGGTGCGGAACATGCCAACGTGCAGCCACACTGCGGAAGCTCTGCCAACATGGCCGTATATTTCTCCGTGCTGGAGCCCGGGGATACCGTACTTGCCATGAGCCTTGATCACGGAGGGCATCTCACTCACGGCAACAAGACGAACTTCTCGGGAAGGCTGTTTAATTTCGTTGGCTACGGGGTCGATGCCGAGACTGAGAAACTCGACTATGACGCAGTATCAAGCATTGCCGAGGAAGCAGCCCCAAAACTGATTGTTGCAGGGGCAAGTTCCTATCCCAGGATCCTGGACTTCGAGCGTTTCAGAGAAATCGCCGACAAGGTCGGCGCCATGCTGATGGTGGACATGGCACATATCGCAGGGTTGGTCGCAGCGGGAGTTCATCCCAATCCCGTACCAATCGCCGAGTTCGTTACCACCACGACGCACAAGACGCTCCGAGGGCCCCGCGGCGGCATGGTGCTGTGCAAGGAGAAGTATGCCGCGGCGATTGATAAACAGGTCTTCCCCGGAATCCAGGGCGGACCGCTGATGCATACGATTGCCTCCAAGGCCGTCTGCTTCAAGGAAGCCCTTGCGCCATCCTTCAAGGAATACGGAGAGCAGGTCGTGAAAAACGCTCAGGCAATGGCCGGGCACTTTATCGACGAGGGAATCAGGCTTGTCTCAAACGGCACCGACAATCATCTCATGCTGCTGGACGTGACCACCATAGGACTTACCGGCAAGCAGGCAGCGACAGCACTGGAAGTTGCCGGCGTGATTGCCAACAAGAACGTCATACCTTTTGACAAGGAAGGGCCGTTCGTGACTTCGGGCATCCGGATCGGCACACCGGCGGTCACAACCCGCGGCATGCGCGAAGAAGAGATGAAGATCCTCGCGGGTCTGATCGTTGACGTGCTTCGCAATAGAGAAGACGAAGAACTCCTTGCGAATAGCCGAAAGAAGGTCCAGGACCTGACGGCCCAGTTCCCGGGGTGGTAACGGGCTCTTGCGCTTTGCAGCCCATGTAGCTGGGCGGGAATTCGAGCCACGGGGGAATACCGGGACATGAACATCATGTCTATACCTGCCGCGATAAAGACGATCATCGTATTCGCATCCATGCTCGTTCTGGCTCGCTTTCACGTGCCCCTTGGTATTGCACTTGTTGCCGGTGGCGTGGCACTCAACTTCTGGGCCGGCTTGGCAGCATCCGAAACCTTCGCCAACGTGGGATTCTGTCTTCGCGAATCCGAATTCTGGTTATTGATAGCCGTGACGGCACTGATCATTGAGCTTGGAAAGTTCATGACGGAGAAGGGCAATGCGGATGAGCTCGTGGCAGCAACGCAACGGTGGGGAGGGAGGCACGGCAGGGCGGCAACGCTGATGGCAATGCCGGCGATGATTGGCCTGATCCCCATGCCCGCCGGTGCGCTTTTCTCCGCTCCATTCGTTCAGCAGGCGGGGGAGGGGGAAGAAAGTTCTTCCGAATGGAAATGCGCCGTCAACTACTGGTTCCGGCACATATGGGAATACTGGTGGCCCCTTTACCCCGGCGTGATTCTCACGATGTCGATTTTCGAGATTGAAGCGGCTCGTTTCATAGCCGCCCAATTCCTCTTCACGGTCGTGGCCGTGTCATCCGGGTACCTGTTCCTCGTGAAGCCAAGGGTCAAGGCTTTTGCCCACGGGGGTGACGCCAAGCGGGGCAGCAACGGGAGAGCTGCCTTCCTGCTGGTCCCCCTTGTCGTGGTTGTTGCTTCTCTTCTCATCCTGCCGCCATGTTTCGAACGTCTGTTTCCTGATATGCACATACAAACGCGCAAACTCCTTGCGGTTCTTGCGGGCCTGCTGGCGGGCCACGTGGTCATAATATGTGACGGCAGGAACAGAACCGGCAGCTGGCCATCGGTGAAGAGCTTGTGCAGTGCGTTACTTGAAAAAAGGTCAATCAACGTTCTGTTTACGCTGTCAGGTGTTCTTATCTTCAAGGGCATGCTTGATCGCGCCGGTCTTCTGCCCATGGCAAGTGAAGAGCTGATCAACAGCGGAATTCCAATCGTTCTCGCTGTTGCCATGCTGCCGTTTCTTGCGGGTGTGGTTACGGGTCTCACGTTGGGGTTTGCTGGTATCTCTTTCCCGCTGGTAGTCGGCCTTATTGCCACACCGGGATCGGGGCTTTCTCCACTTTCCACCCTCGTCCTGGCATACGGTTTCGGCTACATGGGCATGATGCTTTCTCCCGTGCACCTGTGTTTGCTGGTGACCAAAGACTACTTCGGCAGTCACCTTACCGATATCTACAGGCAAATCTTGCCGTGCGTGCTGTCGGTCGCCACCTAAGCTACAATCGCTCACTGCCTGTTCCACCTGTTGGGTTGGTAAGGCGGCGGGGCCGGCAGTCCTGCGTCTGCAGGCTACCTCGCAAGCCGTTCACGGAGGCCGGTGCGGCGTTGGCGGATTTCGTTGTTCTTTGTGGCGATGAAGATGGCTTTCTTCGTTCCCACCAGGCACACGAGGTGCCGTCCCCTTGTTATCGCCGTGTAGAGCAGGTTGCGCTGCAGTAGTTTGAAATGCTGCGTTGTCATCAGCAAGACAACCGCGGGATACTCGCTGCCCTGTGATTTGTGCACTGAGCATGCGTACGCGTGTACCAGTTCGTCCAGTTCCGAGAGCTGGTATTCTACCCGTCTGCCGTCATACTCTACAATCATCTGCTGATCTTCGGGTGCTATCTTGGCAATTCGTCCAACATCCCCGTTGTAGACTTCCTTGTCGTAATTGTTACGGATCTGCATGACCCGGTCCCGCACCCTGTATTTCCGCCCGAACCTCTCGACCTCTTCTCCGGTCGGGTTAAGAGCTTCCTGGAGAACGGCGTTCAGGTTGTCGGCGCCCAACTGGTTGCGGCGCATGGGGGTCAGAACCTGTATGTCATTCATGGGATTAAACCCGAACCGCTTCGGTATGCGTTCGGTCACAAGGTAGATCATCTTTGATATGACATCATCCGGGTTCTCGGTCTGTATAAAATAGAAATCGGAAGTGTCACCTTTTTCCGGCAGTTCCAGTGGCTCGCCGTGGTTGACATGGTGGGCGTTGCGGACGATCCACCCGCCTGTCTCCTGGCGGAAGATCGTTTCAAGCGTGGTACATGGAACAGCCCTGGAGTTTATAAGATCTCGAAGGACATTTCCCGGCCCCACGCTCGGCAGTTGATCGGTATCTCCCACGAGGATCACGCAGGCTTCATCCGGTACAGCCGCCAGGAACTGGCTCATCAGGCGGATGTCGATCATCGAGGCCTCGTCGATAATAAGAACATCGGCCTTGAGCGGGTTGGATGCATCGTGTTCGAAGCGACCGTTCTTCGGTTGAAACTTCAGGAGCCGGTGAATCGTCTTCGCCTCATGGTTTGTTGCTTCCTCCATTCGCTTTGCTGCGCGTCCCGTGGGTGCTGCCATCATGACGTGCAGCTTGCGAACATGGAACACATCCACCAGGGCATGAATAATCGTAGTCTTGCCCACCCCCGGGCCACCGGTCATGATCGAGAACTTCTCCGTCAGGGCCATTCTGAGCGCTTCTGCCTGCTGGGGTGCGAAAGATAGTTTCATGCGGTCTTCCGCCCAGGGAATGGCTTTGCTTGCATCTATGGGGCGAAACGAAACCCTGGTCGCAACGATTCTGTTCACGCTTTCGGCGACCGCGGTCTCCGCTTCGTAAAGGGGGCGCAGGTAGATACTGTCGTCTTCTTTCACAAGGTTGCGCCGTTGAAGTTCCGCCTGCATGGCTTCGCCGAGAATCTCAACCGATATCCCCAGTAACGCCTCGGCCTGGAGCAGGAGTTCGGCTGAAGGACAGTAGCAGTGGCCCTCATCCGCAAACGTTGTCATGACATGCAGCAGGCCTGCCCGCGCCCTCACTTCGGAATCCGGAGGAATCCCAAGACTCATCGCGACACCGTCAGCCGTCTTGAAGCCTATGCCCCAGACATCGGCACACAGCCGGTAAGGGTTCTCGCGTATCATGGCAACAGCCTGGTCTCCATACCTGCGGAATATGCGCGCGGACTGGGCCGTGCCGATTCCATGGCCCTGCAGAAAGATCATTATGTCATGCACGCCCTTTTGTTCAGACCATGACTCCTTGATTCGCTGCCTGCGGGTAGGGCCTATGCCGTCCACTTCCTGGAGTCTTTTTGAGTGGTTCTCGATTATGTCAAGGGTGCCGGTGTCAAACTTCTTCACCAATCTCCGGGCAAGCTCCTTGCCAATTCCGCGAATCATCCCGCTGGAAAGGTAGCGCTCAATACCCTTTACCGATGTCGGCGCAATGCACTTTATGGAATCCGCCAGGAATTGGTATCCGTGCTGTTTGTGACGAGTCCATTTTCCCGTTGCCCTGACTTCCTCTCCCATCCACATGGCGGCACAGTTGCCGACGAGGGTGGCTGGTCCAGGATGTCCCTCGACCTCGACCCTGCACACTGTGTAGCCGGTGTCTTCCGAGCGGTAGATGATGCTTTCAACGGTTCCGGACAATGCTTCGCTATCGATGTCCGCAGGCTTTGCCGGCGGCGGGGGTTTGGTCCAGTTGCGGTTTTTGTATCGTTGGTTCATTTCGTTCTCAGGAATCCCGTCTTCTCAGCCGGAACGATTCAGCAGCAACAGCCCACGACCCTGTGCTCGAACAACAAAGCCGGTAGTGTCGTTGCGCAGACGTTGCCGAATTCATAGTGACCGTCCAGTTAATGTCATCCCGAGCTTGTCGAGGGATCTCAGGTCTACCCAGTGCATTAGATCCTTCGACTTCGCTACGCTACGCTCAGGATGACGGTTTCCCCAGGCCTGCCCATGCTGAATCGTATCGGTTTTGAGCGATGCGTTCAGGATAGTCTTCATTCCCGTCGCATTCAAGAGATCACAAACTCGCCAGAAACAGGGCCGCGTAAAGAAATCCATCTCTGAACTGCTCTATCGAAAAGGACTCATTAACGGCATGGATTCGATCCTCTTCCCTCCCGAATCCCACGAGTAGAGGTTCCGCACCTGACGCTTCTGCGAGTGCCGATACCACGGGTATTGACGCACCTTCCCAAAGAAGAGCGGTGTTCTGGTCGGACAGCTGGTCGAGAACCAGCTTTGCGCGGTTTACCAGGGCGGAGTCGAAGTCCAAACGGAAACCAGGCCCTGCGACTTCCGTATCGGTTACCTCCAGTTCAAGGCCCGCGGGTACCTGTGCCTCAAGGTGGTCGATTATGGCATCAAGGGCGTCCGAAGGGTCTTGTCCCGGAACAAGCCTGGCGGACAGCTTAGCTGTTGCGGACGAAGGAATAATCGTTTTGGCGCCTTCACCGCTATACCCCGAGTTCACACCATTGATATCGATTGTAGGACGAAAACCTATGCGTTCGGTCTGCGTGTATCGCTGCTCGCCCGCGACGGGTTCAACTCCCGTGTCCTTGAGATACGATTCCTCATCAAACGGAACGCTGTTTGCAAGCACGCGTTCACTTTCCGAGGGTGGCTGGACACCGTCGTAGAAACCCGGCACGGCCACGCCGCCATCAGCATTATGCAGCGAAGCAATAAGCTCGGCCACGCCCTGGGCCGGGTTCGGTGCAACTCCGCCGTGAACGCCGGAATGGAGATCGTGGTCGGGTCCCATAAGGTGGACAGAAAGAAATATAATGCCGCGCAGCCCCATGATGATCGTGGGCGCACCGGACCGCACGGTACCCGTATCACAGACCATGAGAATGTCCGCCGCGAGCTTGTCGCGCCATTCCGGCAGTGAAGCAGAGATTCCCTTGCTGCCGGATTCCTCTTCTCCCTCGAGGATAACTTTAACGGTCGCGTTCAGGGCATCCTGTTGAACCAGGGCCTCAAGCGCTTCGATAACAAACAGTACCTGGCCCTTGTTGTCCTCTGCACCACGTGCGTACATGCGGCCATTTCTCAGGGAAGGCTCGAAAGGCGGTGAGTCCCACTTGTCGACGGGATCAGCGGGTTGCACATCGTAGTGGCCGTAGAAGAGAACCACGGGATGCTTCGGGTCTCCCTTCCGTTCGGCAAACACGCAGGGCTTCGTGTCGGTTCTGAGAATCTCTGACTGAAAGCCGATCTTCCCCAGACGTCTCATCAGCCAGTCTGCGCAGTCAACGCAATCCTGGTCATGCTCGGGTATTGTGCCCACGGATGCAAATTCGAGAAGCCTTTTCCAATCATCAATATAGACATCAAGGTTCTGCTCGAACACTTGCTCCAAGTCTTCCTTCTGTATTCCAGACATAACCCGTTCTCCCTTTGAAAAACCAAAGAGTAACGTTGAAGAACCTGGAATGACAGTGAAAAGGGGATAGGAACTGTCACAAGTAGGCGTTAGGGGGGAGGAGGTAGAGGACTATGGCTGTTAGAGAGAAACTTCTCTCCTTGGCTTGATTCCGACCGTGCCACACTTATACTTACCCTGATGACACTGACAGTACCGAACATTCTTAGTTTGTTCAGAATAGTTGCGTCGCCTGTGCTTCTTGCTCTGGCATGGGCCGGGATGCCGAACGCTTTCATTGCGCTCTTTGCGGCGATGCTTGTGTCCGATTCCGTGGACGGCTTTCTTGCACGGCACTGGCACCAGGAATCCGAATTTGGCGCGAAGCTGGATAGTTGGGGCGATCTCTCGGCGGTTATGGTGTTGCCCGTATCGGTTCTTTTTCTATGGCCGGATATACTGTTCGATGAGGTGGTTTTCATAGCAACTGCTTTCCTCTGCTACGTGGTGCCGACAGTCTTCGGCACCATTAAGTATGGCCGCCCCACGAGTTATCATACCTGGGGTGCTAAGGTGACGGCCGTTATCATCGGCATCTCGTTGATTCTCCTGTTTCTGCGCGTTTCTCCCTGGCCTTTCCGCTTATGTATACCCATTGTTGTTCTTGAGGCCATCGAGGAGATGGTTATGACTGCAATGCTGCGGAAATGGCACGCAAACGTTCCCTCTTCATGGCATGCGTTGAAAATACGGCGTGAAGAAGAGGAAAAGACGGTGATAGCCGTTGAGAAGAACCCATGAGTAAAACCCGAAGTGCAATCGTCGCCCTTGTAGGACGCGCCAACGTTGGCAAGTCCACGCTGATGAACCGTATTCTCGGCGAGAAGGTAAGCATCGTAAGTCCTATCGCCCAGACGACCAGGAACCTGGTGCGCGGAGTGCTGACGGAAGAACGCGGCCAGCTTGCCTTTCTTGATACGCCCGGAGTTCACAAAGCGTCTTATGACCTCGGGAGAATCATGAATCGCACCGCTAGGTCGTCGATAGAGGGTTCCGATGTTGCCCTGTTGCTGCTGGACGCGTCACGGCGGCCCAGGGATGAAGACCTGGGATGGATGCAGAAACTCTGCCGGGGCGAAGCCACGGTTGCCATCGCCTTGAACAAGACCGACATAAGCGGCGAGTTCATAGAGAGGTACAGGGAAGGCTGGGCGAATCTCCCCGGGGAGGAGCCAACCCGTGATCCGCTCTGGTTCGAGGTGTCGGCGAAGACAGGCAAGGGCGTTGAGGCGCTGGTGACTGCCTTGTTTGAAATGGCTCCCGAGGGCCCGCACCTGTTCCCGGAAGACATGCTCTCCGACTTTCCCCGGAGGTGGAATATCTCGGATGTTGTGAGGGAGAAATTCTACGCTCACCTCAAAGATGAATTGCCTCACGCCATTGCCGTTCGTGTCGACAAGCTGACCGAGAAGGACGACCGCTGGGACGTCGACGTCCTGATTTACGTCAACAGGTCTTCGCAGAAAGGCATTGTGATCGGCCACAAGGGAAAGCTGTTGAAGACGGTGAGGGCTCAGGCCGAAATGGAACTGAAGGAGATGTACGAAAAGAAAATCCGCCTGCATCTTTGGGTGAAAGTGGAAAAGGACTGGGCAAAGAACCACTTTATCCTAAAACAGCTCGGCTACCAGTGAATGGACACCGCTAAATCCTGCCGGCAATTCGCAGCACATGCGCATGGTCCACCTCGTAGCGGTGGACCTACTTCTCCCGGTACGTCCACCGCTACGAGGTGGACGATAGCCATATGTCTCGCACTTATCCCGCAAGTTCTCCCTCTACACGAAGTCACGGAAATAGTTGAAGGTGTTCTGTTTCGGTTCGTTTGGGTTTGCGTGGGTCAGGTCTATGACTTCTGATGCGGTATCCGGGCATGGAATGGCGAGGACTTTATCTGAAAACAGCCATGCCTGGTTGTTCTCTTTCACGATATCGAATGATGCGCCGCGCCCATCGGTGATTCTTCCTTCGGCAGGTGTTTCAAAACGAGTTGTCAGCAGGGGAATACGACCATACGAGAGCACCTCTACCGAGGGTCCGTATCTTTCCACAAGCGTCTCGACGGTTCCCTTGTCCAGCTCCACCCACAGCGTTGTCTTCATTGCACCCAGTGCTTGAGCTTCTTCAACTGCAGCCCGGTTGCAGATGGGGAACGGGAAAGCAACAGTTATCGTTAGATCCTCGTGTTCCGCGAGAAGGCTGAACCCGTACAGGGATGTAACCCTGAAACGACGGACACCAATCGCAATTGCTTTCTGCACGCACGCCTTGAGATCAGGGAGTTCACCTTCGGGACAGAAATCCGGCAATATGGCCTCATCAGTGTCGCTCTCAAGATGGTCGATACCTCGTGCGGTAATAGAGTCCGGGACGAAATTGCTGCCCCCGGGACCAAGGGTCACCGCAACTTCCGGCTTCATCGTGACAGGAAGCGGCTGACGGGAAAGGGATTTGATGAATTCCTCAAGCATCGGTTCTCCCTGCTTCGAGGTGGCTTCAACGCCAATGTTCGCGTCGACCCACGCCCAGAAATCCCGACGAAGTTGTTTCAGTTCGCTTGCGGGGATGAAGATGCCATAGGGGATCTCAGCGGTGATCTTCCCGGCGGCGAAACCAGAAGTTCCGGATCTGGAGAACTCTTCCGCGAGCGTGGTGCCGGTTAACGGGCGTTTCTTCGCCGGCGATGCAGTCACGGTGCCTGACCACTCAACACCGGGCGGAGTAACCTTCACTTCGATCGTGGTGCCTTCGATTCTGATCTCCATGTCCACGGTGGGTCTGCCGGTGGTTAGAGCCGCCAGCCGCTTTCCCATGTCCGGGACCGCACTTGCTATTTTGAAAACGCGAGTGCTGGCAAGGACCGCCTTGTCGCAATGAACCCAGCACCGCTGGCCCCGTTTTGCGCTCCTCACGCTGCGCTGTTCAACGGTAATCCTGGTTACGGTTATTGCGGGGCCTTCATCACCGGATTGCGGTTGCAGTCTTATGGTGTCGCCCACTCCGAACGGGCGTGAGACTTCGACAGCGAAACCCTTTGGCTGCGAGTTGACCACCTTG
>PVBE011368800.1_pt1 | contig 17617 bp, 16 predicted proteins | sample 1631181 | NCBI WGS metagenome assembly PVBE01 (sample SAMN08397723, study PRJNA350692) | Marine metagenome, whole genome shotgun sequencing project. | isolation source: water | place: Pacific Ocean | collected 2012-04 | reverse complement strand
TCGTCGTAACATTCTGGTTTCGGTTTGTATCGCACAATCGACATTTTTCTCATCGGTCGATCCCTATGGTTCGTAGTTGAATATCCTCTATTACGCCTTCAAGCGATTTCGCCTGTGACGGCTGGCACCGTCGCTCACCTCACGTCGTGCGAATCGACGATGCACCTGCTAAACGGCCCTCACGCCAATAAGGGTAAAAGATTTGGAGCAAAGACGAGGATAAAAAAGTCCCGTCGAAACGGGACCACGTAAATGACTGGGCTCAAAACACACGCCGGGAGGCGTGCATGAACAAGAATGCCAGCTAAAAGTAATCATGCGATCATGATTTTTTACCAACGCAGCGAACCTGTCGCCAAGGCCAGAAGTACTGGTCCTGGTACTGCAGCACTTACCACAGAGTTCAGCTACATCAGCAAATCCCCATTCTCCAGAATTACGCTACGGCAAAACTGGAAGACAGGCGTTATAGTGATTGCTTAAAAATTAAAGCCCCACCACTTTTTTGGCACACGGGCCTTTTTCGGTCTGGCCGACTTCGAATTCAACAGTTTGGCCATCGTTCAATGTGGCGTAATCGCCACCAGCTTCAATATCGGAATGATGAACAAACAGATCCTTACCGCCATCTTCGGGCGCAATGAATCCGAAACCTTTTCCTGCGTTAAACCACTTTACGGTACCTTTAGCCATAATTCTTACTCTATTTTGTTGAAGTTAATAATCTGGAATCCACAAAAAGCCTACGCTATTGCAACTGACAGGTTCACTCGATATGGTTCGACTTCAGAACATCGGGTTCAATATCAGCGGCACCGTAGCCTGACTGGGTTTCAGCCCGCGAGATTATACGCATTTACGGGCAGAGAGTTTGGCAAGGCAGTTTGGGTAGCCAGGCCGGGCCCCGCGCGGACACCGTAAGGCTTAGGGGTCTGGTAGCCGGCACTTACCTGTTACGCCAAAAATCCCTCTACCCAGGGTATATCTCTAGCAGGCCCTTTCCCCCTTGCTCCCTTCTGGCCATCTTAGGCATTGTCGCGCCAGGCCGGTCAATCAGGGTGCATTTCCCATTTACTTGGTTATTGAGCTTCTATTCGGGCTCCTTTGCCTTCTTTGTTGCAAACCCGGAGAAGAACTGCTCAGGAAATGTTTCCCACGTCTTAGCAACCGCAGGCATCCATGTTTTCATCAGCGCTTCTGGATCCATGGAGTTGATCTGCTCGGTCATCTTATCCTGAAGTTCACCCATCATCATACTGTTAAGTTTCTCGACATTCGGTAAACCAAAGAATTCGCGCGCTTCATCCGGTGGACATTCGATTTCAATCTTGAATTTCATGCTCAGTCCCTCCGCCTCGAATAGGGGCTTAGGCCATTAGGTGCTTTGCAAAAAAAGCATACGCCTATAAATGGCACCTGTCACATATTTGCCCCTGTTTCAAAGAATTGGTAAGGCCGGGTCGCGTTTTTCGTCGCACAGCCAAGCCCGGTTTAAGCGCACTTATGGAAGCCAAAAACCTATCACTAAGTGCACGGTATCTGCACCATCAGCAGCGCTCACTAAGAGCCCTTTTTTGCTAAGGCAAAACTACCCTTTGGCTAAGTCCTTCAGTACCGCGTTATTTTCGCTGATGCGCTTTTGGTTCTTCGCTGTGTTTTTCTTGTTAACGGGCCGGTTGTAGTTCATTACCTTGCCTTTCTTTTTTCGTTGACTCATTCCCATGAGATTTCCCCTAGTGTGTTGAGAATATTATCTATCAGATTAGCATGGTCGGCTGAACCCGTGAAAATCGCGCCCAAAAGCCAACCATTGGGGCCATTCGTCTTTGTGCGGTTTCAGTGTCCATGCCATCACCCAAAAAGGTGGTCACTCCAGCCGATCTGAGCAGTTAACTCGTCGGTGCCAAAAATTAAAAACTGATATTGTAGGAAACTGAGGTCTGGAAATGATCGGTGTTGTCGACGTCTGTAGAATATGAGAATTGCAAGCTGTGATTCTTGCGTGGCAGATAATCAAACCTTAAAGAGGCGGCGGCCGCACTTGACGCCTCATCCGCACCGAGCTTTTCGGAATACGACCAGCCAAAACCATAGGATTGCTGCAGACTCCAGTCCATGCTCATATAAGAAGAGCGATCAGTGAGCTCAAAACTGGCAGCCGCGTTGGTTAAACGCGCCACATAAAGCACGGCACCGACAACTGCTAGTCCCGTTCCAGCAGAACTGAGCGCATCGGCTACGGCATCGGAATCTGAATCCGAGTCACTATCTCCAGCGGAGGACCCCTGCCCACAATAATTAACACTACGTCCGTTACCGGTGCCCAGAGCCCCCTGCGCGCAAAGGATGTCCCCTAGAGCCTTGGCTTGCGCGGATTCGGCGTACAGAGCATATTCGCTTGCAATCACTTCCTTGCCTAGCGCTAATGCCTCTTTAAGCATCGCAACCGCGGTATCGGTATCTGCAACGAAATCTCCGGTGAGATGCCCTCCGATCTGAAGGAAAATATAATCAGCTTGATCGTAGTAGCTTGTGTTGCCGCTAGCTCCCCCGACACCCGGCGTCAGATGCACCCCGATCGGCTTACTCGTGCTGGATTTAAGATTAGCCGCCAATTCATTAACTTGCGCCGCGGTCCAGTATTCATCGCATTCCAGGCAGACGACGTAACCTGTCGTCACATTATCGTAGGCTGCTACAACCGAGTTCATGAAGGTCTTCTGTGCACCCATGTTCGCCTGGTAGTCGGTATGCGCTGACTCAGGCGTCAACCACAACATCGGCGCTAAGCCGGAGTTGCTAAGTTCCGTCAGGTAGCTCAGGTAATCGCCCCCAGCTTCAACGCTGCCGCCCGCGAAAACATCCTGCGAAGATGCTCGTATGTATATATCAATATGGGTATCGCCATTGGTCAAGAGCCGCAGCCTGACCGTCTCTCTCTCGGCATCTGACCAGCTATTGGATAAATAATATAGCGTTGTACCAAGCTTATCGTTAAAAGGATCCGAAAGTAAAAAAGAAGATCGGAAACCATCGAGATCGCCTGCGCGCGAAAACCCCGGAGCCATCAGTAAAATGACGATGAAAGTAGTCGCTAGTGTTCGGATCATTTGATGCATTGACGTTCTAATGTGGTAGTGCTTTATTAAATCTTGGCTACAGGAACGCTCAATGCAGTCGTATATACGCGACAACCGCGGTAAACTAATCGTTCGGTTCGAGGAGCTTGCGAAAAAAGCCTATCAGGAGACCCCCAGGTGATGGAAGATAAAACCGTACATATTGCACATCTCAATAAAGATTCCGAGGTGGAAGTCAGCGTGAAAGTAAAGGCAAAAGCCCCGCCCGAAACTGAGGAACCTCCCGCTGATTGCCAGGAAGACCTGGTCGCCGATGCGCTAGGAAAACCATGGAAAGTACTATACGAGATCGGTCACAAGATCATCGGCCCAAAACGCTAGGCGAATTAAACCTCCCCCGAGGCACGCTTCAAACTTCAAATTACCGGATCATCGCCACAATCTGCTGCCAGGCACCCGTGTTCAATGATGGCGTACACGCCCAGGCATACGGACTGTCTTCCCCCTTTACTTTTTCGTATCCCTCAGGTATTGCCGCGCTTGAGCCGTACACACAGATTCTCCCAAACGCCTTATCGCTGACAATGGCCGGCGCCGCCCCTTGACTCCCATTCGCGCTCACCAGATCAAAGCGCTCTGAGTTCATAATGCCGATCCCCAAGACACCCAGACCCAGAACAATACCGATTGCTATGACTAAAGCTTCTTTCATTAAGATCTCCTCGTTATATACTTAGTTTAATCCAGATACCCGAACCCGAAGGCCAGCCTTCTGTTAGGTTCGGTGAGTGTTGTCTGCAGATTTTTCAGGCGTTTGCTCAGTCCCGGAAGTTTCCACTCGGCCTTCGTCCGGCGCAGCGTTATCGGAAGCGCCGGGTAACCGCAGGACAATCGCTGTTCCGCGTATTCCGACGTCACATTGATTCATCGGGAGATACGACCCATCGACTGGAGATTCAAGTAGGGAATCCTTGGACAAAAACACAAGCAGCTGCGCCTTATGGAAGAGATTCAATCCATTGTACACCTGCGAGAGTTGTTCAATCTCCGAGTCGCTCATCGGGTTTTGCGGGTGACTGCCTGGTACAGTTTGCGTTTGTTCTTCCATCATCGTTTCCGTGTCTAAGTTAGGACCATATTAGTGACCTGAGCCGGAGTCACCGTGGCTCCGGGGCAGTTAATCATATTCTGCATTGTAGGGTCTCCCATGCGTGTGACTGGCATCGCGCCCATAAACGTCTTAACACTCCCAAACATATTCCGAGACGGGCCCATGATGATCTGGCTCACCAAGCCGCCCATTACCCCCGGTTGACCACCATTGGTCAACATTTCGGTCGTTGCCATAGTATGTGCTGGCGTGAAGTTATTGAGAACATTCATCGCTGTTGTTGGCGGTAACGCCATCGTTGCCAAACTGAAATTTGGGTATGGTATCGGAATAAACGGAAGTGGAGGGGCTGGTGTCTTATTGACATTGGGGAACCCAAAACTTAAAGCAGGAATTGTGTAACATTTAGTGAATGGCATATCTAATCTCCTAACAATGGCTATCCTATATGGATTCTCTCACCATCTAACCGGGCATCCTTTTGGGCGATCAGGCAGAAGTATTGAGACTCGGAAACCGCCATACCGCTGACTTTCTGGGAATAGGTGCCTGATTGGGCAGATTCGGTATCCGAGGTATTTCTAATATAGGATTTCGCGTCCTGAAAAATATACTGCGCCATGAGTCGCATCTTCATCACTTTGGTCTCAACTTCTACCCCGACCTTGCAAAGTTTTCTAAAGTGCAGGTCGATCAGATCTGAGAGCACCTTCACCCGGCTCAATTTCGCCTCCACCAAAGTTGCGGCTATTTTAATGCTTTGCGCAACCTCAAAGTGAATATTCTTCGCGGTAGATAGCACAATCCCGTCTTCAGATGTGATTCTTATAGCCTTCTGGCACACGATATTCGTCGTTGAGGAATTACTTCTTAACACATCAGTGATAAAAGCGAGTTCATCCGAAAGCCTGTGAATGGTGACGAGATCCCCCGCCTCTGGTTGAACGAGACACCCACTTGCGCGGATCGCGGTTCCGGCACGCGCCTCGTCTAGCCAGAACAGGAACCGTTCTTCGTCGATTACTTCGATGATCTCAGCCGCGATGACCTCTACGGCGGTGCGGATTAGTCTACTTTGATCACGTTCTTTGGCTATTGGCTGGTTCATTGCTCTAGTCCTCTCGCCTTGTTTCGTTGCTCATCGGCTGGCCTCGCAAGCGTGGTCAGGGTTCCACTCCAATCTGTTTTATCATTCTCTATATTGTTCTCGAATTTTGCAAACTGACAGGAAATACTTGACATCAACGCGTCCTCAAGGTGGCTTTCCTCAAACTGACTGAGTTGGAATTGCACTTCTCTAAAGTCGATCCGTTGGGCGTTGCACTTAACCACCATGCTCTTTTGCAGGCTGGCTCCGCGAAATCGTGCGGACGTCAGATTACATTCGGTAAACTGGCTTTGGTTCAGTTCCGCCCCTTCAAAGGCAGCACCGGTTAAATCACATGCGTAATAGCGCTGGTAGCCCCCTTTTGTTTCGAGGAAGATTGCCCCCTGCATCTGGCAATTGTGAAACCCGGCGCCACCCGTATTGACCTCGGCGAAATCGGCGCCGACCAGCGATCCATCGTAGAACTGAACCTTGACAAGATCAACCCCTTTCCAGTCATGCCCATCAAAGTTGGCTTTTTGAAACAGCACCGTGTCAAAACCGCTTGCCTCGATCTGTAGCCCTTTGGTATTGCAATCGATAAACGCCGCCTGCTCGAATTTACAAGCCGAAATACGGGCATCAGCAAGCGCGGTTCCCACGAGGTTGATGCGGCAGACATCCCAATTCTCCAGCAGGACCCCGGTTAAGTCACAATTCATCAACTGTAACCCCTGACCAGTGACTTCCTTGACCGAAGACCTGACAAGGGCTGTGTCCAGCCATTGCGAATTAGACAGAACTGTACGCTCGAATATGCAAGCGGAGAACTTGGAATTCAGTGCTTTCGAGTTGATTAAATTACACCCTCGAAACTCACAGCGTTCGAACTGAGTTTCGACGAAGTTGACTTCCCTGAAATCGACATTCTCGAAAACACAGCCTTCAAACTGGGAGCGAATAAAAGACCCGCCCTGCATTTCCGATTTCGAAAATATCTCACCCTCAACCCGTTGTTCGGTAATAGGGTCTGCTCGATCGACTGACTCGGAAACCTCCTGCGCATTCATTTTATTCACGGCGACCAATCCTCCAAAAGGCTTCTATCAAGATTACATTCAGAGAAATGAGCACCGCCAATCTGCGCGTTAAGAAAATCACCAGCGAAGAGATTGCATTTAGTAAAACGGCAATCGCGCAAGTCGGCATCTTGCATCACCGCGTCGATTAGCCGGCAATTTTCAAATACTGATTCTTTCAGGTTTGCGTAATGGAACCTCGAGCCATCGAGGTCGACATCGATCCACGCGGAATCTTCTAGCGTTGCGTTACTGAAATCAGTAAGCGAGCCTGTCAGTTTTGTGAAAACGCTCTGCTTCAGTTGCAGTCCTCGGAAGTTCACGATAAAAAGATCCAGCTCCCTGAATTCGGTCTGAATGATAGAGATGTTCTCATGAAATGCGACTTTTGAGAGTGAACTCTTGAGGAACCGACCTGCGCTCATACTTAGTGTTGAAAAAAGCACACTCTTGAGGCTGCACTTTTCAAAAATGTTTTTCTTGAGAAATCCCTCGACAAAAAAGACTCTTTCGAACTCCGTTTCGATCCAGTTGACATCTGCAAATTCGCCTTTGAAAAAGTTAATACCTTCTACCGAGCAGCCCTCGAAGATACTCTTTTTACACTTGAATCCAGATTGGTTGCCAAAAAAGAACTTGCAGTTTCGAAATGTCGCCCCAGTGATAACCACCTCATCAAATATCGCGTGATGGAAAGTGCAATTCTCGAAGACGCAATCATCTAATATCGCACCCCCAAGCGTTGAATAATCAAAATCGCAGTCTACAAAATGACTGTTGCTTATCTCTGCATGAGCGAGGACCGTATAGGATAGATTACAATTTTTAACCTCTGCGTGTACCCACCGGCTTTTTTCGAAAAAGGACCAGCTAAAATCGACGCCGACTATCACCTCCCGCTCGGCGGTGAGGCCGGCGAAATCTTGAACCGTCAAGACCTTTGCGTCGCTGGCCTCTAAGCCCCTCAACTCGGCCATTAATACCTGACCCTCAAGCCCCCGAGGCGGGACATGGCCTACCAGCTTATGTGCGTACCGAATGTATCCTTTTCGCCAGCCGTCATCACCTTTTTCTGCAACCTCTTCCAGTTTCGCTTGTATTTCCCTGAAGGACTTAAGCTCATCGTCTTTCAGCTCTTTACTTGCGATGTTTGCCTTTGTAGCAGCCATCGAATTAACAAACTCCTCTGACTTGCGCGCCTCTTCGTCGATCTGGATCTTCGCGGTTTCAGTTTCAAACTTATCCATCGTATCCTGGGTGATATTGGTCAACTGATCCTCTATCGCCTTGAGGCCCGCCAAGGCTGGCGGCCTAGGATATGGAACGGTGATCGGTTGCTTAAATCCCTCTTCGAACGCGTTCCGTATTTTTTGGAGTTCCTCTAAAGACTGTGTCTTTACCGCGTTATCCTTTCCATCATCTAAGGCGATAATGTCCTCTTTAACAGAATCAAAATTGTCGCGGATTAGTGTCTTATGATCAGGCGGTTCAGCCGCTTCATCAGGAGCAGTCAATTCAAATATCTGATCTGCGACCGTAATATCAAACTTCTCAATATCGAGACTACCGTCGGGCCGCCTTGGTGTGAGTTGTTTTGAAAGCTCGACCAGTTTCGCTTCTTTCTCCGGAAGATCGGTATACTCGCCGGTAGCAATCGTATGGCGATGATTGTCAATCATCTTCTGCTGCTCTTTGAGCAACTTTTCTAATTTTGCGCGAGCCTCGTCCGATGCATGATGCAGGTTAACTTTCTTCTGCGCAAGATTTTGCTCCAACTCATCGAGCGTTCTCGACACGTCCTTTTTAATTCGCTCTTGCGCCTTGTCAACAGCGAACATTCGAAGCGTTTCATCTTCCGGCTGTTCGAAGATTGCGATCAACGTTTTTTCGCCTTTGGGTATTAAATCAACGGGTTGCATCAAAAGTGCGACTTCTTTCTTCTGGTCGTTAACTCGCACCTCAAGCGCCTTTCGGTAGTGTTCTACCCCCCGTTCTGAGTCTTGCGTCCGCTCGTAACCCGTAATGATATTGCGGATTCCCGCCCGGTCATGGGCCGTGGTTTGGGCAGAGCCGTGAAAAACCAGCACCCCCAACTCGGCGTCTGGAAAGAACCAAGCCGTATCTGGAACCATTTGAACTTCATTAAATTCTCTTTGATCCTGTTCAACTCGATCTACAAATACCCGCACCTTAAAGTCGGGGGTATTACCGATTAATTCCTGGCGTGTCGGATGCATGTTCTCTATCCGAAATGAGGTCGGTGCAGACAGCGCTTTACCTAAGTGTTGATCCTCAGGCGCCCGATTAAAAAAACTGACGTCGAAATCTCTTGGGTAGCCGGGATAAAACTTGACCTCCCATTCTTTCCCATAGCTACCAACGTGTCGTGTCCTGCGCGGGTCTTGGGTACTGAGCGGCAAAAATGAACCGGGGACCGGTCGGCTATTGGGTGAGGTTACCAGATCCGACTCCAACTCAACTCTAGGGAGGTAATGAACGCCGACTTCGTCATCTTCTTTCTCACCAAGTCCGAGTGCGTTAAGTGGATACTCTGGAGAACCGAAGGCGTTCTGCCAGATTATTGGGATCGACGAGAAAGGAATTGGGTCACTAAAGGTTGTCGCCGCACCGAAAGTCTTCTTCCATACCCTCTCGCCAAAAACGTTCAGCCGCTTATGGGTGTCTCCGACCTGCACCTCCACGTAACCAGCCTCTACTTCCCGCCCGGCCGGGGAATAAAAAGACCCGAACACGAAGAACTCAGGGTTGTTCTTGGGGCTGAACTCGTCCAGCGGAATCTGAAGCTCAACCAAGGGTCCGACTGCTTTCCAGATGTCTGTCTCCGCACGCGTATCACCAGTAATCAGATCCCAGCCGAGCAATACCGTGTGCAGCTCGTAGTGTGAGCCGGAGAAACTCTTGTGCGACAATGTGTGTGACAGCTGAAATGGCTTGATAAGTTTCAAACTAACCCCTTAGAAAAAAAAGCTCCAAAACCCTGCCTTGGGTTTGCACAGAACTGTCTCCGCTTTTTGGACTTCCGCGGTTAACTTAACCGCTTTGTCCGTTTGTTCGACCAGCCTAGTCTTAGCTTGTGAGACCTTTGCGTCAATGCCATTGAGTCCGTTTTTCACCTCAGCGAGAGTTCCCTTCAATTCATTCTTCAACGCAGCGATCTCGGTCCCCACCGCTGCCTGCTCTGCCTTAAGCTCATTCTTCATTGCGCGGACCTCATCGTTTACGTCGGCAAATATCGCGTCCAGCTGGTTTTTTTGAAAACAGATGTCTTTCTTGATCTTTTTAAGAACCGTCTTCATTTTTGTGTTTTCGTCTGCCTCCCCAAAAATCTTCTTTGTGACTGCTTTGAAGACTTTCGACGCTCTTGGCCCAGCAAACCATTTCACCGGGCTAATTGATTCCCAATGAAAATGTAAAATCGGGGTAACGGTCAGACTGGAGGTTACACCTACTGCGCTTAGATCGAATTTAAGGCTCTGTGAGTTAGTGGTGCCCAGGAGAACCTTCGCTTGCCGGGTCGAAGTTACGGTGCCATATTGGCGGTAGTAAAAATAGGACCCTCGCTCCATGAAATCCTTTTGGCTATCACCGACAATAGACGAGTTATGGGTACCTTTCCATTTAAGGATAGTCGACCCGCGGCCGGCCTGAAAAAAGATATCATCATTGGCCGTTTTAAAGACCTCCCGCTTTTTTCCAAGATGGTAACTATATGAATTTCCGATAGTTTTACTGGAAACACCACTGCTGTTATTCCAGGTCGTGCCGGACGCGTCCTGTGGGAATTGCTCAGGCGTTACCCAATCAAAAGGAAACACACTGCAGATGTTGACCGTAGCTATTGGCCCAATGGTTAACTTAGGATCTGAGCCATGAAAAGCGACGGTATCCCCAATTGGGTAGTTAAATTTGTCAATGTAATCCCTGGTTGTCCACATATTATTCGGGTTGAGGCCCGCCGCGACAGTGACCCCCGCAGCCCGAAGAATTTTGCCGAATTGAACCCCTTTAAGATCTACGGTGAACTTCGTGTTGATTCCCTGTTGGGTTTCTTTTTCTATGTCTTCAGCGCCTTCTTGGTAGGGCAATGCCCCATTGAACTTAATCGTGGGCCAATGAGAGCCAAAATCTTTCTTGTATTGATCAACGTCTGATTGCCCTTCTAAACTTGATTGTCGACGTCCGTAGATATTCAAATTCCCAAAAGCAGAGATGTCCTCTTCTCCGAAGCTAACAACGCCGTTATACAAGTTGCCTAATGCGCTGTCGTAGGTCTTAAGAAATGTTGTTAGTTTCCCGGACTGGTACCAGTAAATATCACCAGTCCAGCGGTTGAAAAAATTCCCCGGAAGCATTGAATCGGTGAGGTGAGTCGTATAATTACGAGTTGCAGGATCATTTCCCCGGCCATATTGCTTGGGTTGCCAAATACTGGAGTTCAACAGATCGAAGTCAACGAGAATAGGGGACCCGACAAATGCCCCGGGTACAATAGGCACCACTCCTTGGGTTGCATCATTCTTCCTCTCCAAAACCTGCAGATGAGCATGCCATTGGCTTCTCGAAAAAAGGGTGGAGGAGGATCCGTTTCCAAAATATTCAAACCCGGTACCCGTGGATAAGATAATGGTCCGGGTCCCTGTGTACTGGTAACTGTTGGTCGGAAATAGCTCGGCTAGTTCTTCCCCAGACACGAAATTTACACTGGCCCTGTCACCCGTTGGATCTGTCGTGGAATCAGTGGTACGGTGATACGTCCTCGCGACAAATGCCGATCCTTTTACTTCACGAGAAGCAGAATCCAGCTCTTCGAAACTTAATAGCTCAACGTTTGCCGATGCGGTCCCACCCGGAAAAACCACACGAGTCGCTAGCGGGATTTCAACTGTCACGTGGAGACCGCAAGAGCGTGCGCTGAAATGTGCGTAAGTGACGAGTTCACATGCGTAGCGGCGTTATCAATAGCCGCGGTGTGGGCTTCCATCTCTGAGATAGTGGTATCTAGCTCGGCAATCTTGTTATCGATCTCTGTTAATGCCGCTTTTAGCTTCGTATTGACATCATTTTCTATTTCAGATACGCCTGCCTTGATCCCATTACCCACTACTAAAACGTCTAGGCTATCACTCAGCGTAGCAAGTTGATATTTATTTTCGTTGAAGTAAGACTCCATTTTGGTTGTGTCGATCCCGCTGTTCAGATTAACTTCACTGGCCCAACCGGGGGCTCCCACGCGGGTTACAACCCAATTAAAGGCACCCTTTATCAACCCAAAGAACAAGCTCAGCGGGTCTATTTTGACCTTAACGACAGCCGTTCGTATTTTGATGTCAAACTTAGAGATCCCGATACGCAAATCTACGTTTACTGTTGGGTAAAAATTAAAATTCCCCGCAAGGGGTATCCCTACCGGGGGTCCTATCGTGTTATTTGAAACGGGTGCCAGTTCGGTCGTAGTCTGGGTTCCGAATATGGTCGCCCCGAATTGTGCCCCTTGATAGACGATGCTGCTGAGAGAATACGTTATATTTGTATCAGAGTTCTTTGTTTTTCCTTCCGTAACATAATCCTCGTTTTTGACCTTATAGGTGACCGCTTGCTTGAGTCCGCCGGGGAATGTCTGCGATGCAGACAATTCTTCTCGTCCGCAGTCTTTCGCGTAATCGTCATTCCCGCCATCATATTTATCGGGCCCGGAAACAAAGACACTTCGCTGATACCCCCATAGGTAAGAGTAAGAATCCCCAAACTGATACGAAGTCGCATTCCCGACACGATCTTCTCTTTCTTCTCTTACACTGGGCCCTTGATAAAGCTCCGCTCTAGCACTGTCAATATCAATAGGCCAATTTTTGGTTTCGGTCCAATCGGGAGCTGGCGCAATTTCTGGTTCTTTCGTTGAGTATTCAACCGAAAATTGGGGTCCAAAGTGATAATCGCGGGTCTGCATCTTAAAATTCACATTCAGGCCTTTAGCGTGCATAAAGGAATGCCCGAAATTCCTTTCAGAAAACATAAAGTTAGGGTGGTAGTCGACCCATAGTTCCCTTGGCAAAAAACCTTTTAAACTGGTCGTCTTTGCTCCCGAAACAACCGTTGCCGCCGCCTCGCGGGTTTTAGCCGTTTTAAACGCAAGCTTTGTCTCAGTTGACAGCTCTGATGCACCAGGAACAACCCCGGAAGAAGGGAGGTCAGTTGCCGTTATCCATTCATCTGAAATGGCTGGCCACTTTCCTCCGTCAAATCCTGAAGAGGTTCCAATCTCGGCTGTCGCGTTCCCACCACCAGATACGTATTTCGAGTACCTCTTCCCAGAACGCAGTACTAGGGAATGCCCTAAACTCTTGGGCGAACCGCCGGAAAGACGAACCAAAGGGGGCGAGGTATATCCACTACCCGGGTTGTCTATCCTTATATGGTCAATAGTGTAGTGCGCTACCGCTCCTGCATCTGTCTCAATGATTTCGGCTACTTCTGGGCTGAGAATTGCAGTCGCCGTAGCGGTTACTCCGCCCACAGGAACACGAGCCGGCACCCACAGGAGCTGTACCGTGGGGGCTGTTTGATAGAGTCCCCCAAGATGGACGGTTATCCCGATCACGCCCTTTTTACTTTGCTCACTATCGAGAAAGCGCTCAGCGTTATCCGCATAGGCGGTTAGATTGAGCTCATCCCAGTTGCCGAAGGTCCAAAGCTCCCTGTCCGCACCAGGGAAATAGAATTCATTCCCGTCTTCATACTTGTACCGGTCGCCGGCGATCTGTTGGAAACGCAACTCGCCGGAGAGCTGTTTCAAAAAGAATGCGTCGGTATCTATACTTGGCGAATACGCTAATGGGGAATAGTTAAGCCTCTGCAACGCACCTAACCAGTCCAAGGGCGCGTTATTCACCCCTCCCGAGAGCCCCGTTGTGCTATCAGCCGGGCGCTCGCTGGTTACGGGGAGGTAACCAGTACTGTGTCCGTGCGTAAAGATTCTATAGTCAATCCCAAAACTTTCAGACTGAACAAAGTTGCGCTGTGGATCGGAAAAATCCGTAAAGGTTGCGCCACTCGATACTCCGGCGAGACGAATTGCACTCCCTCCGACCCACCTGTTTTGGCTATCATAAAATCCGTTTTCAAGGGACAGTATTTGAACCTTCTTGCTCCCATCATCTACGCTGGTGATGTTCTGCTCTGATGCCGTGACCCCCACCTTGCGCAAATACGAATTACCCCCTCCCCCGCGTAAAACCGTTTCTGCAGTTAACGTAGTGGGATCCGTATCATCTGTTACGGTCAGATCTGAATAAGTATCGCTCAAACTTTCAGCCCCTAATTGCGTCCGTTGGAAAGCGCGGATGCCCCACCGTCGAACAACGCACGGACTTTTGGTTTCAGGGCTGCGGAGGATAAGCTTTGCACCCGAGATTCGTTATCAGTCGCTGTTTTTTCGATCTGAGCCAGTTTTGCCTCGAGCTCCTGCAACTTTGTCTTGATCTGGCTGGCCATAGCGCTCTGCTCAGTCCGTGCAGCACCCATATCAGCCTGCAAGCTTGAAATAACTGCTATAGTCTCATTTCTAAGCAACTGCGCTTTGACCTTGACAGTGTTAACTTCTGCGTCCACTTCGTGTTTAGCCGCGCCGGTGACCATCGTATCTGTATTCGTGTAATTAACTTCCGACTCAACAAGGAGAGCGCCGGCAAATTCGTCAATTTGGACCTCGAGGTTCTTCGTTTCGATTTCAAACCCAAACGCTTTCCATTCAGTTTCAACTCCCCCGACGCTGCTGGTGATTGACACAAAGGATTGCTGCAAGTCAGTAATCATTAAAGCAGTTGTGTTGTCTCGAACAAAATCGATCTTCTCGTTCTCAAATACGTTATTGGTAATTACCCGGGATTCTGAGGTAACAAACTCTTCAGATTCTGTAATATTTTTTCCCTTCCACTCCGATTTCAGGACTACCTTCTGATCCTCGCTGACACTGACCTCTTTGTTATCGCCGAGTCGATAAGAGAACGTGTTACCAATTTCTTTTTCAACGGCAGCGTTATTAGCCCAGGCGGATGGATACCAATCGTCGGTTGTCAGATCACGAGCGGGAAGGATGTTTTCTGCCATGCCCCACTCCCAGGCCACATGGTCCGTCTCGGTACTTTCGGCTTGCCGCTGGCTCGATTTCTCCTCTTCAGCCTCCGTCTCTGCAGTTTTTGTCAATCCATCCCAAAAATCCTTGCTGATGGCTGAAGCGATCAACCGGCCGACACCAGGGAAGGCTGCTCCCATGCCGCGAAGCATCCCCATACCGATATTGTCCCAGGGCTTGAGCCGTTTTGGTTCAGTGGGGTCGCGCACGCTCCAGCCATTCCAGTCAGCCGATGACGAGTCTGCCACGCTAGGGTCTCCCCCTTTTTCTGTTCGAATCTGTTGGTCATCGGGTCTGAAATAGTTTGAGTATGTATAGGATGGGCCCATGTTTACGTCCCACCCGTAGGCGCTGCTCAGGCTTATCCCCAGCCCCCTTTCGAAATTAAACTGATGGCCATAGCGGATATTTTTTAGGATACTGCCTCGATCCTGGGGTACCAGGTCTGGGAACCAGATCCTTTGCTTGAATTTCGACCTGCCAGCATCGTAGGTTTCCCCTTTTGTCGGTAAATCGTCACCACCAGGCCGTGCGCCGGTAGCCGTCATAAGCTCTGGCCAATCGCGTAAATACACGGACTCCACTTTTTCATTTGATAACGATGTCTGGTCGAAAAACAGGTCGCTGTAATTGCTTTTCGGCCGGTACGATTTAAATTCTAGATGCCCCCCAATCTGGGTCGCACCGGATCTTCCTGCGTCAACATAATCGAACGCCTGGGTCTTTCCCGGTAAAGGATGTCTCAGAACCACTGATTCTCCAATGTTTCGACGGATTGCAACGGCATCGGCATTATCCTGATCGGACATATCCGAAGCCCCCGTCCAGGCCGGCGCCGATGAAAGGACATCGTTCACCCCCTTCATCGTGGGGAAAGCAAAGATCCCCAGGTTAAAGTTATCTATCGCGCTAAAATCACTCAGTGTGGTCGGGGCACTTGATTCTCTCTTGAGGTATTCAACTGCACTCGACCCTAAAGAGTCCCTTCCAGCTTTGGTTAACTCTGTCCGTATGGTGCCCGCACAGCCAAAAAAACGGTATTGGCCGGAGGTTAATAACGAGAATGAGACCAGGCTGTCGGAAACGGCTGAGATGCCAGTAGAAAAACCCAAGTATGTGCCTCGTGGGACCCAACTAAACGGCGCGATAGCATTTGCAAGATAACCGCCACCCGCACCTGACTTATAGTTCGCACCCGCATATGAAAGGTTATCTGAGGCGGTTCCGAAAGAATAAAACTGGTACCCCGAAGCGATGCTTCCATCAGTGGAATTACCCGTCAGGTTGACCGCGATATTCTTCTTCATAGCACTAAATGAAGTAATCCTCACTCAACGTCGGATCCACATCCACTGTATTGAACGCGCTGCCTACAATAATAGGCTGATCGGGGTCTCCCTTGAAGAACCCAACTACTACTTCCGCTCCATCGTACAACGCATGATATGTGCCTCCCCGACTTCCTGCTCCGGCCCGAATCGTGCGCATACGGATTACGTTTGTTGAGTCCGGGGCCCCATCAAATGCATCAAACTGATAAACAACGTTAAACCGCCCGATTCCGTCCCGATCGGCTATCGGCGGGGTGTCCAATGAGGGGTACCGGTACTCGTTTATAAATCCTGTGACGAAGCCCGGAATCCGAGGTCGTTCCGTTGTTCGGCTAGGTCGAAACTGGACCTTTTCCAGCCCACTCATCCTGTAGGCGGTAAATCGGTTTCGATAAGACAGGCCTGGAACCCCTTCCCGCCCCTTCTCACAGTGGTGCTCAACCTTCGCAATAAACAATTCTTCTCCGGCCGGACAAAGATCATCAAACCCCTCAACCGTGATCACTGAGCCGGGGAACAATCCAGGAATCGTACTGACGCCTTGAACAAAATGGCCCGACGCAACAATTTCCTCAGCTCGACAAACAACCAAATGATTCAGGTCAGCCAGGATTACACTGTTATCGATTACATCGCCAGGCGGCGTCACCAAGCCTTCCAGAAGCACCGTATGGGGCCGACCGAGCTCGGATTTCTCGGTAGAGATCACGGGCGCGGCCGAATTTAGTGTATCGGTGTCGACGGAGGAATACAGATTCAATCCATCTGTCAGGTACTGATACCCCGAAACACAAACGTGCTGGGGAACCACTTCACTAAACGCCTGGATACTTGAAATTGAGCGATCCGACCTAACATAGGGATCGTCATGTTTGGCGACGTTATCATGCTGGTCATATGAATCACAAAGATGGATAACGGTGTCGAGCTCTCTATGCTCGAAAAAAAAGTAAAGTCCGTCTCTCTCTAAAGTCCGTTTCAGGAATTCCCAGTCCGGCTCTCGATACTGTATTCGCGATTCCCAGAGTGGGTAATCGTCCCGTGCGAGATGCTTATCAAGGGGGGCAAGAGCAGTCTGCCCAACAGTTAAGCTCTTGAGTTTTTCGATTCCATCCCCAAAAAGATCAACCACACTTTTTTCTTTATACGATCTGGTTGCACGGGCAAAGCTTAATGGTAATGTGACGGGCGCAAGCACCACATCAAGAGTGCATTGCGTTTCATTTTCCGAGGCCTCACTGACGGTCACCAGGTAGCCGTGGAAATAACGCACACTTTCGATAGGCTTAATCTCAGTACCATCGTTTATCAGAGGGCTAGATTCGACGGTCAAGCGCCAGGTGCAATCGGAGACGACACGCCCTGCTTGAACAAAGTGGATCCTATCTGAGACGTTCTCAAGAGACAGCCTTATGTTTAGTGAGAAGTTCCTGGAGCACGCCTCTTGCGCCGACCAGTTCAGCACCGTCACCGATGGTTCGGGAGCGGGCCCACTTGGCAGGATCTTCTCAAAAGTAACACGAACGTCAGTCATTTTTGCTGTCTTTGATTCGGCTCAGAGCGTGATCCTCTGCTCTCTTTGTTCAGTCCGGAGACTCCCTATCTTTGATAACTGATTCCATTTCGCGCTTCCCAGGCGTATTGATGGATTAACCTCCTCGGGGAGTCGGAAAGTCAGGACAATATTTAGGGGCCTTTGGATGTAAAAGCATATAAGCGATTTGACCGCCTCCAGGTAGCCCTGGTCATGCAACAGCGCCGACACCAGATCCAGTTT
>PVBE010808005.1_pt1 | contig 17622 bp, 12 predicted proteins | sample 1631181 | NCBI WGS metagenome assembly PVBE01 (sample SAMN08397723, study PRJNA350692) | Marine metagenome, whole genome shotgun sequencing project. | isolation source: water | place: Pacific Ocean | collected 2012-04 | reverse complement strand
TGTTCTTTGCAGAAAAGAAGGCTTCCCCGAGGGTGCTCGGATTCTTTTCAAATAATTCAGAGATGATCGCTTTTCCAATAAGGGCGTTTGCATACGGTTGGGTGATGCGGGTTCCCCCCAAAAAAGCGACCGGACCGTGTGCCTGCTTGAAAAGTTCTTCGCCTACACAATCCCCCGATTTGGCGTCGAAAAATGCCGTAGAGCAGGCGATGACAAACATGATGGGGCTTCCAGACTGAATATTCACGTTCGGAATGTGTGTCAGGTTGAAAATGGGGTAGTCCTTTTCCTTCCAGGTGATCGTGTCGAATCCTTTCCGAAATCCATGCCCGACATAGACATAGAAAAGGGATCCTTCATTGAGAAGTCGGATCGCATTCTCATTGAAATCGGGTGGATAGGGGCAATAGAGGGAACTCGTTTTCGAATAGGCGAGTTCGATGTCATAAGGCGGGGGAATGCTTTCGGAGACAATTTTAGAGAATTGCGCCTCAATAAATTTGTCGATGAAGGGGCTGAATCCGGCTTCTCCCGTTATGAAGTTGATCTTCTTCTGCCACACGCCCGGTTTGAGTTCTTTCTCATATTGAAGGGTCTTCGACACCATGATCGAGACCTCTTCCTTGGAATCAGCCGGGAATCGTCCTACGGCCATTTCTGCCTTGAGCCCGGAAGAACGGACTCCATACAGATGGTCCGTAGCGAGTTCACTATCATTGGAAAACTTTTTTGTCTGGTAGTGGGAAGGGCGGACAAGAGGCGGAATCTGATCCGCATCTCCTACGAGGAGAAGAAAGCGAGGCGGGGGAGAGGTCCAGGTCTCTCCAGCAAAGCGGATAAAATCCAGGGGGGTGTTCCATTTCTCCTGGATGCTTTCGAGCGTAACGATCCCTACTTTGAGCCCCTTTCCGGCGCGATATTCTGCGAGGGGGCGAAGTTCTTTCAGGAACGCCTCTGGGGTCAAGATCAGGTAATCAATCCGGTTCCCTTTCGAGGAAGGATCCTCTACGAGGTAGGTCGATAGGGAGAGGCACAAAAAAAGGATCAAATTCATGGCGGATATTATACGACAGCGAGGGGAGAGGTGAAAGGTGAACGAGTAAGTTGCCGATCAATAAGAAGGAGGGTGAATTATATTTTGAATTCCGGGGGACTCTTGTAAAGATAAACAAAAGGGAGGTTCTTTTTGTCTGGTGGTACCCGGTTTTCCGATGATGGCGATGTGCTTCTCCGTGCCCGAGAACTCTGGACGGGGGGAGACCTCCAGAATGCCCTCGTAGCGTATCGACGGGCGCTCTCTCTGTTCCCAATGGAATATCAGCTTTATCAGGAAGTCGGAGCGGTCCTGTTTCAACTCGGTATGCTCGAGGAATCGGCCCGATATTACCAGGCGTACCTGCAATTAGAGGGGAGTGATTCGCGGGCCTGGAACGACCTGGGGGTTCTCCGGTTTGAACAGGATGAGTTCGAAGAAGCGGTTGTGGCGTTCAAAAAGGCGATCCAATTAGACCGAAAAAATGGGGAGTATCTTTGTAACCTGGCGAATGCCCTTATGGAAAAGGGGGATCAACGTTCCTCTGTAAGATTACTTCAAGAGATCTTGCAGACGCGTCCCACGGAAGGGCGGGCTTTATGTCTTTTGGGGATCGAATTAGAGGATCCCGATATGCGTTGGGAGACGGGAAAAGTCGAAGTGGGGCAGTTGATTACCGTGATGCGCCATACCTATTTCTCAGGTAGTGCGGGGGATCAACAATGGAAAAGTCGTGTTGAGAATGTTTCGGGAGAGACCATTCAGATCGCCTTGCCGACGCTCGGTTGGCGGACGATGCCCCTTCGAGAGGGAACACGTCTTATTCTCGGGTATGTGGGGCCGGATGCTTTTTGGGGTGTGGTTGCCGAAGTCACCGGTCTTGTCAAAGAGAATATTCCCCTGGTCGAAGTTCGACATGAGCCCTCTTTTAAACGTGTTCAAAGGCGTTCGGATGTTCGCGTCTCACCAGGAGGATCCCTTCAGAAGGTAACAGTGGTCGATGCAGGTCCCGGAGCGGATGAGTCTGCTTTCCGGGGCGAGCTTTCCTTCGAGGAAGATAACCTGAGTGCTACGGGAACAGGTTTCCTCGTGCAGGATTCTATCTCTCCCGGTGCGGGGGTTCTTATGGACCTTCAAATGGGAGAAGAACCTTTCTCTCTGGAAGGTCGGGTGGTCCGGAAAATCCCGCAAAAGGATGGGCGGGATCTGATCGGAGTGGCTTTTATCAACCTCGACGACAAAACGCATGAACTTTTGGCTCGTCATGTTCATCGACTTCAGTTGGAACGCCGGAGGAATTCGATCCAGTGACCCTTCTGAACTTGGGGACGTCGAGTTGGTCGAGTCGGGATTGGGTTGGGCCCTTTTATCCGGAGGGAATGAAGTCGGGAGACTTTCTTTCTCACTATGCAAATCGGTATGGAACCGTAGAGGTCGATTCCACTTTTTATAGGATTCCTTCGGCCTCATTCTGTCGAAAATGGGTCAAGGACACTCCCGATCACTTCCGGTTTGCCATGAAGGTCACCCGTACGATTACCCATGATCATGTGTTGGAGGGGTGTGAGGAGGAGTGGGGAAACTACCTGATGGCGGTGGAAGAACTGGGCTCCCGACTGGGGTTTCTGCTTTTTCAATTTGGATATTTCAATCGCCAATCCGTCTGCCCGACACTTTCTTCCTTTCTGAAGAGAGTGGAATCTTTTCGGCGCCTCTGTCCGAATCGTCATCGATATGTCATTGAGATTCGAAATCGCAACTGGTTGGAGCCGGAACTTATTTCCGCTTTGCGGGAGATGGATTTCATCCTCGCCCTTGCGGACCAGGAGTGGATGCCCCGCCCGGGAATTCTCTGGAATCGTTTTGGATCGGATCTTCTGACTTCGGACGTTGCGTATGTTCGGTTTCTGGGAGAGCGAGCGCGAATAGAGCGGATCACAAAGAAGTGGGGGAACTCCGTAATCGATCGATCGGCAGAGATGGCCGAGTGGGTGCCTATTCTCCGGGAAATGGTGTCGAAGAATATCCCTGTCTTCGCCTTCTTCAATAATCATTATGCGGGGCATGGTCCCGCTTCGATCGAGCTTTTTCAAAACTTCTGGGAGGCGTAACGGCCGGAAACTATCCTTGCCTTTTCCCGAGGGGTTCAGTACACCCTTAGGCACCATCCGATGGTTCTACGGGGGTAAGGGCTGGGAACTCATTTCTCCTGGACAGGATGGCGCTTGCATGTTGTTTGTGGGAATTGTCTGGGGAACGTATGTCCAGAATCTATCAAGAGAGGGAGTCCACCCGGAAGTATCGTCTTCCGGCTCAACGACCGGGTCCAAAGGGAGGGAAGCGGGACCGAAATCGCCAGGGTCGAATTCAGGGTCTCTGCCGCGCCGGCTTAAAACTCTTTTTAGCTTCGGGAATCGAAGGGGTCACGATTGATGATATTGTCGGGGAAGCGGGGGTTGCCAAAGGCAGTTTTTATCTCTACTTCAAGGATAAGACCGAATTGATTGAAGCGATTCTTGCCACCATGGCGGATGATCTGGAAAAGACATTCCAGGAGTGTGAGGCGGGATTAACTTCCGTCGATTCCTCCGAAAATGTTTTTTCGGTTTACCAGGTTCTCGGGGCCCGGTTGGGGGAGACGATGTTTAAAGATGTCGATGTGACTCGTCTCTACCTGCAGGAATGCAGGGCTCCTGCCGTGGGGGCACGCAAACCGATTGCTCTTCTGAATCAATTTGTTGATGAGCGTGCGGTTGAACTTTCCGAGGTCGCTCATCGACACGAACTGTTGCGCCAAATCGAGCCAAAGGTGAGTGCCCTTGCTGTGGTTGGGGCGGTCGAAAAGCTTCTCTTCCGAACTCTCCAGGCGGGAGATCTGGGGGATCCCCTCTCCGTTGCGAACGATATGGTCTCTCTTGTTCTGGATGGGCTTCGCATTCGTTAGAAATAAAAAAAAGGAACCGCACGCCGGGGCAGGCGTACGGTCCAAACTTAAACGAGGGTCGCGCCATCCATGAACGACTACTCTTCGGGGGCGGCGCGACACATGAAGTATACACTCAATCTCTGAAAAATGGACCCCTAAATTCACATTTGAATGACTTCTTTTCTTTAGAGAAGGTTGATCTCGATTTGCCCCTATCCGGAACGGCGCGGGGATCGAGACCGTGGGCCTCCATCCCCGCTGACCAAATATCTCCGCCAATTGGCTTCGACAAGCCTTCCCTGTACATGAGGAATAGAATTTCCGTCTATTTCAAGAGGGTCTTCAATTTCCGTTCCGCTTCGACCGGGTCAAATCCCCACGGCCCGGGACCTCCCTGGTAGGAGACTTTTCCATCTTTCCCTACAATGTAGATCCGGTCCGGCCAGCCTGCCCAAGCAGCGCCAACCTCGTTTTTCATGTTATCAATGAGGAAGGGGATGGTGAGGTCCATCGATTGAGAGCATTCACTCGCTACTTCTTCCCGTTCTTCCAGGGTCTTTGGACTTTTGATTTTGATGCCGTCACGGTCATTTTTCCGGCTGGTTCGTCCATCGGTCGGGTGGGCTTCCCGAATGTACACCACAAAAAAGGCGACATCTTTCTTGTACTTCTGATACATCTTTTCAAGCGAACTCGCTTTGCTTCGGAAGGGGGGTCAGGTATAGGATCCGAAGATCAGGACGACCGGTTTCTCCTCTTCGAAATCCGAGAGGGTGATAAATTCGGCCTCTCCCGTTCGTTCGACATCCGAAGTAAGAAGCTTCTTGAGTTTAAAATCCGGAGCCTCTTTTCCTTCTTCGACTCCTTTTCCTCGCCGTGAACCACGACGGTCTTGTGGGTCGCCTCCTGCGAGGAGCAGAAGAGCCAGGCAGTATACAAGAGCATTCATGGGGCCTCCCTTACGAAAACGATCCCGCCCCTATAGAACAGGCAGGAGAGGGTTTTGTTTCGGCCAATTATTTCTTTTTCTTCACTTCCCATATGCGTCCCTTTCGGATAAGGATTCTTGGGGCCGGTTCCAATTGAAATTCCATGATACTCTCTTCTTCTGTCCGATACCCAATGGTAAAAGAAACCTGATCCAGAACATGTACGCGCGCGCGATTTCCTCCCAGAAGTTCAATCCTTTTCGGATCGAGTAATGAAATTCGACCGTTCTTTCCCCGCCCGACATTCGCCCAGATCTTCTCCCAATCCGCAGTGGTGGTCCAGGTAAAGGCGGGGTCTGTTTCCGATAGGGTGAGGAGAAGCGCCGTGAGGGTTGGATTTTCAAGATCTTCTGTTAAAGGGGGTTTCCCCGCCTTCTCCCAGGCGGAAAAGAGTCTTGGATCCATGGCGGCGTCCCGGGAAAGACGTTCTTTCCATGGATCCCCGTAGGGGAATCCTGTTATGCGATTCAGGTAAAGTCCCCGAATCCAGTCAAAATCGATTTGAGCTGTTTTTCCTCCGTGGGGCGCCCAAGAGAAGAGCAGGAGTGTTCCGATATTTTCTCTTATCTTCCAATTACCACCTGGGATCGTTTGTTCAAAAGATTTTCGAAAGTCACCTCTTGCCTTTGAATCGGGGATATCCATGGCAAGAACTTCGATCCTGGATGGGCTTATGGTTGCTCGAAAAATCCCTGATACCTTATGTACCGGTACATGATCCTGAAAATCAGTGGCAAATTCAGCGAGGGCTTCCGGACCTTTTGCCAGAAGGGGATATCCTTTGAAACGGGATCCCGGGGGAAGATCTCGTTCGAAGAGTTCCAGGAATTCTACTCCGGGAAGGGAGAAGGGGGGGGGCTCCCCGGTTTTCTCACACAATCGGTTGACCATCTGACGGAAGGCAACCTCGTATCGGAATTCCTTCCTGTGGGAAAAGGCGAGGAGAACGATGTTTCCAAACCCTTTTATCCATGTATTTTGGACGTCCCAGTTTCGGGCTTCCTGCATAAGGTATTTCGCCGCCGGTTCGTTGACCGCTTCGACCGCAAAGAAACCGAGATACCATCGAAAAAAGGCTGTCGTATAGACTTTTTGAAATCGAGTCGGGGACAGGTTTAAGATCCCCTGGTCGTTCATATTTTGAACGGAGGTTCTGATCTCGTCTTCCTTCTCTGCTCGGAAGGGATTTCGAGGGAGGAATTCCGTTGTTTGGGCGAATGCAAAGGAACCGGGAGCATCCTGCTCTTGGAAAAAGAAGTCTTCCATCCGTACGGCTTTCTCCTGGGGAGGAGATTCTTCCGAACCAGCCTCCTTTTGGGGCGGGAAGATCTTGTCCCGGAAGGGGTAAAATGCGGCCGGAACGACAAGAAGGAACAAAAATAGAAAAAGGGTGAGTCGGATCTTTTTTCTGGAAGTGGGTACAGAGGGTTTTTCTTTCTGCTCGGAATCGGTTTCTTCGTTGCTCTCTGAAAGTTCACGAACCGCTTCTCGAATTTCTCCAGCTCTTTGGTACCTTTTGTCCGGTTCTTTCTCGAGCGCCTTTAGGACAATTGAATCGATGCGAGGATCGAGGTCTGTTTTTCTCGAGGGAGGGGGGAACTTTCCGATCGGGAGTTCTCCCGTGAGAAGTTCATAGAGCAGGACTCCGATGGCGTAAATGTCCGCACGATGATCCACTTTGGTCGGGGTTTCAATCTGTTCCGGGGCCATATAGTTTGGCGTTCCCATTACTTTATCGGGTGTGGTTATCGTTTGAAGATCGGTCTCCTTTCGTTGTGCCATCTTTGCGAGGCCAAAATCAGTGACGTGAATTTTGCCCTGAGAGTCGAGCAGGATGTTTTCCGGCTTGATATCGCGGTGAATAATTTTCTCTCGATGGGCATACTGGATCGCATCACAAACCTGGGGGACCAGGTCCAGAGCCTCTTCCGGGGACAGGGAGTTTCGTCGGAGCAAGGTCCGGAGGTTTTGTCCCGGAATATACTCCATAATGATATAACAGAGGTTCTCCTCTTTTCCGAAGTCGTGAATGGTGACGATGTTTGGGTGGTTGAGCCCGGCAAGGGCGCGGGCTTCCCGCTGAAAGCGCTCGATAAACTCAGGCGTATTTCCCAGTTGTGGGGAGAGGATCTTCAAGGCGACGATCCGGTCCAGGTGGAACTGACGGGCTTTGTAGACCGTTCCCATTCCGCCTTGTCCGAGAATGGCGATGATTTCCATTCCCTGGAATTGCCCCCCCGGTTTGAGTCCCTGTCTTGGGTCCTCCGGTTCCGGAGCAACTTCGGTCGCCAGGTAGGCATCCTCTTCCAGGCAGTCGGGACAGATTTCCTGAATTTTTTCCAGTCCATCATCCCGGCTGAATGGTTTTTGGCAGCGGGAACAGCATCTCTCTTCGGCCATGGATAAGGGTATGGTACCAACCGAACCTGTAATGAGTACCGAAAAGTACAAGAATGAGGGCGGGAGTGATGTTATTTCCTCTGCCGGCTTTCCCGGTCGAGTTGTGTCAACTTTCGCCAATCAACGTCGTACGAAACATCGTCGACGGCGGTGCGCCGGTGGGTAAGATCTGGAGTCTTTCTGTACAGCTTTCGGAAATCACGTAGTTTGAATCCAATACAGAGTGCTTTTGCGCCTCCTCCAAATCGGGGCGTGGTGAGACTCATGCAGATATATTTTTCATCTCCACACCTGGCCATTTGAGTGATTTGTACATGACGGGATTCATCCGAAGCGCGCAGTTCATCCGCCCCGAAAAATTTCTCCAGGCTTTTCATGACCCCCCACGTGGAAGGGAAGAGTTGTCCCGAACTGTAATCGTGTTGAACGGGGAGTCCATTCCCCCGGAATAGTTTCTGTAATTCAAAGGGTCCTTCCGGACCAGAGGCATCGACCCGGATGAAGTGGGCTTCTTTTAGATGTAATTGTACGATCCGCAGGAGTAACGTTTCCGGCGAAATGCCCAGTTCTCCACAGATTTTCTCAACGATCCGGGGGGTGAACCCTCTCATGATCTCTTGTTCTCTCGACTGGGCCATATTACGAGGGAGAAGGATGGCCGCTGCGAAACGGTTGATCAGAACTTCCGCTTTGCCTTGATCGTAGGATTGTACGGGACTGGGCCAGGCGTACTCTTGCAGAGAGTCTTTCTGGAGGAGACCTTCGTTTGTTCCAAGGACCATCCCGGCTTCTCGTGCCAGGACAAAGGCGAGTCGGACGTCATCCATTCTTGCCCGTATACAGAGGTGACGGGTTCCTCTTTTTGTATGAGCGGTATACCGAACATCCCTTCGGTGTTGTGGCATGGTAGAGTTGAAGGAGATTTCAAATTCGGTTCCTCCGATGGAGAGGGGGAGGAATTTTCGTCCCGAAATTCGTTCCGGGTTGGGAATATCTTCCACGTAATTCAGAATCTTTTTTCGAATTCCCCTGTTCCTCTGCGAAATGCGTTCAATTTTCGCAAAGTCTTTATCAAAAGCCCCTTCTTCATGATCCGAGTCGGTAAAACCCCGGATGACCGCATCGTCTCCCAATGCTCGTGAAAGGCCTTGGAGAATTTCGCTCTGTCTTTGAAGGACGTCGAAGTTGAGGCTGAGATATTTGTGCGCCGTGGACGTTCCTGCATGGGTGATATACCACGTGTGGAGGGATCTCAGCCATTCCATCGTTTTGATTTCAGGTCGTTTCAGACGGAGCGGGGCCTTTTCCGTGGGCCAACAGGAGTCGTCCTGGAGGAGGCGGGCGGGGATCCGGAGGCGGTCTGCGATCAGGACAAGCTTCGGATCATCCCGTGTTGTCTGTTCTTTCCCCCGGAGAAGAAGGTTGGTGAATTTCGAGAAGAAGCCCCGGGAGATCTTTTTCCGTTTTAATGTTTCATGGTCTACGAGATCGACTTCCTTCAGGCCCCGTGCGAGCATGATCGCCCGGACTTTAATTCCCGCGCACTCGGCCATCCCACCTTTTTTCATTCAGGGGATCCTATCGATCCAGGAGAAGAAGGGTCAAGATTCCTGTTCCCCTCTTTCGGGGGGGAGGAAAATGACAAAGGGGAGGTAGGTTTACACTTCATCCGCATTGCGGTAAGTTTACATCTTTATAGCGCGGTGCGTCATAAATTTCTTTACTCCCCCCAACGGATCTTGGTAAAAGTCTCGTTATGGTTCTATTCCTGTTCGATAATTCATGTACAGGGATGTTGGTTACTTTTGGAGGAGGGTATGGAAAAGATGAGCAGTATCTTGGAAAAGGAAGGCCGGGTTTCCAATGGGGCCCCTCCCGGGTATGAAGGGGATCAAGGGTTTCTCTCGTTTCTTCTTCCTCTTCATCGAGCCTTTACTCCTCGTCAGCGGGCTCTTGTTGAGGCTCGGTCACGTGTTCTTTCCCGGGCGCACCAGGGGGTGCAACCCACCCACCTCGCCCCTTCCGACGTGACCGCTTCTGACTGGCATATTGCTCTTCCAGAATGGTGTCGGGATCAGCGGAATCAGATGACCGGACCGGCGGATGATGCGGAATTGGTCGTCAAGATGCTCAATTCAGGGGCTCCGGGCGTGATGTTGGATCTGGAAGATTCCATGGCGAATACCTGGCCCGCTCTTTCCCGGGGGATTTCGAATATTGTTTCCGCTCTTCACGGAACGCTTACCTATGAAGACAAGAAAAATAATACGGTATCGATCGAAGATGGACCTGTCGTGATCTTTACGCGAACCCGTGGACTTCATCTGAATCAACTCGGTGTGCTGGAAGGGGAAAGTGTCTCGGCTTCCTTGTTTGATATCGCATCTGTGGTCTACCAAGTGGATCCGGCGCGATTAAAGCACCCCCTCTGCTTTTATATTCCCAAGAGTGAATCGGCAGAAGAGGCTCTCTGGTGGGCGGATCTATTCCGTGCGCTTGAAAAAGAAAAGGGTCTTTCTCCGGGAACGATCCGGTGTATGGCGCTCATAGAATCTCATCCTCTCGCTCACGAGATGGAAGAATTTATCTACCATCTTCGGGGGTCGATTATCGGGTTGAACCTGGGGCGTTGGGATTACATGGCGAGTCTGATTCATTTTAATCTGAATGATTCGGAGTGGGTTCTTCCGGATCGGAATACGATCCCTCATGATATTTCGTTTTTCCAGAACGTTCGAAGATTATTGCCGGAAATTTGTCATAAGCGCGGTATTCTCGCGATTGGAGGAATGACCGCCCTCTATCCCAGTCGGCAGGATGCGGATCTGAATGCGCGCGCCCTGGAAGCTCTCCAGAAAGATAAAAAGAACGAAGCCGATTGTCTTATGGACGGGGCCTGGACCGGTCATCCAGATCAGAATCAAATCGCGGTATCTCAGTTTCCGGAATCAAATCAGATTGAGCAGCGTCGTCCTCATGCGGAACGATATCCAAATCTGAGGCCTCTTCCGGAAGGAGTGGGGAAGGTTTCTCTTGAGGGAACTCGTGCCGCGGTCCGCACGGTGATTCGGTATCGATACGGAGTTCTCTCCGGAAAGGGAGCATCTCTTCTGGATGGGTACATGGAGGACCTTGCGACCGATCGCATCTATCGACTGATGATTGCCCAGCGTGTCCTTCACCAAGTCGAAGTGGACGGTGTGGTTCATACCTGGGAACGGGTGACTCGGTTGTTCGAGGAGGAGGTGGAGATAATTCTATCCCAGCTTCCCGTGGATGCGGACGACCTTGTGCGCGAACGATATCAGCAGGCAAGAGAGTTGAGTGAGCGAATGATTGTCAGAGGGGAATTTGATCCCATTTAATTTTGGAGGAGAGATCGGATGATTCAGCTCAGGGAAAAGGGTATGGAACTGGTGGACACCCCATTGTTGCCCGAGGGATGTAAAATCCCAAAATCGCGTTTTACCCATCCGAGCATTCGGATGAGGGAATTGCTCGAGAGTGAGCCCTACCTGTTTGGTCCTGGAATCTATGATCCACTCGGGGCACAGCAGGTGATGTACCATGGATTTAAGGCGGTCTATTTTAGTGGGTATTCCTTTGCCATGGGGCATGTTGGTTCTACCGATATGGACCTCTATGCCAATGTTGAAATTGCGGATGGAGCGCGTCGTACGGTAAGCGCTCTCCGAAAATTTCAGCTAACTCAGGCGGTGGGAGATCCAGAGAAGGGGATTGCTCCAAAACATCTCGATATTCCCCCGATCATTGTCGACATGGATGGTGGATATGGAAATATCTTCAACATCCAAAGAACGACGGAACTGTATGTGAATGCAGGTGTGGCCGCGGCGCACATCGAAGATCAGGTTCTCCCAAAACGGTGTGGACATATTGGCGGCAAGGCTTTGATTCCTGTCAATGAGATGGTCGGGAAGTTGAAAATGGCACGGGCGGTTGCCGATGATCTGGGGAACCGGGACTTTGTTGTCATTGCCCGTACGGATGGGCTCAGTGCGATAGATGCCCCGGAATCGTTGCGCGGAATGGATCTTGCTGTCGATCGCGGTTTGCGATATCTCGAGACCGGTGTTCCGGATCTTCTCTGGTGTGAATTCCCGACATCGGATCGGAAAACCCTCCAGAAATTTACGGGAGAAATTCGCAAGAGATATCCTGATACTCGTTTCGCTTTCAATTATTCCTCCAGCTTCAAATGGTTCAATGACGAGAATCCCCTTACCTTTGACGAGTTGGGGGAGATGGGAGTGAAGTTCATTTTCATCACGCTGGGAGGGCAGCATGCGAATGGGCATGGTCTAGGAACTCTTCTTCAGGATATGGCGAAGAACAAAGAGCAGGGATACATCAATCTTCAGCGGAAGGAGTGGGCGGAAGGGGGCGATTATCCAACGAAGAGCCATCACTTTTTCTCCGGGGTTCCTTATCATCACCAGGTAGGGAAGATGTACAGTGCCTCCCGGCTCGGGAACGAGTTTGCGGAGAAGCTGCCGGATGAGAAGGTTGTGTAACCGCATATCATTTTCGTGAATATAAAGCGGGGGCCCGGTGATTCGGGCCCCCGCACTTCTTTTGCGATCAAGACGTTTCCGATGTAGAATATCGGCCCGAACGTACCATAGTATCCCGTTCATAAAAGGAGGTCCTCATGGGCTGGTTCAAAGGCCAATTTATTGACATTATCCAGTGGGAAGATAAAAACCCGGACCATCTCGTCTGGAGATTTGAGCGGCACAATGCGGAAATCAAAAGCGGCGCGAAGTTGATTGTGAATCCCGGAGAGGCCGCGATCTTTGTCAACAAAGGGAAGCCCGAGCACGTATTTTATGAGCCAGGGACGTATGAATTAAGTACATCGAACTATCCATTCCTTTCCACGATTCTTGGGTTGCCCTATGGTCTGGAAAGTCCACACAAAGCGTATGTCTATTTTGTGAGCCAGGCTCTTTTCCTTGGGATGAAGTGGGGGACGAAGGGGAAGATCGATTTTAACGATGCTGATCTGGGGCCAGTTTCTATCGGTGCGTATGGAACCTACGATTTCTGTATAAAAAAATCGGAACACTTCTTTGAAAAGATTGTGGCATCGATGCCGGAGTTTTCTACAGCCTCGGTATCCGATCAAATCCGCACGATTATTTCGAGCTCTGTGAGTACGATCATTCCGAAAAGTCAGGTTCCCCTTATGCAGATCGAGGAGAACAAGGATGAGTTTCAGAAGATGATTCTGGGGCCGCTTCAGGAAGAGCTTGATTTGTACGGGTTGGAAATTAAAAAGTTCATCATTGCCGATATTTCATTCCCACCGGAGATCGAAGAGGCTCTCGGGGAGTTGCGTAAAGCGAATGTCGAAGTGATGAAGATGAAAAAGATGAAGGACGTTGTGGGGACGTATCAGCAGATCGCGGCGGCCGATGCGATGAAAGAAGCGGCAAAAAATCAGGGTATGGCGGGTGGTGCCATGGGAATGGGCGCCGGATTTGCAATGGGAAATCAGATGACCAATGCCATGCAACCCGGAATGCAATCCCCTGGAGCCGCTCCTCCTCCTGTTCCCGCGGCCAGCTCCTACTTCGTAGCGATTGATGGGAATCAGCACGGGCCGTACACTCCCCAACAGATCCAGGAGTATGTTGGGTCGAATCGGATCTCAAAATCGAGCCTCGTTTGGAAGCAGGGAATGGCGCAATGGATTGCGGCGGAGCAGGTTCCGGAGTTAGCGGCGCTCTTTGCTCCCGCAGGACCTCCTCCTCTTCCTCCGGGAGGGTCGACACCTCCTCCACCCCCACCTCCTCCAGGTGCATAGGAAGAGATTGAGATGGCGGAAGAACCGGTTGCCGAGCAGGTCAAAAAGTTTAAGTGCCAGGGGTGCGGTGCGGATCTAGAGTTTGATCCGAAATCGGGTACACAGAAATGTCCCTATTGCGGACATGAACATGCGGTGGCTACATCAGAAGCGGAGATTGAAGAGCTCGATTTCCAGAAGGTTCTTGCGGAAACTTCCCTTGAGAAAGAGACATGTAGTCAAAAGATTGTCAAATGTGGCGATTGCGGAGCGGAATCGACACTCGACCCGAATGTAACCTCCGATGAATGTCCCTTTTGCGGATCTCCTGTTGTCGTACACGAGGGAAGCGAGAAGAAAATTCGACCGCAATCTCTCCTTCCCTTCAAGGTCGAGCAGAAAGAGGCGGGGGACCTTTTCCGAAAATGGCTTGTCGGCCTCTGGTTTGCCCCGAACAAACTTAAACACCTCGCACGAAGGGACAAGCCGTTGGATGGGATGTATATTCCCTATTGGACATACGATTCCAACACCACTAGTTATTACACGGGGGAGCGGGGGGTCGATTATTACACGACGGAAACCTATACCGATTCCCAGGGGAATACCCGGACTCGTCAGGTGCGGCGAACGAGGTGGTATTCGGTTAGTGGATGCGTCTGGAATTCTTTTGATGATGTTCTTGTTCTTGCCAGTAACTCGTTGCCTCGGAAGTACGCGGATGAACTGGAGCCGTGGGATTTGAAAAATTTAACCGGATATAGCGATGATTATCTTCCGGGGTTCCGAACCGAAAGTTACCAGGTGGATTTGGAAGAAGGATTCGGTCGCGCCAAAGAGATCATGGACGGATCTATCCGGAGTTCAATTCGGCGAGACATCGGGGGGGATCATCAACGAATTCATTCTGTATCGACCCAATATGATGACATCACTTTCAAGCATATCCTTCTCCCAATCTGGATTAGCGCCTATCGGTACAACCAGAAGCCTTACCGTTTCCTCGTAAACGGGCGAACGGGCGAGGTTCAAGGGGAGCGGCCGTGGAGTTGGGTCAAAATCACGCTCGCGGTACTGGGAGCCCTTGCTCTTCTTGGGGGAGGTTATTACGCCTTCTCCATGATGAATTAGTTTTCTCTCTATCTCGTCTTGACATTAGGGTGGGGGCTTTGTAGGATTCGACCCATAAAGCGCCCATATGGGTTGGATATGGGTCGATGGTGGGATCCTGTTTTTCAGGGATGCGCTCAAATTTCAGGGCCGAACAGAGGTCTGTTTTGTCTTGGATCAGCCAGGGGCACAGATATTTTGCGAGTTGGGACGATGCGGCAATTTCTACTTTTATTCTCTCTTCTTTTGACGGTCTCTCTTTTTGCCTGTACCGGGAAATCAGATCCTGTTCCTGTGCAGAATCAGACCGGTCAAGTTGCGGGAAGTTTTGATTCTCCTTTGCGCTGGAATGAATTCGATTCTGATTTTCCGATGCCCGATAAACGATCCTGGTTTGATTCCGATAGTGCGGATACCGCCAGTTATTACCCCCATCATCAAGGGAACGATCTTTTTCTGAAAGTTGGTGAGAACGCCTCCGTTGAGGGACGATTTCACTACGGGGATCTTCGTCTCGATCTCGGTGGGGAAGAGGTCGGTCTCTGGTATCGGGAGGTGGAAGATTCGTCCTGGACCTACTGGATGGACGGAGTAACCGACAACGATGGGAATGTTTCGTTTCCTCTCCCGGCAGAGGTAATCGGAAATGCCGGGCGTTGGTTTATCAAAATGGTGGTATACGGAGATCTGACCACATCTGATTCGTTTGTCCGTGTTGTGGATGGAACCGTCCCCGCGGCGGTTTTCGATATAGATGGAACCTTAACGATTTCCAATGGGGAGATGATCGAAGAGGTTCTCAGTGATCTTCTCGACATTCATTATGTTCCCCGCATGTACGATGATGCGAATAAGTTTGCGGTTCAACTTGCCAAAGAAGGTGTGGAGATCTTTTATATCACGGCGCGTCCCTATTGGTTGAAACGGGCTTCCCGTCGATGGTTGGAGTTGAAAGGTTTTCCGGTTGGGCAGGTGTATACCTATTCCGGAGCCTTTCCCGCAACGGACACGACCGCGGTGGATTATAAATCTGGCGTTCTTTCTTCGGCGATCGAGCGGGGTGCTGATTTTGTCCATGCCTTTGGAAACGCGGATACCGATATTGCCGCCTATGCAGAAGTGGGGATTCCGGTCTCGGATACGTATGTGATCGGGGAATTCGCCGGGCTCGGGGGAACGGTGGCGCTCTCTCAATATTCTGACCTGTACGGTTCTCTCGTTCCCTCTCCTCCCTCGACGCCTCGTGTTGTCTTGATGATTGTGGACGGTCTTCGGCCCGATGTGTTCCGGTACTACATTGATGAAATTGCCGGACCGGATTCTGCATTCCGATCTATATTTGAAAAGAAAGTGGATGTCTCCAACTCCTCTACCTGCTTCCCGAGTATGACCTTTCCGGGACATGCGATGATCGCGACCGGGGTCTCTTCCGGAAAGAATGGAATTGTTGGAAACAAGTTCTTTGATCGGAAGACCGGAACCCCCTATGCCTTGTCGGGGGGGGAGACGATGGAATTGAGCCAGGCGTTCTCCGTGTACCGGGGAGAGGGTCTTGCGAACAGCCTTCTGGAAACCCAGACCTTTTACGAGCAGATGAGCGCCAGCGGTCATTACGGTGTGGTTGCGAACCATATGTATTTCAAAGGGGCCGAGTATCTCTACCCTTCGATGACCGAGATGCTGACCTTTATCATCGATGTTCGAGCCTATGACCAGAGTGTTACGGATAGCCTTCTGGAGCGTCTTGATGGTTCGGATATTCCGGACGTGATGACGCTTTACTATGGGGGACTCGATACCGAAGCGCATGAACTCGGTATGGTCGGCGCGATGCGTCCGGAAAATTCCCAGGTTCAATATCTTGCAGAAGTTCTCGATGGGGAAATGAATCTGATTCGGAATCGATTCGAAGCTCTCGGAATTCTGGATGAGGTCTCCTTTGTTCTCGTTTCGGATCATGGGATGGTCGATCTCGTCGGGGATGAGGCTCACGCCATCAATCTTGATCGTGCGGTAAACGTGATCGAAAGTTCTCCGTATGAAGATGTGTACAACCAGATCGCTTTCGAAGGCGACTTCGATTCCCACGCCGGTTTAAATGGCGGAGGCTTCTTCATTACTCTGCGGAATCGGGCAACAAATTCGTGGCAGGATGCCCCTCGATTTGAAGAGGATCTCATGCCGGTACTTGGTGCGGTCCAGAAACAGAGGTGGGACGGGGAACTGGTCGGTGCCGTGGAGGATATTCTGGGGCGAAAGAGCCTGGAATCTCCGTATGAGGTCTATCGGCCGACACAGGTTCAGATCTCTTTTGAGAAGATTCATGTTTGGGATGACAACAATCCCACTGGACCCGGCCTCTTCACTTTTGCAATGGGAGCCAACGGAAAGAAACCGGTTACGCTCGGTCCTGTTCTTGTCGAGTCCGGTTCTTCTGTGAATGTGAATCAGACGATGCAGGTCGATCTTCTTGGCGAGATGTCACTCAGTCTGATTGTCAGTTGTGATAAGGGGATGGGAGCCGGCGAAGGGTTGATCTTTGAGAAGAATTCTCTGCCCACCGGTTCGTGGTTCGTTTCCTCCAGTACCGGAGGCTATTCGCTGGAACTTTCGGTGGAAGAAGTGGCCACCTCAACGAGTTCGTATCCGGCGCTTCCTTCCTGGGGAAATATCTGTCCGCTGGAGGTGCTCAATCCGATTTATGTGGATGGGCCCCAACGTGTATCGGCTCTGACCCATTCGTCTCGTATCGGGGATTTAATGGTTCTCATCCGGTTTGGAGATGGGTTTTATGCGGCACAGGAAGAACATTCCGGGCATGGAAGTATGTACCCCGGAGATTCGATTCAAGCCTTCTTTATTGGCGGGGGAGCCGTCCTGCAATCTTCGAATGTCGAGGGGAAGTCGGGCGCCGATATTCCGGCGACGATCAGTTCCATGCTCGGAATCGAACTGCGTGATGCGGAGGGGGTCTCCCGATTCCCTCTGAGTGGGAACTAATTTCGACTACTTCTTTTCCACGTAGGTGCCGCCATTCTGCTCGGCCAGGTCCCTCATAAAAGAGCTGGTTCCGAGGGAGATCGTGTTGATGATGATCTGGCGGGAACGATTCTTCTTCCGGATTTCTTTTAAAATTTCCGTCGTATCTACAATCTTTCCTGATCCGGGAGCTCCATCACTCAGGAGATAGATCGTGTCGACATCCTTGTCTTCGAATGCCATTTCGAGGGTGTCGTAGATATTGGTCCCTCCCCGTGTCTTGAGTGCTTTGACCGCCTTTAATGCCTGGGGGCGGAACCGCGAGAGCGGAACCAGTTTTTTCTGCCAGGGGTCAATGGTGGTTTCAAAGAAGATC
>PVBE011776217.1_pt1 | contig 17623 bp, 16 predicted proteins | sample 1631181 | NCBI WGS metagenome assembly PVBE01 (sample SAMN08397723, study PRJNA350692) | Marine metagenome, whole genome shotgun sequencing project. | isolation source: water | place: Pacific Ocean | collected 2012-04 | reverse complement strand
GGGCCTCGCCGAGGTTATTAGCCATGCCTTTTTCACAGAGGATGCCCCTGGGGGTGTACTCGGTAGCGGCCAGGATGGTCATGGCGGCGTGGGCGGCCTGGGGGGTGGCGATGCTGATGAGGTCGGGCTGTTGCTCACGCAGCATGGTTTCGAAGTCGGTATAGCGGGCGTCCACGTCATGGGCATCGGCCACGTTGTGGAGGGCCTGTTCGTCGAGATCGCAGAGCGCGACGAGCTCGGTGGCGTCAGAGTGCGAGTAGGCATCGGCGTGCATGCGACCGACCTGACAGCCGACGACAACTGCGCGCTGTTGTGTGCCTGTCATTGAACCATGCACCTTACCAGCAAGCTCATTGGCGCATCTTGCGAGAGCTGGGCTAGGTGGTTCAGAGCGAGGGCGGCAGCCTGCTGGCCGGCAATCCGTCCGAAGCTCAAGCCAAGCGAAAGCCCACCGGTGTATCCGAGGGTGTAAATACCACCCGCATCAGCACCGGCGGCGAATAGGCCGGCCAGCGGGTGCCCACGGGAGTCGAGCACTTGGGCTTGAGCGGTTATGAGCACGCCCCCGTAGGTAAACGTGATGCCGGGTAGAAACTTGATGGCATGGAACGGCGGCTCTGTGATCTCGCGGAGATCACGACATCTCGGTGTAGCCAGCATGTGTTGATCACCAGCACGTGCCGCGACGTTGTAGTCGCGCAATTCGTCAAGCATCGAATCGCGAGCTACTCCCCAGCGAGCTGCCATAACCTGGGCTAGATCTTCGAGCGTTGTTGCTCTCAGAATCTCACCGCCAGCTTTTCGTACATTGCCGACCGCGTCTGATCTGGCCGCATCACGTCGGGCATCGCAGTCGTCGTAGACGAGGAACGCCAGGGCATCTGGCTGATGCGGGATGTCATGGACCGTCACCTCGTCACCGAGGGTCTCGTCCGCAAACCGTCTTCCGTGCCTGTTAATGACGATTGATCCTGGAAGGGCGCCTCCCAGATGAACCTTGGTGAAGTTATGAAAGCCGACCTCGGCGGGCGGCGCAGGGACTCGGTGGCCATAAAAGCGACTGAACGGGCCCGATTGGCCGGCACCAACCGCAAGTGCTGCCTGAAACCCCTCACCTGTACTGTGAGGGTTTCCTCGGAGCACCATCTGGTCACTGAACGGTCCAAGATAGCGAGCCCGCAACTCGGGGTTACCTTGAAACCCACCAGTGCCCATAATGGTCGCTCGGGCCGACACATGGATGCGGCCGCCCGGGCCCACGGCCTCCACGCCGGTGATTTGCCCATCGATATCTTGGTGGAAGCTGCGGGCTGCCGTGTTTAGATGGATGTCTGCACCGTTGTCTGTGAGCTTGTCTACAAGCACCGTCATTGCTGCACGTGCGTTCTCAGATGTCGCGGAGGGAGTTAGGCGATACGCGATATACGCAAAGCTTGGCTGCCAGCCGTTGGTGTCGAATTCAAACGGCGCAACTTCGACCCCTTGAGACCGGAGCCAGTCGACAGCCTGAGGAAACGTGGCAACGAGGGCTTCGCCAAGCGCCGGGTTGCCACCAGGCTGGACAGATAGCCAGGCCTCGAGATTGCTGGCGGTCCAAAGCACGCCGGCTGACAACGCTGCGGATCCACCCGCGGCATCTGCTTTTTCGAGGAGTGTGATTTTGGCGCCGGCCTCTTGGGCGGTACGGGCGGCAACAAGGCCGGCGATGCCCGCGCCACAGACGACGACATCGGTCTCGATGTCAGCGATGGTGCTCACGATCTGCTGACCGGTGTCAGACTGACCACTGGCCGCGCGGGGGCACTCGTTGCACGTGCCCAGTCTCGGCGGCTCGGTATGCAGCGTGGACCACACGCAATGCCTGAAGGCTGTCGAGCGTTGTTACCGGAGGCCTGTTGTGTCCTGCTGCAGCGCCGATCGCCTCATGCATGAGGGTGTCATACCCAGCCAGAAAGTCCGTGTCGTACTCCTGCCGCTGTCGCGGTTGGCCGGCTGCATCTGGCCGATTGGAGTACCACTGGAGTGGGGTGCCTTCGTGGGGGTCCATCTCTAGCCAGCCATGTTCGCCCCACACCTTGAAGAGGGATTGCTTGTCATCCTCGACATCGTGCTGGTCGAGATAGTAGCCACAGGTTAGAGACGCAAGGACATCGTTGTCGTATCGCAGTGTCAGGACCGCGGAATCTTCCACGTCGATCGGTTGACCGCCGGCCAAGTTGGTCATTGCGGCGACTTCGGCGATGTCGTGTCCGGTAACTGCGCGCAGCATGTCCACGAAGTGAATTCCGAGCCACGAGAGATGGCCGCCACCACCGAAATGTTTCTTGAAAAACCAGCCGGTTGATGATCCGGTGCGCCGTTCAAGTTGCTCAACATCACGCACGCGTGTCTGGTCAGCTAGATAGTGGGCGGTTACACCGTAGAGGGTACCGAGTGCTTTGTCCGTGCGAATCACCCGGGCGGCGTCTCGAACGACTGGTTGCTGGCTGCCGGCAAATGCCAGCATGAGATGCCGTTCGCGATCGAGGGCCTTCCGGGCTAGCGGTTCGAGATCAGAGTCGATGACTGCAGCCGGTTTTTCGACTAGTACATGGGCCCCGACATCAAGGCAGGCGTCGATGAGGGGCGGTGCGTCCAGTGGCGGTACAGTGATCACCGCAAGCTGTGGCTCTTCGCGCGTCAAGAGGTCATACGGATCGTCGGTCACGGTGCGAAGCTTGTTGCCCAGCGTTGCGATGATCGAGTCTCGACGATCACCTGGCGGCACGGCGATGGAGACGGACTCTGCCCCGCTCTCGCGGGCTAAGCGGTCACGGTAACCCTGCCAATGCGCGGCCTCGTCATTCACGATCAGCACGGTGTGGATGCCGTCGGTCACGAGTCCTCCAGTTCAGCAGAAAAGGTGGTGGGTGGTCGGAGAGGCTTCGTTTAGGGTCGGCATTACACCATGCGTTCGTGCATGGCGCAAGCTAAGCGTTTCGGCTCCAGCCCGGATGTGGCCGGACGGATCAATCCCAGGCCCGTGGGGCGATTCCTTCAATATGAGTCTTGACGTCGATGACCACTGGTCGGTCGGCAACTAGGGCATGCTGAAGCGCGTCTTCGAGTTCGTCTGGCCGTCTCACGCAGATCCCGAGACCACCCATGGTTGAGGCAATTGCGGAGAAGTCGGCATCAGTGAGCATCCACATCCGGTCGGAGTTGGCTGTTCGTGCACCGTAGATCCGTTCATTCATGGCTTGCTCCTGGTTGAGCGAGGCGTTGTTGTTAACCAGGGTGATTGTGTGGAGGCCGTAGCGCACCGCAGTATCGAGTTCTGTGAGGTGGTACCACATGCCCCCGTCACCGGTGAAACAGATGACTGGACGTTCAGGTGCGGCGCACTTGGCGCCTATGGCCGCAGGCAAGCCCCAGCCCAGTGATCCAGCGCAGCGGATGTAGCTGTGCCCGGGAGATCGAAGGTCGATCATTGTCCCGGTCCATACCCCGGAATGCCCCGTGTCAGACACGAGCACAGCGTCATTTGGTAGCAGTTGTGTCAGGTCAGCGCATAGCCGTTCGGGGCGTAGCGGGATCTCATCCGAGGCCGAGAGCGCGGCCACACTTTGGCGCCACTCCTGTACAAGCTCTTGCGTCCTCTGTAGCCACAAGGCGCGGGCCTCGTTGTTTTGGGGCGAAGGGTTCTCGGCCGCCTTGCGTAGTTGTCGCAACCCGGTTCGAGCGTCGCACTGCATGCCCGCGGTCAGGGGGAACGATCTCCCAAGCTCGGCAGGATTGATATCCAGTTGGAGGACCCGTGTCCCGGGTCGTGGTAGCCGCCAGTCGTTGGTGATCTGACCGCCGGCGTGGCTTCCGACAAAGAAGACAAGATCGGCCTCAGCGAGCGCTTTGTTCGCACAGAATCTTGAATACTGGCCAGAGATGCCGAGTGCCAGTTCATGGTTAGGCGGGAACATTTCCTTGGCGTTCAAGGACGTAATCACGGGAACCTGCAGTTTTTCTGCAAGGTCGACCAACTCGGTCCGTGCCCCGGAACACCGGACACCCCCACCAGCCACGATGACCGGGCGTAGCGCTGCCTGTACCTGGGCCAGCACAGCCTGCACGCTTTCAGGCGCTGCTGCTGGTCGGGTTGCTGGAATGTGTCGAAAGTCATCCTCAATGACGACGTCAAGATCAGCCGTTCCTGTCATGATGTCGCCACCCGCGATGCCATAAAGATCAAGGTGGGTGGGTCCAGGCGTGCCGGAGGTAGCTTCACGTAAAGCCTGACGCAAGAACACCGGAAGCTCTTCCACACGGGTGATCGGCACGCTGTACTTGGTGACGGTTCCGAAAGGCCCCATGTGATCAAGTTCCTGGTAGGCATGGCGGTGCTGGGATAGTTGCGACAAGCGTCCGGTGAGCGCCAGAACTGGAGAACAGCCCAGACGGGCATCTTGCAGGCCAGCCGCAAGGTTGAGAGCCCCGACCGACTGAGCTCCGCAGACGCCGATCTTTCCGCTCAGTCGGGCGTAGCCATCAGCCATGTAGGCGGCACCTTTTTCGGTGTGAGCCATGACCGGGGTGATGCCGACCCGGTCGAATTCCGGCATGGCTTCGGGCACGCTTACCGGCATAAAGAAGTAATGGCTCACGCCATAGCCGTGCAGGGTTTCTGCGAGGAATTGGGCGCCGGTCATGGTTGGCATCGATTACTGCTCCGTTCTAGTGGATGCGAAGGTCCATATCCTGCTGCAAGCCAGCTATCCGAGGTGAGGCTCAAGCTATCGAAGCATGTGCTGGTCACTGAGATCTCTCCCTCCGACGCGATGCTCAATCGTAGCCCCGCAATACTCCGTAATTTCGAGGTCAGCTAGAGCGTTCACGATCATGTATTGGGTGGGAAGATCTTCCCACCGGGCCTGGTGGAAGGTCACCGTGCCCTCACCCTGCCACCGACCGGTTGGACTCGCCACCGGTGGGTTGGTGGGGCTGAGGACGGCGTATGCGACGTCGGCTTCTCCCCAGTTTCCAGTGTGAGGCATGTACTTGTAGTGCAACGTGCCCTGAAGGTAGGGATCGGCTTGACCATCAGCCGGTGCTGATCCGTCCGCCCCTTCGGAGTCGAGCATGTTCATGAGTGCCATGTCCATGAAACGAAAGCCCAGCCAGGATGCCGTGCAGCACGTCTTTCCCGCATGGGTTACGGGCTCCGGAAGTTCGCAATAAATCTTGGAGAAACCAAGTTGCTCACGTCCGGTCAGGATGGGATCAGTCAGGTTTTCCCACAGCACCGACAGAAAAGGACCGCGGGCCCGATCGTGAGTGCCATCAAACTGTGCAGGGAATGTGACGCCCAGCGTGCTATACCCGCGTCCTGCGAGCCAATCGATCCCTGTCATGTGTGTTTGGGTAACGGTAACGATGGGATCCCCGGCGACGGAAAAGCCTTCGGGCAGTAACGCGTCGAGCTGCTCATGACGGGTCAGAAAGCTGACCGTACAACTTTGCGATAGGCGTTGATCGATGGCGAAGGCGGACACCTGGCCATCGGGACCCTGTCGAGGGCCCGCCATTGGGCCGAAATGTGTCGGCATCATGTACATAAGCTTGGGGTTCATTCGGTACGGCACGTGCTCACCTCCAGCCGCGGGTGGGACATTCAGCTCTCCTCCTGTAAGAAATCATGGGCAAGGAGGGGCTGTGCGGCAAACAGGCCTCCGTCCACGGGTAACGTGACCCCGGATATCCATCGGGCCTCATCACTGGCAAGGAAGACGGCCGCCCATGCGACATCCCATGGGGTGCCCTCGGTTCCCAGTGGCACCACGCGTCGCCGCCGGTCGCGCTCCTCCGCCTTGATTTTGGACTGGTACGCCGATTGCAGATGGCCAGGAGCTATGCAGTTGGCGCGGATGCCGTCGCGACCATGAAAGGCTGCGGTGGCTTTCGTCAGCATGGGCACCGCACCTTTCGATATGGAGTAAGGCACCCCTCGGTGCTTAGCGCCGGCAAGGCCGTCGCACGAGGAGAGGTTCACGATAGATCCACCGCCGGACTCGATCATGGCGGGAATCGCATGCTTACTCGCGAGGACGGCGGTCTTGACGTTTAGGTCGAACGCCTCGGTGAGCTGTGCTTCATCGACTTCGGCCACACCCCGGCGACCTTTCCCGCGTGCGTTCCAGCGATAGCCGAGGTTGTTGATCAATACGTGAAGGCCGCCATAGGTACGGACGGCAGCCTCAACCATCGCACGAGCGTCATTCTCGCTGGTCGCATCACCGACAAACACTGTGGCCTGACCGCCTTCGGCTCCAATGTCTGCTGCCGTACGCTCGGCGTTTTCCATGGAGATGTCGGCTACAAGTACGCGAGCTCCTTCTTTGGCGAGACAGATTGATGTGGCGCGGCCGGTTCCTATCTCATCGGGGTGGCTTCCCCCACCCGTTACGATCGCCACCTTGTCTGCCAAGCGCCCGTGGCTCATCGGCCTGTCTCGGGGTTGGCGATTTGCTTGATCGCATCAGCCAACGGCAGCTTGGAATCCTGTGCCTTAATGTCGGCCGTGGCGACCTCGCGGAAGGTCCAGGCGGCCCCGGTGTGAAAGTCCGACGTGACGGCGACGGAATCGAAGGTCTGGGCAATCTCCTCCATTTCGCCGATCCATCGCTCGGCCACGTGGGGCAGGCGTTGGGCATCGCGTTCGGCAGCTGTGAGGGCGTCATTCTGGCTGTGGGCCAGCTCCGCCACGAGATCGTCGTAGACCGCCAATCGTTGGGCGGCCACCAGGAGGGCTGTACGGAGGGCTGTGGTGCCCTTGGTCATCGCGGCGTAGCACATTTTTACAGCAGAAGCTCGACCTGTTTCTGACCCAACATTGATGACCTCAATCCCCCGGCCATCGAGTGTTTCCAGGCGTGATGCTGACGGGCCTGACACATAAAACCGCGGGGCATAGTCCGTGCGTGGCGGGCCACCGATGATCCCAGCGTCAAGGAACGTGACGCCACTGCCATCCAACTCGGTTTCTATCTGCGCAACTGTTTTGGGGGCGATCGCGTTGCAATCGGCCAGCGTTGTCGTGTTGCCAGATGCGCGGGCCGCGTCGCCGATCATCTGAGCGAGCGCGTGCGCATGGGCCGGAGCGAGGATGGACAATACAAGATCGCAGCGTTCGATCAGGGAAGCCAAGCTGGGGACCGTTGAAATGCCCGCGGCCTCGGCTCGCTGGCGGGTCGTGGTGCTGCGACCGTCGATCCACGTCAGCACCTCGAGGCCGCTTGCATGGAGCACGGCACCAACAGCGGCTCCCATCTCGCCTGGACTTAGGATTCCAATGGTTTGCGCCATCATCGTTGTCCCCAAGGGCATCGTCGTGTAGCAGCCTGCCACGTTATGTCCCGGGATGGCGCGTGCCGGAGCACTTGGAAGGATTTGCGTGGCCGATGGTTGGCTGTTTATGGGTTTACTGGTAAACGACCGCTCCGCTAGGGTGGCCGGTGGGACAGAGATGATCTCAGCCAGACGGGCCGGAAGATGCGGCAATGCTCAGGGAAGTTCCGTCGGTCCAGTAGCGTTGCTACTGGTGGGTCCCGAAGCTAATGATGACCCCTCGTGCGACAGTCGTTGGCAGCTATGGCGTCGGCATGTGGATGGAGGCGCCCCGAGTCCCCGCGAAGGGTGAGACGCTTCTTGGGAGCGGTTTCATGGCGGGCCCGGGTGGTAAGGGTTCAAATCAAGCCATTGGTGTGGCTCGACTCGGATTGCCCGTCCAGCTGTTGGCGTGCATCGGTACTGACGCGCTCGGTGATGAGGCTATGGCCCTTTGGGCGCAGGAGTCCGTAGATGCGTCAGCGGTGGTCCGATCATCAGACAGCCCCACGATGGTCGGCTTCATTATTTTGGACGCGGAGGGGGACAACCGGATTCTGATTGATCCCGGAGCAAACTCCCTGCTGACGACCGAGCACGTGACGACGTTTACTCCCGCGATTCAAGACAGCCAGATCCTGCTTACCCAGTTGGAGATTCCTGTTTCAACTGTTGGAGCGGCCCTCCGCATCGGACGAGAGTCGGGGGTTACGACCGTGCTGAACCCGGCGCCAGCCCAGCACCTGCCATCAGAAATACTGGCCACGATCGATATCCTGACCCCCAACCAGTCTGAGGCGCGCATCCTGGTTGGGCTCGACGCGAATGATCCGCGGTCCGATGAAGAAGTCGCGGAGAAGATTCTGGATCTCGGCGTGGAAGTGGTCGTGATGACGCTGGGCTCCGAGGGGGCGTTGATGGTTTCCGCACAAGGGATTGAGCGTTGTCCGGGTTATGCCATTGATGTGGTGGATACCACCGGTGCGGGTGATGGGTTTAATGCGGCCCTGGCCGTGAGTCTTGCTGAAGGGCGACCGCTGTCTGCGGCGGTTGATCGTGCAAACCATGCGGGCGCCTTGATGGTCGCGACGGCGGGGGTTGTCCCGGCGTTGCCGACGCGAGTCGAGCTGGATGGCCACGATCTGTCGAAGTCGATGTGAATCGTGTCCCGTCGACCATCCGTGGTTGCCGACACGCACCTGCACGGAACGTGCTTATGGGATTCGGAAGAGCTGCTTGGCGTTTCCGGACAGGATTAAGGTTCGGTCAGAGGCCGAAAGATTCATGGCGTCAATCATCTCCGCAATCAACCGTGGTTGGATCCAGGGATGATCTGAGGCAAACACGAGCCGTGTAGCTCCGATCACATCGAGGCAGAGGCGGAGTGCCGGAGACCACGGGGCGGCGCAGTCGTAGAACACTTGATTGAGATATTCGCTGGGGGCTTGGGTGATGTGATCAGCGCCACGCTTGAGCACCATTGCCTGGTGGTCGATTTGTCCGGCAAAAAAGGGTAGGGTCCCGCCGAGATGCGGGCACACGATTTGCAGATCTGGATGTCGATCGAGCAGCCCGGACATGATCAAATGCGTCAGGATGATGGTGTCCTCGAACCGCATACCGAGGCCGACGGACATCTGATGCCCGGCCAGGTCGCGTTCGAACACGGGAATGTGGGGGTGCAGAATGACGGGGAGTCCTGTGGAAGCCATAGCAGCCCAGAACGGTTCGAACTCTGGAGCATCCGGCCGGACCCCGTTGATGTGGGAGTAGAGTTGGACGGCCCGCACATCATGCGTGTCGACACATCGATCGATTTCAGCCAGCGCGGCCTCGACGTCGTGCATCGGGGGTGTGCACACGAACACGAATCGATCGGGATGGGCCGCCACGATTTCGGCCAGCCAATCGTGCATCTGTGTGGCCATGCGAACCCCGTCGGCCCCGTAGGTATGGGGCCCTGGAAGATTTGAACTGATCAATGCAATCTCGACGCCGGCCACGTCCATCGCCCGGAGCTTCGCGATGGGATTGGTTGCGTCGGGTTGCAGCTTGAGTCGCAGGGGACCTAGTACGAACTCCCAACCTTGGGGCGTCCGCGACGCCCGGGGATCAGAGGTTCGGGATTCGAGATACGCCAGCCACCGCGGATCAAACACATGACTCTGACAATCAATGATCATGCTTGTGCTGCAGACCCTTTTCGCTGGGTGGTCAGCCGGGTTACGACCTCGCTGACATGGATATGTGGACGATCACGGCTCATGCTCGCGGGCCATCCCCTTCCGGCGATGCGTCGGTCATGGCCTGTGTCAACTCCTCGACCTTGATGTGAAAGGCGTGCTCCTCGGTTGGGAAGGATCCGTCCTTCACTTCGTGTACGTAAGCTTCGAAGGCATGGGAGATGTCCGTGCTCAGGTTGGCGTACTTCTTCACGAATCGCGGGGTAAAGCGCTCGAACATTCCAAGAATGTCGTGGGCGACGAGCCCTTGCCCGTCACAGTGCACGCCGGCGCCATATCCGATGGTCGGGACAGTGAGGCGTTCGGTGATGATCTTGGAAACTTCGTCGGGCACACACTCCACGATGATGAGGAACGCGCCCGCATCCTGAATGGCGACAGCATCGTCGATGATCCGTCTCGCTGCGGCAGCCTCGCGGCCCTGTGCCTTGAAGCCTCCCAGCTTGGAAAGGTGTTGTGGTGTTAGGCCCAGATGTCCCACGACCGGAATTCCGGCTCGGTCGATTGCACGAACAATCGGCGCGGCATTGCGACCGCCTTCAACCTTTACGGCGTCCGTGCCAGCCTCTTTCATGAAACGGCCGGCATTGGCGACCGCGTCTGACTCGTTGGCATTGGACATGAAGGGCATGTCGCCAACCACAAATGCTCGGCGGACCGCACGTGTCACGGCCTTGGTGTGATGCAGCATTTCTTCCATGGTGACCGGGATTGTGGTGTCGTAGCCGAGGACGGTCATCGCCAGGGAGTCACCGACGAGGATGGTGTCCAGTCCAGCACGGTCACCGAGCAAGGCCATGGGATAGTCATTGATGCTGAGCATCGTGATCTTCCGGCCCTTGGTCTTCATACGCTGAAGATCCAAAACCGTGACCTTCTGCTCGTCCATGATGTGCCTCCGTCGGTGTCGTACGGGCCGTGCACAGACGGTGAATCATGCCAGCCCTGGCGATCATGGGGCTGACGGATGTCCGCCGCCGTGTGACACGACGCTGACTCGCTTGCTCAGCGTGGAGTTTAGGGCTAGCGTGAACTGCTGGCGATATTGAGAGACCGATGCAAGACCGGCGTGGGCGACTTGATGGCAAGGTGGGCATTGTCACCGGTGCCGGGTCGAGCGGCGCGGGTGTCGGGACCGGCAAGGCCATAGCCATCATGTATGCCCGCGAGGGTTGTCGGGTCCTGCTCGCCGATGCGGTTCGTGATCGCGCCGAAGAAACACTCGCTGCTATTCAGGCAGAGGGTGGGGAAGCCTTCGTCATGCAGGCTGACGTCACGCAAGCTGAGGAATGCCGCCAGATGGTCGAGGCGGCCGTAGATCGATACGGCGGCCTCGACATTCTCGTGAACAATGTTGGAATTTTGGCGCCGGGCAATGTCGTGGATGTGAACGAGGATGATTGGACCCGTGTGATTGATACCAACCTCAAGAGCGTGATGCTCACTAGTAAGTACGCTGCACCTCAGATGATTGAATCGGGTGGCGGCGTGATCATTAACTTGTCGTCGTTCATGGCGTTACGGGGAGGCTATGAATCAGAGCCCGTGGCCTATTCGGCATCGAAGGGTGGGGTGACCGCGCTCACCACGGCAATGGCATCCGAGCATGGTCGTGACAACATTCGGGTGAACGCGATCGCGCCGGGATACCTGTACACCCCGATGGTTGCGGCCAACATGACCGAAGAGCTACGGGAGTTGCGCCGCCGGTCGGCGCCGCTCGGAACCGAGGGTACAGCGTGGGATGTTGGCTGGGCGGCGATTTACTTGGCGAGTGATGAGGCTCGCTGGGTGACGGGCGTGACGCTACCTGTGGACGCCGGAATCTTGGCGACCTCGCCGCTGGCGATGCATCACCGCATGTGATGGATATTCAAGGGACTGCGGATCTGTCGGGTGTTTCGGTCGAAATTTTTTGCGTCAGAGAGTAGGCTTCTGAAATCAGGCTTCCTGCGATGTCAGGGTTGGTCAAGAAAGTCGAGACGGTAATGGCTGATCAGGCGACACCTCCGGCTCCGCGGAACAACCGAAAATTGCTGGGCTGGACCTGGCGCGAAACACGTGGATTCTTGTTCGTCGTGCCCTGGCTCATCGGATTCATAGGCTTTATCGCGGGTCCCTTCTTGTTTTCGCTCTTCATCGCCATGACGAACTGGCGGATGCAGAGCGATCCGAAGTGGGTTGGCCTGCACAACTTCGTCGGTCTTCTCAATGGCGAAGACACGCGATTCGTGCAGGCTGTATACAACACAACGTATTACGTCGTGTTCCATGTGCCCGGCATCCTCATTATTTCGTTCGCCATCGCCGCGCTGCTCAATCGCAAGGTCAAGGGTGTTGCGATATATCGAACCGCGTTTTACCTGCCGTCGATTACGACTGGTGTGGCGACCGCGGTGCTCTGGTACTGGATGCTGCAGCCGAATGGCCTGCTGAACAACCTTCTCGACATTTTCCTTAATCCCTTTGGCATCGATGCCCCGAACTGGCTTGGCTCAACGAAGTGGGCGATGCCCGGATTAATTCTGATGAGTTTTTGGAGTGTCGGAACTTCCATGATCATTTTCCTCGCCGGCTTTCAGGGGATTCCAGAGCACCTCTACGAAGCGGCTGAGATCGATGGTGCCGGGTGGTGGCAGAAAGTCCGTAACGTCACCTTTCCGCTTATGACCCCGCAGATCTTCTTGACGTCGGTGCTTGGGATAATCGGATCGTTTCAAACGTTCACGACGGCGCTGATCGTGACCGACGGTGGGCCGGCGGATGCCACGCTGTTCGTGCTGCTGCACCTCTACCAGATCGGTTTCCGCGTCTTCAACATGGGCTATGCGTCGGCGATCGCGTGGATATTATTTTTGATCATTTTGTTCTTCACGATCGTGCAGTTTGTTACGGCCCGTCGTTGGGTGTACTACGAGGGTGAGAAGGCCTAAAGGTCAGGATCGGCTGGCTATGCGCAGGTGCGCTGGCTGACGAGGGCCCCAGACGGGTTGAGCAAGAAGGCCGTGTCGCCGCTGTTATTCCATACAGCACTGCCTTTCCAGAACAAGGTTCGTTGTGCAGCTCCTGTATATGTCCACACTGAAACAGTAGCTCCGGGCTCGATCGAGGTGCCAGCAGCGAAGACGTACGTGTGTTTTGCACCCTCATCGTGAATGGACCAATTGCCGAGGTCAGCGGCCTGGCTTCCAGTGTTCCGAACGGTGACTGACTCCGGCCAAGACGACGAAACAAAGAAGGCGGCTGATCAGACCCGATCTACACAAGGGCATGGTGCAAGCCCTGCTTGACTCGGAGAACAGATTTAGCAGCAGAGGCCGGGATTGATCTTGAATTTCCCACCCTCCAGCCACCGATCCCGGATTTCGGTTGGTGCGATCACCGCAAAACGAATCTCAAGATCAGCGGTGGGGCGGTAGCTCAGGGTTGCCGCACGGGTCCCATTGGGAACTTCCCAAGTTCGCCAGCCCGGATCGCTGCTTGTCCCGGGAGGCGGACCGGCCGTTGGAAGCTTTGTGCCAGGCCCCAAGTATTGGAACTTCCCCTCACCTCCACCTGCAAGTTCGAGGACCAGGGCCTCGGCATTCTGCGCGAGCTCTCCGGACCCGGTGTTATCAATGTTTATCTTGGCTGAGATAAAGAAAAACCCGTCGTCGGCATTTGCGGCACTGCCAAATGAGTACGTGGCGCCGGTCTCGTGGAGCGTAATGGTTACGCCCTCACGCTCGACAATCTCGCCAACTTGGGCGTCGATCGGGCCGGGCGGGTCGGGTGCCGGTCCTGCACTTGCCACGAGTTCACTTTCCGACTGACCGCAGGCGGAGAGCGCGATGGCTAGACACGCGGCAAGGACCGTACCTACAAAAGCACGTCGACCGTTCATACGCCGAATCCTTTCGATTGAGCCTGACAGCGAACGAAGGTGATCGCCTTAGTCAGGACGTCTGCCTTGTGTGCATGACCCGCAAATAGCCCCGGCATTTAACTTAAATTGTCCACCCTCCAGCCATCGTTCCCGGATTTCAGTTGGTGTGAACACGGCAAAACGAATCTCAAGGTCAGCGGTAGGGCGGTAGCTCAGCGTCGCCGAACGGGTGCCAACGGGCACCTGCCAGCTTCGCCAGCCATAATCGTGGCTCAATCCGGGTTCCGGACCGACGAGCGGCACTAGCGTGGACGGTCCCATGTGTTGGAAGCTTCCTTCCTCGCCACCTGCAAGTTCGAGGACCAGGGCCTCGGCACCCTGCGCGAGCTCTCCGGACCCCGTGTTTGTAATGGTCAGCTTGGCCGAGATGAAGAAAAACCCGTCGTCGGCTTGCACGTTACCGCCAAACGAGTGCGTGGCTCCGGTTTCGTGGAGCTTAATGGTTACGCTCTCACGCTCGACGGTCTCACCAACCTGTGCGTCGATCGGGCCGGGCGGGTCGAGTGCCGGTCCTGCACTTGCAACTGCCACGGGTTCACTTTCCGACTGACCGCAGGCGGAGAACGCGATGGCCAGACACGCGGCAAGAATCACGCTTAAAAATATACGTCGACTATTCATACACCACAGCCGTGCCAGCGAGTCTGACAGCCAGCTTAGCTGACGGAGAGGTGTCCAGCGCCTCGTTGAGCGGGGAAAGACAGGATTCAAACCCGTGACCCTCTCCCTGGCACGGAGGTTGGCGTAAGCGGTGTGCTCAATGATCGCCGTTGCACGAGTTGCCAGCTTTAGACGGAGTAGTCTTTAAGCTCGTTTTGTCCTGCCTGAATTTTCTCGATCCCGGATAGGATCTGTTCCATACCTTCCGTGCTGTCCAGCAGCACGGAAGTTGGCAGGGTAATCATCTCATCGGCACACGCTCGTTCAGCGTGCGGACAGTCGACAGTTGAATATTGGGCAGCTGGTTTTTCGCCGACACGAGGCCATACCCGACGCAACTCGCCGTCTTTGTCAGCAAACAAATCAGCGTGGTGCATTGGGCGGAGATACCCCAACTGGCATGGGATGCCCTCGGCCTTGAGTGCTTCGACAAACGTGGCACGTGCGAGTCCGCCGAAGGCTTCGGCGTCGTACCGCAACACATACATGTGGTTAGCCGCACGCGTGGCGAACGAATCTTGCCGTCTGGCCACCACGCCGGCGACGTCATCCAGCAACTCTGTTAGGTAGCGACCGTTGGTGTCACGCCGTTGCGTCTGTGCATCAAGCTGCGCAATCTGCGGTAAGCCAAGCACTGCATGGACAGGATGCATGCGCCGGTTGCCTGAGGCATACGGAAAGAACTCTTGGGCCGGAGTATGCACCGTCCCGACACCGGTTGCGGCGCGGCGTCGTTGCCGTCGGGGGTGGTTGAGCTCACCATAGCCGCTCGCGCGTTCGTAGATCACGGGATCATCAGTGATGATCCCTCCCCCGCCACCAGCCGATAAATTCTTGCCGCTCCCAAAGCTGAAGCAACCCACGGCGCCGATCGAGCCAAGAGTCCGATGCTTCCAAGTTCCGCCGTGTGCGTGAGCTGCGTCCTCAATCACTGGCACGCCGTGCCGCGAGGCAATCGCCAAGATTGCCTCCATGTCGCAACTCACGCCGCCAAAATGCACCGACATGATGGCGCCGGTCCTGGACGAAAGCGCTGCCTCGATGGCTCGCGGAGCTATGTTGTAGGTTTCTGGGTCGATATCCGCGAAGACTGGTACACAGCCCGCGTTGAGGATCGCCGACACGCTCGCAAAAAAGGTGATCGGTGAGACGATCACCTCGGCACCACGTTCCAGTCGGAGGGCTTGTAGGCCGACCTCAAGAGCGCTGGTTCCGCTATTGAGGCCTACCCCGTAGCGAGCGCCACAGGCTTCGGCAAAGGTTTGCTCAAACGCGATAACAGGATCTTCCTTACCGCGATCACCAGCGCGCAGCCGAGTGGTCAGCGCGTCGATGGACTCCTCGTTATAGACGGGCCATTCTGGAAATGGCGTAGTTCGGACGGGGTTTCCCCCGGCCAGTGCCAACATAGCCATATCTAACGACTTTCACGATCACTGATCAACGTACTGGGCTGCCTGAATATTATGCGTGCGCCGCCATGTTGTCAGGAATGAGGATAGGAACGGCCTAGCTCAGAGACCCTTCTTGGCAAGGAGGTGGGCCTAAGCGCTGTGCTTACTTCGAGTCGACCCTCAGCGAAAGACGCACAGTTACCGTCTGGTGAACTGGCCATCTGGGGGAAGCAAGGACTCTTCGTGTACCTCTACCGCAGCCTCAACATACGGTAGTGCATGAGGGGTTCGCGTTCTGTTGCGGATTGATTAGCGAAGGGTTCTGGCGCTTCAGCGCACTGTCTGATCCGCAGGCGACCAGTGCTACTCCAAGCACGAAGACGAAGGTCATTACAGGAATACCGCGAGCAGTTGCAACTCGAAGCTTCCGGATGATTGTGCTCCTCATGTATCCGTGCCGAGGCTTCCACCGCTGAAGTAACGGATGCACCCTAGCTGATGGTTTGATGGTGCACCAAATACTGAGTTTTAGGGGGAGCGGAAGACAGGATTCGAACCCGTGACCCTCTCCTTGGCAAGGAGGTGGACCTACGCGAAACGTGGACAAATACTGTCGGGTGAGAAACCGTGGTTTCTATATGCGGTGACTGTCGACTTGTGGCAGTCCACCCATAGGCCGACTTGCTTTCTCAATCCGCGTAGCCTGGGAGTTGTCGGTCGAGAATGCGTTTCATAGCGGAAAAGAATAAATCGATACTGCCATCGCCAGCCCCATGACGATCGTCCTCTGGGGGTTGTTGCAGTTGGGCGATATCGTGATCGGAGATTCGCTCAAGCGCTTGTCCGGTACTCATCGCCAAGATCTGAGTTCGAGAGACCCTTTCGAGCATATACAGTCGGTGATATGCCTCTGCCACAGAATTCCCCACGACCAATACGCCGTGGTTTCTCATAAATAAGGTGTGGTTCCCTTTTAACAGGTGGGCGAGACGTTCCCCTTCATCAAGAGTGTCTGCAAAACCGGAATAGTTATCGTCATAGGACACATGTCCGTCAAAATAAGCGGCCGTTTGACTTGCAGGAATGAGTCTATTGTTGCTCAACATGTTTAATGCCAAGGCCCAAGTTTGATGAGTATGAAGAACTACTTGGGCGCCAGTAATTCGGTGAATTGGTACGTGAATGCACTGGGCGGTCAGCTCAGCAAAGCCTTCGCCATCTAATGTGTTACCAGAGGCATCAAATACAAGCATGTCGCTGGCATGTGCTTCGGACCAATGCAGCCCAAACGGTAAGATCAAAAATCTCTCGTCATTGCCCGGCACTGTAACCGTAAAGTGATTGTCAATGCCCTCTTCCAATTCGTGCAGTGATGCCAGGCGATGTGCGGCGGCCAGATCAATCTTTACTTGAGCAATAGGATCTGCCGATTCAACAGAAGCAGAAGATAGAGGAATAGACATCTAGTTTTAGCCCCCGGCGAAGAGATCTAGAAAAAACCGGCGATGCCAAAGTATTACGGCAGTCGGCAACTTTAGCCAAGGTGCCTGGGTCAATCCGGATTATTTTGTGGTTTCAGAGCATGGAGCCGAAGACGGGATGCGATCTCGCGACCCTGCCTGTATGAGAGTGGTAGCCCCGCCCGGACTCGAACCGGGGCACATGGTTTAGGAAACCAATGCTCTATCCACTGAGCTACGGGGCCTGAACAAATGCTACGGCACGTGTGGCCTGAGGTGCTGCAGGGCATAATTATGTGGCGCGAAACGATTGGTGGGCGGCCACGTGAGTTCTGAGGGAACAAACCGGTTCTGTGACAAATGCGGGACGGCAGTCCGACCCGCAGCCAACTTCTGCCAGAGCTGCGGCACCAAGCTTGGCCAGACGCAAGGCGCTCCAAGCAGCTCTCCGGAACACCGAGTGATGCAGGACTACGACGAAGTCATCCAGGACTGCGACGAGGCGATCCGCCTCTATCCGAAGAACGTGCTGGCCTATTTCGGCCGGGGTGTTGCCTACACCAACCTGAGCCAGTATGAACGAGC
>PVBE011181756.1_pt1 | contig 17623 bp, 9 predicted proteins | sample 1631181 | NCBI WGS metagenome assembly PVBE01 (sample SAMN08397723, study PRJNA350692) | Marine metagenome, whole genome shotgun sequencing project. | isolation source: water | place: Pacific Ocean | collected 2012-04 | reverse complement strand
GTTCATGAGCAATGACGCCGGCCAGTTGCGCCTCATCTTCGGCAGCCTCGAGCAAACCCCGCTGGACAAACAGGAACCCCCCTGGCAACGCGAACGCGTTGACTTCGGCTGCATTCAACAGCGTGACGTTCACGGGTACCCCGAGGTCCGAGTTTGCGGCGATGCGTTCTGCCAGCCTCCTGACGTAGTTCGCGACGAACTCGTTTTCGATCTCGGGCGGAAGCAGTCCGCTCTGACGCATTTCCCGGATAGCTTCCATGCCGCCGCCTATATCCTCTTCCTGACCTTCCCCAACACCTCGGAACCCGATGTCTTCTACGTCGCCGAATTTTCGCTTGTGGTGCATCCCGCTCTCGATCAATTCTTCCGTTCTCAGGCGCTCGCCCGGCCATTGTTCGATCAGGTCGAGTTTTGCCTCCCGATTCTCGTAGGCGATCGGAATCACATCATTCGCCAGTGCATGTGCCTGGGCTGTGAGAAGGCGCAGGTTCTGGATCGTGCAGTGCAGGTTCTGACGCTGGTCTGGGCTGAGGTCCTCGGAGGTCCGCTTCAATTCCGCCTGGGCATATCGGAGATGGTCATCGTATTTGGCAGCCTTGTCCAGGTATTTGCCGGTGCAGAAATTCTCCACTTCCTTCAGGTACTGACGCATCTCCGCAATATGAATCGGGTTGAATGCGATCTTGCCGGTACTCTCAAACAGCTTGACGTAGGATTGTCGCAGTTGTTCCTCAAGAGGTTTGAAAACAGCCGGTTCGATGGGGATTTCAGGAAGGAGCTGCCGGTGGGCCGCGCAACCGACGGGCAGAAAAGCCAGCACTATCGAGAGCAGGCTTGCGATCAGTGTCCTGATGCTCGAGACGTTCATGCGGCCCCCTCCGGAGACTTCACCGACTGGTGCCCTGCAATGAAGAAGCCTGCAGGAGGGGTACCAAAAGGTTCCCTTGGCCCTGCTGTTAAGTGTATATTATTCAGCTTGTTGGGGCTTAGGCTACCAGGGAGATCGAGCCTTCGGCCCCAGGAGTGACCTGATGGCGCGAACCGGCGCCCTCGAGATCATGGAGCTGACAGGGTGTCACGAGGATCGCGCTACGATATCGGCCCCGTCGACGACATCGTCGCTCGGATGTTCGATCACGGGATCGGACTCCGAGAGCCCTTCAAGCAACTCGGCCTCAAGGCCGTTTCGTTCGCCGATCTCGACCTTGCGCTGGACAGCCTTGCCGTCGATGACCGTGAAAACGGCCCAGTCTTCCCCGGACCGGAACAGGCTGCTGGTCGGAATCTTCAACGTTTCTTCGGTTTCCCAGATTACCATCCGGACTTCGACGCGGAAACCATCCCCGAGGTATTCGGCTGCCTGGACCGGATCTTCGAAATCGACAATCACGTTGACTCTCTGCTCCTCGACTCCCAATGCGGAGAGCTTGGTGAACCCGGATGGTTCGACGAGCCTGACGCGGCCCTCGAGGGTCATCCCGCCACCCCATTGCTCGATGAGGACTCTGTAGCCACTGCGGATCTTGACGGCATCTTCGGAAAGCAGGTCAGAGACTATTTCCAGTTCGTTGATGTTTCCGATCTCGACCAGGGGTTCACCCGCCGGGACGACGGATTCACTTTCGCGAAGGCGACGAAGAACGACACCGTCGATAGGGGAGCGGATCGTGATGGGCTGAGTTCCGTTGTTTCCCGCCAAAGCGGCATCCCGCACTGCCTGTACCAGACTCGCCCGGGCGACCTCCAGGACCTGCTCGGCATCGAGGACTTCGAACCGGGCTACGTTCGCTGCCTCTTGTTTGCTCCTGGCCTCAAACTCGACCGTGTCCAGACGTTCCGTCGCCACCAGTCCCTGCTCGGCCAGTTCCTCGTACCGTTCCAGTTGAGACCTTGCAAATGTAAGCTCTTCCTGGACCCGGTCCCGTGTTGCCCGGGTGCGGCCCAGCGACGCTTCGGCCACGCGAACCCGAGCTTCTGCCTCGGCGCGGCTCCGTGCGTCCAGCAGTGCGGGTTCGCTCGGAAGAAAACTCGCGATGGTCGTTCGCCCTGCGCGCACCGTATCGCCAGGCTCGAGGTCGATCCTCAAGACACGTCCAGCCACGGGTGCCGAAACGACGAACCGATCGTGAATCCGGGTCTCGCCCTCCTCATCGATCGTGACCCTCATCGAGCCACGGACAGCAGTGGCAAAGTCCGCCTGTACGGGCTGCGGCCTGAACGAGTAAACCAGGGCCGCAACGGCCGCCGCGACAACGATTGTCAGGAACAGTCTTTTGAGGAAACGTTTCATTGTCTTATTCTCTGGTCTTGAGCACGCCTACCAGGTCCAGCCGGCCGAGCCTGCGCCCAACAACGAGGCTCGATACAAGAGCAGCCACAACAACCCCAAGCACGGCCATGCCATAGGTCGCCGGTGCCACAAACAAGGGGATCCGATATAGCTCTGTGTCCCCCACCGAATACACGGTGAGTGCCGCCAGCGCGTATCCAATCGCCATACCCAGAGGGATGGCGATTGCCGTCAGCACGCCGAACTCACCCAACAGAATGTAGGAAATCTCGCCCTTTGTGAAGCCCATTACGCGAAGGCTGGCCAATTCCCAGCTGCGTTCGGAAAGGGAAATCCGGGCCGCGTTGTATATGACGCCGAACGCAATGATACTGGAGAAGATCTGGTTGAAAAAAATGAGGACGGCCATGTTGGCCTCGACCGTGTCTTTGAAGCTTCGGATTGCGGCATCTTTCAGGGTTACACCAACCACGGATGGGGTCAGCTTGAAACGACGGTACAACTCGTCGAGTCTGGAGCCGTCGACGTCGAGGAATGCCCCCGACAGGACGCGACCTTCTCGCATCATCCGGTGTAGCGCACCAAGGTCCATGTACGCTGCGGTTCCCAGGAATTCATCGACCAGCTCCGAGACGACGATCTCCCGAACCGGGCGCGCTCCCTCAAGGACTTCGACCGTCAGCATGTCTCCGGCCTCCGCACCAAGGATTTCTCCCAGCTTCGTAGAAAGCACGATGCCTTCAGGGGGCAGGTTGACCACATCCAGATCCGAATCGATGATTCGGTGGAGGCTGACTCCGGACGCCAGGCCCGTAATCGCGGTCTGCCTCGACCGGTGGCCGAAGCGCAGCCGAGCGGGGACGATCCGCAGCGGTTCCAGATGCATCACCCCTTCAAGGCTGGCCAGTTCGTAGAGCGCTCCCGGCGAAGCCGGTTCCACGAACGTGACCGTCAGGTCCTGTCGTTCGGCTACGCTGAACTGAACCTCCATCGCGGCCTGCATGGCGTCGAGAAAGAACATACCCACGATCATCATCGCCGCGCCGAAAGCGATGCCGACGGTGGACAGTGCCGCCCTCAGGGGCCTGCGAGACAGGTTACGGAAGATCATGCGAGTCGATGGGGATATCCACCGCCCGATCACGGTCCGCTCGATGAGACTGACGCGATATCTTGCCGGCGCTTGCGGTCGCATGGCTTCTGCCGGCGGTAATTTGACGGCTCTTTGTACGGCACCGCGGGCTCCGAGCAGTGCGGCGCCGAGGCTGACCAGGGTCGCGACCGCAATGATGTTCGGAGAAATCTCGAACTCCAGCAACGGGAAACGGAAGAACTCGTTGTACAGGCCGACCAGCGATGACGCCAGCCACACTCCCGAGGCCAGGCCCAGCATGACGCCGATCAGGGCGACTATGAGACTCCACTTGTAATAGTGCAGTCCGACCTCGAAGTTCGAGTAGCCCAGCGCCTTCAGCGCTGCGACCTGCTCCCGCTGCACAGCGATGATACGGTTGAGGACCACGTTGAGGAGGAACGCGGCCACTGCGAGGAATATGATAGGGACAAGCGTTCCGAAGCTTTCAAGCTGAGTGAGCTCATTGTCCAGGTACCAGTGGGACAGTTGCAGCGATCGCGGGATCGCGCCGAGGCCCCCGTAGCGCTCGAGCATCTGGTCCAGGCGCATGATGACGTCTTCTTCGTTGGTTCCCGACATCAGCCGGAGGGCGACGTCGTTGAAGCCGCCTTCCATGTCGAAAGCGGCTGCCAGTTCCCTCCGTTCCATCCAGATGATGCCATACCGCTCATCGTCCGGCATGATGTCGCTCTGTCGTATCGTGTATACAAATTCGGGGGATAGTGCGAGTCCGACGATCTCCAACTCCCGTCGCCGCCCGTTGATCACGGCCCGCAGAGTATCTCCCGGTTCGAAACCATGAGCGAGTGCGAAGCCTTCGCTGATGAGGACCTCGTTCGAATGGTTGGGATCGATGTAGCGTCCGCGCCGGATAAACACGTCGTTCAACATCGCCCGGCGCCGGGGCGGTATTGAGACCAGCCTCCCGACAGCCGGCTCGGACATACCCTCGATGTCGAGCGTGACACCCGCACTGACCCGCAGCTCAGCACTCGCGACCCCGGGAATGGCGTTGATCCGGCCCTCCAGGTAGAGCGGTGCGCGTTTCAGCGAAGAGAAAACGTCGGCGAACCGGTAGCGGTCGTAGTAGGTTGCCTGCGTGAGACGCAACGACTCGAAGGCGCCCAGATACATCACGTAGACCGAAACAGCCGCCGCAATCACGAGGCTGATCGCGAGGACCTGCCCTTTGATATGCCAGAGGTCACGGACCAGTTTGCGATTGATTGCTTCCATCGGTCCGGTCCCCTACCACTCCAGTTCCGAGGCTTCGATCTTACTGTCGTTCTTCCGTATCGATGAGATCTGCCCGTCCGACAACGAAATGACGCGATCTGCCATTGCAGCGATCGAAGCATTGTGGGTGATAACAGCGGTCGTCGTTCCCAATTCGCGATTGACCCTGGCGATCGCTTCGAGAACGACAACGCCCGTCTGTATATCCAGCGCGCCTGTCGGTTCGTCACACAGCAGGACGTCGGGTCGCTTTGCAATCGCACGGGCGATAGCGACTCGCTGCTGTTCGCCCCCGGAAAGCTGGGAAGGGAAATGATCGATTCGATCGCCGAGATTGACGCGTTCGAGAGATTCCTCGGGTGTCAGCGGATCTTCGCCGATATCGGTGACCAGAGCCACGTTCTCTCGAGCCGTGAGCGAGGGGATCAGGTTGTAGAATTGAAAGACGAACCCGACGTGTCGGCGCCGGTAGGAGGTCAGTTCGCTCTCCCTGGCTGCCGTCAGGTCGAGGCCCCGGTAAATCACGGTGCCCGAGGTGGGGACGTCCAGACCACCCAGGATATTGAGGAGCGTGGATTTTCCGCTACCCGAGGGCCCAAGCAAGACGACGAACTCGGATTCGTACAGCGAAAGATCCACACCCCTGAGGGCATGGACCTCGACGTCGCCCATCGGGTACACCTTGGCGATGCCCCGGGCTTCGAATACGACTTGATGATGGGGAGATGTGTCCCGGTCGTGATCAACAGTGTTGGCACGGAGGCTCATTTCCTGGCGCTCCCTTCCTCTATCTTAGAATTCTCCGGAATCTTCAAGAAAAAACCCTCTCCCCTTGGGGGAGAGGGTCGGAACAGCCTTCCTACTGTAGGTGCGCTCTATGAGCGCACATTCTCTCGATCCCGAACAACGTGCGGTCATAGACCGCACCTACAGCATTAGGTGACCCCCGCCATTTCCTGCAGCAAGTTCCAGTTTTCCAACCGATCTTCCCGTGCGGCCAACATCGTGGACGAAGCGTTTCCGTCGCGGTCGAAGTGCTTGGAGAAGCGACCTTCCGAGCGCGCAAAGGTGAGGAAGTCGATTTGTTCTTTCGTCTTGGGATGAACGTACCAGTCGTCCTTCATGTTCGGGTTGCCGCGCAGGCTCAGCCGCTCCTTCAGGCGCTTTCCTTTAGCCGGGTTGTAGATGAAGACCGGGAACGTCCGGGAGTCGGCGGCAAGCTTGGCCTGGTGTGCGGCCATGTTATCGCCGACGCCGTGCTCGGGCTGGCACGTGGTAAAGACGTTGACGATGGCCGGTCCTGGATGCGCATTCGCTTCCATGATCGCCTGGTAGAAGTGATTCTGGTGGGCGCAGGTCGTCTGCGCGACATAGACGTCCTTGTGCATCATGGCGATGTTGGCGATCTCTTTTCGGTTCTCCTTCTTGCCCGGAATCGCCTTGCCGTGGAAACTCATTTTCGCGTTCTGGCCCATGTAGGACCCGGTCGAGGTCTGCCCGCCGGTGTTGGAGTAAACCTGCGTATCCAGGACCAGCACCTTGATGTCCATGCCCGAGGCGAACATGCGGGACAGCGACTGGAATCCGATGTCGAGCATCGCGCCGTCCCCGCCGATAACCCAGATGCGCTTGTCGTTCCATCCGGCCTGATCCCATCGCGCCCGGATACCCATGGCATCGGCCGGTGCGTTTTCGAACAGGGAATTCGTCCAGGGAACCTGATACGGGTTGTACGGATACGTCGATGTGTAGACCGTATTGCAGCCGGTTGCGGCGACCATGCCGATCTTTTCCTTCCCGTAAACAAAGCCCGTGGCGGCCAGCATCATTCGGAGCGCCGTGGCTTCCCCGCATCCCATGCAGGATCCGGCACCGCCCACGTAGAGCAGCGAGCGTTCGGCGAGCATCATGTCGGCCAGAATCTTTTCGTTGATGAACTTATCCGGGGTTTCCGGCAGATCCCTGTAGAACTGGAAGGCTCGTCCATACCAGTCCAGGTTGTCATCGTTCTTGGCGATCATTTTCAGGGCGTCGTGTTCACCGCAGGCGTCCACGCACTCGGCGCAGCCTTTACATTTCGTCGGGTCGATGAATATTCCGAACTTGCCTCCGCCGGTGCCCTTCTTCTCGTGAATCTTGAAATACTTGTTGGTGATCGTCCATTGGTCTGCCATCGATTGGCGCTCGTCCTGTTCTCGAATCTTACCGAGTTGGGCTTCAAGAACATCCGGTTCAACAACTTTTCCGAGAATTGCCGTATCCGGGCATTGGGTGACGCATTCCATACAGCCCACGCAGTTGTCGGCGAGCAACACCGGAATGTCGGGTGCGATGTAGCTGAAATCACGAAACGCTCCGGTTCCTGCCGGGATGATGCTGCGTGCGGTCTGGTCGTCGGCAAACAGTCCCTTCTCCGCGGTCCCTTTGTTGTATGCCCCCACTACACGCTCGTTGAAGTCCTCAATATCGACGACGTTCGCCTGGATATCTTTCAACCGTTCGTCCAAAGTCGGCTCTTTCATTCACCGTCCCCTTTTCCGCTGCCTGTTGCCGGAACAACTCCGTCCGCGGCCGCGGTCCGGGCCATGACCTCCCTTGGAATCTCGAAGACCTCCCGATAGCCGCGCGAGACGGCCTGGAGGTTGTCATGGACGACCTGCTCGCCACGGTTGCCGAAATACTTTCTCAGGGATTTTTCCACTCCCTCGAAGAGCTGCTTTTCGCCGATGCCGGACTGTGCCCGGAAGGGTGTTACGTTCAGGAAGATACCCAGAAGCACGATCCCCTGCATGCGCTGTTGGAGGTCGGCCAGTGACGACACTTCCTTCGCAATCTGCACGGTGTCCAGGGCGAACAACCGCGCGTTCTTCTGAAGCATCAGCGCGCGCGCCCAGGAGGGAATCGAGCCCCAGATGTCGGTAGCATCGGTTTTCGGGGTCTGGGTAAAGACCATGCCTCCATCGGCGAGTCCGATCAGGGGGTTCTCGAGGTTGAACGCGTTGACGTCGTTTAACGGGATGAACTCCACATTTTCCAGTTCCGAGTGCACCCGAATGTGTTCTTTCGCGATTGTAAGGTAATAGGTTGTCGGCAATCCCTTCTTTTCGGATCCGTATTTCGGGTAGGCCTGCACATCCATGCCGAATACTTCGCCCGCGATCGTTGCGATAACCTTATTCGTCGTAACCGAACCGAATCCTCCAACCGAATGCCCGCGCATCGAAAACGACCCCTCGGACCGCACGTCCGGATCCTCGGTGATTGGAAGTGAGGTCTCGTGGTCGATACCCAGCGTGAAATAGTGTCGAGGGCTGTCGCTCCGCATGTTTCTGACGACCGACAGGAAGTCGCCGGCCCGGACATCACGGCTGCCGAGGCCAGCCGAACCTCCAAAGAAACGCGGCATAGCCGGCAGATCCGGGTACCCGGGTGTTCGGGCGGCCGCATCCGCGAATGCAGCCTTGATCTCTGCCAGAAACGGGTTGGACTGCATCATCGGCACATCCAGACGTTCCAGGACCGAAACGGCCTTCACGTTGCGAAGGGCCTCGACAATTTCGATGGACGGGAACGGACGGAAACAGGTGATATGCAGCAGGCCGACCTTCAGGCCTTGGTCACGCATGTAGTCGACCGCCGATTCGGCAGTTTCCATCATGGATCCCGCCCCGACGATCGCATAATCGGCATCTTCCAGGCGATACGGGGCCAGGACGTCGTAACGTCGCCCTGTTTGCCTGTGGTACTCGTCCATGACGGCTTTCAGGGTGGGGAGGACACGGTCGTAGTAACGCCGCTGGGCGATCTTGCCTTTCATGTAGCTGTCCTGGTTCTGAACGACCCCCGTCATCAGCGGGATCTTGGGGTCGAAAAGATTCCGGATCTTTGCGCTTGGTGGGCCCACGAACAGCTTCATCAATTCTGGCTCGGGCAGGCTGACGTTTTCGATCGTGTGCGTCGTCAGAAATCCGTCCTGGACGTTCAGGAACGGGGTTTCGGTATCTTCGGCCGCCCGGCGACAGATCAACGCCAGATCGCCCGCTTCCTGCGCGTTTCTCCCGAACAGGATGCCCCACCCGCAATCCGCCACCGCATAGACGTCGTCGTGTCCGGCGTGGACGTTCAGGGAGTGGGACGTCAAGGCACGTGCACCGATGTGAAACACTATCGGCAGCCTTTTTCCGGCAATCACATAGAGCACTTCCTTCATCAGGACCAGGCCCTGGCCCGACGTGAAGTTCGTCACCCGCCCTCCGGCGACGGCAAACCCTTCGCACGCAGTAGCGGCGCTGTGTTCGGATTCCGGCTCGATGAACGCCAGTTCGTCGCCCCAGAGGTTGCATTTGCCGTTGGCTACTTCCTGCTGGAAGCCGCTGCCCATGGTTGTGGACGATGTGATCGGATACGCGCACGCGCCCTGACTGATATGAGCTTCAACCCAGGCAACCATCGCTGCCCCATCGGCCGTCGTCGGAATGCCCTCGAACGGCACCTTGGTGTCCAGGATCTCTTCCCCCATCCGGGCTGACGGACCCCTGCCATCCAGAGTCGTACTCATCGGCTCCTCCTTCGGACTACTGCGGGTATCTGAGCAACGTAGCTTAGCAGATTTGAGGGTTTTTTGCTACCTGTGACGAATGGAAGTCCATTGTTTTTAGTGGGTTACCGAGTCGAGCCCAATGTTGCCGGCAGCAGCTCTAAAGCGGCAGATTTCGGAGGCGGAGAGCGTTGGAAATCACCGATACCGAACTGAAGGTCATCGCCGCGCTGGCAATTATCGGGCTAAGAAGCAATCCCAGAAAGGGATACAGGATTCCGGCCGCAATCGGGACACCGATCGCATTGTATACAAAGGCGAAAAAGAGGTTCTGGCGTATGTTTCGCATCGTCCCACGACTCAGACGGCGCGCACGCACGATCCCTCTCAGATCTCCCTTGACCAGGGTGACTCCTGCACTCTCCATCGCGATGTCTGTGCCGTGGCCCATGGCGATTCCAACGTGGGCGGCGGCCAGGGCCGGGGCGTCGTTGACACCGTCACCGGCCATTGCCACCGTATGGTTTCTTGACTGGAATTCCTTGATCGCCTGGTGTTTGCCGTCCGGGAGAACTCCGGCCCGGAATTCGTCCAGTCCAAGCTTGGAGGCAACCACTTCTGCTGTTTCCCGGCTGTCGCCGGTCAGCATCACGATCCGGACGCCTTCTGATTGAAGCATTCGAATGGCTTCGGGAGTCGATTCCTTGATCGGGTCCGAAACACCGAGCAAACCGGCCGGTTGATCGTCGATAGCGAGAAACATCACCGTTTGTCCGTCACGACCGAGCCTTTCGGCACCCTCCAACAACGGGGTCGCGTCGATGTCGCGTTGCTCGAACAGCTTGAGGTTGCCGAGTGCAACCTTGTGGCCGGCGACGGTTCCTATCACTCCCTTGCCCGTTAAGGATTTGAATTTTTGAGCCTCCTGGAACTCGATATTGCGTTCGCGTGCCCCACCGACGATGGCCTCGGCCAGCGGGTGCTCGCTCCCCACTTCGATACCAGCTGCCGTACCGAGCACATCTCGTTCAGTCCAGTCGCCGAGTGGCCATACCGACATCAAGCGTGGCTTCCCCTCGGTCAAGGTGCCGGTCTTGTCTATGACGAGCGTGTCCACTTTCTCGAGAATTTCCAGGACTTCAGCATTCTTGATCAACACCCCCGCACTGGCCCCTCTTCCGGTTCCCACCATGATGGACATTGGCGTTGCCAGACCGAGAGCGCATGGACACGCGATGATCAGAACAGCGATGGCGTTCACCAGAGCAAACGCCATTCTGGGTTCCGGGCCAAGCACGGCCCAGACGGCGAACGTTGTCACTGAAACAAAGACGATGGCCGGAACGAAGTAGGATGCCACGACATCGGCGAGGCGCTGGATGGGAGCACGGCTCCTCTGCGCGGCTGCGACCATCTTGACGATCCGGGCCAGCATCGTTTCGCTTCCGACTCTCTCGGTAACCATGATCAGGCTGCCCGTTCCGTTGACAGTTCCGCCCGTGACCCTGGCGCCGGCGATCTTTTCCACCGGTATCGGCTCGCCCGTGATCATGGATTCATCGACCGCACTGACCCCTTCCTCAACCCGTCCGTCGACGGGCACCTTGTCACCAGGCCGTATCCTCAATCGATCTCCGGGATGGACGTTGTCGAGTGGAACCTCCTCCTCGCGGCCTCCCTCTCCGATCCGTCGTGCGGTAGCAGGTGCCATCCTCAATAGCGCCTTGATCGCGTTGCTGGTTCGGCCTCGTGCCCGGAGCTCCAGGATCTGTCCGAGCAGAACCAGGACCGTGATGGCAGCCGCGGCCTCGAAGTAGACCGCCACACCTCCTTCGGACTCCCGGAAGGAAGCAGGGAAGGCGTTCGGGGCAACTGTCGCCAGCACGCTGTAGAGATAGGCGACGCTGGTTCCGATCCCTATCAACGTGAACATGTTGAGGTTCCGGGTCACGATCGATGCCCAGGCCCTTTCGAAGAACGGCCATCCGCCCCAGAGCACAACCGGTGTTGCAAGAACAAACTGGACCCAGTTCAGCCCCTGGATCGACACTTCCGAGAAGGGATTTCCGGGGATCATGTGGGTCATCGCAATCAGGATCAGGGGCAGGGACAGCGCCATTCCGACCTGGAATCGTCGAGTCATGTCGACCAATTCAGGGTTGGCCTCCTCTTCGACAGCGATGGACCTGGATTCCAGTGCCATCCCGCAGACGGGACAGGAGCCGGCTTCCGGCCGAACGACGTCGGGGTGCATGGGGCAGGTGTATTCAGTCTTGTGGGCCGTGAATTCGAACTCTAACGGCTCAAGCGCCATTCCGCACACGGGACAAGCCCCCGGTCCTTCCTGCCGCACTTCAGGATCCATCGGGCAGGTGTAGATGCCTGCCGTGCCGCCAGGTGAGAGAGGCTGGGGCACCGACATCGCATCGGCTGGCGGCTCACCCAGGTAACGATCCGGATCGCTGCGAAACTTTTCGAGGCAATGGGTGCAGCAGAAGTAGTAGACAGTTCCCGAGTGTTCGTACCGCCCGGCTGAGGTCCCTTCCTGGACGTCCATCCCACATACCGGATCTTTCGTACTCCCAGTCGCCATATCCAACAGTTTACACCGTCCTCAAATTGGCCTCGACGCCTGTCTGGCGGGGTCAGGAATGGCGACATTTTGGTGGTGGTGGTCCGCCCGTTGTGCCTCATTTTGTCGAAGTGACAAACTATGCCCGTTTTCATAAAAACCGAAGTCCTGTAACAGTCAGATTATCAAGAAGATGTGGGTCAACCGGGCTGGTTTCCGAATTGCCGCTTAATTAATTGGGTACTCGATTATTAGCCCGAAATATGAGGTGCGAAGCCATGCTTGGAATAACGAAGATTCTAGTCCCCGTGGACTTCTCGGACCCGTCGAAGAAAGCCTTGAACTACGGGATGTCGCTGGCGGTGGAACTCAATGCGACGTTGCTCGTGACACACGTCGTGCAGTACTGGGTGCCGGTGGCCTACGCCTTTCCTATCGAAACCCATCAGATTCAAAAGAACCAGGCTGACGAAATCAAGCTGAGGCTGAGCGATTTGATTCCACATGATTTCCGTCAATCGCTGAAGTGCCAGTTCATTGTGAAGGCCGGTGTGATCGAGGACGAACTGCTCGGCATCGTCGAAGACGAAACGGTAGATCTCCTCGTCATGGGAACTCACGGTCGCCGTCGGTTCGAGCGCTGGCTTCTCGGATCTGTGACAGAGCACATCTTGCGGAAAATTCATGTTCCGATCCTGACCGTATCCCATCTGGGCGAGGGACACGAACTGGGCGAGCTTCGGCCGGTACCTCTCCACAAGCTCGTCTACGCCACAGATCTCTCGCAGAAATCCGGTGAGGCAATGAACCTGGCCCTGGCGTTGGCGGCTGAATTTTCAGCGGAGTTGATCGTCCTGCATGTGATGAAAGGCCTCCGGTGGGCTTATGGTGCGGAGTATGTCCCCCTGGACATCGAAACCGACACTGTGAAACTTCGCGAAGGCCTCTGGGAGCGGCTGGAAGCTTCACTGCCGGAAAGAGTCCGACATGATCCGAGGGTTCGGACCGAACTGATCGAAGGGGTTCCGTACGAGACTATTCTGAAAGTGGCGGATGAAGAAAAGGCCGACATGATCATCATGAATCTTCAGAGCAAGACCGGGTTGGAGCGTGCGCTGCTCGGTTCGACAGCCGAACGCGTGGTTCGCGGAGCGCACACGTCGGTTCTGTCCGTACCGGTATTGACGGCTGTGACTCCGCTCGCGGAGAAGGCGACAAGCGAGCCTCTCGGCGCGACGTAGAAGAGTGATATCTCGTGGAGCAGGAAAATGAAAATCATCGTCAAAATCGCCTTCCTGCTAATGGCGATGCTCTTACTGACGGCTCAGGTTGCGACGTAAGAGTCCAGGATTCGGAGAGCACTCAGGATTCACCGCGGAGACGCGGAGAACACGGAGGGGATTCTTTTACCGCAGAGGCGCAGAGTTTCTTATACATCCCCCTCTCGCGTCTCTGCGGTGAAACTTCTTACACAGCGCTCTCCGCGCCTTCGCGGTGAATGCTCCGGCCTCCGGGATCGAGAACACCCTCCCACTGAACATCCAACGCATACGGGCGACTCTTTTCGGTCGCCCGGACACGCATCACTAACACTGTCCCTTACTGCAAGCCGGCGGCAGTGGACGCAGCCTGCGGCAGGGTCGTGGGCGGCTGAACCTGCCAGCCTTCCCCGTCGAGTGCCCGCATGAACTCGACTAAGTCCGCCTTTTCCTGGTCGGTCAGGCGAAGCGGCTTAATCTCCTGGTCCAGGGTTGGATTCCGGAAGCCGCCGTCGTTATAGAAATCGACGACCTCCGCCAGAGTCCAGAACCGCCCGTCGTGCATGTACGGCCGTGTGTACAGGATGTCCCGCAGGGTCGGCGTCTTGAAGCGTCCGCGATCTTCCTCGGCCTGGGTTACGATGTACCGACCCTGATCCGGAACCTCCTCGTCCATTCCGACGCCGAGGTTGTGGTATCCGTTGTCGGTGAGATTGAATCCTGCGTGGCAGGCGATGCAGTTGGCCTTCTCCCGATCCTGAAACAGGGTCCATCCGCGCTGCGCTGATTCGGAAAGAGCGCTCTGGTCGCCCGCCGTGAAACGATCCCAGGCCGAGTTGCCGGATATGATCGTCCGTTCGAACGCAGCGAGCGCCTTCCCCACGTTATCGATGGTGATGTCGGCAGACCCGAAAATGGCTTCGAACTGCTCCCGGTAACCCCGTATGCCGTTCAGTGTCGCTACGGCCGCCCGGTGTGTGTTGCCCATCTCGATGGGGTTGGCAATGGGTCCGACGGCCTGCTCTTCCAGATCCTTTGCCCGGCCGTCCCAGAAGACGCCAAGCTGGGCGTAGGCGAGGTTGATAACTGTTGGCGCACTTCGTCCGCCCTCCTGCCCGACGACACCCATACTCACCGGCCGCCCGTCCGTGAAACCGAGGACCGGGTTGTGACACGTCGCGCAGCTGACCGTTCCGTCGGATGAGAGTCTGGGATCAAAGAATAATTGCTTGCCAAGTTCGACTTTTGCAGCCGTCATCGGGTTGTCATCCGGGATCGGTGGCGCGGCTTCGATACCTAACGGAAGGTCTATTTCCATGGGGTCGTGCGCACCTGGCGGGAACTGGGTTGCCTGCTCTGTTGTCTGCGGTTGACAGGCGGCCGTCAGCAATCCGACCAGGCACATGGCCTTGAAAGTCTTCGACACAATAACCTCCTTACGAACTCAAACTTCACATTCCAGATTGACCTGGAGTGTCTCGACACCAAATCGGAAGCAAGCCCATCCAATAATCCGCAGTCAACGTCTCAAGCGCTCATCTGTCGCAGGACGTACTGCAGAATTCCTCCGTTCTTGTAATACTGAATTTCGACGGGCGTGTCCAGTCGCGCCACCGCTTCGAAACTCTTTTCTACACCTGACTCGTCGCGTGCCCGCACGATGAGTTTCTGCCGGGCCGACAGACCCGATGCAATTCCCTCGATATCAAACGTTTCGAATCCCGTCAGACCAAGGCTCTCTCGGCTTCCTCCGTCGGCAAATTCCAGAGGCAGAACTCCCATGCCGATGAGGTTGCTCCTGTGGATGCGTTCAAAACTTTCCGCCAGCACCGCCCTCACGCCCAGCAGGCGTGTTCCCTTCGCAGCCCAGTCCCGTGAGGAGCCGGATCCATACTCCTTTCCAGCCACTACGATAAGCGGGGTGCCTTCTTTCTGGTAGCGCATCGCCGCGTCGTAGATGGCCATTTGCTCCTTCCGGGGAAGGTGCACGGTCCACCCTCCTTCTGTGCCGGGAGCCATCTGGTTGCGAAGTCGGATGTTTCCGAACGTGCCCCGCATCATTACTTCGTGATTGCCGCGTCGGGCGCCAAACGAATTAAAAGCTCCCGGCTCGACGCCTTTGCTCAAGAGGTATGTGCCGGCAGGGCTGTCCTTCGGAATTACGCCCGCCGGAGAGATGTGGTCGGTCGTGACCGAGTCTCCAAGCACAGCCAGGGCCCGGGCGTTCCGGATGTCTTCGAGGTCTGGTGCTTTCGGCGGCATGCCGTCAAAGAACGGTGGCCGCTTGACATATGTGGACTTCTCGTCCCACCCGTACAGGTCAGCCGAGGCAGAATCCAGAGCATTCCAGCGTTCGTCGCCGCGGAGTGATTCTTCGTAGGCCGTCCGGAACATTTCCGGCCGCAGGGTGGACGCGATTACCTCCCGGACTTCTTCATGAGTCGGCCAGATCTCCTCGAGAAAAACGGGATTCCCGGCTGCGTCGAAGCCCAGGGGCTCACCGGTCAGGTCCACATCCATATTGCCGGCGATGGCGTAGGCCACAACGAGTGGCGGTGACGCCAGGTAGTTGGCACGGACCATGGGGCTGATCCGGCCTTCGAAATTGCGGTTTCCACTGAGGACGGACGTTGCGATCAGGTCGCCCTCCTGGATACCTGCGGCGATCGGTTCCGGCAGGGGGCCGCTGTTGCCGATGCATGTCGTGCAGCCGTACCCGACGACGTGAAACCGCAGTGCTTCCAGGTCGGTCAACAACCCAGCTTCCTTGAGATAGTCCGTGACCACACGGGATCCGGGGGCCAGGCTCGTCTTGACCCAGGGACGGACGGTCAGACCGCGCTGTACGGCCTTCCGTGCCAGCAGTCCCGCGGCGACCATTACTGAAGGATTGGACGTGTTGGTGCAACTGGTTATCGCTGCAATCACGACCGATCCGTGTCCGATAGAGAACTCATCCTGGTCCAGCTTGATCGGAACGGCCTTGACCAGAGGAGCCAACTCGTCTGTTTGAGGAGCCCCGTTTGACGATGTCCGTGGCCCATCGCCCGAATCGATCCAGCTCTTCACCCGGCTTCGGTCCCCGCCTCCATCCCCGTTCAACATCGCGACCAGTGTCCGGCGAAACCCGGACTTGGATTCCTTCAGAGAGATTCGGTCCTGTGGTCGTTTTGGTCCTGCAATGGCGGGTTCAACCGTAGACAGGTCCAGCTCGAGCGAATCTCTGAAAGTGGGGCTTGGCGTTTCGGAAGTTCGGAACAGACCCTGAGCCTTCGAATAGCTTTCCACGAGGCTGATCGAAGAGGCGTCACGGCCTGTCAGCTGTAGATAGTTGAGCGTTTCGTCATCTACGGGGAAGAATCCGACTGTGGCGCCGTATTCAGGGGCCATGTTCGAGATGGTTGCCCTGTCCGCCAGAGAAAGATGGTCGAGGCCCGGTCCGTAGAATTCCACGAACTTGCCGACCACGCCCTTCCTGCGAAGCATCTGGACGACGAGCAGTACCGCATCCGTTGCGGTCGCCCCCTCCGGCAACCGGCCGCTTAGTTTGAACCCAACTACGTCCGGGATGAGCATCGACAGGGGCTGGCCGAGCATGGCTCCTTCGGCTTCGATGCCGCCCACCCCCCAGCCGACGACACCGATGCCGTTGATCATGGTCGTGTGGGAATCGGTGCCCACCAGCGTGTCCGGATATGCGGTTGCGCCTTGACCGTCCCGGCTCGAAAAGACGACATGCGCCAGATACTCGAGGTTGACCTGGTGGACGATCCCGGTATCGGGAGGCACGACCCGGAAGTTGTCGAAAGCTTTCTGGCCCCACTTGAGGAACAGATAGCGTTCGCGATTCCGCTCCAGTTCCCGCTCTGCGTTGAATTGAAAGGCCGATGCCGACCCAAACTGATCGACCTGAACCGAATGGTCCACGACAAGATCGACGGGTTGGAGGGGGTTGATTCGATTCGGATCGCCTCCCAGGTCCCGGATCATGTCACGCATGGTCGCAAGATCGACGACGGCGGGGACACCCGTGAAATCCTGCATCAACACGCGCGCCGGACGGAATGCGATCTCCTGTTCGGATCGTTGACCGGTGACCGATCCGGCCAGCGCCTGAATGTGCTCGGCTGAGACCGACTCTCCGTCTTCGTGGCGCAGAAGATTTTCCAGCATGATCTTCAGAGAAAAAGGCAGGCTGGATACACCCTGGACGCCCGATTCTTCCAGCGTCTCCAGCGAAAAATACCGAAAGGGCTCCTCGCCCACGCGAAGTGTAGATTCTGTTCCAAAGCTGTTCATGGCGGATGTTCTTTCTCCCGCTGTTTGGTCGATGGTGCGTCTCTAGTAACCGGTCCACGAAAACAATACCGAACGGCTCGCGTTCGGAGTGAACCCCCATTATAGACAAAGAGGACACGTTCGAGTAAGCGATCGGCAAGTAGCTGTCAGCCAGTTGAACCTGCCTGGTTTGACGTACATCAAATTGTTGATAATTACTTGATGTACGGAGGACGAAATGGGAAAGAAGGAGCGAGGGCGGAATCGAAGCTACACGGATGAATTCAAGGTCGAGGCGGTCCGGCTAAGCGAATCG
>PVBE012227138.1_pt1 | contig 17626 bp, 11 predicted proteins | sample 1631181 | NCBI WGS metagenome assembly PVBE01 (sample SAMN08397723, study PRJNA350692) | Marine metagenome, whole genome shotgun sequencing project. | isolation source: water | place: Pacific Ocean | collected 2012-04 | reverse complement strand
CCGATCTGGAGAACCTGGTCAACGAGGCGGCCCTGGAGGCCGCGCGGCGCGACCGCGATCGCGTGCACCACGACGACTTCGAGTACGCCAAGGACAAGATCCTCATGGGGACCGAGCGCAAGTCGCTGGTCATCTCCGACAAGGAGAAGCGGAACACCGCCTACCACGAGGCGGGGCACGTGCTGGTGGCCAAGAGCCTGCCCGGCTCGGACCCCGTGCACAAGGTGACCATCATCCCGCGCGGCCAGTCCATGCTGGGCCAGACGCAGCAGCTCCCCGAGGAAGACCGCCTGAGCATGAACGCCACCCACGCGCGCAACACCATCTCCATTCTCATGGGCGGGCGCGTGGCGGAGGAGATCACCTTCGGCGAGCTGACCACCGGCGCCGGCAACGACATCGAGCGCGCTTCCGAGATCGCGCGCAAGATGGTCTGCGAGTGGGGCATGAGCAAGGCGCTGGGCCCCATCGCCTTCGGCAAGCGCGAGGAGCAGATCTTCCTCGGCCGCGAGATCAACCGCACCCGGGACTTCTCGGAGCGCACCGCCGAGCACATCGACGAAGAGGTCAAGCGCATCATCGAGGAGAACTACAGCCGCGCGCGGGAGATGCTGGAGGACAAGCAGGACCAGCTGGAGAGCCTGGCCGTGGCGCTGCTGGAGCACGAGGCCCTGGACGCCGACCAGATCGACGACGTGCTCGCTGGCCGCACGCTGCCCTCGCCCACGGACGACGACGGCGGCTCCGACCCCGAGCCGGACGAGGAGCAGGCCAAGGAGCCGACCTACCGCCGCCCGTCGCCCTCCATCTCCACGCTCAAGGAAGAGCCCGACAAGGCTTGACCGACGCGGGCCGCGCTGAACGCGGAATCTGCAGAAAACGGGCCAACCAGGGGGGCAAAAACGCGCCCACCCCCGGGTAATCTGCTACACTTTCCGGGAAACGGTAAGTTAATCACTAGCATTTGGCCCATGCCCACTATCTTCGCGCCCATCAAGATCGGCTCTCTTTCGTGGGATTTTTCCCGCACGCTGGTCATGGGCGTGGTCAATGTCACGCCAGACTCCTTCTACGACGGCGGCCGCTACCACGACGCTGCCACGGCTGTGGACCACGCCATGGCGCTGGTGGAGGCGGGGGCCGACGTGGTGGACGTGGGCGGTGAGTCCACGCGCCCCGGCTCGGACCGCATCTCGGCCGACGAGGAGCTGGCGCGGATCCTGCCGGTCATCGAGGGTGTCGCCTCCCGCTGCGAGGCGCCGATCTCGGTGGACACCTACAAGGCCAGCGTGGCCGTCGCGGCGGTGGAGGCCGGGGCCTCGGTGATCAACGACGTGTCCGGCATGGAGCTGGATCCGGAGATGGTGCGGGCCGTCAAGCACAGCGGGGCCGTGGTGATCCTCGGGCACCTGCGAGGCTCGCCCGAGTCCATGCAGGAGGACATCTCCTTTTCCGACGTGGTGCGCGAGGTGGGCGACGAGCTGCGCGCATGCCTCCGGCGCGCCGTGTTCGCCGGCGTCCCCGCCGATCGCATCTGGATCGACCCGGGCATCGGCTTCGGCAAGACCGCCGACCAGTCCCTGGAGCTGATGCAGCAGACGGGTCAGCTGCGGGAGGACCTCGGCTGCCCCGTGCTGGTGGGGCCTTCGCGCAAGTCGTTCATCGGCGCGGTCACCGGACAGCCACCCAAGGAGCGGCTCATGGGCACCGCCGCCGCCGTGGCCGCCGTGGTCATGGCCGGCGCGGACGCGGTGCGGATCCACGACGTGGCCCAGCTGCGGCCGGCGGTGCAGGTGGCCGACGCCATCCACCGGGGGGAGGTGTAGATGTCGGCGCTGCTGCACTTCTTCGGCACCCTCGACCTCTTGACTGTGGTGGTCTCCGTGGCCGACGTGGCCATCGTCACCTTCATCATCTACCGCGTGCTGCTGCTGCTGCGCGGCACCCGCGCCGGGTACATGCTCATCGGGCTGTTGGTCGTGGCCGCCGTGTTCCTCGTGGCCCAGAAGCTGTCGCTGACCACCCTGCGCTGGCTGCTGGACAACATGACCCAGTACGTCATCTTCATCGTGATCATCGTCTTCCAGGCCGACATCCGCCGTGGACTGATGCGCATGGGGCGCCGCATGTTCTTCCAGATGCGGGCCGAGGAGGAGGACACCAACACCATCGAGGAGATCGTACGCGCCTGTGAAGAGATGGCGGGCAAGCACACCGGCGCCCTGATCGTCTTCGAGCGCGACGTGGACCTCACCGAGCTGGTCGAGGCCGGCACCGATCTGCAGGCCCGCATCAGCAAGGCGCTGCTGACCAATATCTTCACGCCCTGGCCCGACAACGCGCTGCACGACGGCGCGGTGGTGATCAAGGAGGACCTGATCCTGCAGGCCGGCGCGGTGTTGCCGCTGTCCAAACAGGCCGGCCTGGACAAGGCCCTCGGCACCCGGCATCGCGCCGGCGTGGGTATCACCGAGGAGTCCGACGCGGTGGTCATCGTGGTCAGCGAGGAGAAGGGATCCATCAGCCTCTGCACCGGCGGCATGCTGCACAGCAGCCTCACGCCGCCCAGCCTGCGCCGCGAGCTGCTGACCCGCTTCACCACCGAGGAGCGCTCCCGGGCCGGCTGGTGGCGACGCACCACCCGCTGGCTCGACGAACGCTTCAGCAAGGGTGAGCCGAAGAAGGCCGTGGTGGCCAAGACCGCGCCGGCCCCCGGGCGCAAGGTCGCCGCGCCGGCGGCCAGCGACAAGGCCGCCAGCGACGGGGAGGCCGCTGACAGCGGGAGGGCCAGTTGAGGGGGCGCCTGCGCAAGATCCTCTGGGGTAACCTGTCGCTCAAGTTCATCGCCCTGGCCCTGGCTTTGCTGCTCTTCGCCCTGGTGCGCGCAGAGAAGGAGTCGCTGGCCCAGGGCACGGTGCAGCTGTCGTTTTCGCCCCCGCCGCGCAAGATCCTGGCCTCGAAGATACCGGCGCACCTGCGCATCGGCGTGCTCGGGCCGGCCTCGCGCATGCAGCGCTTCCGCTTCGAGGACCTGGCCGCGGTGCACATCAACCTCTCGGGCGTGCCCGAGGGTTACTTCGAGTTCGACAAGGACCTGGTGAACCTGCCCGGCGGCCTGCGGGTCAACAGCATCCGCCCCGCCGGCGTCAAGGTCCGCTACATGGACGTCGCCGAGCAGTACCTCACCGTCAAGACCACGGTGCAGGGGCAGGTGGCCAGCGGCTACCAGGTGGTCAAGCAGTGGGTGCACCCGGCCCGGGTCAAGATCGTCGGGCCGAAGAAGGAGGTGGACGCCATCACCGAGCTGAGCACGCGCCCGGTGACGGTGGACGGCGCCCGGGCCAACATCGTGCAACAGGTGGAGCTGATGCCGCTGCCTGGCGCGGTCAAGGCCGAGCTCAAGGGCAAGCTCAAGGTCACCGTTCAGGTGGCGCCCCTGACCTCTGAACGAGTGATCGCCGGCGTGCCTGTGCGGTTCGAGGATCCGGCTGGGCGCAACGCGACGCCTGCGCCGGCGGCGGTGGAGGTGACGGTCACCGGGCCGACCAAGCTGGTCTCGGGCCTGGTGGCCCGACGGCTCTACGCGCTGGTGGAGGCCAGGGAGACCGTGGAGGGCACGGCCAAGGTGGAGCCGGCGATCAAGGGGCTGCCCCGCGGCGTGCGGGTGCTCAGGGTCAAGCCGCCAAAGGTGGCGCTGACCGTGCACAAGAAGCCGCCGCCCGCGCCGCCCGCGCCACCGGTAGTTCAAGAAAACGCCGCCGGGGCCGCCAAGGCGAGCCCCAAAAAGAAGGGAAAGTAGCGGGAGAGACCATGCGCGCACGAGATGTGCTCACAGGCCGGACCTCCGCCGTGCTGGCCGGCGCCCTCGCGGCGCTGCTGGCGGTGGCCGGCTGCAAGGACGACGTCTGCAAGGACATGGATCCGGCCTTCGAAGTGACGGTCAAGATCGACGCCGGTGTGGACGTCGACAGGATCAAAAAGCTCAGGGTGACTGTGCGGTCCGGGACGCAAGAGCAAAAAAAGAACTACGACATCACCGGGGAGCTGTCCGACCGGCAGACCTCGTTCTGGGTGAACATGGGCGCGGAGACCAGGGAGAGCTTCACCGTCAACGTGACGGTCCTGGCCCTGGACAAGGACGACAAGTTGGTGGCCAGCGGTTTGCTCACCAGGACCGGCTCGGGCGACGCCTGCAACTTCTTCACCCTGGAGGTCGGCAAGGGCGGTGACGGCGGACCCGACGGCCCGGCAAACGACGGGCCCGCGGCGGACGGCAAGGCCAAGGACGGCGGCCCCGACAAGCAGCGAGACGCGGCAGGCGACGGGCCCGCGCCAGACGTCACCACCGACGCCAAGGCGCCCGACGCCAAGGTCGCGGACCTGTCCCCCGACACGGCCAAGCCGGCGGCGCCCTGCAAGCCGCTGAGCAAGAAGGTCTGCACCACCGACGGCTGGTGCTGGGAGAACCCGGTCTGGGGCGGCTCCTCGATCAACGGCCTGTGGACCGCGCCCTCCGGGGGCGTGGTCTTCGGCGTGAGCGACAACGGCGTCATCCGCCGCTTCGACGGCACAACGTGGACCAACATGACCTCGCCGTCGTCGTTCTTCAAGAACCTCAACGGCGTGTGGGGCACCAGCACCAGCGACGTGTGGGCCGTGGGGCACGACGCGTCGGTGCTGCGCTACAACGGCGTCTCCTGGTCCAAGGAGTCGCTGGGCATCACGAGCCTGGGCAGCGGCGACCACCTGCGCGGCGTGTGGGGCGTCAACGCCACCGACGTCTTCGTCGTGGGGGACAAGGGCATCATCCTGCACTACGACGGCACGGGGTGGACCAAGATGACCTCGGGCACCATTAACCGGCTGGACGCAGTGTGGGGCACGAGCAAGTTCTACGTCTGGGCCGTGGGCCGCTTCGGCACCACCGTGCTTTACAACGGCACGAGCTGGTCGTCGATCAAGACCGGGCTGCCGTCGGCGGCCTACAACGCCATCTGGGGCAGCTCCCCGGCCAACGCCTACGCCGTGGGCGAGATGGGCGTCATCTCGCATTACAACGGCGCCACGTGGACCCACATGAAGTCCAACACCCTCAAGTCCTTGCGCGGCGTGTGGGGCAAGAGCCCCACCGCGGTCTACGCCGTGGGCGCGGGCGGCACGGTGATGTTCCACGACGGCACCAACATGACCAAGGGCCTGGGCAACTGGGCCGCCATGACCTCCAACGCCACGGTGGACCTCCACGCCGTCGACGGCGTGGGTGTGACCAAATTTCACGCGGCGGGCAAGGTCGGCACCGTGCTGCAGCACAAGACCACGGCCACCACCACCGGGTGGTCCTCGGTGACCAACCTCTTCCCCTACGACCTCAACGCGGTGTGGGGCAGCGGCGCCACCGACGTCTGGATCGCCGCGCGCTTCGGCGAGGTGCTGCGCAACACCTCCGGCGCGTGGAAGAGCAGCGCCGCCGCGTCCAGCGGCGCGGACGTTCGCTCGCTGTGGGGCACGTCGGCCACCAACGTCTACGCCGCCGTGAGCAACGGCCTGGTTCGCCGGTGGGACGGCTCCTCCTGGAGCACCGCGGCCTCCATGGGGAAGCTCTCCACGCTGTACGGCGTCTGGGGCAGCAGCGCCACCGACATCTACGCCGTGGGCGGCAACGGCCTGGTGTCCAGCTACACGCCCAAGACGGGGTGGGCCACGCTGCAGAAGAAGACGTCGCTCGCCATACGCGCTGTGTGGGGCACCGGCCCCAACGACCTCTACGTGGTGGGCGCCGGCGGCTGGCTCTACCACTACCTCAAGGGCACCTGGAAGCAGCTGCTTGGTGGTACGACCAACCTCTACGCCGTGTGGGGTTCCAGCGCCACCGAGACCCTCATCGTGGGGGTGGGCGGCAAGATCCTGCGCCACGACGGCAAGGGGAACGTCACCGCAGACATGCCGGGTTCCACGGATACGCTCCGCGCCGTCTGGGGCAGCGGGCCGACCAACATCTACACCGTGGGGTACAGCGGGCGCATCCTGCGCTATCAGGGCAAGGGCGCCAGCAGCTGGAAGAAGCACAGCTCGCGGACCACGGCCAACCTGCACGGGGTGTGGGGGCCCGGCCCGAGCAACGTCTACGCGGTGGGCGGCGGCGGCGCCATCCTGCACCGCTGCGGGCCCTGACTCCCGACTAAACTTGCACGTCGGCCCGCCCTGCGGGAAGATCCGGGCTGGTGTACCTGGGAAGATTGACCATTGAGCTACTCTGACGGGCTGGTCGGTCAGAAGATCGGCAACTACCAGATAACCCGCATCCTCGGCGAGGGCGGCATGGGGGCGGTGTATCTGGCCGAGAACCCGAAGATCGAGAGCAAGGTCGCGATCAAAATCTTGCACCCGATGCACGGCATGGACCCGGCCATCGTCAAGCGCTTCATCGGCGAGGCCCGGGCGGTCAACCGCGTGGGCCACCCCGGCATCGTGCGCATCCACGACTTCGGTGAGGCGGAGGGCGTCGGCACTTACCTCATCATGGAGTTCGTCGAGGGCAGGGTGCTGCGCGAGGAGCTCAAGGTGCGAGGCAAGCTGCCCGGCGTGGACGTGGCCAACATCCTCTCTCAGGCCGCGGCAACCCTGGGCGAGGTGCACAAGAAGGGGATCATCCACCGGGACATGAAGCCGGAGAACATGTTCCTCGTGCCGGACCTGGCGCTGCCTGGCGGCGTGCGGGTGATGATCCTCGACTTCGGCATCGCCAAGCTCAACGAGGAGGGCCACGGCATGGGCTCCTCCACCATGACCGGCGTGGTCTTCGGCTCGCCCAACTACATGTCGCACGAGCAGTGCTGCGACACCAAGAACGTGGACATCCGCACCGACATCTACTCTCTGGGGGTCATCGGCTACGAGCTGCTCACGGGGCACATCCCCTACAAGGCGGAGTCCCTGGGCGACCTGGTGCGCAAACAGCTGATGGAGGTGCCGCCGCCGCCGAGCCTCTCCAACCCCGACTGCACCGCGGCGCTGGATCAGGTGGTGCTCAAGGCGCTGTGCGTGGAGCCCGACAAGCGGTTCCAGAATATGGACGACCTGGTCACCGCCATCCACCTGGCCCTGGACGGCGTGCCGCCCGAGGCGCTGGAGGAGGGAGACGACGTCCATCTGGAGGCCGACGGCGGTGGATCTCGCACCGTGGCCATGGCGTCGAAGCCGAAGATCAAGCTCTCGGAGCTGGCGACCGTGCCGCCGAAGCCGCGCAAGGAGACCACCCGAGGCGTGGGGGCGGTGGGCAGCGCCCGGGCCGGGGAGGAGACCGCGAAGGTGGCGCCGCCCGAGGACGAGGAGCCGCTGAATACGGCGCAATCTCTGGAGTCGGTGACGCGCCCGCCGGCCGGCAGGCTGCTCCCCGCGGGGATAATACTGGTCGTGCTGGCGGTGGCCGCCTGGGGGGTATGGCGGGTCGCCGAGATGAACAAAAGAGCCGCCCCTGCGCCGGCCGCTGGCGGTGAACCGTCCAAGGTGACGGCAGCGGCCAGCCTGACAGGAGAGGCGGCCCCGGCCCCGAAGCCTTCCGCGCCTGCCGTTGCGACCGCGCCCGACAGCGGAGCCGAGGTGGCTCCTGCGCCCTCGAACAGGCGCAAGTCGGCTGCTCGCCGCAAGAGGGCCGCCAAGAAGAGGCGGGCAGCGCGCAAGGCCGCCAAAAAAAACACGGAGCAGCCGTTCCGCTCCCTGGGCGGTGGGCCGCCGAAGAAGAAGACCACGTCGGACGAGGAGCGGCCCTTCGATAGCCTCGGCCCGCCGGCGAAGAAGACCAACGAAAAGGGCAAGCAGTGAGCTGGAGGTCCCCATGAGAGCCGTCATTTCTGTTCTGCTGCTGCTGGCGCTCGCCACGCCAGGCGGTGCCCTGGCCGACAGCGCCCGCGAGCGGGCCAACAAGCTGTTCAAGGCGGGCCTCGCGCGCTATGACGCCAAAGACTACAAGGGCGCGCTGTCGCTCTACGAACAGGCCAACAAGCTGTTCAACAGCCCGCAGATCGAGTTCAACATGGCGCTGTCGAGAGAGAAGCTGGGGCAGCCGGCCCTGGCCGCGGTGCACTACGAGCGTTTCCTCGGCAAGGCGGACCAGCTGGCCTACCCGAAGAAGGTCAAGGCGGTGAAGGCCAAGCTCGCCGCCCTGCGCAAGAAGCTGGCCACCGTGTCGGTCTCTTACGCCACCCGGGGCGCGGCGGTGGACATGGACGGCAAGCCCGTGGGCAAGACGCCCCTGGGCCACCGCATCTACCGCAAGCCGGGAGAGTTTCGGCTGACGGTCAAAAAAGACGGCTACCGCATTTTCCAGAAGAACCTCAAGCTCGGCGCGGGGAGCCACGAGGAGGTCAAGGTGACCCTGGAGCCCATTTCCCGCGACGCGCCCGGATCGCCGGTGGCCGAGCCGGTGGGCAAGGGCAAGCCGGCGGCGGCACCGTCCACTGCGGCACCTCCCGCGGGTGTGACCGGGCCGGCCCCGACGGGCGAACCGCCCACTGCGGTGCCTCCCGCTGCGGTGACCGCGCCGGGCAAGGTCCCGCCGGCCGGCGGAGCGAAGACCAGTCGGCCAATCTACAAAAAATGGTGGTTCTGGACGGCCATCGGCGTGGTGGCAGCGGGGGTGACCGCGGGGGTGGTGGCGTCCCAGACCGGCGGCAGCGACCGCGTGCCCTCGGGTGAGCTGGGCGGCTTCTCCTTCCGCTGACCTTCCTTGACAACACGAGACGGCTGCTGGGATCCTGTTGCGATCCAAAAAACGAGGGCAGACCATGGGAAAGAAGTACTTCGGAACTGACGGGATCAGGGGCCGGGCCAACGAGCACCCGATGACCATCGAGACGGCGGTGAAGCTGGGGCGCGCCGTGGCTCGCTACTTCCGCTACAAGGGGAGCCCCGGGCGCATCGTGGTGGGCAAAGACACACGCCTGTCGTGCTACATGTTCGAGACATCGCTGGCGGCAGGCATCTGCTCCATGGGCGCCGAGTGCTGGCTCTGCGGCCCGCTGCCCACGCCGGGCATCGCCCACATCACGTCCAGCATGCGGGCCGACGCGGGAATGGTGATCAGCGCCAGCCATAACCCCTACTTCGACAACGGCATCAAGGTCTTCGCCGAGAACGGCTTCAAGCTGCCTGACGACACCGAGGACGAGCTGGAGCTGATGATGGACTCTGACTCCCTCATCAGCGATCTGGCGTCGGCCGAAACCGTGGGCCGCACCTGGCGCATCGAGGACGCGTTGGGGCGTTACATCGCTTTCCTCAAGAGCACCTTCCCCCGCGAGCTGTCCCTGGCCGGGCTGCGCGTCGTGGTGGACTGCGCCAACGGCGCCGCCTACAAGGTGGCCCCGGCGGTGTTCGACGAGCTGGGCGCCAAGGTCATCCCCCTGAGCACCCAGCCCAACGGGCGGAACATCAACGCCGACTGCGGCGCCCTCCACCCTGAGGGGGTGCAGCGCGCGGTGCTGGAGCACGGCGCGGACCTCGGCGTGGCCCTCGACGGCGACGCGGACCGTCTGATCACGGTGGACGAGAAGGGCCGGGTGGTGGACGGCGACGTGGTGATGGCCATCCTCGCCACGCGCATGCTGGCCGCGGGGACGCTGAACCACAAGACCCTGGTGGCGACGGTGATGAGCAACATCGGGCTGGAGCAGTGCATCAACGCCGCCGGCGGCGAGCTGCTGCGGGCCGACGTCGGCGACCGCTACGTGGTGGAGGCCATGCGCAAGGGCGGCTACAACGTCGGCGGCGAGCAGTCGGGTCACATGGTCTTTTTGGACCACATGACCACGGGCGACGGCGTGGTGGCCGCGCTGCAGCTCATAGAGGTCATGCTGCGCGAGGAGAAGAAGCTCTCCGAGCTGGCCTCGGTGATGACGCGCTGCCCCCAGGTGCTGGTCAACATCAACGTCAAGCAGAAGCCGCCCATCGACCAGCTCCCCTCGGTGGTGAAGTTGATGGCAGCGGCCGAGGAGAAGCTGGGCGACAGCGGGCGCATCCTGGTGCGCTACTCCGGCACCGAGAACAAGGGGCGGGTCATGGTGGAGGGCGCCGACGAGGCGGAGATACAGGTCGTGGCCGACGAGATCGCAGACGACATGAAGCGAGCCTGCGACAACTTCTAGCCAACAAACACACGGAGGAATCGATGCTGGTTTGCACCGCGGAGCAGATGCGAGAGATCGACCGCACCACCATCGAGGACTACGGTGTCCCCGGGGTGGTGTTGATGGAGGCCGCCGGCCGCGGCGTGGTGGACGTCGTCTGCGAGCTGCAGGACCCCGCCGACCTGCGCGTGGTGGTGCTCTGCGGTAGCGGCAACAACGGCGGCGACGGCTACGTGGTGGCCCGGCACCTGATCACGCGGGGAGCGGTGGTGACGACGCTGCTTTTGGCCGATCGCGCCAAGATTCGCGGCGACGCGCTGATCAACCTGCAGATCCTCGAGCGCATGAAGGCGGACATCCGCTCGGTGCGCGACGCCGAGGAGCTGCGGCTGGAGCAGGCGGCGTTGAACCAGGCGCAGGTGGTGGTGGACGCGCTGCTCGGCACCGGGCTCAACAGCGACGTACGAGGGCAGTATCGCCGCGTGCTGGAGCGGGCCAACCGCTGCAGCTGCCTCAAGGTGGCGGTGGACATCCCCTCGGGGTTGCACGCTGACAATGGCCAGGTCCTCGGCGTGGCCTTTTGCGCGGACCACACAGTGACCTTCGCCTACCCCAAGGTCGGCCTGGTGACCCACCCCGGCGTGGAGCAGACCGGCGCGCTGCACGTGGTGGACATCGGCGTCCCCGGGCCCGTTGAGGCGTCCAAGGAGTTCGCCGCCGAGGTGCTGGAGCCCGACGGCGTGGGCACGCTGCTGGAGCACCGCCCGTCCTGGGGGCACAAGGGGACCTACGGCCACCTGCTGATCATCGCCGGCTCGCCGGGCAAGTCCGGCGCGGCCATCCTCTGCGGCGAGGCGGCGCTGCGCGCGGGCGTGGGGCTGGTGACCATCGCCTGCCCCCCCGAGACGATGAAGGCCATGGAGAGCAAGACCGTGGAGGTGATGCTCGCGCCGCTGTGGCCCGAGGGCAAGGACCTGCGCGACACCCAGGCCGTCTCGGCCCACGTGCAGTCCCTGATGCGGGGCAAGACGGCGGTGGCCATCGGCCCCGGCATCCCGCGCGGGCCAGCGATGCAGGCCTTCATCGGCTGGCTGGTGCGCAGCTCACCGGTGCCCCTGGTGGTGGACGCCGACGGGCTCAACGAGCTGGCCCTGGATCTGGGCGCGCTTCAGGAGGCCACGGTGCCGATCCTGTTCACGCCGCACCCCGGCGAGATGGCGCGGCTCACCGGCAAGCCGGTACCGGAGATCCAGGCCGAGCGCCTGGTCACTGCCCGGGACTTCGCCCGCGACCACAACGTCCACGTGGCCCTCAAGGGGCACCGCACGGTCATGGCGGCCCCCGACGAGCGGGTCTACATCAACCCCACCGGCAACTCGGGCATGGGCAGCGGCGGCACCGGCGACGTGCTCACCGGTCTGGTGGGGAGTTTTTTGGCCCAGCAGCACGAGCCGCTGGACGCGCTGCTGCTCAGCGTCTTCGTCCACGGCATGGCCGGAGACCGCGCCGCGGATCGCCACGGCCAACACGGCCTGCTGGCCTCGGACCTGATGGCCGAGGTGGGCGGCGTGCTCAAGCAGTGGGAGTAGCGTCCGGCGAGGGGGTTACTGTTTACGCTTCACCCGCAGCTCGGCGGCGCCAGTGGGGTCGGGCTCAGTGGCGGTGGCGTCGCTGGCCATGAACCACAGGTCGACGGTGCGGGAGCGGATGTGGAACATCAGCTCGCCGTACATCAGGCCCGCCTCGCGCCGCCAGGCCACCAGCGGATCTTGCTGGGCGTACCCCTGCAGGCCGATGCCCTCCTCCACGCGCTCGAGGTTGGTCAGATGCTCGGTCCACAGGTCGTCGATGCTCACCAGCAGCAGATGCTGGCCGAGGGCGTGCAGGGGCTCGACGCCGAGCTCCTCCTCCCGCTGAGCCAACACGGCCATGGCCTGCTCGTAGGCGGCGTCGGCGTAGTCCATCTGGCGTACCCCGTCCAGCTCGAAGGGCTGGTGGAAGTGAGCTCCCAGGGCGCCGGCCAGGGCGTCGGGCTCCTCGAGGCGCCCGCAGAGATCCTCCACCAGTGAGGCGATGAGGTCCTCGGCGTCGAAGCCGTCGGCCTGCACCATGCCGCGGCGCCAGGCATAGATCGACTGGCGCTGCTCGTGGACCACCAGGTCGTACTTGAGCACCTCCCGACGGATGCCGCGGTTCTCCTCGGCAACCTTCTTCTGCAGCTCCCGCAGCAGGGAGTCCACCAGCCGCGGCCGAATCGGCTCGCCCGGCTTGTGGCCTTCGGCAGCCAGGCGATCGCGCAGCTCGGAGACGTCCTGTTTGCCGAACTTACGCCACAGGTCGTGGTCCAGGGAGATGAAGAACTGGCTGGAGCCGGGGTCGCCCTGGCGGCCAGAGCGGCCGCGGAGCTGGTCGTCGATGCGCGGCGACTCATGGTGCGCCGTGCCGATGACGTGCAGGCCGCCCGCCTGCACCACGTGCTCCTGGGCGGCGGCGCACTGCTCTCGCAGCTCGTCCAGGTCGTCGTCGCCGGCGTCGTCATCGTGGAGCTGCTCCGGGTTGCCGCCGAGGACGATGTCCACGCCGCGGCCCGCCATGTTGGTGGAGATGGTCACCGCGCCGCGGCGCCCGGCCTGGGCGATGAGGCCCGCCTCGGCCCGGTGGTTCTTGGCGTTGAGCACCTCGTGGGGGATGTCGGCCTCGGTGAGCAGCTCGTCGAGGCGCTCGGACTCGGCGATGCTGGTGGTGCCCACCAGCACGGGCCGCTCCCTGGAGCGCAGGTCGGCGATCTCGTCGAGCACGGCCGCGTGCTTTTCGTCCAGGGTGTCGAAGACCAGGTCCGCGAAGTCCTCGCGAACCATCGGACGGTTGGTGGGGACCACCACCACCGAGAGGCCGTAGGTCTGTTTGATCTCCTCCCGGGCGGTCCAGGCCGTGCCGGTCATGCCGCCCAGCTTCTCGTAGAGCCCGAAGTAGGTCTGGTAGGTCACCTTGGCCAGGGTGCGATCCTCGGCGCGTACGGGCACGCCCTCCTTGGCCTCCAGGGCCTGGTGCAGGCCGTCGGCGAAGCGCTTGTCCTCGGAGACCCGCCCGGTGAACTCGTCCACGATGAGCACGCGGCGGTCCCGCACGATGTAGTCCACGTCGCGCTTGTAGACACCCAGGGCGCGGATGGCCATCTGCACTGCGTGGTACTCCTCCAGGTGCTCCAGGACGGTCAGGTCGATGCCGCCGAGGCCGCGCTGCACCTCCTCGAAGCCGCGGTCGCTGAGGGTGGCCATGCGGGTCTTGTCGTCCACGTAAAAGTGCATGCCGGCGCTCAGCGGGCGCACGATGTCAGCCACGCGCTCGCAGAGGCCCACGTCCTCTCGCGCCGGGCCGCTGATGATCAGCGGCGTGCGGGCCTCGTCGATGAGCAGGAAGTCCACCTCGTCCACGATGGCGTAGTGGTGGCCGCGGTGCACCACCTCGTCTGGCGAAAGCGCCAGGTTGTCGCGCAGGTAGTCGAAGGCCAGCTCGTGGTTGGTGCCGTAGGTCACGTCGCAGCCGTAGGCCGTCTGTCGCGCGGCCAGCTCTTCCTCCCTGGCGCCGCCCATATCCTCCAGTACACAGCCCACGGTCATGCCGAGCAGGGCGAAGAGGGGTTCGTTCCACCGAGCGTCGCGCTGGGCCAGGTAGTCGTTGACCGTGACCACGTGCACTCCCTGGCCGCTGAGCGCGTTGAGGTAGGCGGGGAGGGTGGCCACCAGGGTCTTGCCCTCGCCGGTCTTCATCTCGGCCACGCAGCCGTCGTTGAGGGCCATACCGCCGAGGAGCTGAACATCGTAGTGGCGCATGCCGAGCACGCGGCGGCCGGCCTCTCGCACCAGGGCGAAGGCCTCCGGCAGCAGCTGATCCAGGGAGGTGCCCTTGGCCCGCTCGCGCAGGTCCGCGCTGCGGTCGCCGAGCTCGCGGTCCGAGGCGGCCTTGAGCTTCGGCTCCAGCTGCTCGATGGCTCCGAGGCGCCCCTCGTATTTGGCCAGGCGGCGGGTGCTGCTCCCGCCGAAGACCCGACGCATCAACCTCATGGGTGCTCCTTGTTCAGCGTTGTCGCCACACTGTACCTCAAGACGGCCAGAGAGCAACGCCGGTGAGGGCAGGGAAGGGGAGGCTGGCCAGTATCATGAACCACAGACGTCAGCAGCGGAGGTGGAACTGTGCATCAGAGCAGGAGAAACGTCGTGGCAGTGGGCGCGGCGCTGGCCGTGGTGCTGCTGGCCGGCGCGCCGGCCGAGGCCCAGCGCAAGGCCCGGCCGCTGGATCCCCTCTACCGCCGGGTGGCCAGGGATCTGAAGCGGGGCAAGCCCATGGTGATCACCGTGCATGTGGCCCTCTGCGACAACAACATCATCCGTTGCGGGGGGCGGGGATCCGGCAACGGCGACGTGCCCCGGCGCAACCTCTACTGGGGCAAGGCCGGGATCCCGGCGTGGCTCACGCGGGTTCGGGGGTACCGCCGGATCTTCAAGGATGGAGGGGACGGCGCCCGGATCCTGGAGCGAGTGGTGCTGCGTCGTCGGGTGAAGAGGCCGACCTACGCCTGGCGCAAGCTGGGGGTGACCAAGGGGTTCGACGTGATGGTGGTGGCCCTGGCCTATAGAGGGAGCCACATCGACAAGGCCACCGACGCCTTCGTCGGGCAGGTGCTGGGCCAGCCCGGCCAGACGCTGAAGCTCAAGGACGGCACGACCCTGGAGTACGGCGGCCGCGGCCACGTGGTGGGCTACGCCGGACACAATCACCTGCTGGACGTGGATCGCTACGCCTTCCCCCGGCTCACCCGCACGGATCCCATCGGCTTCTTCAACATGTCCTGCTGGAGCGCCCAGTCCCTGGCGCGCAAGCTGAAGCACCCCAAAAGCCACGTCCTGCTCATGAGCCTCACCCGGCTGTTCCCCGGACCCTTCGTGGTGGACGGCCTGGTGCGGGGGCTGGCCGCGGGAGAGCCTCAGGCCAAGGTCTGCCTGCGGGGCATACAGGGCTACTCCAACAACAGCAAGTCGTCGGTCAGGAGGCTGCGATACACGTTCATCCACGGTCAGGAGCGCCGTTTCAAGCGCCGATTCGGAGCGCCCACCAAGAAGAAGTAATCCCAGGGTGTTTGCCCGCTTTCTTAAAGTAGATTCCAGGTCTATTGGGGAGCACCACAGTGTTGATGTGTTGGGTGAGAGGTGATTGGGTTACCTCGTGTAATAATTGTGGATGTCGAGTAGTACGGGAGCTTCGGGACACGCCTCAGAAACAAATGGGTGGCACCTGTTTGAACCCCCAGAAACAAATGGGTGGCACCTGTTCGGATAGCACCCATTTGAACCCCCAGAAACAAATGGGTGGCACCTGTTCGGATACACAGAAGCGGGGTTCAGACGCACAGAACAAGTGGGTGGCACCTGAAGAGTTCGCACCTGTCGAGCTCCCGATTGAATCCACAGAAACAAACGGGTGGCACCTATTCGGACACACCAAAGTGGATGGCTATCTGGTGTCAACCAAGTTGACAGGTGGCAACAATGTTGACAGTTGGATTGGGATCAGGCGGCGGCGGCGGCGGGGGTGCGGAGGATCCCCTGCTCCATGGCGTAGTCTCTTAGCATCTGCTCCAACAGCCGGCGACCGCGGTAGAGGCGGGACATGACGGTGCCCATGGGGCAGTCGAGCTTGCGGGCGATCTCGCGATAGGACATGCCGCAGAGATCGGCCATGACCACCACCTTGCGAAAGTCCATGGGGATGTCCGACAGGGCCTGAAGCACCTCGTCGCCCACCATGCGCTCGAGCAGCGCGCCCTCGGGATCCCTGGCCGCATGTCGCCGGGACGGCGAGATGATCGGCTCCCCCGCGCCCAGCCAGCGGCGCTCCTTGACGCCTCGGCGATACTCGTTGATGAAGCTGTTGGTCAGGATCCGGAAGAGCCAGGCCCGGCAGTTGGTCCCCTGCTTGTAATGGTCCCACGCGGAGAGCGCGCGCAGCAGGGTCTCCTGTACGAGGTCCTCTGCGTCTCGCTCGTTGCGGGCATAGCGGAGGGCCGTGGCGTAGAGCTCGCTGATGTGGCCCAGGGCCTCCTGTTCAAAACTCTCGTGCTTCTTCGGCTGTGGCATGCTCACGTTGAAAGCAAATCACGTGCCAGGCCCGGCGGAGCTAAATCTCAAGGAGTTAACGGCCTGATTGCCGTGACATCTGTGCCACTGACACCACTGGCGTGACAAAAAAGTCACGCATAAGCGGCAAGGGCAGAGGTGACTTGCCCACGATCTGTGGATGACCTGCCAAAGGTGGGGAAAAACCGGACAGTTCAGCTCACCACTCGCCGGCCGGTCCCCGTCAGTTAATCGGCGCCGCTGCCTGACGGTGTCAGATTTCTGAGGGATGCGCCCGGCCCGCGGTGCTTTATCCGCTGGAGAATATACGTAAGCTGCATTGCGAGGGAAACAGGTGGGTGATGTTTGAAATGAAGAAGTGTTGTCTGGACAACACTTCGACAGCTAACTGTCAGAGCCGTCCAGGTGCGGGGCCTCCACGAAGCACCGCCCCTCCCTGATCCCTTCCTCCCAGGACTCGCCCAGGGGGTTGCTGGTGGACGCCTTGAGCAGGCCAGACGGGATGACCAGCACGAACGGCGAGCTTCGCAGCGGCTTGCGCTCCATGTTGAGCAGGTAGAGCCCGATCCAGTGCCCGGCGCTCTTTTTGACCTTCTTTTTGAGCATGCCCCGCGTCACTCGCCTCACGCGGGCATCGGGATCCTGCTTGGCCACGTGGGCCAAAAGCCCCCTGGTCGTGGTGAGCTCCTTGTCTCCCAGCTTCACCTTGTCGAACCCCAGCGTCACCAGCGCCCGTAGCGCGTTGAGGCGCACCCACGGGTTGAGGTCTTCTCGCAGCCGCTTTCGCAGCAGCTCCACGGCTCCCTTGTCGCCCAGGGCCCGAAGGCCGAGCAGGGCGTTGGCCCGCAGGTACGGGTTGCTGCTACCTGCCAGGCGCTTGAACATGGACAGGCTCTTGCGCGATTCGAGGCGCACCAGGCTGGCGGTGGCGTTGACCTTGACGCTCCAGTGCTTGTCCTTGAGCGCCCGGCGCAGAGCCAGATCAGCCTTCTTCTGACCGAGCTTGCCCAGGGCCCAGGCAGCCGCCGCCCGCAGGGACGGGTCCCTGGCCTTGAGCACCTCCAACAGGAAAGGCAGGGTCCGCGCACCGGCGTTGGTCCTGTGGTTGCCAAGCATCTCCACCACCCGTCGCCGCTGACTCAGCTTGAGCTGATCGTAGCGCTCCATGAGGGCCGGCTGGATATCCGCGTCTTTCATGGCCGCCAGCGCGTCCACCGCGGCGAAGAACGCGCTGCGATCCCGTTCGCCAACCACGCCGAGGAGGTAGGGCAGGGCCGCCTTGTGGGTCCGGCCGCGGAGCACGCCCCCCAGCGCCTGGATGCAGGTGACGCGGCGCGCCCCCGACGACCGCTTGCACAGCCCCAGGAT
>PVBE011157317.1_pt1 | contig 17626 bp, 16 predicted proteins | sample 1631181 | NCBI WGS metagenome assembly PVBE01 (sample SAMN08397723, study PRJNA350692) | Marine metagenome, whole genome shotgun sequencing project. | isolation source: water | place: Pacific Ocean | collected 2012-04 | reverse complement strand
TCAGCTGCTCTGCCAACTGAGCTATGCGCCCACACAATCGAGGACAGGCATATAGCAAAGCTTTCGACGGTTGTCGAAAACTTTTGCCGATTCTCACGTCGCCAATCTCGATCCCGGCAGGATGGCGCGCCTATCCCTCGTGGTGGCCGACAGCCATCGTTCGGTTGCCCTCTCCTGCCCGCTCAACCGAATTCCGAGCGGCGCACGCCGTCCGGGTCCATGTTGCCGATGAGCTCGACGATGTCCGCCCCGGGCATCGGCGTTTCGGCCACCTCCGCCGCCGCCGGCAGGTCGAAGCCGGTGTTGTCGCGGATCTCGTCGACGCTGTGACCGGGATGATGGGTCCGGATCTGCATCACCCTGTCGGGGTTCCTGAAATCCATCACCCCGAGGTTGGAGATGATCGTCATCTCGTTCTTCTTCTGCTCCTCGGAGCGGTTGTCGTAGCCCTGGCCGGTGACGAAATCCACCTCCTCGACAAAAGCCCGCTTGGAATGCCGGGTGATCCAGATCACCACCTTCGGCGTGATCGGCATCAGGAACGCCGAGGCCGCCCCGCCGGGAAGCTGGACCTTGGGCTTGTCGATGCTGCCGATGACGCTGAGATTGGTGTTGCCGTGACGGTCGATCTGGGCCGCGCCCAGGAACATCACGTCGAGCTCGCCGCGCTGCGCCAGGTCGAACGCCTCGTGGAGGCCGAAATAGGCCACGGCGTTACGGTTGAGCCGCGAATCGAAGGTCGACGGATAGATCCTGTCGATGTCCGGGTCCACCCCCTCCGCGCCCGAGATATACGCCATGTCCGGGGCGTGGGTGTTGCGCGCCACGCTCATGGCCAGAACCGGCAACGGCGAAGACACGCCATGCAGGACGGTGTCGAAATTCGCGATCTCCCGGGACATCGCATGGATCATGAGGTCGGATGTTTCAATCTCTCCCGTCATGCGCCCACCCTCCCGTGGACGTAGCGGTCGAGGTATTCGTCGAACCGGTCGTGCGACGCGGCGGCGACGTATTCCTCGATGTGATCGTAGTCCGCCTCGTAGTAGCCGAAGCAGGAGCCCGGATAGGCCCCTTGCGGCGCGTGCACCACCGCATCGACGAGGAAATGGGGCAACGTCGTGGCCTCGGGCATTTTCCGAATTTCGCTGTTCGGTATCAGCTCTTCCGCCGTCACCACCACGGTTTTCGCAGCCTTCGCCTTGATGACGTCCTCGTAGAGCGGCCCCTCGATCCGGACGTTGCCGTACTCATCGGCTTTCTGGGCATGGATCACCGTGACGTCGGGCTCGATCGCCCGAACCGCGATCATCTTCTCGCCGGTGAACGGGTCCTCCATCTGCTTCTGACTGCCGATGATCTCGCTGATGTCCAACAGGTCCGAGCCCAGCATGCCCTTCACCGGCAGCGAGGGCAGGCCCATGGCCGCGGCGCGAAAACCGGCGATGATCGGCTGGCATGCGCCTTCCTTGGTGATGATCTCACCGGCTTCCGATTTCTTGCGGAAATTGGGGGCAAAGCCGAACAGCTCGAAGGCGAACATGCCGGCCCGGACCTTGGCCACGCAACCGGCGCCGATCAGGAGATCGAAATCCATCGCCGGCTCGCGATCCACCAGGTTCAGCTCCTTCTTCCCCCGGCGCACCAGCTCGCGCACGAATTCCATCGGCGCCCGGTGAAACGTGGCGCCGCCAAGGGTCACCAGGCCGCCATCGGCAACCAGCCCCGCCGCGTCCTCGAAACTGGACAACACTTTCTTCATTCGCGGTTCCTCCTAGCGTTTGAGTCGTCGGCGCAATGGCCGTTCACGGGGCTCAGGGAGAGGAAATCGGCCGGCGCCGCTCTGCTGGCGCTCTCTTGGTGGCCCCGCCGGGCTTCCACGAGAATGCGCCAACGACGCCGTGCAGTCGAGCCCATAGGGTCACCGGCATCCCGATCAGCGATATTTGATTTTTGAGCCGGCTCCGCCGCGATGCTAGAATCGTTCGGCGAACGGAGATTTTCGGCTCCTCATCGCCGAGCCTACGCAACAGCAGGAGGTACGGCGAAGCCGCGCGAACATCCTCGACGCGGCTGCGTCCAGCGAACCCGAAGAATCCGTCCACGACCAAGAAACCCATCCGAAGGAGAACAAAATGAGTGACCGTTACGCGGAATACAATCGGCTCAAGATCGATTTCATCGAGGATCGCATCCTGGGCATCGTCATGGACACGCCGGGCAAGCTCAACGCCGCCGATGCCGACATGCATCGCGAGCTGGCCGAAATCTGGCGCACCATCGACGGCGACCCGGACGTGAGCGTCGCCATCCTGCGCGGCGCCGGCGAGGCGTTCTCGGCCGGCGGCGATCTCGACATGGTCGAACGCATCGCCTCCGACTTCGACGACCGCGCCCGCGCCTGGAAGGAGGCGCGTGACATGGTCTACAACCAGATCAACTGCGCCAAGCCGATCGTGTCGGCGATCCAGGGTCCGGCGGTCGGCGCCGGCCTGGTGTGCGGGCTTCTAGCCGACATCTCGATTGCCGGAAGGACGGCGCGCATCATCGACGGCCATACGCGCCTCGGCGTCGCCGCCGGCGATCACTCGGTGATCTGCTGGCCGCTGCTGTGCGGCATGGCGAAAGCCAAGTACCACCTGCTGCTGTGCGAGAAGATGTCGGGCGAGGAGGCCGAGCGCATGGGGCTGGTGTCGCTGTGCGTCGACGACGATCAGGTTCACGACAAGGCGCTGGAGGTGGCGCGACGGCTGGCCGCCGGGGCGCCACACGCCATAAGGTGGACCAAATACGCCCTCAACGACTGGTACCGTCAGATGGGCGCGGCCTTCGATACCTCGTTGGCGCTCGAGTTCCTGAGCTTCTCCGGACCCGAGGTACGCGAGGGCCTGGCATCGCTGCGCGAGAAGCGCCAGCCCGAGTTCGATCCCACCTGCGGCCTCTAGCCGGAACCAACACCAACAACGACTAAGCAACACAAAGGAGAACCAACGATGCGTGGATTGGAAAACAAGAACATCATCGTCACCGGCGGCGCCAGCGGCATCGCCCGGGCGATCTGCCAACGCCTCGCGACCGAGGGCGTCAACGTCGGTATTTTCGATATCGACGAGGCGGGCACCGCGGAGACGGTCAAGCGGATCGCGGACGCGGGCGGCAACGCGCGGAGCTTCGCCGTCGACATTTCCGACTACGACCAGTGCCAGCAGCGGGTCGGCGAATTCGAGAGCGACATCGGCCCGGCGCACGCGCTGGTCAACGGCGTCGGCTGGGACAAGGCCGAGCCGTTCTTGGTGTCGAAACCTGAGATTTGGCAGAAGCTGGTCGCCATCAACCTCTATGGGCCGATCAACATGTGCCATGTGACGCTGCCCGGAATGGTCGAGTGTGAAAGCGGCCGGGTAGTGAGCCTGTCGTCCGACGCCGGGCGCGTCGGTTCGTCGGGCGAGGCGGTCTACGCCGCCTGCAAGGGCGGCATCATCGCCTTCACCAAGACCGTCGCCCGCGAGCTCGCCCGCAAAGGCGTCATTCTCAACGTGCTGAGTCCGGGCCCGACGGATACGCCGTTGTTCCAGGACGCCATGCGCGACGCCAACCCCAAGCTGGGCGAGGCGTTGATCCGCGCCATCCCCATGCGCCGGCTGGGCCAGCCCGAGGACCACGCGGGCCTGGCCACGTTCCTGTGCAGCGAAGAGGCGTCCTACATCACCGGCCAGGTGGTCAGCGTGTCGGGCGGCCTGACCATGCACGGCTAGTAGTTCGAACTAAATAAATGAGTCCCCCTCTCCCCTTGCGGGAGAGGGTCGGGGTGAGGGGTAAGCGCGTCAGCGCGTCGAGAGAGAAACCAGAGTCTTTTCGCCGCCCGACGGCGGCTGCCCCCTCACCCGGCACGCTCCGCGCGCCACCCTCTCCCGCGAGGGGAGAGGGTTCCAAGCGTTGGATTCGAACCGCCGTCAGCCGCCGGTGAAGCGGGGCGAGCGCTTTTCGCGGAAGGCGGCGACGCCCTCCTTAAAATCGTCGCTGGCGTTGACGTGCTCGACGTCGCGCCGCGCGATGCCGCCCAGCTCGGTCGGTCCCTTGGGCAGCACGCGGCCGGCGAAGCGCTTCAGCATGGCCAGCACCAGCGGCGCGTTGGCCTTGAGCTTGTCGGCGTAGTCCATCGCCGCCGCCATATGCTCGCCCGGCGGCACCACCTTGTTGACGAAACCGACCTCGTAGGCGCGTTGCGCCGTGAGGTCATCGCCCAGCAGGATGAACTCCATCGCCACCTTGTGCGGGATGCGCGCGACGATGGCCGAGATCAGCCCGCCGCTGAAGCCGATCTTGGCCTCGGGATAGCTGAAGCAGGCGTTCTCGGTGGCGACGCACAGATCGGCGCACATCGCCAGCACCGCCGCGCCGCCGATGCACCAGCCATTGACCGCGGCGATGATCGGCTTCTCGACCTCGACGCCGATGCCGGGCGCGAACGGCCAGATATCGGGCGGAGCTTCGAGGTCGGCTCCGACCGAGAACGCGCGATCACCGGCGCCGGTGAGAATGGCGACCCGGTCGTCGCCGTCGTTGAGCCGCTCCCAGGCGGCGCGCAGCTCGTCGCCGACATCCTTGTTGAGGGCGTTGAGCTTGTCCGGCCGGTTGATGGTGATGACGGCAACGTCATCGACCGATTGGTAGGTGACGAGTTCGCCCGGCATGTTCTTCTCCTTTGCTCGGTACGGCCTTTACGGATCTCGATCGGGCGAGCGTAAAGGATCGCCAACACGCGCGCCATCGTCGCCAGCGGCATCGCCGCCCCGGCCCGGGCGCGCTACAATGGCCGCCGACGGTTTCGAAAGAATGGCAGGGATGGCAGCGATGGACGATGACGCGCCCTATGCGGGGCTCAGGGTGCTGGATCTTAGCCAGGGCATCGCCGGTCCGTATTGCGCCATGTTGCTGGCGCAGTACGGCGCCGACGTGGTCAAGCTGGAGCCACTGGAGGGAGACTGGCTGCGCGAGCTGGACATGCCGCCGCGGCGACCCGTGGTGTTCCTGGCGTTCAACCGGGGCAAGCGCTCCATTGCCGTAGACCTGCGCGCGCCGGAAGGCGTCGACGTCGCCAAGCGCCTGGCCGCGAGCGCCGATGTGATCCTCGAAAGCTTCCGCCCCGGCGTGGCGGCGCGTCTCGGCGTCGGCTACGACGATGTGCGCGAGGGCAATCCCGGCGCCATCTACCTGTCGGTCAGCGGCTACGGGGCACAGGGGCCGTGGCGCGAGCGCCCGGCCACCGACGCGGTCATGCAGGCGTTCTCCGGCCTGATGGATTTCAACCGCGCCGGCGACGGCGAGCCCAAGCGGGTGCGCATGGCGCCGATCGACGTCAGCGCCGGCCTCTATGCCTTCCAGAGCGTCTCGACGGCGCTCTATGCCCGCGCCGTCGGGGGCGGAGACCGGGGCCGGTGGATCGACATCTCGCTGATGCAGACGGCGGCCGCCTTCCAGGCGGCGAAGATCGCCGAGCACCACGCCAGCGGCGGCAACCCGTCCGACGACTACGCCTTCCCCCTTGGCCGGTTCCCCACCGCCGACGGCTATATCAGCATCTCGACCATGCGCGACAGCCAGTTCAGGACGCTGTGCGAGGCCCTCGACGTCGGCGACGCGGCCGCCGACGCGCGCTTCGCCAGCAACGCCGAGCGGATCGAGAACCGGGACGCGCTGTTCGCCATTCTGGCCGACAAGCTGCGGCGGCGAAGCACCGAGGAGTGGACGGAGGACCTGACGGCCGGCGGCATCATGAGCGCCAAGGTGCAGACTTATGACGAGTTCGTCCGCCACCCGCACGTCGCGGCGGCGGGCGCCGTGACCTGGGTACCGCGGCAAGGCGGTGACGCGGTGCCGATCGCGGCCGTTCCCGGCCTCGCCGCACCCGCCCCGGACGACCCGCTCGTCCGTGCCCCCGCGCTGGGCCAGCATGGCAGCGAGATCATGGCGGAAATGGGCTTCGGCGCGGACGAGATCGCCGAGCTGGAACGCCGCGGGCTGGTGCTGGCCGCGCCGGGTTCGGCGGGTTAGACATAGCTTAAATCCGGAGGGTCCCTCTCCCGGCCCTACGTCGCGGGTTGACGCGCCCGGATCTCATGTCGCGATGCCGCATTCCTCGATGAACGACGTCAGCACGCGAATGCATTCGGCGGGTTTCGAGATCTGCATCATATGATCGGCGCCCGGGATCGCTTCGTAGGGAAAGCCGCATTCCTCGTGCAGCACGCGGTTCATCACCGCCGTCATCGTCGCCCCCTTCAGGTCGGGATCGGCGCCGACCAGCTTGATCCGCCCGCGCAACGGCTCGTAGTCCGGCCACTGATCGAGCTCGACGGCGGAGCTGTACATTTCCGATTCCAGCCGCGGTGGACAGATCGACACCCACTCGCCCGTCGCCTCGTCGGGTCGAAGCACCGCCCGCGCCATCAGGTCGTGCGCGCCTTCTACCCAGTTCGCGAATGCGCGCGACTGCGCGTAGTCCCCGGCCAGAACGCCGGGGTCGGGAAACCGGTCGCGCCGGCGCATGGACCATTTCGCCAGCGCCATGCTGTGCCGGCGCATCGCTTCGAACACGGGATGGCTCGGCGGCGGGCAGATGGGCGGATCGAACAGCACCAGCGCGTCCCAGCGCGATCCGCCCTCCATCACGTCGCGCAACGCCGCGCTGGCGGACATGGAATGGAAAGCCCCGACGCTCGTCTTCGGCCCCAGCCGCGCCGTCACTGCCTCGCGAATCCGCTCGATGTCCCTTCCTATTCGCGCGTAGCCATGCGGATCGGCCCCCGCCGTCGGGTTTCGGCCATGATTGCGGCAGTCGAACAGAACGAGCTCAAACCGCTCGCGGAGCGGCCCCCAGAAGGGCAGATAGCCGTCGACCGCGAAGCCGTTGCCGTGACTGATGAACAGGCGAACAGGGCGCGCCGGGTCACCGTATCGCCTGATCCGGATGACGACGCCGTCGTCCATCGGAAGGTCGAATTCGTCATTCGGAACGGGTGGAACGAGAAACATACAACATGCAAATCGATGCATTGGCCGTGGCGCCGTGAACGCCAAGCTTACCGGCTGATTAGCGGGTGAACAACCGGCGCGGCCGCCGCCATGACCGGATCACGCCAACCCGGTATCTCCCATATAGCGCAGGTATTCCGACTGCATGGACTTCATCTCGGCGATCTCCTCCTCGGAGAACCACTTGGTGAAATCGTAATTCGCCACGGCATAGCGGGCGCGGGTGAAGTGCTCCTTCTCGCTCAGCGGAACGGTGGCATCGATGCCGATGCCGCCCTCGAACATGGACACCTGTTCGGTCGTCGCCATCCGCTCGGCCGGCATGTAGGCATGGCCCTTGCCGCCGGCCGCGCCATAGAGGATGTCGGTATGCGGGTTGACACGGGTCGCCATGGCCCACAACACGTCCTCGGGCTGATAGATGTCGACGTCCTCGTCGACCACGACGATCAATCGCATGCCGCGCGCAAGCCCCATCACCGCCGACAGCACGTTGCGCTGCATGCCTTCGTCCGAGCGGCGGCGCTTCTTGACCTGAATGACGATGCCGCCCCACATCATCAGCGCCGTATGCGCGGTTACGTCTTGCACGAAGCCCGGCGCGATGCGCTCGGCGAGCTCGTAATAGTTCGCGGCGGCAAAGGGAATCCACGGCCACACCGAGCCGAGATGAGGCACGAAATAGATCGGCTTGTCGGCGCGATGGGTGATCGCCGTCACCTCGAAGCGGCGCGCGCGATACGCGCGGCCCATGTAGCGCGCCCATTCCGGATGGAAGTTGGCGACACCCTGGTGACCCATCGCCTCCGCCTCCTCCGTCTCCCACACCCGTTGGCTCGGCACGATGTAGCCTTCGATCACGTATTCCGCGTTGGCGATGGCGTAGGCGTCGACCGTCTTGGCCTTGACGATCTCGACCGGCGCGCCTTGCAGCGCCCCGGCCACCCCGACCTCGTCGTCGACGGTCGGGAAGATGGCGGCATTGAGAAAACCCATGCCCATGAATTCCACCATCGGCGGCGGCGAGACGTTGACCGTGCAGGGGATGCGGGCATCGTAATTCCGGTCAGCGATCTGATCGCCGTGTCCGCCCGGCACCATATTGATCGAGGCGAAATCCTTGCCGCGGAAGCTCATGCGGTAGAACGAGAGCTGGCTTCCGCCGTCGGCGATCTCGCCGCTGATATAGTGGACGCCGGAGCCGAAGAACCGGCCGCCGTCCCGCTCGGTGTGCTGGACCATGGGCAAGACGGCGAACGGATCGACCCGTTCCCTCGGGATTACGACCTCCTGGCTCGGCGCGTCCTCGATCACGACCGGAGGGATCGGGTTCTTGAGCGCGTGCAGGAGACGATCCTTGGTCTCGCCGAATTCGTCGCAGCCGAGGAGCCGCGCGATCCGCTCCCTACGCCCCCACAGGCTCGCGATCAGCCGCGCGTTGGGATAGCCGGTCACGTTCTCCATCAGGAACGCCGGGCCGTCGTCGAAGGCCTTGTTGATCGCCGTCGCCTCCAGGACGGGGTCGACCGGCGCGGTTATCGTCTTCACTTCGGGGCCCAACCATTCCAGGGTCGCGCGCAGACTCTTCAGGGCTTGTTCGCGTTTCATGAGATTTCTTTCATTCGTTGTACGTCGCTCTAACGGCCGGCGCTCCCCCGGGCACCGCTTGTAGTTTCGACGCCGGGACTGTCAATCGCGGCTCAGCGCGGCGCAATCAGCCGCCGCAGCACGCCGTCTCGGTCGATCTCGTTGCGCAGCACGTAGAGCTCCTCGGCGCTCGGCAGCACGGTCTCGGCGACCGGCTCGGCGAGGTGCGGCGCGAAGCCGGTGTGCTCCAGCACCTCGTCGACCGACACCCCGGGATGGACCGTGACCAGCCGCGCCTCGCCGCTCTCGGAGGCGAAGTCGAACACCGCCAGCGGGGTGACGATCAGCTCCGGGCCGGTCGAGATCGGCACCGCCCACCGGGCGCGGTCGGGCGAATGCCCGGCGCCGGAGACGAAGTCCACCTTGTCGACCAGGATGCGCGCATCGTGGTGATGCAGATAGATGAACATGCGCCCGAAGGCGCCGGCCAGCGACAGCCCCACCGAGCCCGGCCCGCGTAAGCGCGGGTTGTCGTAATCGCCGACGCAGACCATGTTGACGTTGCCGAAGCGGTCGACCTGGATGCCGCCGTAGAAGACGGTGTGGGAACGGCCGCGCATCTCGAGATCGACCACGTCCTCCATGCTGTTGCGGTACTCGGCGCCGAACAGGTTGCGGTAGTCGGCGGCCGAATCGAGCAGCATCGGCAGCTCCGAGTTGATCGCCCCGGAGCCGCCGCACATACAGTCGATATTGGGCGCGTGGGTCATGCGCGCCAGCTTGATCGCCGCCATCGGGATCTGAGAGGCGGCGCCGACCGCCGCCAGCTCGCCGTCGATCAGGCCGCGCGCCAGCACGCAGGCCATGATCTCGGCCGGCGCGATATCGTCCGTCGTCGCCGTCATCGTCGTTCCTCCCTCAATAGCCGGTGCGCAGCGCCATCAACCGGCCGCCGCCGATCTTGTCGAGATAGGCGGCGTGGTCGGGCGGGCCGAACACGAATTCCTCGATATAGTCCGGGGTCTTGTCGTCGCGCGCCAGCGCCGCGTAGTCGCGCAGATGGGCCTCGTCGTAGTTGTAGCGCGCCGGGCACGCCCCGGGATGGGCGCCGTAGGGCAGCTCGACCACCGATTCGACCAGGAAGCCGGGGATCGTGGTCGCGGTCGGGCTGGCCTTGGTCTCTTCCACCGGGCGCACCGCCTCGGTGGTGATTATGACGCGGTCGGCCGCCTTGGCGATGATGTTCTCCATGTGGTTGCCGCCGAGCTGGCGCGCGTTGCCGTAGGGGTCGCATTCCTGGACGTGGATCACGGCGATGTCGGGGCGCAGCGGCGGCACCGCGTAGCACGGCTCGCCGGTGAACGGGTCGACGATCTCGCGGAACATTTCGGGGTTGACCTTGGGCAGGTCGGTGAGGCGGTAGAACCTGGGCATGGCCATGAACGGGATGCCCGCGGCGCCCGCCCGGTAGCCCATCACCAGCGCCGCTTCGTCGACCTCGACCACCTTGATGCGCTTACCCTCGACGGCGCGCCGGAAGTTGGGCGCCAGGCCCAGAAACTCGAGCCCGACATAGGACACGTAACAGGTCTCGACGCAGCCCGCCGCGATCAACAGGTCGATGGCGATGCCGGCGCTCGGCGTCGGTACGATGGTGAGGCCCTTGGCGCCCTGGCGGACGATCTGTCGCATCGCCGCCATGGGCACGCTGTTGTAATGGGTCGCGGTCATCGATAGCGTCATGCCGTCCTCGACCGTGGCGAACGCCTCTTCCGGCGTCTTCAGCTTGCTCGTCCGTTCCATCGCCTATTCCCCTCGGTCCTCTCGATCTGCTTGCCGCGGCTCGCCGCGCAGCTCGACCTTGCGCACCTTGCCCGAACTCGTCTTGGGCAGCGTAGCGAAAAACCGGAACCGCTTGGGCCGCTTGTGTCCGGCCAGGTTGTCGTCGCAGAACCGCCGCAGCTCGGCCTCGCCGTCGCCGCTTCCCCGGCGCAGCACGATGCAGGCCGTCACCGCCTCGCCCCAGCGCTCGTCGGCCTCGCCGATCACCGCCGCCTCTTGGACCGCGGGGTGCTCCGACAGCACCGCCTCGATCTCGGCCGAATAGACGTTGATGCCGCCGGTGATGATCACGTCGCGCTTGCGGTCGACGATGGTCAAGAGGCCGTCGCCGTCGCGCCGGGCCATGTCGCCGGTATAGAGCCAGCCGTCGCGCAGCACCTCGGTGGTGAGGTCGGGACGGTTCCAATAGCCCGACGTCACCGGGTCGCCCTGCACCACGATCTCGCCGACCTCGCCGTCGCCGACCTCGTCGCCGTGGTCGTCGACCAGGCGGATGTGATAGCCCTGGGCCTCGCGCCCGAAGGACAGCGGCTCTGAGCCGCGGGAATCGGCGTCGGCGCCGCGCGCCAAACGGTCGTGGTCCTCGGGCGACAGGAAGGCGATCAGCCCGCCGGTCTCCGACGAGCCGTAATCCTGCGACAACGGCACCCCGAGCACCTCGGCGGCGCGGCGCATCAGGGCGATCGGCGCCGGCGCGCCGCCGTATTCGATCAGCCGCACCGATGACAGGTCGCGCGGCCGCGCCGCCTGCTCGTCGGTCAGCGCCGCAATCGTCGTCGGAACGGCATACATGCGGGTGACGCGCTCGGCGGCGATGGTGTCGAGCACCGTCCCGGCGTCGAAGCGCGGCAGGATGGCGGTCGGACAGCCGCGATAGGCGTAGGCGACCAGCATCTGGATGCCGACCCCCGCGGTCATCGGTAGCATCAAGAGGCAGCGGTCGTCGTCGACGTAGGGAAACTGCAGCAGATAGTTGGTGACGCTGAACATGTATTGGCGGTGGGTGCTGGTGACGCCCTTGGGCGCGCCGGTGGTGCCGCTGGTGAACTTGATGGCGCGCAGCGCAGTGTCGTCGAAGTCGGATGCCGGCTCGTCCGCCGGCGCCGCCGCCAGCATGTCCTCGTAGTCGCGCGCCAGGCCGTGGCCGTCGCCCATGCCGGCGACGCAGGCGAGGCCCGACAGATCGGCGGTGACGCCGTCCAGCCTGGGTGCCAGCGCCGCCGAGATCATCAGCCCGCGCGCACCCACCTCGGCGAGGACGAAGTCGATCTCGCGCGCCACCGAGTGCGGGTTGACGGGCACGGCGACCAGATTGGCCTTGGCGAGGGCGAAATAGAGCTCGGCCAATCGGTGCGAGTTCCCGGACATGACGGCGACGCGGTCCTGCGGTCCCAGCCCCGATGCGAGGAGCGCGTTGGCGGCGCGGTTGACGCGCGCATTGGCCTGTTGCCAGCTCCAGGTCTCGCCGGCGAAGGACCAGGCCGGGCGGTGCGGCCGCCGCCGCGCGTTGCCCGTCAGTATCTCCCCCACCAGCATGGCGCGCTCCGGTCCTCAGCCGTCACGCCTGGGCGGCGGGGCCGAAGCCGATCTGGGCCAGGATGCGACGGCCCGATTCCTTGAGCTCGGCCATCCTCCGGGCGAGGTCGGGATAAAGCAGCCGGCCGTCGCGCTTGCGGAACTCGCCGGCGACGAGCACCGAATCGACGTTGCCGGCATTGGCCTGGAAGACCACGCTCATGAGCGGGTCGTGGACCGGGAACAGGTTCAGATCGTCGGTGCGGATCATGATGATGTCGGCCTGCTTGCCCGGGGTCAGCGAGCCCACCTTGTCCTCCAGGTGCAGCGCCGCCGCCGAATCGACGGTCGCCCAGCCGAGCGCCTGGCGCGCCTTGGGCATGACCTCGGCGATCGCCTTTCCGGCGCGGGCGATGGGCTCGTTGACGCGGCCGCGCTCGGTCTGCAGGGTGAACCGCATCACCGTGAACATGTCGCCGGAGATATCGCTCTCGACGTCGACGCCGATCGACGGGCGCGCGCCCAGCGCCGTCAGGCGGCCGGTCAGCGGATAGCCGAAACCCATCTGCAGCTCGATCTCGGGCGTCACCGTCACCGCGACGCCGGCATCGGCCAGCAGCCGGAGCTCGTCGTCGCTCAAGTTATTGCCGTGGACGACGTTGAGCCATGGCCCGAGCAGCCCGTCGGCGGCCATGCGCGCGACCCCGTCCGGGTTCATCTTGTCGACGCCGCCGCCCATGTGCTGGCTCGCCAGCAGGCCGAACTCGCGCGCCAACGCAACATCGTGCTGCGTCACCTCGTAGACCGAGTAGTCGGGACCGAGCACGCACATGGCCATGGTGATCAGGCCGTCATCGGCGGCCAGGCGCCCCTTGCGCAGGCGCTCGACCTCGTCGCGCGGGTGCGGGCGGTGGGTGAACGGCACGTCGCCCTCCTTGGTCTTGGGCTTCGGAGTGCCGTGGCCGTAGACGGCGCGGATGCCGGCGTCGATCAGCCCGTCGATGGCGCGGTCGGAATGGTCCGGGGTGGGGTTGTTGTGCGACCAGTCGAACAGGGTCGTCACCCCGCCGTCGATCTGGTTGAGCGCGCCGATGAGGTTGGAGACGTAGATGTCTTCCGGGGTATAGGCCATGGCCAGGCCGCGATGCATGCCCTGCTGGTAATGGGCCATGGTCCAGTCGCCGGCGATGCCGCGGATATTGGTCTGCCAGGTGTGCAGATGGGCGTCGACCAGCCCCGGCATGACGATCATGCCGTCGGCGTCGACCACCTCGGCGTCGGCGGCGGTGATCTCCGGCGCCACCTCGGCAATGGTCTCGCCGTCGATGAGCACGTCGCCGCGGGGCAGGTCGCCGATGGCGGGATCGACGCTGATGATGCTGCCGCCCTTGATCAGTTTTCTGGTCATCCCTTCTCCTTTCTCCTCCGCTGCCATCCGAAAACTTGATTTCGGCGACTTCGCGGATACACCGTGTCCATGAAGATGTAGTCGTTGTCGAGGCACAGCGAAAAAACGCTGCCCAGATAGACCCGCCAGATCAGCAACGTGCGTCCAAGATCGCCGACGTCGAGGAATACAAGGTACCGCCAACCATCAAACACCCGGCGTTTCTACCGATTACCGTCGCCGAGCCTCCGTCGCAAATCGTTCACCGCCTGCATCTCCCACTCCAACGGCTCCGCCCTGGGAGGAAAGCTCGCGTGCCGTTCCGGAACCTTGATCAGACCGTCGATCATGATCTGCTCGCCGAAAGTCTTCCAGCCGAGCGGCCCGGGCAGCGCTCCCGGATCGCCCCAGCCGGCCAAACCCTTCTCGATCGTGATCGAATCCGATACCGGCATCGACCTGGTGCCCAAGGCCCACATGACATCGCTCAAATCATAGGGGTTGATGTCCGGCCCGACCACGATCAGGTACTTGGTCACCGGTCCGACCGTGACGGCGGGATTGCCGTGCAACGCCATGAGGATGTTCTTGCCGTAATGCGCCATTGGCTTGTCGGCGCCGTCGACCGCGGACTGGACCACCACCACTTCGCGCCCGCCGCCGATCATCACCACGTCCTTGATCTTGAATCCGATATCCCTGAGGAAACTCAGGGCGGCCGGTTCGATGTTGAGATACTGCAACCCGGTGTGGGGGCCCTCGTGGCTCTCCCGGTCCCCGACCACGCTGGAACCGGACGACGAAAAGGTGGTCGCGTCCCATAGCGGGTTTTCGCGGTGGGTGATGCACTTCACTCGGAAGACGGGACAGTTTTCGCCGCCGAATAGATAGCCCGACGAAATGTCCTCGGCAAAAGGCGGCATGATCTCGTCCTCGGGAAGAAACTCGCCCTCGATCACCCACTCGGCGTGCGCCGGCACCATCAAACCGGGAATCGTCTCGGCCTCGATAAGCTCTATCGGTTCGCCGCGAAGGGTGCTGACGATGTCGTATTCGCAGCCTTCTTCCGGCCAGCGGAATATCCGTAGCCCCGCGGTGACATGAACGTCCGTGGGCACGCCGAAGATGAAAGCCGCCGGCATCGGTCGGTTCTTCTGGCGATAGTTCTTGAAGAAGTATCTACCGGCGTTACTGGCGACCTGGCCGTCGTAGATCAGGGTGCCGAACATCTCGTTGCGCATCTTCTCCTCGGCGATGGGCTGGCCCGGGTCGGCGTCCTTCCACTCGTACTGCCCGGTTCTCACCTTGCCCAGATCGTGGTGTCCGGTCTCGGGATCGTGGACCACGATAGTGCCATTGCAGGTGCTCCACAGCACCTGGTTGAACTCCACCCAGTTGCGCGTGATATCGGTTCTCAGGTCGATGTCGTCGCCGGCGATGACGACGTCCTTGCAAGGCGCCCGGTTCCTGGGGACCGTGACCGGCTTGATCTTCTCACCCTTCAATGCGGCGATCTTGTCGCAGAACTCGTCCTTGTTCTCCACCCCCAGGCCGCGCATCACCCGCTCTCGGCTGGGCCACGGATTGAGCACCACCGGAATGTCGGGGCGATTGTTGACCGGGTTCTCCAAAATCCCGATGGGCTTGCCGGCCAGGGTATGGAGATATCGGACCACGGCCCTGATCTCGGTCTTGGGCTGCTTGCCCGGGACCCCGTTGCCGATGTCGACGATGTCGTCGTAGTCGCCGCACTTGATGGGCTCCGTGATCCGCATCACGTTGCCCAGCTCTTCCTCGTCCGCGAGCCAGTCGCGTAGAGACTTGTACGGATGGGGCATAAAAAACCTCCTTTTACCGATAGTTGGAAAAAAAATCTGTCTTGGCGTAATTCTCTGTTTTGATCGCTGGTCATCCCTTCGGCGAGGTCAAGGGACCGATCCGCGGAGAGCCGATCGAGGGCTGGCAGCCATCGACCCACCACCGCCACTCAGAGATCGGGCGCGGCGATGCGGGACCAGCCGTCGGCGAGGCGGAGTGGCGCGCCGGTAAGGCGCTGCAGCTCGTCGAACTCGATACCACCGACCATCTCGCGCACCGCCAGCCCGTCAGAGGTGACGTCGATGACGGCGAGGTCGGTGTAGATGGACTTTACCGCGCGTACGCCGGTCAGCGGGTAGGTGCAGCTCTTGACGATCTTGGGCGTGCCGTCGCGCGCGCAATGGCTCATGGTCACGAATACCCGCTTGGCGCCGATGGCCAGGTCCATGGCGCCACCAACGGCCGGAATTATCTCCATATCCCCGGTCGACCAGTTGGCGAGATCGCCCGCCTCAGAGACCTGAAACGCGCCGAGGACGCAAATGTCGAGATGACGGCCGCGGATCATGGTGAACGAGTCAACTTGGTGGAAGAACGCCCCTCCCGGAAGCAGCGTCACCGGCTTGACTCCGGCGTTGTGCAGATCGAGATCCGCGTCCTCGGGCGCCGCCTCGGGGCCGAGGCCGAGGACGCCGTTCTCGCTGTGGAAGATCACCTCGCGTCCCTTGGGGACGTAATTCGCCACCAGCTCTGGCTGGCCGATGCCGAGATTGACATAGGCGCCGTTGTCGATGTCCTGGGCGACGCGCCAGGCGATCTGGTTGCGGTTCAGCTTCACGGTCATGGATAGCGCTCGCCTTTTTTGCCGGCCTCGCGTTCGCGCATCGGGTTGGCGACCTCGACCACGCGGTCGACGAAGATGCCCGGCGTAACGACGCATTCCGGATCGATGCCACCGACATCGACGACCCGGCGCACTTGGACCACGGTGGTCTCGGCGGCAATGCACATGACGGGGCCGAAATTTCGCGCCGTCATGCGATAGGTCAGGTTACCCCAGCGGTCCGCCGTCTCCGCCTTGACCAGCGCGAAGTCGGCCGCCAGCGGGTGCTCGAGCACGTAGTCCTGGCCATTGAAATGGCGGACCTCCTTGCCCTCGGCCAGCGGCGTGCCCACCGACGTCGGCGTATAAAACGGGCCGATGCCGGCGCCGGCGGCGCGCATGCGCTCGACCAAGGTGCCCTGCGGCACGGTCTCCATCTCGACGCGCCCGGCCCGGTAGAGCTCGGCGAACACCTCGTGGTTGGGGGTACGCGGAAAGGAGCAGATGACCTTGCGCACCCGACCCGCCGCGAACAGCGCCGCCAGCCCGACATGGCCGTTGCCGGCGTTGTTGGCGACCACGGTGAGATCCCGCGCGCCGTGGTCGATGAGCGCGTGGGTAAGCTCGGTCGGAAGGCCGCCTTCGCCGAAGCCGCCGGTCATCACCACGGCACCGTCGTTAATGCCGGCGACCGCTTGTTCGAGGCTGTCCACCTTCTTGTCGATCATCCATCGGCTCCAATTGCCGAGACGCGTTTGACAGCACCTATACGCCATATGGCCGCTTCAGGCCACCCCAAGCGCCTGTCACAGTCGGAGATCGGTATTGGGGCTGGTTTGTCCGAGACGTGTCGGCGACGCGGGTGGCTGCGCTCGGCGGCGGCGTCGATGCCGGCTCGGCACGGCGTTGCCAGCCAACCGTTATTTCGCCAGGATGAGCGTATGCGAGCGAGCGCGGCGAACAATGACAAGAAGTGAGATCGATAAATGGCCGAGTTGACCGAAACCTATCGCGCCGTCGTGTTCCCATGGCATTGCGACCACAACGGCCATATGAACGTGCGCTGGTACGCTCACCACTTCGACGATGCCGGCTTCCATCTGTGGAGCGTCTCCGGATTGGACCTATCTAAGCTGAGAGAACGCGGCATCAATTTCGTCGTGGCGGGCAACGCGACGAACTTCATCGACGAGCTGAAGGCGGGAGAGCTTCTCGTCATTAAAAGCGGCTTCGTCGAGCTGGGAAACCGCAGCCTCAAGGCCGTTCACCACATGTACAACGCCGATACTGGCGCCCTGTGCGCGACACACGATATGGTCCTCGTGGGGATCGACGCGGTCACCCGCAAGTCCGCGGCGATGCCGGACGAGATGCGCGAGCGGCTAAGCCAGAAACTGGTTTCGGTCGACCGGAAATAGCGCCGCCGCGGAGCCAGGCGAAGGCGCCAGGTAAAGCAAGAGCGAGGAATTCTTGGAAAGGATGAGGATCCAATGTTAGTTGCTATAGACGCGCATATGCACCCGACCGCCGATCCGCGCTCGGCCACCGGTAGCTCGGTGGAGAAGTTCAAATCGGCGGCGACCAAATACTTTGGCGCCGAGCGCAAGGAGGAGTCGGTC
>PVBE010342158.1_pt1 | contig 17626 bp, 11 predicted proteins | sample 1631181 | NCBI WGS metagenome assembly PVBE01 (sample SAMN08397723, study PRJNA350692) | Marine metagenome, whole genome shotgun sequencing project. | isolation source: water | place: Pacific Ocean | collected 2012-04 | reverse complement strand
GGCTATTTCGAGATGTGGGCGGGCCCATGGGGATCATCGATTTCCTGGCAATCCCGTCGATCGTGATCGGGATCGCGTTGCTCCTGGCATCGCCGATCTCGGCACAGAACGAAACGGAAGATTCGGTTGCGTTCGACGATTGGGCGGGTGTCGAGGAAATGGTGGTCACCGGCACATCGATGGGCCTCGAGATTCCGACAGGCACTTCCGTCACTGGCTTCGATGCTTCCGATCTCGTGGCGATCGGCGCGGAAGACATCACCGACCTGGCTGCCTTTGTTCCCAATCTCGAGATCCGGACCGCAGCTGGAACCAGCGCTTCCTTCTTCATCCGAGGCGTCGGGCTGCAGGATTTCGGTGCGAACGCGACGAGCGCGGTCGCGATCTTCCAGGACGGGGTGTCGATCAACTCACCCGTGCTACAGCTGGTCGGACTCTTCGACCTCGAAGGGGTGACAGTGCTTCGGGGCCCGCAGGCAACGGGCTCGAACCGCAATGCGTCGGCGGGCGCAATCAAGCTCGTCGCTCGCAAGCCGTCGGGACAGAACGAGGCTTCTATCCGGTATTCCATATCTCGCGTCGTGTCGGACAAGGCCTACGATGCGCCTCGCTACGAGGTGGATGTGGGTCTCGGGACTTCGATCATCGAAGACCTGCTCGCTTCGCGACTCGCCTTTCGCTTCAAACACACGGAGCCTCTTTGGGAGAATGGCTGCGGCGGAGCAGCGCCCGCGGCGAATAGACCGGTCAACAGAAATGTATGCGGAGAACAAATCGGGTTTCTCTTCCCCCGTGTCCCGGGCGGGCTGCCAACCCGAGTCGGTGAGGGCAACGAGTACGCAGGCCGCGGCCAGCTGCGCTTCCAACCCGGCGAGGGGTTGGATTTCATCCTGAAGCTGGAAGGGTCCTACGTCAAGCGCGACCCCTCGACGGGACAGAGCCTTGGGACGGGAAACCAGGGAAACCGAGTCGGTCAGAGGGATAACAATAATTACCGGGATCAGGATGTCGTTGACGAAGAAGTGAAACTGAGGACGACGGGCTGCGGTGGGGGCGGGTGCAGCGGGCAAACTCCTGGGCAACCCGGCTTCAATTCGCCGTTGGCGATCGAACTGGAGCAGCGCCTTCTCGATCGTCCGCTCGATCAGGGTCCCTACCGAGGCGACATCAACCGGGTCGGAGTCACACGAGTCGAAACCTTTGGTGCGAACCTCTCGAGCTCGGTCGAGTTCGAATGGGGCACAGTCGACTCTCATACCGCATATATGCAGTACAAACGGCATGAGGACACGGACACGGATCAAACGCCCAACCAGGTCTTCGAAATCGTGAGTGACGACGAAGCATGGCAGTTCTTCCAGGACCTGGAAGTGTCGGGTGTGTTGGAGGTAGGGGACGAGCTGCGATGGGACATCGGAGCGTATTACCTGACTGAGGATCTAGATTACGAACAAGAAACATTCCTGGCGAACGCCGCCTTCTTCACCACGACTCCGACGCGTGAATATTCCCAGACGACCCAAAGTGGCGGGGTCTGGGTGGGAGTCGAGCTCGACTTCTGGGAGGATTTTACCCTCGAAGCCGGCGGTCGATACAATCTGGAAGAAAAAGACTTCAAGGTTCTGCAGTTCGGCGGTATCCAGGGACGCGAAAGCACGCGTGACAAAAAGCTCTGGAAGGATCCGACCTGGGTTGCCAGCCTCAGCTACCAATTCACGGAGGATGTCTCGACCTATTTCAAGTACAGCCGGGGCTGGAAAGCCGGCCACTTCAATGCGAACAACGCCAGGGGAGAGAGTGCCGATCCGGAAACGCTCGACGCCTACGAGTGGGGGATCGATATCGTCGCATGGGCGGAGCGGGTGAAATTCAATGCTCAGTTCTTCTACTATGACTATCGCGACTATCAGGTCTTCCTGTTGGAAGATTCACCAACCACTTTCCCGAGTCTCGAGGTCCGAAACGCCGAGGATGCGATCAACTTCGGTGCGGAGGCGGAGCTGATTTTTCAACCCTTCATCGGCTTCTTGCCCGAAGCAATCGAGGGGCTCAAGATCGAAGTTCGTCCGGGTTGGCTCAAGACACGCTTCCTGGACTTCACCGACGTCGAGATCCGAAGCGCTCCGGGCGGTAACTCTCCGGTCGAGGTGGATTTCTCAGGGAATCCACTGCCGAGCGCTCCCGTCTTTCAGGTCTCTGGAAGTGTCGAGTGGCCGATCGTCTTGCAAAAGTACGGAACCTTCATTCCGCGCTGGGACTTTACGTGGACCGGCAATGCTGCTTTCGACCCTGCCAGGGGAGAGGGCTCGGTCGACTTCTTTTCGAATACGAGGCACCCGAGCTATACGATCGGTCAGGAGGCCTATGCGACGCACAACGTGCGGCTGGACTATCTGATGCTCGACGAGACAGGCAGCGGATTTACGCTGTCGGGCTGGTGCAGGAACGTGACGGACGAACGATTCAAACGCTATGCAGCCGACGTTTCTGCCTTCCAGAAGCTGATCCTGAACTTCGTGGGAGATCCACGTACTTGTGGGGCGGATATCTCGCTGACCTGGTAGAGGGACCCAGCGATTCCGATGGGCAGTGCGAAGGTCAGCGCGTCAGGCTGGGCTGCTAGGGGATCTGGTAGCCCAACGCCCGGAGCTGGTTGAGTTCGATCTCGTCGATCTCGAGCCGCTCGGCCGGTTCGGACCAGAAGATCGGGGTCGCGAGATATTCCTCGATCAATTGCCGAAAGCGATCGGCTTCCTCTGGATACTCCTCGATGATATTCGAGGTCTCGCCCGTGCGAGTGTCGAGCAGGAACTCTCTCATCGCACCTTTCCGATCTGGGTGCATGACCAGGCGCAACGGCCCGTCGACGACCGCGACCAGATGCCTTGGCTCCAGGTTCGCGTTTCCCCAATTCTGGAGCAGGTGGGTGACGGCTACGGTTTCAGACTCGGCTGGGGGAGCGTCGCCTCGCGCTGCTGCGAGGATTTCCGGCAGGCGTGATCGGCCGTCGAGGAGATGGCGCTCGGACGCGTCCAAGCCCGATCCGTTGATGCCCAATATGTCGAGGACGGTGGGCCACAGATCGACATTTGCGGTTCGGCTCTCGATCACGACGCCCGGATCCAGGCGGAAGGGTAGACTGATTACGAGTGGTGTCTCGGTCGTTTCGGGGAAGACCTCGCGTGCATGGCCTTCGAAGCCCCGTTCGCCGAAGGCTTCGCCATGATCTGCCGCAATCACGATGAGGGTGTTTTCGAGATTGCCGGATCGAATCAGATAGTCATAGAGTTCACGCAGTAGTGAATCCACCCGCGAAATCGAGCTGTCGTAGACATCGGAGTTGCTGGTGCCGAAAATCGTCGACTGCTCGTCATAGACGTACTCGTGGATGTCCATGAGGTGCAGGTAGAGGAACCATTTCTGGTCGCCGTAGATGCGCAAATATTCGATCGCGTCGTCGATCAGACCCTGATCCGTTCCCGACACGATGTAGTTCGGATTCTCGACCCGGATCGAGGCGGGGATCCGATCGTCGAGGGGCTTCATGTATTCGTCGAAGCCCTGGTCGAAGCCGTAGTAGCCGCTGACCCAACCGTTTCGGTAGAGACCCACCGTTCGATACCCCTCGGCCTTGAGCAACTCGGCCGGCATTTCGGCTTCCTCGGAGATGCCCTCATCGAACCGGGTCACGCCCGCAGGAAGTGGATAGAGACTCGTCCACAGCGACGCCATGGATGCCTTGGTCCAGGAGGATTGCGCGAGGTTTCTGTCGAAGCGGATACCGCTGGCCGCCAGACTGTCGAGAAAGGGACTCGTGGCACGCTCGTAGCCATAGCTTCCGAGCCGATCGGATCGAAGGGTGTCAATCAGGATGAACAAGACGTTCAGGTCGTCTCGCGAGGCGAGCTCCTCGATCGCAGTCACAGAAGCGGTCGGGCGGGGATCCGATGCTGGACGAATATCGATCGAGACATATAGATACGCGAGAATGCCGATCGTGCCTGCGAGAATCAGTGCCCACTGCCGGAGTGTCATCGCATCTATCATGCAAGCCGATGCTAGCGGATAAGAATTCGGGCGGGTAGGACGCTCGGCCTGCGCAACTGGACATCGAGCGAATCTTCCTTGGTGCGATATATTGAAAAAATGAAGCTCGAGAAGGTTTCGAAAGAAGTCGCCGGCGGATGCGACGAGCGCGGCAACCGGTGCAGCGTCGCCATCATCATGACGATGGTCTCGGCCCTACTCGTCGTGATGGTGAGCGGCTGTTCCCCGGAAGACGAAGACCTTCTCGAAAGGGTCCGGCACCTGAATGGTCAGGGCCGATTCGAAGATTCCGGCGCGATCCTGGTCGACGCCATCGAAGACGGCCGCAAGGACCCTGAGACTCTTCTCGCTTACGGAATGACACTTACTGGAATGAACAGGATAAGCCGAGCGTACTGGCCGCTCAGTGCGGCGATGGAGGATCCCAGGTTCCTGAGGGTCGCCGCGATGCAGCTCGCGGCCAACGCGCTCAAGGGGCGAAATTTCGAGATCGCAATCCGCACCATGGATCGCATACTGGAGGTCGAGCCCCAACTCGTGCCGGCCTTGGCGATGCGTGGCGACGCTTTCTTGCGCTCGCGACGCGACTACGAAGCGGCCCTCGAGGACTTCGAGCGGATTCTGGAGCTCGAACCGGATCAGGCGTATGCGCTCAAATCGAAGGCGGTTGCGTTGCTCGGCCTGGATCGTCCAGAGGAGGCGCTCGTAGTCATCGAGGAGGCGACGCGTCTCGCGCTTGAACGAAGTCCAGAGGGCAGCGCGCTGAATTCCAAAGATCGCGCCTTCTGGTGCATCGTCGCGGCATCTTATGCCCAGGGCAGTGGTGATCTGGACGAGGCAAAGGAGCTTTACGGAGACTGCGTCCAGCGCTTCCCCTCCGACCCGCAGGTCGTGGCCGAGTCTGTGAAGTTCTTCAAGGCGATGGGAGAGTCTGGTCGCACCCAGGAGATCTTGCGAGCCGCCGTAGAAGCTTCGCCGGGCAATCGCCAAGCTCGTATTGCCCTTGTCATGGACCTGGATGGCAGGGGGAAGGACGATGAGGCCCTCCAGCTCTTGCGCGATGCGACGGCGAGCAAGAAGCCCCAAGCGGCGGCCAACGCCTGGCAAGATCTCGCGGGATTCCTCAAGGACAAGGGCGACCTCGACGGCGCCATCGCTGCATTCGAGGAGGTGAAGAATCACGTAGCGAGGCCTTCGCCGGAGCTACTCTTCTCGATCGCCGAGACATTGATTCTGACGCAACGCTACGACGAAGCCCTGGCTATCATCGACGAATCTCCTGTCGAAGTACATCGCCTGATGGTTGCGGGGCGTGTGTCCTTGGAGCGCGGAGACGATGAGCGTGCGCTCGAGGCATTCACGCGCGTGGTGACGCTATGGCCGGACAACGCTCCCGCCCGATACTACGCCGGACTCGCCGCGGAGCGTCTGGGAGATTTTGATCGAGCCATCGAGGAGTACCGCCACACCATCCGATCGAATCAGAGCATGATGGAAGGTCGTCAGCGGCTCGCGCGTTTGCACATGTCGGAGGGCGACGATGGAGCTGCACTCGCAATTCTGCGGCAGTCGGCACCAAGACAGGGGAGAGGGCTGGATGCCGAATCGAGGCTACTCGAGTTTGAACTCCTGGGTCGCTTGGGTCGCAGCCTGGCAGGGATAAGCGGCATCCCGTTCGAGTCGGATGAGTCGCGCGAGGTGGTGGAGGCCCGCTCCCTCGTCGCGTTTGCGTCCGGGATCCGTGTCGGACCGGCCTCATCAGCGGGGACGATCCATTTTCTGCTTCCCCTGGTCGGAGATTCTCCCCAGCCGGCATATGGCGCTCCTTTCAGGATCCTGGTCGAGGAGTTGATTCGCGCCGAGCGGGTCGACGAAGCTCTTCGGCTCGCGAAGCGCGCGGTCGAGGAACATCCCGAGGTTGCGGATTTCCAACTGTGCCTGGCTCTCGTCGAGATCGCCCGAGCGCGTGAGGACGAGCCAGGGCGAGTCGCGCTGACGCGTGCACTGGAGCTCGATCCGGTCCTCGTTCCGGCGTTGAATGTAATCGCCGGCCTCGAGCTGGCCCTGGGGCGTTCGGAAGCCGCTCGTGCGTACTTCGAGCGTGCATTGGAACAGGACCCCGACGATGGTCCCGCTGCCCGGGGACTCGTCGAGTCCCTGATCGCGCTGGGTCGATTGGAGAAGGCGGAGAAGCTCCTCGAAAAGTTGCTTCGACTTCACCGACCCTTCGATGGAGAGTTGGCTCTACGCCTCGCGGAACTACGCGAGGGCCGAGCGGACCCCGACGTCGATCGAACCCTGGCCCTGGCGCAGCGAGCACAACGATTCGGCGCGAAAGAGCGCGCCGCCGACTTGATGGCGCGGCTCGCCGGGCCGACTTGAGTCAAGAGGCCCTGCGCTTCTCCGCATTTCGAGCCGACTGACGCAGGTACTTTTCGCGCTGCGTCTCGACCAGTGACTTCAAGTGTCTGCGGTGTCGCGCCGGAAGCACATCGGGGTGGGCTTCGAGCCAGGCGGTCGATGCGTCCTCGTCGTGGACGATCCAACGGCTCAGCACCTTGACATTCAGATCCCAGCGAGATTGGTCCTGTGTGAGTGGGAGCGTCCACCTCTCTAGCATCGCCTGCCAGTTGGCGTCCGGGGCGGCGTCCCGAAGCAGACGATCGACATATTCCCCGATCGCCGGCTCGAGCCACTGCTGCGGGCTGTCTTGGGCTTCGAACCACGTCCTGGCCGTTTCCGGATTTCGCCTGAGCCACATTTCGGTGATGGACTTCACGGTCTGGTCACGCTGGTCGCCCTCCTCGAGCTGCTCGACCCAATCCATGGCAGCGATCGGCTCCCATCGAGCCCAACGCTGTCCGATCCGTGGATACATACGCCGATAATCCTGGCCGCTCGCCTCGAGCGAAGCCGCAAATTCAGCCGCTACCCGGGGCTCTTGATCGGCGGCGGCACTCATGACACTCCGCAGCAGGGCGACCCTCTGCGACTCCTCTGCGACCTCTGCGCCGAGTGCCCAGGACAGCGCCTGCGCAGCGCCTTGCGTAGTCACTCGAATCCGTCCGAGTGCGCGAAGCGCGCCCCGGCGTGTCGAGAGATCCTTTATTTCGAGAGCGACATCGAGCGACCCGGGCTCACCGGACTCGACCCATCCCACGAGGATTGCCTCGATGACCTCGCTGCGCAGGATGTTGGCTCCCCCCGCAAAGGGTCGGCTGTATTCCAATGTGAATTCGTTGGCGGCCTGCGGGTCCTGACGCGCCCAGGTGCGAATCACGGCCGTGAGCACCCGGGGAGACTCGGACAGCCAATGGCTCCGGCTCCATTCGTATGCGGCGACCGGATCGAAGCTCGCCCACCACTCGCCGAAGAGCGCCAGCTCGACGTCCCCGCGCTCTCGAGGAGAGCGTTCCAGCGCCTCGGGGATCCAATCGACGTCCTCGGGTTCTGCCGATCCGAGCAGCGTTGCAAAGAGCCGCGCTCGTTCGATGCCGTTCTGCAACCGCAAGATGATCTCAGCCTGCTCCGTCAAGGAGGCGGATTCGTTCCACAAAGCGCCGGCTGCCTCCGATTTCAGCGAACTCGAGGTTGGGGGCTGACAGCCGAGACAGAACAGCAGCAGAGCTCCAAGCAGCATTCCGACCGGCTCGCTCGGCCTGTCGCGCGAGCCAGCCAGGCTCCAGCTCCTCCGGCAAATCAGGCTCCGAACCGATCTGCTGAAAGGCTGCCGTCGCCCCGTCGCGATTCGGACGCCTGACCGGATTCGTCGGAAGAATGATCGCGTCACTCGTGCCCCCCTCTCGCGTCTGCGAGCGCAGATCGCCCGGCCGCTGATCGTTTCCACCTGTTGGGAATCTTCAAGCGCCCTCCGGCCCCATGCTCGGCCGAGCCGCTCCAGTCCGCGCGCCGGCGCTCCGCGTGGCAGCGTTTTCGGCGACTTCCCCTCGGGGTCGACGCGGAGGATATCTCAGAAATCTCACACCCGCGAGCGCGAATATGATATGAAAACAGGGTGGTCCTAGTGACGGGCGTAATCTCTACCCGAGATGTCCCCCAAACTGAATCGGCAACGAGGAGATGAGACTGTAGGCAGCGGCTGGCTTTCGAGATTCTCGAGACTGGTTTCTCGCATCTCTCGCAAGCAGTCGGTGAGCGTATGGCCAAGACTTCGGCCAAGCCCAAACCTAAGTAAGCCTAAGCAAGGTAAGATCAACAACTGTCAGGAGACTTTCACAATGAATCGCATCTTAGTCAGACTGATTCTCATGCTAGCGGTCGCCTCAGGGTTACCGTCGATGGCGAGCGCAGTCGTCAGCATGACCGGCGAATGGTTCAACCTGGCCGGCCCGACGGTCAAGCTGCCGGTACTCGGCCCCAATTCGCCGTGTGCTCCCGCCGGAGTGGCCCCGTGTATCTTTATCGATACCAACTTGGCTGTATCACCGTTTCCAGGGGTGCCCGCGGGTGGCGGCGTGCCTGGGGCCGATGCGGACATGGATGCCGATAAAATCACCGGCGGTTCGTTTCTCATCGATCCGGACGTTTTCTTTCTCGCCAATACCGCGCGAAACACGGTCGTTCCACAGAATAAAAATGTTCGACAGCTGGTCACGACCATCACTTACCGGGGCCCCGCCGCCACGGTCAACCAATTTCTCGACGACCGATTCGAGCTGGCAACTCCGCCTCCGGGGACCCGCCTCTTCAACGCGACCAACTATTTGGATCCCGGTAACGCCCAAGCGGCCCGGGCGGCCGCAAATACTGTCCCCTTAACTTTCGGAACTATTTTCACCACCGTTGGCGCAGGGGCTGTCACCACCACAACAATGACAACAGGGGGTGGAACGAACACGAATGTACCGGGCGGGGCGACTGTGCCCCTACCCATCAGGATCGAATACATTGCAGGCCAGAATACCTTCGGTGGCGTAATGTCGGTCTTGTTGGACGGCGGCGGAAAGCTCTACATAGCTGGAACGGCATTCGGTAACCCGACCCGGCTCGGTATAACATTGCTAGAAGATCCCGCCAACACACCCATCACCGATCCTCCCCGCGCCCGACCCAACGGAGCGGGCTGGGGTCTGATTAACACGGGTGGCCAGCCGGGGGGTGACCTCCACACCAACGCTACGCCGACGCTCAATGCTAATCCGTGTGCGACGAATCTTCCGCCGTTGCCTGTGGGTTGCGAATCGATTTTGGATACCGGTACCCTGTTCTATCCGGGGGCACTCGCGCCGGCTAATTCAACTCTGATTGGTTTCGCGTGGACAACGGGAACGGTTCTTAACAAGATTACGGGTGTAGATGCCGGCGGCAATCCTACGTCCTACACGTTGACAGCGCACGGCAAGGACACGGTCACTTCGGGTGGCGACCGGAATATTTCCTTGGTGTCTGCTGGCCTCGGACGACGCACTTCTTCAACAGGCGTCCGACACACGGGTTACTTCGGCGCGCTTACGCTGACACTCGTTCCAGAACCGGGCACCACTCTCGCGCTAGTCGGGGGGATCGCGCTGCTCGGCTTCCTCGCTCGACGGGGTCGCAACTGATTCTGTCGCTGCAGATCCATGATCTGCACTTCTAGACGAGATGCTCAAAGGGCCACGAACGCTGTCGTTCGTGGCCCTTTTCTTTCCAGCGATGCCTATCCATCTCCAGCGATGCCTGTCCATCGAATCGAGAGTCAATCGAGCGTCAGCTGCTGATCGATCAGCGCGGCGGCCTCCCGGATGCTCTCGTCCGAGCTGTTGGCGAGCCCGGAGAGCCAGCGATGCGCCGCATCGGGATCTTCGCGCCCCCAGCGACCCGCGATGCGCCTGATCAGGTTCGATCGTTGTTTCGGACTCTCCAGCTGATCGACCCATTGTGAGGCGCCCTTCGGATCCCGGGCGGCTAGACGCTTCAGGAAGGGCGGCAGCACGATCTGAAGAGCCTCCCCTGTCACGGGTCTCCCGTCGAGCCAGGCATTCACGGCGATCACGTCCTTCGAGGCCCAGATCCGCATTGCCTTTCTGAGCGCGTGGTCGCGTTCGGAGCGCTGCGGCCGAGTCGAGAGCCAGAGCATTGCGGCCGCCGGGTCGTCTTCGGCCCAAGGGTCCATGATGACCGGCAGAATCTCGATCACCATGGGGTGTTCTGGGTTTGTCTTGGCCCATCGAATTCCACGCTCTGGGTCCCGAGTCGCTGTGAGTATGAGGCTTGTCCGAAGCATCGCCGTGCCGAAGTCAGGCTCCTCTTGTTCAGCGAGGTCCTCCGCCCACCGAATCGTTGCCTCGGCACTCTGTGAGAAGAACACGCCTCGCGCGAGAGCCTGGGTCAGCCCCGGGTAGTCCTCGCCACTGGCGGCGAGTTGGACGGCGAGGCGCGTGGCCCCCCGCACGTCTCCCGACTGGGCCCAACCGCGGATCAGCGGCGCCGCGGCGATTCTCACGGTTTCCAGATCGGCCTCTTGTCTGAGATACGTCAACGCCTCCAGGCCTGCACCGCCCGACGCCCATTCTCGAACGATCACGCCGATCCCGTACTCGCGACGAGCTGGATCCTCCCAGGCCAGTGCCGCATCGATGGCGCCATAGGGGTCGAGATGAGTCCAGGCTCCCAAGAAGGATTGGACGTCCTGGCTCTGGGCAATCGAGATCTGCTCATCGAAGACCCTGCGGACACCGGCGATGTTCTCCAGCGTAAGCTGCAGCAGCAATCGCTGCAGGGCAACCGAGCGCGGGAATGACCTCGGCTCGGAGAGAGCCTCACGAACGGCCTGCTCGATGGCGTGCGCATCGAGCGAGCTGCCTGGATCGGAGAACTCGATCGGTGCCGGCCCGATCGAACGCCCCAGCATGAATCCCAGCGCCGAGAAGATGATTCCGAGCACCGTCAATCTCTTCCAGTTGGTCATCTTGTCTTTCCTTACCATCACTGTCCCATTCGCGAATCCCACTCGCTCTGTCTGGCAGGTCTTCAGAGTTTGACGGTTCGGAAAATCGAGGAGGCTCGTCCCGCGAGCCGCTCAAAGCATCACCAGAGAGAATCATTTCTTTGAGGGAGTCAATGCTCGAATCCTGGGACGCTACTGCACACAGAATGGAAGTGTAAATGCCGCGTGATCTCGATTTCCGCAGTGCCGCTGGGATGCGCTCCAGGCGAACGACGATCCGGGCCAGGCCGTGCTGCTGAGCGGTCCCGCGCTTCGAGCTCTGGCCACCAGCGGGGGGGCGCTCACCAGACTTCGGATGAGGCGTACTTGCCCCCGTTTCGGGGAACTCGGCGTTCTCACCGATCGCAATCGCGAGGAACGGGTAATCACCCCGCCGCCACTCCTCTTCGCGAATCGAGGTGAAGCCGAGGCGCTGACCCGTGGAGTTTGACAGAATAGATCCGATCAGTGTTCAAAAAGGTGCTGTTCAAAAGGCGGGACGCCAGGACGAACGGGTCTCGAAGCCGCAGCCTTGATCTCCCGAGGAGTTTCGTCATGGATCATTCTACACGCTCGACGGTGACCACCACGATGATCCCTGCAACGGCCGCAGTCATAGCTGTTGCAATGGTCCTTTTCACGCTGGCCAGCGGCGCATCTGCCAACGGCGCGGAAGACGACTCCATCACACCCCCGCCCGCCGAGTGGACCGAGGCCAAGCGGGGTGCCGTGGAATGGATCGACGCCAATGCGTCCCAGCTCAGGCAGATCAACCGAAAGGTCTGGGAATACGCCGAGCCCGGAATGTTGGAGTACCGCTCGGCCGATTATCTGGCCGGGCTGCTCGCCGATCGCGGATTCGAGGTCGAACGCGGCGTGGCGGGAATGCCGACAGCGTTCACGGCGCGTTATGGCTCGGGTGAGCCCGTGATCGGCATCCTCGCGGAGTACGACGCCCTGGGCGGCCTCTCCCAGAAAGCCATTGCGCAGAAGAGTCCGCGCATCGCGGGGGGCGCGGGGCACGGATGCGGACACAGCTTGTTCGCGGCCGGCAGCATCGGCGCGGCCCTCGCAGTGGCCGATGCCATGGACGAGGATCGGGTGGAGGGCAGCGTGGTGCTCTACGGCACGCCAAACGAGGAGGGTGTCCTGGGGAAGGCTTATATGGCGCGTGACGGCATCTTCGATGAGCTCGATGCCTGCCTGCATTGGCATCCCGCCGATCGCAACGAAGTCCCGACGGGCGAGACCGGGAACGATCTGAGCTCCTTCGCCGTCGCGTTCTACGGCCAGACCGCCCACTCGGCGAGCGCTCCATGGAAGGGGCTCTCGGCGCTGGACGCCGTCGAGCTGATGGGGGTGATGTCGAACTACTACCGAGAGCACCTGCACCCCTCCGCGCGCATCCACTATGTCATCCTCGAGGGCGGCAAGGCACCGAACGTCGTCCCCGACTTCGCCAAGGCCTGGTTCTTCCTCCGCGGTGCCAGCCGCGAGATGGTCGACGAGATGTACGAGCGACACCGCAAGATCGCGGAGGCCGCCGCCCTCGCGACGGGCACGCGCTACGAGATGAGGCTCTACACCGCCATCAACCACCTACGCGACAACCACATCGCCTCGACCCTCATGCATGCCAACCTGCAGCTCATCGGGCCGCCGCATTTCAGCGAGGCGGAGCACGACTTCGCCCGCGCGATTCAACGCGAAGTGGGGATCGAAGCCGAGGGCCTCCCCACCGAAATCGAGCCCCTCCGGCCATCGAAGAGCCGCGACCTGCGGACCTACATCGGCTTCGGCTCGACCGACGTCGCCGAGGTCTCGCTCATCACCCCCACCGTGGGGCTGCTCGTCGGCTCCTTCGTCAAGGGTTCGCCCGGGCACCACTGGGCCAACGTCGCCTGCGCGGGCTCTTCCATCGGCGAGAAGGGAATGATCGTCGCCGCCAAGGCGCTGGCCGCCACGGCCCTCGACATGATGGAGCAGCCCGACACGATGTCGGCGATGCAAGCCGAATTCGAAGAGACAACAGGGGGCCAGGCCTATCGATCACCGATTCCGGCCGACGTCGAGCCCCCAATCCTCCCCAATCCCTACGAGAGCCCCGACTGGACCCCGGGAGACCTGGATTATCCGACCTGGGGATCCTTCAACTGGGAAGACTGAGCATCAGCCGAGCAGCGCGCACAAGCGCGTGACGTCGTCGACCTGCTCGAGCTCTCGAAGGGCCGAGGTGATCTCCCGCAGCCGACCGGCATCGATCGGCCGTGCGGCGCGGGTTGCGCAGTCGGCAAACTTGGCCTCGAGGTCCGCCCAGTCGAGCGGCACGTCGGGACTGCCGCGCCCGCTCTCGACGCGCTGGGAGAGCACCCGGCCGTCGCGCAGGAAGACTTCGACCACGCGGGGGCCGAGCTCCCCGGGCCGGCCCTCGAGCTCCGGGTCGGCCACCCCTTCGACCTTGCGGGCGACTGGGAGCACGCGATCTCGATGGTAGGCGACGCCCTGCTCGGTGAAGGCCTCGATCGGCGCGCTGCCAAGCACGAGGGCCACCGCCACACCCCAGGGATTGCTGAAGTGGGGCTCGACCGGGCCTTTGGGATCTTCGCGACCGGGCGCGAAGGCGCCGATCTTCGCCATGCCTTCCGCGAAGCGCGCCGGGAAACGGGTCCGCACGCGCTCGATCCGGTCTGGATCGATCTCGTTCTCACGCGCGATCGCCAGGGCCGCGTCGATGTCGAGACACATCCCCCTGTGAACGGGGTAGGGCTTGAGACTCGTCGTCGTCCCGTGATGCACGCGACCCAGATCATCCAGTAGGCGATCGCGGTGATAGCGGCCTGCTTCGTAAACCTGGAAGTACCCGCCCAGACCTTCGAGTACGCCATGCGCTCCGCCGATACCGATCTCCGCGAGGAGCGCGGACTGCACACCGTCACCGGCGGCCAGACCCTGCAGCACGCGTTGTGCCAGCGCACCATCCTCGTAGCCGAGGGTGCTGCCCGCCGCCCGCAGAAAGGCGTTGCCCAGAGCGTCGAGGGTGCGCACCGCGTCGAAGTTCATCAGCTTTGCCGTCGCAGCAGCCGTCGCGAGGGTTCCGAACACGTAGCTGCCGGGTCGACCGCGCAGGATGGGGGGTGACTCGCACGCCAGCGACAGTCGGATCATCAGGTCCTGGGCGACGGCCACCGCGGTCATCAACTCGCGCCCACTCGCGCCGCCGATTCGCTCGGCGACCGCGAGCGCTGCCGGCACGATGGGGGCGCCGGTGTGGACGATGGCGGCCTCGTGGGCGTCGTCGAGGTCGAGGGCGCGGGCCATCGCGCTGTTCACGATCGTCGCGTGGCGCGCGGGGACGCGTCCCCCGTGCACGAGGATGCTCGACTCGGCCCGGCCTCCCTCCGCGCGGTAGAAGGCCGCCAGGTCGGCGAAGGGTGGCTCGCTCGAGCCCGCCAGGAGTGTCGCCAGGGTGTCGAAGACGATCTTGCGGGTCGCGATGACATCGCGTTCGGCGAGGTCCGAGAAGCTCGCGCGGGAGATCCAATCGGCGAGCGCGACGGCCGCGTCCGCGCCCTGCGATGTGCCATCTCCGCCCACAGCCATCCCTACTCCTCCCTTGCGGATCTCGAGACTACTACACCGCGAAGCTGGCCGACTCGGAGCGAGACGCGTTGCGCCGATTGGGGTCTCTCGAGTGGCCAGCGCAGTGTCGCTCGGCGGCTCGGCGGCTCGGCCTTTGACGCCGTTGCGTACAAGTCGCTAATCTGGGCCGATCAGCAGTCGAAGATCCGGACGCGATTCGGCGATTCCGTATGCAGCAGTCTGATGTCTGATTTCTGATGAAAGGTGGACGACATGGCGACTCGATCGGAAGTTCGGCTGGCGACCGGGCCGGAAATTCGGATGGTGACTCGAATGGCATCTCGAGTGGTGCTTCGGAGGGCGATTCGACTGGGTTGCCGAGTGGCTGCGAGCCTGACGCTGCTCTTCATCGCGACCAGCCAGTCGAGCTGCGTGTTCAATACCGGTGACTTCGACCTCTTCTCCTTCAAGCCGAAGCCGCTGGAGGAGCACGTCGTCTCCGGCCGAGCCGGTGACAAGATCCTGCTGCTCGACATCTCCCGCGTCATCAGCAATCAGGGCGACAGCTCCTCCTGGCCCCCAGGCCAGCAGCAGAGCGTGGTCGCGCGCGTCGAAGCCGAGCTCCAGCTCGCCTCCGCGGATCCGGAGGTCAAGGCCGTGATCATCCGTATCAACAGCCCCGGCGGTACCGTCACCGCCAGCGACATCCTGTACCACCGAATCATGCGCTTCAAGAAGCAGCGGGACGTGCCGGTGATCGCTCTGCTCGTGGACATGGGAACCTCCGGCGCGTACTACGCCGCCCTGGCCGCGGACGAGATCGTCGCGCACCCCACGACCGTAACGGGCAGCATCGGTGTGGTCATGCACTCCATCAATCTGGTGGGATTGATGGACAAGCTCGGCGTGCACGACCAAACCGTGAAGACCGGCGCAAAAAAGGACATCGGGTCGCCGCTGCGCGACATGACCGCCGACGAGCGCGCACTTCTCGAGTCTGTGCTCGGCGACATGCAGTCGAGATTCATGGCCCTCGTCCGGGAGCGCAGGACCGGACTCTCGGAAGAGGCGCAGCGGGAGATTGCCGACGGCCGCATTTTCAGCGCCGCGCGCGCCAAGGACATCGGACTCGTGGACCGGATCGGCTATCTCGACGACAGCGTCGCGCTGGCCCAGCAGATGGCCGGGCTGCCAGAATCCAGACTGATCATGTACCGCCGCCCGGACGAAATGTCCGAGACCGCCTATTCCCGCGCAGCCGCCCAGCCCTCGGTCATCAACCTGATCCAGCTCGAGCTCGGCCCGCTGCTGGCGACACCGCAATTCCTCTACCTCTGGATGCCCCCGTCGCTCTGAAGGCCCGAATCCCTGCAACGATTGCGATCCCAGGGCAGAGCAGCCAGTCGCCAGAGGGTAGGCAAGATAGTGCGACCAGGCTCTGCCGGTCGATTGGGATAGGAGGAAGTGCGACATCAAAACGTGCGGGAGAGCGGGGATCGGCCCATGAGTGATTCGAACGAAGACAGTGGAGTCGGATTCTACGGCTGGAAGAATGTCGCACTTCTCTTCTCGATCTACGCGATCACGATGGGATTCGTATTTTACGGGTTCGCCGTCATCTTTCCGACCATGATCCAGACCCAGGGCTGGGGGCGTGGCGAGGCATCGCTGGCGCATAGCATTCGAGGCTTGGTCATGGGCCTGATGGCCCCCGTGGCTGCATTCTGCATCGGAAAGATCGGAGCCGGAAAGACCCTGCGGATCGGTGTCGCTGTCGCGTTCGTGGCACTCGTGCTGCTGGGAACGGTCACCACCGAGATATGGCAGTGGACCCTGCTGTGGGGTGTCGTCATGCCGGTGGCGTTCGCTATGGGGGGCGTGGTCCCGGCCCAGACTGTAGTCAGCTTCTGGTTCGACCGCCGGCGCGCGACGGCGATGGGCATCGTCATGAGCGCTTCCGCGTTGGCCGGCTTCGTGGCAGCGCCGCTCTACACCTATCTCATGGAAGCGAGCGGATCGTGGCAGAGCGGCTAGCTGGCAGGAGCCGGCTTTTGCGTTGCAGCCTTTGCGGCGACCTTCTTCGTCGCGAATAAACCAGCCGACCTCGGGCAACACCCCGATGGCATCGCCCCGGGCCACTGTCCCGGGGAAGAGAACGCCGCGGCAGCCGATTCGATTCATCCGAGCACAGGCGGGCCCGAACGAACCACGGAATCCTGGACCCTCCGGGAAGCAGTTCGCACCCGGGTCTTGTGGCTTCTATTGGTCTGCATGATCGGGGAAGTCTGGGTGCTCTACCTGGCGACCGTCCACGGTGTCCTTCACTTGATCGACAAAGGCTTTTCGTCGATGCAGGCGGCTTCGGTGATTGCCAATCTGATTCTATTCAACGGAATCGCGCGCTTTCCGACAGGTGTCCTGGCAGATCGAATCGAGCCGCGGATCCTGAAGGTCGTCGCCCACGTCGGAATGTCGATCGCAGTGCTGGGCTTGTGGCAGGCACCCGCGAGTATCTCTCTGGTTCTCGTGATTTCGGGAGCCCTTGGCTTCTTCTTCGGAGTCACGACGGTCACCTTTCCGATGATCCTTGCCAACTGCTTTGGCCCGAATGCCTTCGCTTCGATTTCGGGCTTCGTCCTGCCGATCACCATCGTGTGCGGCGCTCCGATTCCCTTTCTTGCGGGACTGATCTTTGACCGCTACGGCAGCTATGACCTGGCATTCATGCCCGTGGCCGCGCTGGCCCTTGCCGGGGCATTTTGCGCCTGGTTCATGTATCTGCCGCAGAAGTAGGAGGCACGAAACGCCGACGCGACGCTCGTGTCGTAGCGCTACGCCGACGGACCGATCTTGGCGCGGTACGCCTCGACGACGGGACGGAGGATGTCGGGACCGCCACCGTGCAGGATGACTCCTCCCGTCACCTCAATCCTAGCCCAGCTTCCGCAGTTCAAATTTATTTTGGCCGATTTTCGGGGTCGTGGCGACGACAAGTATGCGGATCTGCATGAGCGAGTTCCCAGATCGGCGTGTAGTGCCAACTTTCCCCCTTGCCTCGGTGTGCTCGGAGCG
>PVBE011571122.1_pt1 | contig 17627 bp, 12 predicted proteins | sample 1631181 | NCBI WGS metagenome assembly PVBE01 (sample SAMN08397723, study PRJNA350692) | Marine metagenome, whole genome shotgun sequencing project. | isolation source: water | place: Pacific Ocean | collected 2012-04 | reverse complement strand
TCACTCCATCAATTACAACGGACTGGTTAGTTCTTGATGATGACGATGGCGATCTTGGAACAGGTACTCCTCACTGCGATGAAATCATGGCTGGTTTTGGAATGCATAATATGGGCGTAGACAATTATGATTGCCCAAATCCAGCGCTATCAATTAGTTACCCCGATGGAAAACCAAACTTAGTTGATCCAAACGGTGGAACGATTGTTGCTGTAGATATTTCTAACGGGACTTCTGAACCAGTGGATGGTAGTGAGCAATTGCTTTTCAATGAGGGCTCTGGATGGGTTACACTTTCGCTAGTTCCTGAAGGTGGTTCGAGTTATTCTGCTATCTTCCCATCGTTTGACTGTGGCACTTCTGTTGACTGGTATGTTTCAGCGGAGCCAGTTGTTGGCGACACTGTAACTAGTCCATCCGATGCACCAGTAAGTTCTTGGTACGCAAGTGCCTACTCAGGTACTGATATTATCTTTGACGATAATTTTCAATCAAATCAAGGTTGGACTGTGGATGCAGGTGCTGGAACAGGCAACTGGACACGCGTAGTTCCATCCGAAGGCGGCGATCGTTGTGATTCTGGTACCGATGCAGATGGTTCTGGTATGTGTTACGTCACTGGTAACGGTGGTGATGAAGATGTCGATGATGGTACGACTATTTTGTACTCCCCAATTATGGATGCGAGTAATGCACCTGTATTAAGTTATCACCGATGGTATAGCAATGGAGTAAGTTGTGATGGCGCCGATCCAAATAATGATATCTTTGAAGTGGACATCTCTGATGACGGAGGCACTACATGGATGGATTTAGAAACAGTTGGACCTTACGGTGAAGGCACTGAAGGCGGCTGGTTCTTTAAAGAGTTTGATTTGTCGAATGTATCGGGGTTTGAGCCTACTGCAAACTTCCAAGTACGATTTGTTTGCGGTGACTTGAATTCTGGTTCTGTTATTGAAGCAGGTGTTGATGGCGTTTTACTTTCACAAGGTTATTGCGATGAAGAATCATGTGTAGGTGATGCAAATGGCGATGGCATGGTTGGCGTCTCAGATATCCTTATCGTGATTGATGAGTGGGGTCAATCAGGCGGTATGGGTGACATCAATGATGATGGAGCAGTGGATGTTTCTGACTTGCTCGCAGTCGTTGATGCTTGGGGAGCATGTCCATAACATCTTTTCTTTAGTTCTTTAACGAAAAGACCCCACTCAAAGGAGTGGGGTCTTTTTTTGTGATGAGTAAACTGTTTTTTTATTTGTTACCAGCTTCAATAAGAGCAAATGCTCCAAGTGGATCAGCAAGTACTTTTGGACGGCAACCTGCGCAGCAGAGTTGAACCAGGCGATTGCCAACAATCATATAGTCAGGGCCACCCATGCCATCAAGAGTTCCTTTGCCGATGATGCATGTTGTGAGAGGGTAGGTCTTCTTTTGTGCTTTGATGATTGCTTCATCGAGTTCTGGGACAAACTTAGCAGGGTCTGCTAAGAATTCGTCTTTGCAGTCGTTGCAACAAGTTCGAAATAATCGGTTTCCATAGATGAAATCAACTGATGCACCTTTTGCATCTAGTTTGTCACCACTGACTACGCAAGTATCGATTGGGTAGTAGGGAAGTTGTTGAGCAATCATTTTTGCATCGATTTCTTTAAACTTCGCTTCTTTGTTTGCTTTGAATTTTGGAATGCAACCTGCACTGCAGAATCGAATTTCACGGCCATCTATGACTTCAACGAGTGGTTCAGACATCGAGTCAAATGTTTCCCCAGTGATTGGGCAAGTATCGAGCAAGTAGGGCGTCGTGACAATAAGTGCTGTTTCTGCTTTTACTCGCGCAGCTTTTTGCTCAGCAATATACATTGCCTTTTTATTGTCTTCCCATTTAATGAAACCGTTCAAGCAACCGCCGCAACAGAATGCAACAGTGTCTTCACCAACTTGGGCGGTAACTTCAGGATTTACTGGATTGCCAGTAAATGGACATACTTCGTTTACTGGTTCGCTTGCAAACACGAGGGCCGGCAACGCTATAGAAGTCACAAACATTGAGAATAACATTTTCATCAGAAACTCCTTTAATTATCTGATTGTGCAAATTCGTCTCAGGGGCGAGTGGGCGGTATCATAGCGAGGAAAGTGAACTGTAGAGCAAAAAAAATTACAACTGATATTGAACGTTGGTTCCAAGAATCGGCAAGAGTATTTCCTTGGAGAGAATCGTGCACACCATGGGGAAGGCTAGTGTCTGAGTTTATGGCTCAGCAAACACAGATAGAACGTGTTGCTACCCGTTGGCCGTTGATGATGGACCGTTTTCCTACGCCTGAAAGTTTAGCTGTGAGTGATATGGAAGATATTCTTGAATTGTGGCAGGGACTTGGGTATTACAGAAGAGCCAAGCACTTAAAGCAAACTTCTGAAATGATTATCGACGTTTTTGGAGGTGAAGTGCCTTGCGAAGTAGAGTCTTTGTTGCAACTTCCAGGAGTCGGTAGATATACCGCCGGCGCGGTTGCTTCGATTGCATTCAATAAAAGAGCTCCAATCGTAGATGCAAATGTACACAGAGTAGTCTGTAGAATTGAAAATAAAAACGATGTGTCAGTCCCATGCAATTGGTCATGGGAACAGGCAACAGAACTTGTATTGTCATGTACATTCCCAAACGTTTTTAACGAAGCCTTGATGGAACTTGGTGCAACCGTATGTACACCAAAATCACCGTCTTGTGATTGGTGCCCCATATCGGATAAATGTAATGCTTTTGCAGAGAACACACAAAATGAAGTGCTGCAAGCGAAATCACCACTTCCCCGCAAACGGCTGCATCACTATGCAGTTGTACTAACTTGTAAGGGTAGGCGTGCGTTTGAAAAGAGAGATGATCACGGGCTATGGGCTGGAATGTGGCAAGTCCCAACTCTTGAATCATCGAAAAAACTTCCAAAAGCTCAAATTGCCGAGGGTTTGCATTTAAAAGGTAATCTAACTTTTGCTGGTTCGTTTGAACATACATTGACCCACAGAATTATCAACTTTACAGTTTACACATGCGAAGTAGGATTAGATAATCGCTTTGCTTGGCATACGAGTGACACTCTAGATTCCATGCCTCTTTCCTCAGCCCAAAGAAAAGTGCTTGCAGTACACTGCGCTGTATGAAACTAATCACATGTATTGTTCTCGCCCTCACATCTTTCTCATTTGCTCAACATCCTCAAGATTTAGTGTCACCTGATGCTCTTGCAGTTCTTTCAATAAAAAATGCGAGCTCGATTCAGACATCCTTGAATGCAATTTCGTCGAAATCAGTTGGATCACCAATTGATGATGTGCTTTCTCAATTCATTAAGAATCCAACTGCAATTGATTATTCAAAGGGCGTGCTGCTCACAATCGAGCCTGGAGTAATGCCAGAGGGGCAGCGCCCAACTGGCATGTTTGGTGTGATGCCGCATTTGGTAGTGATTTGTAAACCCAAGGCAGGACAAACACTTCAACTTAACTCGTTTAGTGGTGTCAATACAAGCACGATGCATGATGGGTGGTTCGTTGCTGCTGGAGGCAATAGTTGGTCACCACCAGAAGGCGGAAAAGTATCGCCAATTTTTGCCCAACTGCCAGAAGGGCAAGTGAGCCTTCATGTCATGTTTGGAAAACTTTGGTCACAGATTGGCCCAATCACACAGATGGCTGGTGGGATGAAGATTGGTCAAATGAATAAACCTGGGCCAACTGGTGTGATCGATACAGGAACTAGAAAACAGACGGCTGCGATCAGCCAAGCGTTTAGAAAAGTAATGCAATTTTGTTCTCAAATAAATTCTATTTCTGCGAGTGCTACATTGAATCGAGGTGTTTTAGGTTCTGAGATTATGGTTGAACGAAAAAACCTATCTGAAGTAATTGTTGATAATACAACTATGTTTGAAATGGCAACTTCTTTACGCGGTGGTACCTTGCAATATTCAATGTCAGGTGAGTTCACTTCCGTATTGATGGATTATCAGCTTGGCTTAATGGCCAATGATTTTGATGCGTTTCCAATTGTTGCTGTGACAGAAGTAATGCGTGAATTGACTCATCTGCAGGGCGATAACGTTGTGATGTATGACCTAGATTCAAAAGAGGGTTTGACAATTCATGCACTTGCTGAAACAACTGACGCAGAGGCATATTTGTCAAAAGCTGCAACTTTGATTGATGAAAGGACGGATCAATTTGCGAGTCAATTTCAAATGGAATTAGAACCAAACGCAAAATTTCCAACAACATGGGATGTAAATATGATCGGTGATGATGCAAGTGACATGATGGTGATGCATACAATTGTCCCTGTTGATACTGTCTTCTCATTCGGGCAACTTGGTAATTGGGTAAGTTTTATTTTCGGTCCAAAATCATCATTGCCTTTTGCTAAGTCTCAAGGAGCAAATAATCTGTCAAAGCTTATTGCTTCTAACAAAGAACTCTCTATTGAATTTGCAATGTCACTTGACGTCCGTAAATTCGCAGGTGCTATTATGGAGCTTGCAGAATCAGCTGGGACAAATACAGGCTCTAATAAAATTGCATCAACCCCATCAGCAGTAATTGAAGCAGTCCTAGGTTCAAAAGGCAAGGGATGGAAATTCAAAACAGAGATGGATTTGGCAGGACTAGCCAAGTTAACAGAAGAAATGGAATGATTTCTTCTGTTTAGAACGGAACTTAATAAGTTATAGGTTTAGGTGCAAATTAGCCTGCTAAATCGCCTTCTTCTTCAATTTCATGAATTTCTTCTTCTAATTCAGCTGGCATTTCTTCTTCTGGATATTTCACACGCGTGTGGTAAATTGAATTAAGTCTTGCAATAATAGCGTCTTCAATTTTCGCAAGCTCGCCGAAGGTGAGATCGCATTCATCGAATTGGTGGTCTAACAGGCGTTTGCGGGATAAGTCTCGAACAAGTGCTTCAATTCTTCCTGGGTTTGGATCTGGCATTACTCTTGAAGCTGATTCAACTGCATCTGCAATCATTAAAATAGCGACTTCTTTTGTCTTTGGTTTCGGTCCGGGGTACCTGAAGTTCATATCGTTAATAGGATTGCCGCCAGTTTCCTCTGCGGTTTTTTTCGCTGCGTGATAAAAATACTCAACAAGAGTGGAGCCGTGATGCGCTTCAATAAAATGGATAATTTCTCTTGGAAGGTCATATTCCTTGGCTAATTCGATTCCGTCCTTTACATGACCGATGATGATGAGCAAACTCATTGAAGGCTTGAGTGTTGTGTGCCGGTTAAAACCTGATTGATTTTCAATGAAATATTCAGGTTTATTCATTTTTCCTATGTCGTGGTATAAGCCACCAACATAAGCAAGAAGGGAATCGCAGCCAATGGCTTCTGCAGCAGTTTCCGCAATATCTGCAACTTGTCTTGAGTGATTAAATGTGCCGGGTGCAAGTTCTTGCAATTTTTTGAGTAAGTTGTTTCGAGTGTCTTTCAGTTCAGCCAGCGACATCCCAGTGGTAATATCAAAAATTCTTTCAATTGGCTCGAGAATTCCTAAAACAAAAAATCCTACAGCCAATGCAGAACCACCAGCAATGAGAAAATCTGAAACAACTTGTTTCCATGCGAGAGTAATATCTGGTAATTCGACAAGGGAGAAGAAGCAGGTGCCCAGTGCAAAAACGATTGCTGTAATACTTGATGCACGAATGAGCGTTTGTCGATGGCTCACATCTTTAAGTTGTCCAATCATTGTCCCGCAGCCAGCAATCATTACAACAAACCAAATAATTGGTTCTGATAATGCCATCGTGACAAGAGCGCACTGCATGAACGCTAAAAACATAGAAAGTCGTTGGCCGTAGGCAAGGCAGGCAATGGTGATGACAAGTAACGTTGGAACAATTGCAGCTGCGAAGATAAATGAAGGAGCTTCTAATGTGACAACAACAGAAAGACCAAGCATGAGAACCATCAAAAAACACAACATAAACAGGCGCAGTGGGTTTTTTGAAATCCTTGGATTAGAAATTGTTGTGTATGCACCAATGAAAATAGCAAGCATCCCGAGCAAGCCTATTGTGCCTAGCCGAGGAAGCCACTGTACAAAGATGGGTGCAGCTGCTTCAAATTGTGATTGCTCTAACACGGCCGCTTCGTATTGCTTGGTTGTTAGGCGATCGCCGCGTGTCCATATTATTTCACCTTGATGATGCTCAGAAATAGTAGGCTGTACTGCAGCAACTGCTTCATCGACCATTTTTTGAGTTGCTTCAATATCAAATTGTACTGAAGGTTGGTTTTCGTAAAGTAACCTCCCCTCGATGATTGGAACAGTTGTCTCACTAAAACCCGCACGGCTAATAAATTCAGAGACGACGAGATCAAAACCTGCCCCCTCGACTGGTAGTGATATCGCCGCGGCTTGATATGGAGGCTGAACTCGGTTGTTTGTACTTACTAATGCTCTGTTGGCAGGAGAAGTTGTTGTGAAATTCTGAAACTCATCGTTTGTGAGAAGTGGAGTACTGCCACGCAAGTTTCTAGTTAGTCGTGAAACGGCTCCTCGCCAAGAAGAAGTTGGTGCGCCATCTTTTGACATCGATTGGAGCACAACGAGTTTTTCAGGTGTGAGTTTGAATTGTTCTATCAATTCAGGTGCAACTTCTTCTAGTGTTGTTTTTCCGTAAACAGCTGTTGGAAGACCTAGAATTGAAGCACTGAGTCTTTCAATAAACGAATCATTGACGAAGTAAATGCGGGGAGAAGAGTTACTCGCCTCTTCTCGCTTAGCTTCAGTTGCAGATGTGTCTTCAATTTCAAAGTCGAGTCTAGTCACTCTTGTCGTTGTGACTATTTGCCCATCGCGAACTTTTATTTGCTCACGAGACCAGGTAGCAATAAGTGAAACTAAAAGGAGAAATAAGAAGACGATAAAACAAGTACGGAGAAACTCTGGCTTCTTTAATAGTTCACCTAATTGGAATTGCTGCTTCGGTACTTTTCGAAGTACTTTTGCACGCCTTGTAGTTGAAGCGGAAGAAGATTTTGTGCTTGGTGATTTACCCATTGCTTCGTGTCATTATCGTCTATGCGGAGAGAACGTGTTGAAGACGACCTATTGCACAGCCGTGACGATACATTGGGGCAGTGCGTTTCTGTTTCTACACCTAGAAGCAGCACCTCGGGAGTCGAATGAGCCTGCTTGCACCATAAAAAGGACTTTTCCAACTGCGGATTTTTCTTCAACAATTGATGGGCTACCTAAACCGGCTAGCCGGAGATCTGAGCCTAGTTTTTCGGCAGCATGTTTTGCGTTTTCTAAGTTTTGATATGCGCCGAATTGCAATGTGTATCCGCCATTTGAAATAGTACTTGCAAATGAAGTTCCAGCCTTTGCAGCAGCAGAACGAGAACTTGCTTTTGTTTTATCGATTCCCTCTAGGTCATCGGTTGCTTGCTCAAACGCAAGGGCTGCCGTGACGTAATCTCCATCGTTTGATGCAATGATTCCGAGCATCGCAGAGGCTCTTCCCCGGACCGTTTCGTTTTCAGATTTTGCTGCTTGCTCGAACCAGCCTTTTGCTTTCGTAACATGTTGCATTCTAAATTCGCATAATCCTAGGATGTACGCTGCTTCATCTTGATTATCTTTATTTTCTAATGCCTTGGTTGCCCACATTGCAGAGATAGACCATTGACCTTGGTTGTACTCTTGGAGTGACCTTTCCATTGCCTTTGGGCTATTGTTCGAGCAACCAATAAGCATGAAAAACAACGTGGTCGTAATAATACGAAGAAATGGGATGGGTAACATGCGTAGAATCCTTTCTAGTCATTTGTTATCGTATCACTCTTAGAAGGAACCACATGCGACTTTTGCAATCAATTTTGAAAACATGGCGAAGAAATCTATTTCGATCGTTGATCGTGGACGATTTTCGGTCGTGGCGAGGGATTGACCTGCAAGTCGCATCGTGGCATGTGCAAAAAAAGCTTAAATCGATAGACGATTCTGACCATGTAGGGGTAATGTTGCCAACATCTGGATTATTTCCTGTCGCTGCAACTGCTATTTGGGCACTTGGAAAAACGATCGTTCCCATCAATTATTTACTTTCTCCTGATGAAATTGCATACATCATCAAAGACGCTGGTTTAAAAACAGTAATCACTGTTGGCCCGATGCTTGATTTGGTAGGCCCTCTTCCAGAAAATGTACAAGAGTTACGGATGGATACGATGTCTTTTGGTGGTTTTCCGCCAGTTCGACGTATTGTGAAACGCACAGAAGATTCTTTGGCGGCGTTGATTTATACATCAGGAACATCGGGCAGGCCAAAAGGGGTCATGTTGAGCGAAGGGAATATACGTTCTAATGTTGAGCAGTGTTGTGCTTGGTCTGGTTTTAACAAGTCTGATTCTTTTTTGGGTTTATTGCCACAATTTCATAGTTTTGGTTTTACAGTGACAACAATGTTGCCAATGGCAATTGGCGCGAAGGCAGTATATGTTGCAAGGTTTAACCCAAGAAAAACGTTTGATCTGTTACGAAAACACCGACCAACTGCGATGCTTGCAATTCCATCGATGTTCAATGCACTACTGAATGCAAAAAGTGGCGAGGAAGATGATTTTTCTTCAGTACGTTTTGCAGTTTCAGGTGGAGAAGCACTTCCAGATGCAGTTTTTGAAGGGATGAAACAAAAGTTTGGGTTAGTTATAAATGAAGGATATGGATTGACCGAAACCTCGCCAGTTACAAATTGGTGTCGTCCAAATGAACATCGTCGAGGTTCTGTTGGCATGCCAGTGACGGGAGTCACTGAAAGAATTGTTGATGAGAACGGAAACGATTTGCCTGCTTGCGAAGATGGTGAGGTTCGCATCACAGGCCCAAATATCATGCAAGGATATTATCATCTGCCTGAGGAAACCGCTGAAGTTTTCGATGACAAAGGTTATTTTCGCACAGGTGACATGGGACAACTTGATGAAGATGGTTTTTTATACATCACAGGAAGAATAAAAGAAATGCTTATTATTGGTGGCGAAAATGTTTTTCCACGGGAAATAGAAGAAGTACTTGTAAAACATGAATCAGTATCAGCAGCAGGTGTTGTAGGAAGACCTGATCTTTCGCGTGGAGAAGTTGCAGTCGCGTTTGTAGAGTTAGTAGATGGTGCAGAGTTTAGTGAGCAAGCGCTACGGAGTTGGTGCCGTGAAACATTGGCTACGTTCAAAGTTCCAAAATCAGTAATAGTATTAGATGAGTTGCCAAGAAACCCAACTGGTAAAATTATGCGACGCGAACTAAGTGCATTGCTTGAAGAGGAAATGTCATCGTGAGAAAAATTACATTAGCACATAGCCCTGATCCAGATGACGCGTTCATGTGGTGGCCACTTGCAGATATCGATGGCAGCGGGCCATCAATGAATGTTGGTGATTGGGAATTTGAATTGGTGATGAAGGATATTGAGTCTCTAAATGTTGAAGCAGAAGATGCGATGTATGACATCACTGCTATTAGTATTGCACATTATCCAAGTGTTGCTAACGCCTATGATTTGACTGCATGCGGTGCTTCGCTTGGTGATGGGTATGGACCAAAATTAGTTGCAAAAGAAAAGTGCTCAGTTGAAAATCTCTTTTTAGACAATCCGAAAATAGCTGTTCCAGGAGACAGGACAACTGCACTTGCGACACTAAGAATATTGGCAGACAATCGTGAAATGCAGTGGAAGTCAGTCGATTTTACAAAAATTATGGACTTCGTAAATGAGGGTCAATTTGATGCTGGAGTAGTAATCCACGAAGGACAACTGTCCTTTGAGGAGTATGGCTTGCACGAAATTTGCGATTTCGGACAATGGTGGCGTGAACGCACTGGTTTATTGTTGCCCCTTGGCGGCAATGCTATCCGTTCAGATTTTGATGATCGTTATGGGGTTGGTGCTACTGGTGAAGTTACCAAGTTGTTGAAAGAATCTATTCTGTTTGCAATGGCTAACCGAGAGAAATCACTTGCTTGGGCAGCAAAGTGGGGACGTGGAATTGATATGGAATCAACAGATAGATTTGTTGAGATGTATGTCAACAATTGGACACTTGATTTTGGTGAAGATGGCCGAGAAGCAGTCAAGCAATTTTTGTCTGAAGCTTCATCTGTAGGTGCGGTTGAACAAGTAAACAAAATTGCATTTGTGTGATGCGTATTTTTGCGCCTTGTGTGTTGCTCTAATTTTATTTAGTTTAATTCGGCTTCGCCAAGAAGCGTAAAACCCTTTTTCAAGAGTAATTGCCCGCCAAGCATCAGGTCATCGATTGCGACTGCAACGAGTGAGTCGCCAATCATTGGTTGTTTTATCAGTGAATATATAAAGTGGATGTTGAGTTCAGCACCAAGTAAGTACAGGCAAAGATCCGCAAGTGAGTGCGACTCATCAATCATTGCAACGACAACATCGGTTTCTGAGAATGAAATTGATAAGTCGTGCAACATGAGTCGTGCAGCATCAGCATTGTCTGGAATCATGCGGATCACTGCGTGGTCAGAAGAGTCAATCACATTCAATCCTACGACATGTACGTGGGAAGCATCATCGAAGTGCCGAAGCAAATCGAGTAGCCTCCCGACACGGTTTTCAAGAAAAACGCTGAACTGTCTGACGCAAGGGACTTTGTATCCTTGCATAGTTTCTTGGGGAAGTTGAGACATTGGTTATGGTGTTGATGAACTGTTTAGTGTTGGTTTGAGTGTAGGTTTATTATCAACAGGTTCTGTTGTTTCAGTAAGGATATCTTCTTTAAGTGGTTGACCGTCAGGGCCGAGTTTCTCTGGTATATATTCGTGGTCTCGTTTACGGACGACTGTGATTGCCACGATGTCATCTTCCTTTTCAATCGAACGAGCGGTGTCTAAACCCTCAACTATTCTTCCAAAAACAGTATGTCTCCCGTCTAAGTGAGAGGTTGGGAGGTGCGTTAGAAAGAATTGACTCCCAGCTGTATTTGGAGCAGAAGTTTTCGCCATAGAAAGTGATCCAGCAAAATGGTTTCGAATGTCTTCGCCAACGTGCTCATCCTTGATTGTGTAACCCGGACCGCCAGTACCAGCTTGACCTGTAGCACCGTCGCGGGAATTGGGGTCACCACCCTGTGCCATGAATTTAGGAAGTACTCTGTGGAAACGAGTCCCGTCGTAATAACCTGTTTCAGCAAGTGAGATAAAGTTTGCAACAGTATTTGGTGCGTGATCTTCATACAGCTCAAGAAGAATTGGCCCCTTAGATGTAATTACTTGTACGCGTGGGAGGTCATCCATTGCTGCTTCACTCTCTCGTATTGCAAGTTCATCTTCCCACTTAGCAGCGATTTCTTGAAATCGTGTTCTTCGACTGTCAATAGAAGCTTTCTGTGCTGGATCAGTCTCGAGTGTTGAAGCATTAACTGCATCGAGTGCAACAATTGCTTCGTTAAAATTGTTGTTTGCAAAGAGAAGGTCGCTAAGTAAACTTGCTCCTTGAGGGGTTGTTAACTCGGCGGCGTCTAGACCTTGCAAAGCGTTGAGCGCTTCAGTAAAACGATTTTGTTTGTCTAGTTGCGAAGCCCAGTCAAGGACAACTTCTGGTGAGGTTGGATACAGTGTGATTAATTCACTGAAAATCGCTTCGCTATCTGCGTCGGGAAGTTCCATAGCAAACCGTGACCAAGCAAGGCCAATTGCAGGATTGTCTGGCTGTGTTGCGATAAGCCTTCTGAAAAGATCGTCTGCTTTTTCATTTTCGTTCAGCCAAATTGTGAGTTGTAATTCTGCAGCAATGGTGTCAGAAGAACTGTTGTCAGTATTCCAGTTGCTAAGATCATTCCGAAGTGATGTAATAATTTCAAGGTCTCCGGGAGCAAAACCCCGTTGATTCATTACAGAGTCGCGAGCGACCTGATATCGCTGCAGGAGTGTGTTGCCGGTGTCTGCTGAAAATGCAGCAATAGTGAGCAGGAGGGGTGTGAGAAATATAAATCGCATGCGAAACCTTTCGTAAATGTTCGTAAGTGGGGAAGATACCAAGCCTTGGCGATGATCTTGTGGCAGTTGGCACAGATAGGTTAAAAAAACTTGCATTTTTTGTGTAATTTTTATTGACGAGAGGTCCTTTGGATGTATGATTCGCCTGTCGCTTATAGGGCGACCACGATTTTGCCCCCGGAAGGGCTCGGTGTGGTGCTTGCATCCACCGGGCCTTCTTTTTGCGCTTCGTCAAAACGCATCAATCTCACATTCTGCTAACTGCAACAACGCGTCCCTTCGTTGTACTGTATTGATGACCCGTTAAGGGTCACTTGTGCACCTCAGTGCACGTTCTTTCGCTAATGCACAGAAGCCACCTACGAGGTAGTTTTTTTGTGATACTGGGTTTGTTGATTCGAACCTCAAAAAAGAAAGGCCCGGCAGATGCAAGCACCATGCCGAGCCCTTTCGGGGGCTAATTGAATTACTCGTAATCTTAGAGACAGAAACGCATTCTGTCAACTTTCAAGAGGGCACATTTCGTTCTTAGTTTCTCATTGCCCCTGTGATGGCGATTGCGAGGGCGTCAGCCACATCTGGGGGCTCAGGAACCTCTTTTAGCCCCAGAAGATGTGCAATTGCCATCTGTATCTGTTCCTTGGTAGATCTTCCATTCCCTGTGATAGATTTTTTAATTTCTGCAGGTGCAAGTTCTACCAATGGAAGTTCGGCAGCTTCAACCGCTAGAAGAATCACACCTCTTGCGTGCCCCATTGTGATTGCAGTTCCGACCTGTCTTGCGTGTGAAAAAACAGTTTCAACTGCAACAATGTCTGGAGAAACGTCGTTGATGATTTCTGTAATGTCTTTCCAAAGTTGGAGAAGCCTGTGTGAAATACTTTGTGAAGTATCAAGTCTAATTGCACCTGCTTCAACAAGCGCGGGTCGTGGGTTACTTCGCGCATATGTGACACAGCCGTACCCTGCGACACGTAAACCAGGATCTATTCCTAGAACTCGCAAGGGCTTCGCATTATCCATTCTGTGTATCTTTATCAATTAAACCATCACACAAGTGAATGGTACGATCACACCGTTTGCCAACTACATCATCATGTGTTACGACAATGATCGTAAGCCCTTCGTCATTCATTTCATCGAATAACTTCAGAATATCATTCCCAGTTTTTGAATCTAAGTTGCCTGTTGGCTCGTCTGCTAGCAAAATGGAGGGGTTGGTTACGAGCGCCCTTGCGATTGCTGCTCGCTGTTGTTGGCCACCAGAAAGTTCACTTGGTTTATGCCCAATTCGATCACCGAGCCCAACACGATCAAGTATTGCTGTTGCTTCAATTTTTCGTTGAGCGGCTTTGATTCGCCTGTAGAACAGCGGGACTTCAACATTTTCCTCGATAGTAAGCTGGGGAATGAGGTTGAATGATTGGAAAACGAAGCCGATTTGATCGCCACGAACGAGGGAAAGTGAGGCATCATCAAGAGTAGATACGTCATTTCCCGCGATCGTAAACGAGCCATTAGTTGGTTGATCTAAGCATCCAAGGATATTCATGAGGGTACTTTTACCTGAGCCCGAAGGTCCCATGATCGCAAGAGATTGTCCAGAGGGTACGTCCAAATCTACTCTACGCAAAGCATTTACAAGCACGCTCCCGTCGGGTTTGTAATACACGCGTTCGATTCCACGCATTGTCACGATATTGCCATTGTTCGACATCACTACATCGTACCAAGACCTCAGATGAAATAATCACCGCCTTCTAGTTGAAAATCGCATATCAAGCAGTATCAGAAAACGGCTCACCCAATTGGTTACCCACGATGTACCCGCTAGATTCAAGCGTTGCTGCTGTGGTGCCTTGGTACACTTTGCGTATGTCTAAAGCAGCATTCGATGAAATTGCAAAAAATGCCACGGTCGTTCCTGTGGTTCGCAGAATCATGGGAGATCATCTCACACCAGTGTTAGCGTATAGGCGGATTGTTGCCAAGGATAATCGTAATGCAGCAAGTTTTTTGTTCGAATCTGTAGAAAACGGAGATGAAGTTGGCCGATTTTCTTTCTTAGGAACAAATCCTGCAATTGAAATTACAGCAAAAGAAAACAGTGTCAGAATACAAGATCATGAACTCGGAACCGAAGAAGAAATAACCACCGATAATCCGCTTGACTTAGCAAGGGAAAAATCCAATGCTTGGGTTGTGGGGGATCCATTAGCAGTAGAGGATTTGCCGCTACCAAGTTTTTTAGGTGGATGGGTTGGTTACGCTGGGTATGACACTGCTCGATATTTTGAATTGGGCGCGTTGCCTTTTGAAGATGCGCCTCGGGATGATCGAGAACTTCCTGACTTGCATTTCGGATTGTATAAAACCATTGTTATTTTTGATCACGTGTCAAAGGTTGTTCACGTTGTGCACAATGCAACTGCGGATCAAAACGGTTGGCAAACTGCTTGCAATGAAATCGACAAAGTGATTGCATCACTGCAAGGGGAGTCCCCAGATATTCCCGTAGGCTCTGTTGAACTAGATTTATCAACACCTCCACTCTCGCCTTCTGATTCGAATATGACTCAAGAAGAATTTGAAACTGCTGTTGAACGGTGCCGTTCTTATATTGCAGAAGGCGATGCTTTTCAGATAGTTATTTCCCAGCGTTTTGAACATCGAACTCAGGTAGACCCGTTTGAAGTGTATAGATCGCTTCGTGTTGTGAACCCAAGCCCGTACATGATTTATGTGCAGGGTGCAGGATCTATCCTCGCTGCATCTAGTCCTGAAATACTTTGTAGATGTAAAGATGGAATGGTTACAAATCGTCCACTTGCAGGTACACGCAAGCGTGGTAAAACAGTTGAAGAAGATACAGAGGTAGAACAGGAACTTCGGAACGACACAAAGGAATGCTCAGAGCATGCCATGCTTGTTGATCTTGGGCGAAACGATCTAGGTACGGTCTGCGAGATTGGCTCAATTCACATTGAGAGTGTGATGGATATTGAACGGTATAGCCATGTGATGCACTTAAGTTCTACGCTGACTGGCAGATTAGCCGAAGGTAAGGATTGTTGGGATGCACTCGCAGCGACACTACCTGTTGGCACTGTAAGTGGTGCGCCAAAAATAAGAGCCATGCAAATTATTGATGAGTTAGAACCTACTCGTCGTGGTCCATATGCGGGTGGAATTGGAATGGTTAGTTTTACCGGCGATATGGATATCGCGATTGCACTTCGTACGATGGTTATTCCAATTGACAAACATAATGCAAAAGGATGGCGAATCGATGTGCAAGTTGGGGCTGGTGTTGTGATTGATTCGCAGCCCGAACTCGAATGGAAAGAAACTAGAAATAAGGCAGCTGCGCTCGGAAGAGCAATTGAATTGGCTGAATCGGCATTTGGAACAACTAGTAAAAAGTAAAAAACTTTGGCAACGACCAAAGACATGGCTTTTGGGTTTTCTAACGATTCTTGTGTTGCTCGTTGTGTGCGTTTTTTTATTGACCCGGTCCTTTATTCTTGCTCCACTTTTAGCAGGCGTTATTGGAGAGCGGATAAATGCGAACGTTTCGATTGAACATGCAACTTGGTCTTGGTCTGGCGTAGTAGATCTAGAGGATCTTGAAATACATGTCAAAGGAATTGAAGGAGAGGCTTCACGAATTGCACTGTTTGATGCAATGACAGTACAAATTACACATTGGCTTCCTTGGCAATCAGTGCAAATTACAAAAGTTACTTCAGATCATCTAACAATTCGTGTTGCTGAGTCGGAAGAAATTGCTGGCGAGTTTAATTTTTCATCATTTATGTCTCGCAAATTATCTTCTCCAAGTTCAAGCGAAACGCCAAAGTCTGCACCAAGCCAACAGATAGCAGAGCAAGAGGATTTGTTTACACAGATAGATTTAAAATCATTAACGTTTGAAATAGGAACCATGGGAGCAGCATCGTGGCAACTAGATAGCGCGGTTCATTTTGATGTTTCTATAAACGCAGTGAACAATCATTCCTATCAACTTTCACTTGTAAACTCAGACGATTCTGTCCGTATCAAGGGAACCTGTGATTTATTAACACCTGAGATTGCTTTGGCTGTTGATCCAATGCAATTGGATGACTCGTTGTTTGCGTTGCTGCCAAAAACAGCTCGTGTATGGTGTGATGCAATTGCGTTACGTGGAGACATTGGTGAACTCGGTATTTATTGGGATCAGTCGAAGGGTTTTCAACTCGGCGTTGATGTTAAATCATTAGAGTTTAGTTTGCCTGCACCACACTCTCTCAAATGGGTGCATTACGAAGGTGGCATTATTTCAAAGATGCACGGTGACCCTTCGCTAAAAGTTAATTCAGGGAGGATTTTATTTGATGGTAACTCTGCAAAATTAGAAAATTTACAAGGTGTTTTGTTACCCCCAAAAACTTCAAAAGGTTCCTCAGAAGTTCCATTTCAAGTTTCTCTAAAAATTACTGAACTTCCACCACTACGCAATCTAGAAGGCAAGGATTGGTTTGAGGTAATGAAGGAAACCTCTCCTTTTACCGCTAGGTTTAAAATTGACCAATTCAAATCTAAACTCGAAGGGGTGGGGCAAGTAGACCTTCCAGTTGCAGTTGCAAAAATCCTGCAATTGTTCCATCTGAAAGATTGGGATGCAGATGGGCTGTTGATAGTTGAGCGTTCATTGAAGTCAAGTGAGATTGTTTATAGGGGAAGCATTCAAATCAATGGCGGATCGGGTTGGTATTCTGGGTTTGCATATCCTCTGAATAATGTTCAAGCATCAATTAAGATAAACAATGATACATTTTTAATCCAAAAATTTACTGCATCAGGCAGTGAAGGTGCACAAGTTACGATTCGAGGCGAAGTTACCGTTGCAAAAGAAACAGAAGTCGATTTAAAATTGTTTGTGAAGAATGCCCCGCTAGATAACGCTTTGCATGAGGCTGTCGCAAAACCAGTAAAGACAGTGATGGATCGCCTTCTTGATCAAAATGCGATAGACCTGCTAGTGTCTAAAAAAATTCTAGAGAAGAATGAAGTCACTCTTGGCGGTCACGTTACCATGTCACTAGTTATTCAACATTCTGGAAAAGAACATGAATCTGTAAAACTTTCAGGTGATTTAATATTTAAGGATACTACAGTTATCCACAACGGATTTCCCCTCCCAATCACATTTGAAAAGGCTGTCATTCGGCTAGAGCCTAACAGATTAGAAATTCCTCTTGACAATAATGGGCTGTTTACTTGCCTTGGTGGGGCTGAAGGTGTGGTAGAGGGCGAAATTGTGTTTGGCGAAAATGGGAATACTGAACCAAATCTTGTTTTTGCGTTGTCCAAAGTTCCTGTATCTCCAAATTTGATAGAAGCGGTTGCCGTGTCATCTGGGGATTCATACAACACAGTTTCAGGTGTGCTTGTTGGTCTTGGTCTTGACGGTGTTATCAGTGCTGGTGGAGCGGTGTCAACGAGTGAAGATGGTGAAGTGGTAAAAGAGATAACAGTGAACATTGAAGCATCAACTGCAACTCCGAACGCTGCATTTGCAAAAGCAATACATGCAACTAATGCTTTTTGGATAGACG
>PVBE010705592.1_pt1 | contig 17627 bp, 11 predicted proteins | sample 1631181 | NCBI WGS metagenome assembly PVBE01 (sample SAMN08397723, study PRJNA350692) | Marine metagenome, whole genome shotgun sequencing project. | isolation source: water | place: Pacific Ocean | collected 2012-04 | reverse complement strand
GTCGCGAACGAATCTGACCCACGCTCGCGGCGCAAGTCGGCCTGTTTATTCTTGGACAAACCCTAATCACTCCTGACTTTTCTTGATGAGCGGCACGAGGAGCGAGCGGTTGGGGCGGCTTGGCGGGACGCTGACCGTGCCGGTCCACGTGCGGTAGCCCGCGCGCTCTGCGCGAAGCTCGAAGACCTTCCCGGCCCGCGTGGGTCGGGTCTCGAAGGGCGTGATCCCGAGCAGCCTCGAGCCGTCGTAGACCCGGGCCCCCGGCGGATCGCTCTCGACGTGCAGCACCCCGTGGCGCTTCGACGCGTCCTGCTCCGCGGTCATCCGGCCTGCGAAGAAGCCGCCGACACCCAGCACGATCGCGAGGCCGGCCATGAAGAGCGTCCACCGGCGCTGTGCGGACAGCGGGGCGGCGAGCGTCGCATCCCAATCGGGCTCGTCGGCGTCGTTGGCGCCGGCAGGCAGCTCGAACCCCGCGGGCACCGACAGCTCCGGGCCGACCAGCTCTGCGGCGGGCGCCTCCTCCTCCAGAAGGTCGGAGGGCGAGCTGGGCTCGGCGTCGGGCGAAGGCGTCGGCTCCACCGGGAGGTCGGGGAGCAGCGACGGCGTCGGGGTCGCGGGGTGGTCCTCGGGCTCATCTGGCGGCGGCAGATCCACCGAGGCCGCGGCCTCCTGCAGCGTAGGCGGGGTCGCTCCCGGCCCTTCGCGCTTCGCGTGCCGCGGATCTGCGGCCTGGGCGAGGCGGTGCAGCTCGTCACGGCGGCGGGCGACGTCGTCCCCGTACAACTCGCTGAGATAGCGGGCGAGGGCGTCGGGGCTGGTGTCGACCCCGAGCTTTCGCGCCACCCCCGCGAGCGCGGTGCCCAGGGCCATCGCGTCGCCGTAGCGAGCGTCCCGGTCGCGGTCCAGCGCCTCGAAGACCACCTCCTCGAGGCTGGGCGGGTAGTACTCGTCGAGCTTCGTCGGCGGAGGCACCTCGGCTGCGGTCGCCCGGGCGAGGGTCTCGTCCGGATTCGCGCCCTTGTAGAGCCGGCGACCCGTCGTCAGCTCGTAGAGCACCACCCCGAGCGAGTACACGTCGCTGCGCGCGTCGAGCTGCTCGCTGCCGATCGCCTCGGGCGACATATAAGCGAACTTGCCGCGCCGGCCGCCTGCCGCGGGCTGCCCCAGGCGGGTGCACACGCCGAAGTCGAGCAGCTTCACGTCGCCCTCGAAACTCAGCTGGACGTTGTGTGGGCTCACGTCGTGGTGGAGCACGCCGAGCGCGCGGCCTTGCAGGTCGAGGGCGGCGTGGCAGTACTGCAGCGCGTCCGCGATGCCCGCGACGATGCGCATCGCGACGCCGAGCGGGATCGGGCGGTGCACGTGGCGCGCCTTCGCCATCAGCTCCGCACCTGACACGCCGTGCACGTACTCCATCGCGATGAAGTACGCGTCGTCGAGCTTGCCGAGGTCGTGCAGACTCACGATGTTCGGGTGATGGAGCTGGGCCTGGGTGCGGGCTTCGGCGAGGAAGAGGCGTTCGTACGCACGTCGGCCGCGATGCTCGGGAAGCAGCCGCTTGATCACGACGAACTTCGCGAACCCACCAAAGCTTAGACGTCGCGCGAGGAAGATCTCCGCCATGCCTCCGACGGCGATCTTCTTCAGGAAGACGTAGCGGCCGAACCTCGCCTTCATCGCCGTCAATGTACCGTGCCGCGTGGTGGGTCGACACCCTCGGTCGAGGTCCGTATCCTCGCGCGCGTGATTCCACCCGACAAAGACATCCTCGCCGCGTTCCCGGAAGCCCCGGGTTCGCTTCATCTCAAAGACCTGCTGCGCGCGCTCGACCTCCCTCCCGAGGACCGCATCGATCTGCGTGAACGCGTCCGTCATCTCGCCGCCGAGGGCCGCCTCGAGCGGCTGCGCGGGCGCCACTACGGCCGTCCCATGCAGGCCGCGACCGCGGTCGGCACGCTGACTGTCAACCCGCGCGGCTTCGCCTTCCTCGCCCAGGAGGGCGACGGCGAAGACCTCTACGTCCAGCGCAGCAACATGGGCGACGCGCTGCACCGCGACCGCGTACGCGCCATCGTCCAGCGGGGCACCAAGGGTCGCCACGAGGCGGTCGTGACCGAGGTGCTCGAGCGCGGCACGCACACCTTCGTGGCGACGTACCGGACCACGCCGCGCGCGCGAATCCTGCACCCGCAGGACGACCGGCTCCCGGAGCACGTGCAGCTCGAGGGCAAGGTCACCGCGAGCGACGGTGACCTGGTCGCCGCCCGCTTCACCCGATTCCCGCAGGGCCGAATCCCGGGCGCCGCCGAGGTCATCAAGGTCTTCGGCGCAGACGGCGAGGCCGCCAAGGAGACCGACCTCATCGTCTACGACCTCGGGCTCCCGATCGGGTTCGACTCCGGGGCCGAGCGCGAGGCCGAGGCCTTCCCGGCCGAGCTGCCCGCGGGCGAGGTCGCCCGGCGCGTCGATCTGCGCGAGCGCCCGCTGGTGACCATCGACCCGGAGAGCGCGCGCGACTTCGACGACGCCGTGCACGCGGAGCCGCGCGACGCGGGCGGCTGGATCCTGACCGTCGCCGTCGCCGACGTCTCCCATTACGTGCGCCCGGGGACCGTGCTCGACCGTGAGGCGAACGCGCGCGGCACCAGCGTGTACCTGCCCGACCGGGTGCTGCCGATGCTGCCGCACCGTCTGTCGAGCGACCTGTGCAGCCTGCGCCCCAACGTCGATCGCTTTGCGATGGCGGTCGAGATCGAGGTCGAGCCCAACGGAGACCTCGGCGCGGTGAAGGCCTGCGAGGCCGTGATCCGCAGCCACGCGCGATTCACCTACGACCGTGCGGGCGACATGCTCGGCTTGCGCGGCGCCGACCCCGCGCCGGACTCCGACTCCGAGATAGAGGCGCTCCGCCCGCACCTCGAGGCGGCCCTGCACGCGACGCGGGCGCTGCGAGCCCGTCGCCGCCGGCGCGGCTACCTCGACCTGGCGGTGCCCGAGCCGAAGGTCGTCCTCGGGTCCGACGGCGAGATCGAGACGATGCGGCCCGCGCCGCGCCACGAGGCGCACAAGCTCGTGGAAGAGGCGATGCTGGCCGCCAACGAGGGGGTGGCGCGCAGCTTCGTGGACCGCGAGGAGCCAGCGCTCTTCCGGACCCACGACCGCCCGAGCCCGGAGAAGCTCGCCCGCTTTCGCAACCAGGCGAACGCGCTCGGCGCCCACGCGGACAAGAACAAGGTGCGCCCCCACGCCGGCCGCTTGACGAAGTGGTTACGTAAGTTGGGTGACCATCCGCAGCAGGCGCTGCTCAACACGCTGCTGCTGCGCTCGATGGCCCGCGCCGTTTACGAGGAGGAGCCCGCGCCCCACTTCGGCCTCGGCTCCAGCGAGTACCTGCACTTCACCAGCCCCATCCGCCGCTACCCCGACCTGGTCGTGCACCGCCTGGTCAAGCAGCAGCTGGCCGGCGAGCCCCGCCCCGACGCCGAGGCGCTCGCCGCCATCGCCGCCCACGCCGGCCGCCGCGAGCGCCTCGCCCTCGACGCTGAGCGCACCGTGATGGACCTCTACAAGGCCCTGCTTCTCCAGAAGCACGAGGGCGAGGAGTTCGACGGCCTCGTCGTCAGCGTCACCAGCATCGGCCTGTTCGTGCAGCTCGACGAGCACCTCGCCGAGGGCCTGCTGAGCATGGACGCCCTCACCGACGACTACTACGAGCACAACTACGAGACCGACACCCTCGTCGGCCGCCGAACGAACAACGTCTGGGCCCTGGGGGACCGCGTGCGTGTCGGCATCGAGCACGTCGAGGTCCGCCGCCGCCGTGTCCACTTTGCGCTGGTTGGGCGTCTCGCCCGAGACTGACGGACCGGTTGGCGAGCCGATCACTTAGACGGACCGAGCACGCGGAATCCCGCGCCGATACTGGCAAGGCGCGAGGAGGAGGCGTGCCGAGGCACGTCGACGACGAGCAACGCCGCCAGTGTTGGTGCGGGGTTCCTCGGGCGACGGGAGTCTACGTGTTCGGCTCGCTAACGCCCGGCGAGGTCCAGGACCTGCTCGAAGATGCGGTCGATCTCGGTCTCGTCGGCGACGTAGTCGATCTGGGTGGTGTCGAGCGGGAGCAGGGGCGTGCGGTCGTAGTGGGCGAAGTAGTGCCGGTAGGCGTCGCTCAAGCCGCGCAGATACTCCGGGTCGAAGTCGCGCTCGAAGGGGCGGTCACGACGGGCGATGCGCTGCATCAGGATGTCGTGGTTGGCGTGCAGGTAGACGAGCACGTCGGGCTGCAGGATGGTCTTCTCGAGTGACGTAAACACCCGCTCGTAGAGGGCCAGCTCGGCGTCCTGCAGGGTGAGGCGCGCGAAGATGCGGTCCTTGAGCAGGTGGTAGTCGGCGACGACGTTCGGGCGGAAGAGGTCCGCCTGGTGGAGCTCCTCCTGCTGCTTGAAGCGGCTCATCAGGAAGAAGAGCTGGGTCTGGAACGCGTAGCGGTGGCGGTCGGCGTAGAAGGCCGAGAGGAACGGGTTCTCCTCGACCACCTCGAGCACGAGGCGGGCCTTCATCCGCTTTCGCAGACCGTTGACGAGGGTGGTCTTGCCGACCCCGATGGGGCCCTCGACCGCGACGTAGATGGCGCCTTCGCTCATACAGACAGGGTACGCAATGCGTGGCCGACCGCGTTGCGGACGACGTGGTGGGGGTCGTCCTGGTGGCGCTGGAGCGCCGGGACGGCCTGAGAGTCGCCGAGCCGGCGCAGCCCTTCGGCGGCGGCGGTGCGGACCATCCAAGCGGGATCTTCGAGGGCGGCCTCGAGGTGCGGTCGCAGCGCGGGCTCGCCGCAGTGGGCCATCGCGAGGGCCGCGGCCTTGCGCACGAGCTCCTCGGGGTCCTGCATCGCGGCCTCGAGCCCGGCCGAGTCACGAATGCGCCCGAGCAGGTACGTCGCGGCCTGGCGCTGTTCGGCCTCGGGCGAGCGCAGGCTGTCGTAGAGCACGGTGAGCACCGCGTTTCGCTCGATGCGGCCGAGGGCGCGGCCGATGGCGTCGCGCACGTCACCGCCCTCGCCGGGGACGGCGTTGACCAGCGGCTGGATGGCGAGGGGATCACCGAGCCGGCCCAGGGCCACGGCGGCGTTTCGGCGCACCCCCGGATGCTCGTCGCGCAGCGCCCGACCCAAGCTGGGCACGGCGCTGGAGTCGCCGAGGCGTGCCAGGCCCATCGCCGCGAGCTGGCGTACGCGGTCGTCGTCGTGCTGCAGCGCGTGGGTGAAGACCGGGAACGTCGGGGCCGTGTTGTCGCCGCGCAGCGGGGCGGACTCGATCAGATCCGCCAGGCCGCGCACCACAAGAACCGCCAGCTCGTGGTTGTCGGCGCTGTGGTGCCAGGCCTCGACCAGCGCGGGCAGCGCGCGCCGCTCGCCTGCCTCGCCGAGATCGCCCATCGTGAACGCCGCAGCCGCCCGTACGTCGGGGTCGGGGTCGGTGTTGAGCATCTGGGCGATGCGGTCGTAGATGCTCGTGATGCCGAGGCGGCCGAGGGCGTACGCCGAGCCGATGCGGACCTCGGGGTCGTCGTCGTCGAGGGCCTGGGCGAGCAGGCTGACGGCCTCGAGGTCGGCCGGCCACACGATCTGCGTCAGCGCGACGCTGGGGTTGCGCGGATCCTCGTGGGTGAAGGCCTCGACCGGGAGCTTCTCGGCGCGCGCCTGGCCGATCGCGAGCAGCGCCGAGAAGGCCTCGCCACGCACGTCGTCGTCGTCGTCGCGCAGCATCGACACGAGCGGGGAGACCGCGCGCGGGTCGCCGATCAGGCCCAGGGTCTCGCTGATGGTCGCTCTGAGCTGGGGGGGGGCCTCTTTGAGTGCCTGGACGAGCTGGCCGACGGCCTTGGGGTCGGCCATCGTCCCGAGGGTCTCGGCGGCCTCGATCTGCTGCTCGGGCGAGCCGCGGCGCAGCAGCTCGAACCAGGGGTCGAGGGACACTAGATGTCCGCCGAGGGCATCATCCGCCTACTCGTTCATCCCGAAGCGGGCGAGCTTCTTGTGGAGACCCTCGCGGGTGATCCCGAGGGTCTTCGCCGCTCGCGTCTTGTTGTTGTCGTGCTCGCGCAGGGATCGGGCGAGCAGCACGCGCTCGACCGCTTCCATCATCTGCTTGAGCGGGCCGTGTGGCACGTCCGGACCGTCGATGAGGCCGGTGTGGCCGAGGATGCGGGGCGACAGATCTTCGACCAGCACGAGATCGCCTTCGACGCGCTGGATGAGCACGCGTTGGAGCTCGTTCTGCAACTCGCGCACATTGCCGGGCCAGTTGTAGCTCTTGAGCCGCTCGAGGGCCTCGGGCGTAAAGCCGCTGACGGGACGTCCGAACTCGCGGCCGTACTTCTCGAGGAAGTGCCGGGCGAGCACGCCGATGTCCTCACGCCGTTCGCGCAGGGGCGGCAGGCGGATCGGGTAGACGTGGAGCCGGTAGAAGAGGTCCTGTCGGAACTCGCCCTCCTTGACCATCCTCTCGACGTCGCGGTGCGTGGCGCTGACCACCCGAACGTCAACACGCTTCGGGCGCGGCGCGCCGAGGGGCCAGATCTCGCCCTCCTGCAGGACGCGCAGCAGCTTCGCCTGGAGCACGACCGGCATCTCGCCGATCTCGTCGAGGAACATGGTGCCGCCGTCGGCGAGTTCGAACAGACCCTTCTTGTCACGGTCGGCGCCGGTGAAGGCGCCCCGGGTATGACCGAAGAGCTCGCTTTCGAGCAGATTCTCGGGGAGCGCCGAGCAGTTCTGGGCGACGAAGAGCTTCTCCTGACGCCGGCTCGTGTAGTGGAGCGCGCGGGCGACGAGCTCCTTGCCGGTCCCGGTCTCGCCCTGGATGAGCACGGGGACGCGGGTGTCGCGCACCTTCTCGATCATGTCGAGCACGCCGTGCATGGCCGAGCTGTCGCCGAGGATGCCGGAGAAGGTCTGCGCCTGCTCCTTCTCCTTGAGGTAGCGGTTCTCGCGCTCGAGGCGCTGCTCGGCCAGGCGCAACCGGGCGACGAGGCGAGCGTTCTCGGCGGCGAAGCTGACGTGCGCTGCGGCGACGGTGAGCACCTCGAGGTCGTCGGCGCCGAACAGCCCGGGTGCGTCGCGGTTGTCGACCTGGAGCACGCCGCGGATGTCGTTGCCGGTCCACAGCGGCACCGCCAGGGTGCTCGCGAGCCCCGCCTGGACCACGGAGCGCGCCGACGACATCTCCGCCGCGGCGTTGGTGAGCAGGAGGCCGGCGGCCTCGTCGAGCACGCGCTTGAGGATGGTGCGCGAGATCGGGATCTCGGTCAGCTCGCCGTCGCGCGTTCGCGCCAGGACCACCTGGAAGCGCCCCCCGCGCTCCTTGACGGCCACCGCGAGGTGGGTGGCGCGCGGAAGCAGCTCGAAGACGAGCCGTGAGGCGACGTCGAGCACCGCGCCGAGATCGGTGCTCGCGCCCAGCTCCGCTCCGTACTTGTAGAGCACGCTGAGGCGGCCTGGCTCGGCGGTGACCCGCCCCGCCATCTGCTCGACCTCGGCGATCGGGCGCACCGCGACGACGTTGCCGCTCTCGGGCTCTTCGATGTGGATCCGCAGCACGATCGGCTCGGACGGGTCGCCGAGGCGAAGCTCGTCGCCATCCCACAGCTCGGCCTCGAGGCAGTCGTCACGCAGGTCGGTCTGGGTGTCGCCACGGACGTGCACCGAGCCGTTGCTGCTCCCGCGGTCGGTGTAGCGCACGACGCCCGAGACCACGTCGATGCGACCGTGCTGCGAGCTGAGGTGCCCATCGGGCAGGTGGACGTCGGCGTCCGCCGCGCGCCCCAGTTCGCAGGGCGGCTCCAGGGTCAGACGCTCGCCGGCGCGGGCCCCGCTGAGCACCTCGATGACGAGCTCCGACGGCATCACAGGCTCCTGCGAGCGCTACGCTTTTCGGTGGGCGAGCTGGGCGGCCAACATGTCGTACGCCGGGCCCGTGCGCTTGTACTTCTTGTTCTTCTTGCCACGCTCGGCGTCGGCCTTCTTTGCGGCCTCGAGCGCCGGGATGACCGACGCGTCGCCGATGCGGGCGACGCCGAAGAGCACGATGTTGCGCAGCGTCAGGTCGGTGTGGCCCACGTGTTTCTGAAGCTCGGGCAGCGCGGTGGCCTTGTCGCCCTGGGCCAGCCGGTAGGCGGCGGTGAGGCGGACGGCGTCGTCTTTGTCGGCGATCTTCTTCGCCCAGCATGCAGCGTCGCCCTTGCACTCGGCGACCGCGGCGACCTTGGCCTCGACCTTCTGGAAGCGGCGCTTGCGCTCGTCGTACATGCCGAGCCAGGGCTTGATGGACCTCTTCTCCTTGTCGCTCTTGGCGTCGGCGATCTCTTTCTCGCTGAAGGCCTTCCACTTGTCGAAGCGCGTCACGATCTTGCCGAGCGCCTTCTGGACCTTGGCGAGGGCCTTCTCGTCGCTGCCGTCCATCACGTTGGCGAGCGACAGCGCGAACTCGGTCATCAGCCCGTGGGCGTTGGGGTCGTATTGGTTGGGCTCGTGCTCGAGCAGCTTCAGCAGCCCGGGGACGGCCTTCTGCGAGCCGAGGAACGCGAGCTGCTGAGTCGCGGCGATGCGCTCCTGGAGGATGCGCTCGGAGTCGCCGGCCACCGCCAGCAAGGCCTCGACCGCTCGCTCGTCACCGATCGCCGCGAGGGCGTTGGCGATCGAGATGGTCTTCTGGGTGGAGGCCATCGCGAATTGCTGCGCCTTCCTCGGGTCCTGCTGGATCGAGGGCGGCATCTCTTCCCGCCGGTTGAGCGCGGCGATGAGCGTGTCGACGGACTTCGGGTCGGCCAGGTCGCCCAAGAGCTCTGCGGCCTTGGCTTCGATCAGGCCGCCCTTGTCGAACTTGTACTTGCGCGCGTACTTCTCGACCTTCCGATTCTTGCGGTCCATCGTCTTGATCACCGCGTCCAGCGCGGGCTTGCCGACGCGGTTGATCGCCAGTCGGCACGGCGCGACGGCATGCCGACCGCGGGCGTCCTGCTTCCACATGCAGAACACCAGCTCGTCCACCGCCTTGACGGACTTCAACTTGCCGAGCGCCTCGGCCGCCAGCCCGCCGAGGACCATCGGCTGCAGGTCGGGGTCCGCCGCGAGGATCGGCAGCAGCGACTGCTCCGCGCTCGCGTGCGGGAACTTCGCCAGCAGCTGCAGCGCGCCGAGGCGAGCCTCGTTCGGGGACTGCGGGTCCGAGACGACCTTCACGTACACGTCGGGGTGGTCGCCGACCTCCCAGTCGAGCAGCGTGTTGCCGGCGAGGCGGGCGGCCTTGGGCTCGGCGTTGTCCTGCAACGCTTCGAGCAGGACCGGGACGGCCTTCTTGTCGCCGATCTGGGCGAGCGCGGCGACGATCTGATAGCGCAGGTGGCCGTCTTTGTAGGCGGTCATCAGGGCGTCGATCGCGGCGGCGTCTTTGATCTCGCCGAGCTTCGTGATCGCGGCGGCCCGCTCGGTGCCCTTCAGCTTGCCGATCCAGTACTCCGCGGAGTTCGGGTCGACCTTCTTGCACCCAGGGAGTGCACAGAGGACGACAAGGGCGATCCAGCGCTGCATCGGTACCCCTTTGGTCGTGGTCGGTGTGGTCTACAACGTCCCCACCAGAGGGTCAATGCGTGGCGGGCGCCCCCGCTGGGTTAGATTGAGGCGTCATGCCGTCTTCACAGGCCCCGCGTTCGCTCTGGCGGGCGGTCGCTCTCACCCTGCTGATGCCAGGGCTCGGTCACATCTATTGTGGTCAGGTTCGCCGCGGCCTCGCGGTGTGGGGCGCGGTGCTGGCGGCGCTGCTGGTCGGGCTCTACGCCTGGGCGCGGTGGATGCTCGTGCCGGTGGTGCCGCTGGTCGGCGCGGCGTTCTCGTGGGTGCTCCTCCAGGCGGCCCTGGCGGGTGACTTGTCGCGATTCGTGCGCGAGCACGGCGCCGAGTACCGCGTGCGACCGGTCAACCACCCGCTCGCCTATGTCGCCGCCTTCCTTGGTCTCGCGGTGCTGCCTCTCGTGGTTGGCGGCGTGGTGACCCCCACCGCCTGGGTGGGCTCGGTCGAGGTGCAGACGCGCGGCATGTTCCCGCACCTGTTGCCTGGCGATCGCGTGCTCTACGACCGGACCGCCTACGCCGCGCGGCCGCCAGAAGCGGGGGACTTGGTGGTGGTCGCCTGGCCTCCGTCCGGACGCCTGGTCGCGCGCGTGGTCGCGACCGGCGGACGCACCGTGGCGCTGCGCGAAGGCCGCCCGATCGTGGACGGGCGCCCGATCGAGCGCGGCCGGGTCGTCGGCTTGCGGGTGCCGCGCTTCGGTTCGGGCCGCGACGCCGAGGATCTCGAGGCGCTCTCTGGTTATCTCGAGCGACAGGGCGGCAACGCGTACATCGTGACGTACGACCGGAAGCGCTCCCTGCTCGACGACCCGTCCCCGGTCGTGCTGCGCTCGGACGAGCTGTACGTCCTCGGAGACAACCGAGACGAGGCCGTGCGGCTGCGACACTACGGTCGCGTCCCGACCGCGGCGATCCACGGTCGCCCACGCTACGTCTGGGCCTCCTTCGATGCCGACGGGGAGACGCGCGAAGGACGCGTCGGCCGAGAACTTCGGTAGCCCGGATCCTGCGCGAAGATGCCTGCTGCGCGTCGCGAGAGCACGCCATCTGAGGGCGTGCTCGCCTGCCACTCCCTCGACGTGCCTCGGCACGCCTCCACTCGCGTCAGACTCCGCGCGCCCCCATCTGACGCACTCTCGCGCCGCTCGCGACGGCATTTCACGCATTATCCGGGCGGGCCTGTCCGCCCGGCCACACCGCGGGCACGTCGTGTAGTAGGCTGTGGGCGTGACCGACCCGGGCCGCGTACTGGTCGTCGACGACAGCGAGGACGACCAGCTCCAGATTCAACGCCTCTTGGCTGGCGACTTCCACGTCTCCCGCGCCTACAGCGGCAACGAGGCATTGGAGCGCCTGGGCCACGAGGCGTTCGACGTCGTCATCAGCGACCGCAAGATGCCGCGAATGCCGGGCGACGAGCTCATCCGGCTCATCAAGGCCGACGAGCGCCTCGCCCACATGCGGTGCATCCTGCTCTCCGGCCGATCGACCCCGGAGCAGCTGGTCGGGATCCTCGCCGACGGGTGCGTCTACCACTACTTCGAGAAGAACAAGACGCTGCTGACCAGCGACGGCAAGGCCGAGCTGGCGCTCGCGGTGCGCAACGGCGTGCAGGCGAGCCGCCTCGAGCGTGAACGCGAGCGCTTGATGCGCCGCCTGCGCGCGCAGGTCGACACCGTCAACAGCCAATACCGTCTGCTGCGCACGCTGGTGAACGTCAGCGAGCCCACCGCGGTGCTGCGTCTCGTGGTGCAGAACCTCGCCCAGCGCATGACCTGTCGCGGCGCCGTCGGCCTAGTCGACCTGCTGCCCGAGCAGGGCGTCTTCGGCCACATCGCCGCCCGCGACGATGGCGGCGTGGCGGTGACCGACGGCGATGCCCGCGGCTGGTCGGAGTGGGCGCGTAGCGAGTACACGCGCCTCTCCGGGCGGCCGGCCGACGCCGCCCAGTTCAGCCAGACGCCCGAGGTGCTCATCGACGGCGAGCCGCGCGCGCTCCCCGAGCACGTGCCGACGATCCCCGTCTTCGTCGACCGCGACCTGCGCGGCGTGCTGGTGGTCGTGCGTGACGCCGCGCTCGAACCCGAGGAGCAGGGCGTGCTCGAGGTCTGGCGCGACCAGCTCCAGGACGCGCTCACCCGCGCCCGTGCCCAGATGCTCGACGAGCAGCGCCGCATCGAGCTGATGGTCGCGACGATGGACGAAGGCGTCGTCCTCACCGACGAGCACGGCGCCGTGTCGCTGATGAACCCGGCCGCCCGGCGCATGCTCGGCATCGCCGACCTCGACCGCCCCGACTTCACGGTCATCGTGCACGCGATGGGTCTGTCGAGCCTGGACGTGCTGCGGCAGCTCGGCGTAGGCGAAGGCAAGATGGCCTGGCGCGAGATCCGCCTCGCCGACCGGTTCAACCAGGTCCTCTTCGCCCACGTGCGAGACAGCTCCGGCGGCTTCGTCGGCGTGCTCACGGTCATCCGCGACGTCACCGCGCAGAAGCTCTCGGAGCATCGCCGCGAGGAGTTCGTCCACATCATCGGCCACGAGCTGCGCAGCCCGCTGACGAGCATCGGCGGCGTGCTCGACCTGCTCTCGAAGCAGGTGCTCGGCGATCTCAACGGTCGCCAGCGCGAGTACGTCGAGATGGCGAAGGACTCGTGCGTCAAGATCAACCGGCTGCTCAACGACCTGCTCGACCTCGCGAAATTCGAGCAGGGCAAGCTCACGGTGACCCTGGAGTCGGTCGACCTTCGCGACGTGATCCTCGACGGCGTGCGGCGCTTCGAGCCGGTGGCGATCGAGAAGGGCGTCGAGATGCGCTTCCAGAGCCTGACCGACGGGCTGCTCTGCCAGGCCGACCCCGACCGCCTGGGTCAGGTGACCAACAACCTGCTGTCGAACGCGCTGAAGTTCACGCCCCGCGGCGGCAAGGTCGAGGTCACGATCATCACCGCGTACTCCGCGCCCGAGCTGTACCTCGTGTCGGTGCACAACACCGGTGAGGAGATCGACGAGGGCGACCTCGACCGCATCTTCGACAAGTTCGAGCAGGTCGCGATGCAGGACCGGCGCAGCGTCGGCGGCACCGGGCTGGGCTTGTCGATCTGCCGCAACATCATCGAAGGGCATGGCGGCCGCATCTGGGTCGAAAGCGGGCGCGGGGAGGGGACCACCTTCGTCTTCAGCCTGCTGACGGCGTCCGCGGGCCGCGACACCGGCGGCTCCGGTATCGCCGCGGTCGCCGCGCGCCCGCCGGACGACGACCCGGTGCTGCTCGTCTGCGACGACCGCTCGGAGGCCCTCGCGCTGAAGGCCGTGCTCTTCGACATGGAGTTCAAGGTCCGGATCTGCAACGCGACCATCGACCACGTGCGCGAGCGCGTCGCCTCGCAGCAGCCCGCCCTGGCGGTCTACCTCGACCTCGATGGCGAGATCTCGGAGGAGGTGCTCACCGAGCTTGCGGGCTACAACGATCTGCCGGTCGTCAGCATGTTGCCGCCCGGTACGCCGACGCCGGGGACCGCCGACATGGGGCTCGAGGTGCCGCTCGACCCGACCGTGCTGGGCAGCATGCTCAACGTGGTGCGTGCCCGGCAGCGCCAGCGGCGGCGGATGCGTGTGCTCGTCGCCGACCGCGAGGCGGATTGGGCGGCGCTGGTGGCCGAGCATCTCGACGATGCCGGCTACCTCCCCTACACCGCACAGAACGTGAAGATCGCGGAGCAGCGCATCGACAGCCTCCTGCCGGACCTGGTCATCCTCGATCTCGGGATGGACTGCGCCGAGCGCATCGTCGAACGCTTGCGCGGCGAGACGGGCGCGCGCATCCCGGCGCTGTTCACGCAGGTCGACGACGCGGAGGTGACGCCGGAGGAGATGGTCGACGAGGACCACCTCGGCCGCGGGCTGCCGGCGCGCGAGCTGCTGGTCGCCGTCCGCAATCGCCTGGCCCGCGACCGCCGCCGCTCCGACACCCTCATCGTGCTCCCGGGCGCCCGCGAGTTGCAGCGCGAGGTGCAGTCGCGAATGCGCGGCTGGCAGCCCTACGCCTACGTAGCCATCGACATCGTCGGTCTGCGCGAAGCGATCGAGGCCAACGGGTTCGTATGGGGCCTCGGGACGTTGGCGCACACCGCCGAGCTGGTCCACCGGGTGTTGCAGGAGCACGCCGACGAGCGCGCCTTCTTCGGACAGCAGCGCGACGACGACTTCGTCTTCCTCTGCGCCCCCGCGCACGTTGACGCGGTGTGCGCCGAGGTCCGGCGGGCATTCGATCGAATCGTGCCGTTGATCGCGGGTGGCACGCCGGGAAGCGACCCCGCGCTCACGCTCGCGATCACCGCGGTCACCGATGAGACCGGCCGCTTCGACACGTTCTCCGCGCTCCAGACGCACCTCGCCGCCCGGCGCGAGCGGGTCACCGGCGAGGTCGTGGTGATCGACCGCGGTAGCGACACCGGCGACCAGGACGTCCCGACGCGCTGAGGAGACCGGCCGAAATCAGCTTGCCACCTCGCGCCCGATCCATCCCGCCCAGCTGAGTTGCGCCGCCTTCGCATACCGGGAGTATGCGCGCGTCGACGCGCCTCGCTGGGCGGGCGCCTCGAACGCGATCTGGCAAGCTGATTCCGGCCGGTCTCCTGAGCTTTCGCGCTTGCACCCTACACATGTGTCGTGTACCTACATGTCAGGCTACGGCGTACCGGGGAGCACCCATGTCGGAACGACGCGATACGGATCGGCTGCCGCTGCAGCTCAACGTGGACCACATCCTGGGCGAAGGCTTCGAGGCGCGCTGCCAGACGGAGGATCTGAGCGCCACGGGCATGCGGATCAGCCGAATGCCCGGTGAGGAGTGGGGGATGCCGCGCCACGTTTGGCTGCAGTTCCAGCTCCCGGGTGACGGCGCCGAGGTGATCCGCGCGCTGGGCGAACTTCGCTACGAGGATGCCGAGGCCCCCGTGCGCGGCTTTCGCTTCAAGTACATCTACCCGCAGGCCCGCCGGCGACTCGAGCGCTTCCTGGAGACCGCCGCGACTGCGTGACGGCGCGTTACGATTTCGTTAGTTTCGACCGCATGTCGCCGGTCCTCCTACCACCGCTGCCATCCACCGTCCGGGCGTTGCGTCCGCTCTACGTCGGCGCCGCGGCGCGTCTCGGTCGAGGCGGCGGTGGGCTCCACATGGCGCCCGAACTCTGGCTGCGGGAGCCGGCCTCCGGCGGCGTCGAAGGCTGGGATGCGCGGGTCGTGCCCGACGTCGAGCTCGAGCCGACCCTCGTGGCGCGCGGCGTGTCGATCGACGCGTTCGCGGTCTCGCCGGATGGCGGCGAGCTGGTCGATCCGCTCGGCGGTGTCGACGACCTCGAGCGACGCCACGTTCGCGTGCCCGACCCGGAGGCGATCAACGCGGATCCGTCGCTGTTGGTGAACGTCGTCGCGATGGCCGGCGAGCTCGCCGTTCGCCTCGACGACTCTGTGCTCGGCATGGTCGCCGACCGCGCCGGGCTCGTGCTGCGGGCCGACCGGGACGCGTTGCGGGACGCGCTGACCCGACTCCTCGTGGGCCGGCGCCCCGCGGGCGGCTTGAGCCTGCTCCAAAAGACGGGCGTGCTCCCGCTCGTCCTGCCCGAGGTCTCGGCACTGGTCGACTTCCATCGCTCGAGCCGTCACCACCACAAGGATGTGTGGCGGCACACCCTCCAGGTGGTCAAGCAAGCGATGCCGCGTCCAGTGATTCGGTGGGCCGCGCTGCTGCACGACGTCGGCAAGGTGCACACGCGCAGCTACGAGGCCGGGCAGAAGGTCCACTTCTTCCGTCACGACGAGCTGGGTGCACTCATGGTCGAGGGCATCGCCGCACGCCTCCGCTTCCCGACCCAGCTGGCCGGCCGCGTACGCGAGCTGGTCCTGCACCATCTGCGCGCGAATCTCTACGAGCGGAGCTGGTCCGACTCGGCGGTGCGACGCTTTGCCGCCGACATCGGTGACGCGATGCCCAACCTGCTCGAGCTCTCGCGTGCCGACGTGACCAGCAAGCGGGTGGGCCGCCGCCGTCAGGCGATGTACGACCTGTTCCAACTCCGCGCGCGGATCGCCGAGGTCGAGGCGGCGGATCTGGCGCGACAACCGCTCGTCCCGAAGGGTCTCGGCTCGCGCATCATCTCCGAGCTCGGCGTGGCCCCAGGACCCGAGATAGGCGAGCTTCGGCGCGCCTGCGAGCAGGCCGTGCGGGACGGCGAGTTGCCCCGCGGCCCGGGCGCAGACGCCTGCATTGCATGGCTGAGGTCGCGTCGGGCGAGCTGAGCCGTGTGGCTGTACACTGCGACCGACGCTTTGAATGCGCTCCGACGACGGAGCGTCTTCCTGGGCGACACGATTTCCACGAGAGGTGGACCATGAACCGCATCACGACTGTCGCTCTGCTCGCCTTCGCGTTCGTCCTCGGCCCGTCCATCGATCCCGCGCCCGTCTCGGCGGCGCCCGCGGCGAAGGTCGCCAAGAAGAAGACGCGAAAGAGCGCCAAGAAGAAGAAGAAGCGCGCGAATAAACGCCAGAAATGGCCGGTCCGCCGGCCGAAGGCGAAGCCGAAGAAGCCTCCGAAGCTGGGCAATGTGCCGTTCCAGGAGGGGGAGCGGCTCGCGTTCAAGATCCGGATGCTCGGCGCCGACGCCGGCGAGGCCGTGCTCGCGGTCGGCAAGCGCACGAAGGTGAATGGCCGCTCCGTGGTGCCGCTGGTGGCGTTCCTGCGCTCGAGCGACTTCCTCTCGAAGTTCTACCCGGTCGACAACAAGCTCGTGGTCGTCGTGGACGAGAAGACGTTTCAGCCGCTCAAGACCGACTTCTACATCCGCGAGAACGGCAAGGCGATCGACTACCACACGACCTTCGACCAGCGGGCCCGCTGGGTGAAGTCGACCCGGAAGAAGAACGGCAAGACGCTCAAGCGCAACTTCACCCCGGCCGGCGCGGTCTACGAGGCGCTCAGCAGCGTCTATGGCGCGCGACGCATGGACCTGCAGCCCGGGCAGGTCTTCCAGTACTACGTCTGGGATGGCCGCAAGGAGCGCCTCGTCACGATCACCGCCAAGGGGGTCGAGAAGGTGTGGACGCCCAGCGGTTGGTACGACGCGATGCGCCTCGACGTCAGCAGCACGATCACCGGCGGCTTCATCAAGTCGAAGCTGCTCGACACGCCTGCGAAGACGGGGTCCGCCTGGTTTGGGTTGGATCCCCACCGCACGCCGGTGAAGTTGGTGACGCCGACGAAGCTCGGTGACGCCGAGGCGATGCTGGTGCGGCGGTACGTGGAGAAGGTGTAGTAGGCCGCGGGATCGACGATTCGAGCTGGGGTGGTGGGGTGAGCGTGGGGCCGGGGGCCTGGGCTCCATGGTTTGAACGGTAGGGCGGTCGGGGGGCGGCGATTCGGTCGGGGCTGCCTACCGGTGGTTGCTAGACGCGGGCGCCTTCGGCGCGCACGCGGATGCCTTTCTCGGGAAGGGCCGCGGCGGGCTGGGCTTGGGCGTGGGGGCGCGACGATTTGGTCGCGGCGGGTCGGGGCGGGCTCGCCGTCTCGAGCTTGCAACGTTCCCGCGACAAACAGGGTGGGCCGCGCAGGCGGACGGGGTCACTCGAGCAGGAGCTGGGTTTGCTGTCGCTGTTGGGCGTGGCGGCGGATATGGGCTTTTCCGAAGTCGTCGATGGCGGCGAGGTCGTTGTGCAGGCGGCAACGGAGCGTCAGGCAGCTTTCGGTGTGGGCGCCGCCCCGCGCGTACGGTTTCTCGTGGTGCAGTTCGAGGAAGCGGCGGCCCCCGCATCGGCGTCCTCTGGGACTGACGAAGCTGCAGCAGCCCTCGTCGCGCCGGTACACGGCGGCGCGGACGGCGGCGGGGATGTGGCGCGTTCGCTCGGCGGTCTTCGCGGGCGGTGAATCTACTGTCCCCGGGGACAGTTGCTCGGGCTCGGCGGCGGCCGGTTTCACGGCGTCGGCGCCGAAGCGGC
>PVBE012940166.1_pt1 | contig 17629 bp, 13 predicted proteins | sample 1631181 | NCBI WGS metagenome assembly PVBE01 (sample SAMN08397723, study PRJNA350692) | Marine metagenome, whole genome shotgun sequencing project. | isolation source: water | place: Pacific Ocean | collected 2012-04 | reverse complement strand
TAGACCTCCAATTTCACGTCGCTCTCAGGGATTTCTATTTCTACCTCGTCCACCTCGGCCATCACAGCCACAGTGGCGGTGGAGGTATGGATGCGCCCTTGAGTCTCGGTTTCTGGCACGCGCTGCACACGGTGTACACCGGATTCATATTTTAGATACGAATAGGCGCGTTTACCTTTTATCTCCAATATCACCTCTTTGAACCCGCCGATGCCGCTGGCGTTGGAGGAGATTATTGCTGCACGCCAGCGCCGGTTTTCGGCGTAACGAGCGTACATGCGGTAGAGATCGGCCGCAAACAGTCCGGCTTCATCCCCACCGGCACCGGCGCGGATTTCCACAATAACATTGCGCTCGTCACGCGGGTCCGCGGGCAGCAGCATACGCCGCATGTGTAGTTCCAGCTTTTCAATAGCCGTTCGCAGCGCGGCGATTTCCGCCTCTGCCATTGACCGCATCTCGGGGTCATCCAACAGCGTCTCGGTCTCTTCTAATGCCTGCGTGCTTTCGCGGTACTGGCGCGCCAGTGATACGATGGGCTCGATACGCGCTCTCTCTTGCGCGTATTCGCTCACGCGGGTGTAATCGCTGGCCACTTCGGGGTTGGCGAGCAGCTGGCTTAATTCCTTGAAACGCGCTTCAATTCCGGATAGTTTTTCTAGCATGATTTCACGTCAATTGCAGAGCGGCGTGTGGGCCGACGGTTGCGGAGCAACCGGGAAATGCGGAATGCGATTGCTCTGCGATCCCTACTTAATGGATAAAGAAAGAGAGCAACACCAGCACCAGAATCAGTGTGGACCCGAGCATGGCAATGCGCTTCAGGTCAGCCCGAATGTGAGCGTAGTCCCTTGGAAGCGCATCGCGGGAGCGGATGCGTTGTAGGGTGGGGTTAGCTGCTCGTGGCGCAGTGCGCAGGCTGCGCCGTCGTCTGCTCTGACGTTTGCTCATGAGAAGTGGCGTCTCTTAACGCTAAATGATACCTGCTGCACGCGGATTCGTACAGGGTCCTCTCTCGGGGTTAACAAGGTGAGAGCGGGCAAGCCCGCTCGCCTCGTAATAATAAAACTCTCTACTGTCAAATGGTCTGAGTACTAGACTGGATCTTCCAGTTCGGCGAAAACAACGATCCGCTTGTTATCTACCAGATACGGGTAGCAAGAAATCAACGTTGCCGTGGGACTACTGGTGGGTTTCATCACCTCCACCGCAGTGGGATCGACCACGTCGCTGCCGGTGATCACATAGTTGAATCGCTCGCCCATGGTGTAGATTGTGATGATGTCTCCCGGCACCAGCTTGTCCAGGTAGCGGAAGATTTCGCCGAATATGTCATTGTGGGCGGAGACAACCAGATTCCCGTTCTGTCCGGGGCTAGCGGTGCCAACGTGTTGTCCGACGCCGCGCCGCAATTGTTCCCAGGCATCTCCCTGCACCACGGGAGCGTCGACATTGATGGCCGGTATCACTATGCGCGTCGCCTGTCGGGGTCCGGGAGTGGGGATGACCACCGCGGGTAGAGATTGCACGAGCGGGCGCAGGTTCTCGGGAATCTCGGCGTCGTTCGGGCGCGCACCGTCCGGATCGGTAGGGGGAGTGTGACCGCTCGGCAGCACCAATGCCGTTATTATCGGAGTGGGCATGGCGGTGGGAACTTTCTCCGCCGATATCACCTCCTGCACCTCCTCATTAATCATCTCGCGCGCCTGCCAGAAATCGTAGGCCAGATACACTAGCCCGGCCACCGCGGTTACCTCCAGCAACCAGAGTGCCCGGCTGGTGAGGCGACCGAGGCGCAGCCGGCGGCGGGGAGGGGTCCAATCCTCGGGATGTTTTTCGGCCACCTGTGCCTGCAGCGCTCGGCCGGTCTTGCGGAACTGGCGCAAACGCTCCTCGCGGGCACGCTGTTTCTTTATCTTTATGATTTGCTCAAGTTCTGTAATGGAAAGGTCGTCTACCGAGCGGCGGTCTTTCATTTCTTACTCTTCCCTCCAGACGACCGCGAAAACCTCGCGCTGGAAGAACCAGCGAAATGGCGGCCAAACGAAAAGCACCCGTCGCAGCGCTGCCAGCAGTGCCGACTCGCTCCGATTCTGGGGCGGGCTTTGCAGCCACACTTGACCCCGAAAGCCGGCCTTACGCAGCACCAACCATAGGCTGAACGCGCTTTGTTCATTTACGTGCACGTCCACATTAGCTGCCACATTCAGCGCGCGTGGGTTCGCCGGATAAGCGTCCCCTTGTCCGCACAGAACTCGAAATAGACGTACAAACGGATAGGCATAGCGGTCGTACCATGCGTTCGGGGCGGTGTGCACTATTAACAGGCCGTCCCGTTTCATTACGCGGCGAGCTTGTTGCAGCGCCTGCTGTAGCTCCCAGGGGAACAGGTGCTCTACCACGTCGAACAGCAGCAAACGGTCAAAATGTTCATCAGGAAAAGGTAACACCTTCGCGTCCGCTCGGGAGACCGGATTTGGAGTCAGGGCGTTCTCGTCGGTATCCTTTTGGGAGATAGAAACAGCTGCCGGAGCGTAATCCACTCCGCAGGCGTGTGCGCCTAGCCGCGTGCAGTGGCGCAGGATCTCGCCACGTCCACAGCCTACATCTAATACGTGCATACCCGCTCTGATTTCCGCCAGAGCAAAGGCGGCCTGTAGACGGTTCGAAAGGCGCTCGCCGTGCGTTTCATTAAACTCGTGGAAACCCTCGCAGGCGCCACGGAAATAATCCTCGGTGTAAAGGTCAGGCGAGAGCGAGGGCTGCTTTGCGGGTGGCGCTGCCATCTGTTTTGATTATAAAGGTTTGCGGCGGCGTATCAGCTTCGTCGCAAGCTCCAATTCTTGGACTTTCATCGCACTCATCAGTGCCAGATAAGCTGCTGCCCCGATAGCGCCGGGCAGTACCACTGCTGCCAGTTCGCCCGTAAGCTGACTCGGCCAGTTTATCTGGCTCACGCCCCACAGGGTGGCCATAGTCAGTATAGCCATAGCGCCGGCGGCCAATACTGCTCTGGAACTCGTGTACCCTAACCTTCGGCCGCGCAGGCTGCCGATACGGCGGTGCAGTAGAAGCCACATGGTTAGCGCATGAAAGCTGAGCTGAATGGCGTTGGCGATTATCAGATCGCTGAGCAGCATCGGGCGGAAAGACGATGGCGCGAGTGCGGCGGCTAGATACACGAAAACTCCCGCTAGACCGACGACTGCAGGCGTCCATGCGTCCTGGCGGGCGTAGAATGCGTTGATGAGGGGTAGGTCTATTGCCGCCGCGATGATGCCCAGCAAATACAACCGCAGCACCATGGTTGTCATTGCTGTGTCAGCAGTCAGAAAATCACCGTGCTCGAAAATCAGTGCCACCACCGGCCGCGCCAGCACGAATAGCCCCACCGTCGCGGGTATTATGAGCACTAGCACTAATCTCAATCCGTGCGCTAGCGTGGCCAGGAAATCGTGACTGTCTTCCGGAACAGACCACCCTCTAGCCTGGCGGGCTAGCGTCGGCAGGATGGCCACGGAGATCGCGGTGGAGGTCAGCCCGAGTGGGAATTGCATCAGCGTGGTGGCGTAATCCATCCAGGCGATGCTCTGGTCGCCGGTAGTAGATGCTAGCCGGTACGAGATGGCACGACCTACCATGTCCACCATCAGACCGAGCACAATGGGAAAGTACAGCCGGGCGATGCGTCGGAGAGCCGGATGGTGCCAGTCCAGAATCGGGCGCAATTGCGTATCGCGCAAACCGGGCAGCTGTAGCAGCACCTGCAGCACCGCGCCCGCCAGTAATCCGGCGGCCATAGCGTGTACACCAAACGGGCGCGCGAAAAGGAGAGTCACCACAACAATGCCCAGGTTGAAGATGGCCGCATTGAATGCGGACAGCATGAAGCGTTTCAGTGAGTAGAGCAATCCGGCCAGGATGCCGGCGAAGTTCAGGAAGAGCATAGCAGGCAGCGTTAGGCGCAGTAAGCTGGCGGTCAGTCGCAACATCTCCGCGCTCATGCCGCCGCTTACCACCCATGCGATTTGGGGTGCGAACAATTCCCCCAGCAGTACCAACGGGGTCATCAGAGTGACACAGAGGGTGAGCAGAAACGAGGCAATCAGCCACAACTCCGCACGTTTCTCACGGTGGGTATATGTGCTGAAAACTGGCACCAACGCCGCGCTAACCATGCCGCCCGCCAGTAAATCATAAAACCACATTGGTACCTTGGCGGCGATATTGAAGGCACTTACCATCCCTGTGGCACCGAAGAAATACGATTTCGCAATGTCACGCGTCAGGCCGAGCACACGCGAAACGATGTTTCCGGCAGCGATAATGGATGCTGCACGAGCCACACCTGCCAGTTCGGCTGGCGGCGGTTCGGCTCGAGGGGTAAATCCGGATGTACTACTAGGTACAGTGGGCATGGACCCAGATGTTTACAACTGATCCTTGAGTGATTGCGCTACCGGGCGGGTCACACCGTCCGCCTGCAGCAATTCCGCTAGGCTGGCCGCGCGAATGCGCTCGATAGAACCAAAACGTCGGAGGAGTGCTTTGCGTCGTGCTGGACCGATGCCCGGTACGTTATCCAGCTTCGAGGTCATCGCGGATTTGCTGCGGCGCTGGCGGTGGTGCGCCAACGCAAAACGATGGGCCTCATCGCGGATACGCTGCGCGAGGAAAAGGGCGGGCGAGTGCTTTGGCAGCGCTAGCGGTTTTGACTGCGAGGGCACAAATATCTCCTCGTTCTTCTTGGCGAGTGCGGCGACGGCAACAGAATCTCCAATTTCAAATTCACGCAGCACCGCCATGGCGATTCCCAACTGTCCCTTGCCCCCATCCACCAGTAGTAGGTCGGGAAGCTTCGCAAAGGCCTCATTCCGTTTGTCCCCAGTAGCATGCTGCTTGTGGCTTCGCTGCCAGCGGCGGAAACGGCGCACAAGCACCTCTCGCATACCAGCGTAATCATCTGGTCCAGCTACTGAGCGGATAGTGAAGCGGCGGTAGTGTGATTTCTCCGGCGTGCCCTGATGGAAGACCACCATGCTGCCGGTAGCGGCAGTACCCTGCGTGTTGGAGATGTCGAAACACTCTATACGGTTCGGTGGCTCAGGCAGCCGCAGAGCTTTCTGGAGCTCGGCGAGAGCGGATTCTTGCTTCAGTGTGTCGGCTTGCCATTGTGCGCGCATCGTACCGAGAATATCGGATGCGTTGTCGGCCGCCATGCGCACCAGGTTTCGTTTCGCGCCGCGGCGGGGCACTGTGAGCGCAACCTTGCGGCCTCCGCGCCGGTCCTGCAACCACTCTTTTATTATCTTAGCCTCTGCAAGAGCTCTCGGCAGCAGGACCTCCTGCGGCACGAAGGTAGCTTTGTGATAGAACTGCTTCACGAATGCGGTCAGTATCCTCTCATTGTCCTCGTCCGCTGTACCCTCTAAGACGAAATATTCGCGCCCGATGAGCTTGCCGGAACGAATGAAGAAGACCTGTACACATGCATCATTAGCCTCATGCGCGAACGCGATAACATCGACGTCCACATCCTTCGGGCTGATAACCTGCTGCTTTTCGACGATGCGTTCGATTGCCGACAGCTGGTCGCGCAGACTGGCTGCCTGCTCGTAGCGCTGCTCCCTGGCGGCTGTCTGCATCTCATTCTGCAGCCGTTGCATAATTGGCTCGGTGCGCCCTTGCATGAAGCGACCGAGGTCAGCAATCATGCTGCGGTATTCATCCTCGTCACATGCGCCAATGCAGGGCGCTCTGCACAGTTTGATGTCCCAGTACAAACAGGCGCGCGTGTCCTTGCCAGTTATAACACGGTCACAGGTCAAGTAGGGGAACACCTTGCGCAGCACGTCGAGGCTCTGGTGCACCGCCCACTTACTGGTGTACGGTCCGTAATATCGATGACCGTCGTTACGATCGGCTCTTCGACGCGTGACCGTGACCTTCGGGAACCGGTCTCCCCAGTGTACCTTTATGTAGGGATAACGTTTGTCGTCCTTCCAGCGCACGTTGTATCTAGGTTTGTGGCGGTTTATCAGGTGGTATACTAACGGTAGGGACTCCAACTCGGTCTACTGGATAATCCAGTCGATATCCGCGATTTTGCGCACTAGCTCGCGGGTGCGTGCGCTGTGATTGGCCGAGGTGTAGAAATAAGAGCGTACGCGCGAGCGCAGGTTCATCGCTTTGCCCACGTAAAGCACCTCGCCGTCACTTGCCTTCATCAGATAGCATCCCGGTCGGTTGGGCAGGTTTTGCAATCGTTTCTGGATGTGTTTGGCTCGTGTCATTGCTACGATTGTAGCACGTAGGCCTGCGAGAGTGCGTTGAAATCAATCTATTACGTGTGTGTGCTATAATGCACGCTCTGTGGTGCCGCACCGACTGACCCTCGGTAGATGTGGAGCCGGAATTCATGAGTGTGGCGGCGCAGCCGCTGTAATTTGTAATTGGAGTATGAGATGATTGGGATTAGGAGTAGCCAGCTGCGATTGCGATGGGCTCTCGTTCTGGCTGCGTGTGGGCTGCTGCTGGGAAGCATAATTCCTGCTGCCTCGCTGGCAGCGCCGGCGCAACAAACTAATCTGCTCACTAACCCGGGATTCGAATCCACTTTTGCAGCTGACGGCGTAGGGGATGGCTGGCTCAAGTGGGTGGTTTCCGGTACGCCCGTATACAAACAAACGAGCAGCAGCGTTGATTCTCGGCGGGTGAATGAGGGCTCAAACGCCCAGCAGATGGAAGGGACTGACGTCTCTTACGTGGCTGGTCTGCAGCAGTCTGTGACCGGTTTGACGGTGGGGAAGACATATCGCTTCACCATCTATGCTCATGCCTGGGCTAACACCGGCGACAACGCAGACGCATCCACTGGTACCATCACTCTGAAAGCCGGCATCGGGCCGGGCAACACCTACGCGGCTGATCCCAACATCACTTGGTCCGGCGCGTATACGTACACGGACAACTTCGGTCTGTTGAGCGTCGAATTAGTGGCCACCAATGTCACGGTGACGGTATTCACACATGCTGCGACTACGGCCACGCTGAAACATAACGACGTATATTGGGACAATGCTGCGCTGATTGAAGCCGGCGCGGCTACCGCAACGCCGGCTGCCACGCCTGTGGCCACAGGCGTGGCAGCTCAGGCGATTGGAGAGTTGGTGGCCCCCACTGATTTCCCGCTTCCCACTCCTGATGATACTGGCCAAATCTTTTACTACGTGAAGCCGAACGACAATCTGGTGCATATTGCCACTATCGCCTGTGGGGAGACCGTGGAATGCCTTGAGAAGATTAAGCTGGCTAACGGCCTCACGGGGGACATTATTTATCCGGGTCAACGTCTTAAAATTGGCCCGTTGGAAGGTACCCCCTCGGCGGCGGCGGTCTCCGAGGCAGAGGAGACTCCCGCTCCGGCTGAACCTGGTGATGCCTCCGGAGGTGGTGAAACGGCCGCCGAGGACGCAGTTCTTGTCGATGCGGCAACAGAGCCTGAGGAGGAAGTTGGCCCTGCAGCGACTCCACCTCCGGAGGCAACCGGCGCAATCTGCGTGACGTTGTACGCCGACGTCAATGGAAATGGGGTGTTAGATGCGGGCGAGCAGCTGGTCGCTGAAGGCATTTTCAGTCTGGTAAACCTGGACGACGGCGAGACGCTCGACAGCTACCTCACTGATGGGTCGAGCGAGCCGTACTGTTTCGCCAATCTGGAGTCCGGAACTTTCCGGGTGATTTCGGCTGCGCCATCCGGACACACGCCGACTACGCGAGTAGATTGGGATCTGACGCTGGCTGCGGGCAGTACCGCCAATCTGGAATTTGGCGCGCAGTTCACCGGCGATGAAGTGGTTCCTACCGAAGTGCCCGAGAGCGCGCCACTACGGCCGGCGCTGATTGGGGCTTTTGGGGTGATGCTGCTGCTCTCAGCCGCAGGAATTGCCGGTTATCTTGTGCTCACTCGGCGCGGATAAAGACGCAGTTCACAACTCACTTTTGATGATGAGAATCCTCAGCGCGAAACGTGGGGATTTTTTATTTAGGCGGGCTAGTCGGGCAGCAAGGTGCCGCCAGTATCGCAAAACGTGACCGGTTGCGCAGCAAAGCGCTTTCGCATAACGCGGATTGCACCCGGGTTGTTGTCCATCAAAATGAATCGCCTGCCCAGTTCTAGTGCGGCTGCGCCTGTGGTACCGCTTCCCGCGAAGAAATCGAGGACCAGGTCCCCCGGTTGCGAGGAGGCTTGCACGATGCGACGCAGCACTCCGAGCGGTTTCTGGGTGGGGTAGCCGGTCTTCTCTTTGCCGGTCGGGCTGACGATTGTGTGCCACCAAGTGTCGGTGGGCAGTTTGCCTCGGGCGGCTTTTTCCTCTCCTACCAGTCCCGGTGCCATGTACGGAATACGCTCCACCGCTTCGGCGTCGAAGAAGTAATCCTCGCGTTCCTTGACGTAGAGCAGAATGTTGTCGTGTTTCGGAGGCCATCTTCTCTTTGGCCGAGCACCGTAATCGTATGCCCAGATAATTTCGTTTAGGAAATTCTCGCGACCGAAAATTCGGTCGAGCAGCACCTTGCAATAGTGGGCCTCACGGTAGTCAATGTGGAAGTAGAGTGAGCCAACGGGAGCGAGAATACGATGAGCCTCCTCCAGACGCGGTTTGATGAATGCGTGAAAGTTCTCGAAGTCGTCCTGAAAGGATTCGCTGCCAATGAGTTCTGTGCGGTAGGTTTTACCCTTGAAACCAGTGCGGTCGCCATCTATGCTGCGAGTAGTGCGCAGTTTCGTCCGCGTCTGCATGCGACCAGTGTTGAAGGGTGGGTCAATGTAAATCAGCTGTACAGAGCCGTCCTGCAGCTTCTGAAGGGCCGGCAGGTTGTCTGTGAATATGACCTTGTTGGGTTTCACTTCAGCGCTCACATGCTCTCATCCAATTAGCTTATTCTATCGGTGCTTGCGGCGATGCTATAATTTTTCCATGCTTCGGTCCGCTCGCAGTTTCAACAACACGGCAATTTTACTCTCGCTCGGTGCATTTGTGCTCCGCGTGGTGCGTCTGGATTATCGCGCGTTGTGGTGGGACGAGGGGCGTAATATCTTCTTTGCCGGGGTAGACTGGGCCAGTGCGGCCGAAATTGCGGTTCGCAGCGGCGATGTTAATCCGCCGATATACCGGCTACTGCTGGGTGGCTGGATGCAGCTATCAGGCTCATCTCCCTTTGCCGTGCGATTGCTATCGGTGTTTTTCGGGATGCTGTCGGTGGCGTTATTATATCGTCTTACAGCCGCTCTGTACACTGAGCGCGTGGCTGTAATTGCTGGCGCTCTAGCTGCTGTCGCGCCACCGCTGGTTTACTATTCGCAGGAGGCAAAAGGATACGCATTGGTCGTGCTGGGCGCTATCTGTTCGGTCTGGCTATGGGTGCGTCTGCATCGCCGTCCATATGTCGCACGAGGCGTTATACCGTGGATATGGTTTGGCATTTCCACGTTGTTGGCGGTCGGGGCACACTACTTTGCACTCCTGTTTCTATTTGCGCAGAACCTGTGGACGCTCGCGTGGTGGCGTGACAGTCCCGCAATTCGGGCGAAGGGCGGGATGCGGCAGCATCTAGCCAAATGGATGGGTATACAGACTCTGGCGCTAACGCCTTTGCTGGTCTATGTGTGGTGGTCTCTGATGGCCCTGATGGGTTCTTCTGGGCGCACCATCTTCGGCGTCAGAGTGCCGGTCTTTCCACATTTGGCGGATGTGGCGCGCTGGGGCGCTACCACGACCGCGCAATGGCCACAAACGGCCTCGCATCTACTGAATTTCCTGCGTGTGTTCGTGCATGAAATCGCTGGTGGTCCGGCGGCTACGCCTATTTTGGCGGTTGGCTCCGGCATTGCGCTGGCAATATTAATCGTGGTGGGATGGCCTGATTGTGCTGCCAGGCGGTTCCCGCGCGTTAACTGGGCGCTGTGGCTGGGATCTCCGCTTCTGTTGAGCGCATTTTTTTCGCTGCGCTTCAGTTATTATTTTCCCCGATTCTTGATTTTCATATTGCCGGGCGTACTGCTGCTGGGCGCGGTGGGAGCGGACCGGCTGTGGCGGTACAGTCGGGCAGCGCTACTATCATTGGGGCTGCTGCTTTTCGGTTTATGGGCAGCGGTTCTGGCTGGTCATTACATGGACCCCGGTGATCCGGATGAGGACTGGCGTGGGCTGGCGCAACGCTTTGAGCAGCTGCAGCGGCCCGGTGATTTAGCCGTACATTCCTATGATTGGATTCACGGTTATATACACTCGTATGTGCCTGTGACTGCCGAGCCACATTATCTTTTCTTTTCCGACACAGAGCTAAATGTATTGGAGCGAGTAGCACACGATCGCTCTAGAGTATGGTTTCTGGATTATCAGACTACGCCCTTCGCGGTCGGCAATCGGGCCGGAGAATGGATGCGGGAGGCCTATGGGATGGTCACAAGCGAGGCTTTCGGTAATGCACAGCTCACTCTTTTTGCGCGGCCACCCAGCGGCGATGGCACCGAGGAGGGTACGCAGTTTGCCAATGGGATTGGATTGCACTGGCGACCCGTAGCAACCGATGCGATGCCGGGCGATGCGCTCTCGGTGGAGCTAGTCTGGCGTGCACCATCCTTACAGTTGAACGCCTATCAGGTCTTCCTGCATCTGTTGGATGAGGACGGTCGCCTATGGACCGGGCACGATGGCGGCCCGGTTAATGACCTGAGGCCTACCGTCAGTTGGCAGAGTGGAGAACGCGTGCGCAGCGCGCACGCGTTACTACTGCCGCTCGAGTTGCCGGGCGGTGCGTACAAGCTGCACGCCGGTATGTACAGTCTGGAATCCGGAGCTCGTCTGTTGACCAGCGCGGGCGAGGATTCTGTGCTGCTCGGTCGGATACACGTGTCATCTCACTGAGGCAGCGCGTTTATGACAGCCACTTCACCAGACGGATAATCCCCATTTGAGCTGGTTTGCGATGCGATGAAGCGTGTCGTCGCTGGGAAATTTCTTCTCGATGCTGGCAGTAATATTGGTAAGCGCGCAGCAGCATCTCACTGTTGTTTAGCGTAGGCTGCCAGCCTAACTCCGATTTTATTCGACTGGTGTCAAATTGAAAGTCCTCGGCGATCATTTTGTATTGATAGGGTCCCAATGGTGAGAGCCGCAGCCAGTGCGCCAACCGCATTCCCAACAGCGTAGTCGCTCTTGGTAGTGGACGGACTTTCGCGCCGGTATTGGCCCTATCGATGACGTACTGGTACACCGCGCGCAGCGGCTCGACATTGTCGGAGCCGACATTGAAAACACGTACCCCGCGGAAGTGCAGTGCTCGCAGGCAGGCATCCGCTAGGTCGGACGCAAAAACGAACTGATACCTGTTCTCACCTGCGCCTACTGTCCAAATGGTCCGTCCCTCGTATATGAACTCGAAAAGTATGGCCAACAGGCCTAGGCGACCGCTGTCGATGATAGTCGGGCAGCGCAGAATGACCACATTCAATCTGTCGGCATAGCGCCGCAGGATTTTTTCGGCCTCCCATTTTGACTGGCCGTAAATCTCCACCGGATGAGGCGGGTCGTCCTCGCGCACCGGTCTGGGGAAACTATGACCCCAGAGGCAATTCGACGACGTAAATACGATACTGACTGTACCCGTCTCAGCTGCCGCGTGGGCGATGTTGCGGGTGCCCTCTACGTTCGATTGCCACAGCGCGGCGCGGTCGGGGACGTCGTGTGCAAGCATTGCGGCGCAGTGGAAGACCACATCGAACCGGTGGGCCGCAAAGATGCGCCTCAGTAGCTCACGATCGCGGATGTCACCCTGTACTGAGACAAGATTTGGGTGGCGCTGCTCATCCGGCTGTAAGTCCACGCTTACGCATCTTGCACCCTTTGCAAGCAGTACTTGCTTGAGGATGCCGCCGAAGAAACCGGCGCCGCCGGTGAGAAGTACAGTACTGTTCTCTGTCATAGTTTTCCTAAGCATGTATGCTCTAGGATTATAACTCGCTGCAGCGCTCCTGCCCTCGCTGAACTTAAATTAGTACTTGACAGTTATCATGCAACTGTTATTCTATGGATAGTTGCCCCGGCGTGGCCGCAGGTTGCCGGGGCATTTTGGTCTGAACTCTGTGCAGATAATGCAGACATTGATACATAACACAGGAATTAGTTTCCGCAGTCGATCAGCGGTGTGCCTACTTGCGCTGTGCGCTTTGGGAAGGCCTTTCGGCAGCGTGCGGGCCGCGCATCCCGAGCAGGCACTGGGTGAAGATGCTCAATGCATTAGCGCTGCACTGGCAGTGCAGGTGCGCTCTGGGCCGGGCACTGAGTATCCGCAGGTTGGCTCGCTCGCAAACGGAGCGGCGGTGAACGTGGCCGAATCCGCGGATGGCTGGTATCGGCTTTCGGAGGGCAGTGCTGTGCAGGGTTGGGTGGCCGCTCGTCTGTTTGCGCCGTGCAATCCCGTTGCGAGTCCCATGTCTGGCGGAAAGAGCGAAACGGAAATGCGCATTGAGCTTGCCGATGCGGGATATCCTTTCGCGGGTACGGCCAGCGTGGAGGAGATTCAGAGGGTGTATGCGCAGACGGCTGTGGACTACGTTAGCAGCGCAACTCCTGGGCGCAGTGTCTCTGGATACCAGCCGGCCGGCGGGCCGCTGTTCACGCGCTGGGCGGTCCACGTTTCGCCGACAAACTCGCTCCCCGAATATCCACGCCCGCAGCTGGTGCGCCCTCAGTGGTTGAACCTGAACGGGATGTGGGAGTTTCAGCAGGCGCAGGCCGGTGATGGCCCGCCAATTGGCCTCTCTCTGGCAGAAGACATTTTGGTTCCTTTTCCGGTCGAATCGGCTCTCTCAGGGGTGATGCGCCATGTTGACCGCGCCTGGTATCGGCGCGTGTTCGAAGTTCCTCCAGTGTGGGCAGGACAGCGCGTGCTGCTCCACTTCGGTGCGGTGGATTGGGAGGCAAGCGTGTACGTAAACGGGCATGCGCTTGGCATCCATCAGGGTGGTTACGATTCTTTTAGCTTTGATATCACGGATGTGCTGCGGCCGGCGGGCTCGCAGGAAATTGTGGTGGGCATCTTTGACCCGACCGATAGCGGGGAGCAGCCTCGCGGCAAACAGGTGCACGAACCTATCGACATCTGGTACACGGCATCTACCGGAATATGGCAGACGGTGTGGCTGGAGCCGGTGCCGACCATACGTGTGGCAAGTCTGCGCATCACCCCTGACGTGGACCGCGGAGGTGTGCTCGTGGAGGTGCAAGATACCGGTGGTACGGGTGCCAGTTGGGTGCAAGTCAAGGTAATAAAAGATGGTCATTCGGTGGCAGTGCAATCTGGACGGTCACCCGGACCATTTTTCCTGGCAATTCCGAAAGCGACACTATGGTCACCTGCAAATCCATACCTTTACGATTTGGAAGTGAAGCTGTTCGGAAACGACGCGGTAATCGATAAGGTAAGCAGCTATTTCGGCATGCGCAAGGTTTCAATCGCTCCGGTTGACGGCGTGCCGCGGGTATACCTCAACGGGCAGCCGCTGTTTCAGGTAGGTGTGCTCGACCAGGGTTACTGGCCGGATGGGCTGTACACCGCGCCTGCTGATGAAGCACTCCGCTACGACCTCGAAACGGCGCGCGCGTTAGGCTACAACCTCATCCGCAAACACATGAAGGTTGAGCCGGCACGTTGGTACTATTGGGCGGATCGATTGGGTATGCTGGTCTGGCAGGATATGCCCATGGGCAACAATTGGTCTGCGTGGGGTCGGGCGCATTATCGCGATGAACTTGGCCGTATGCTGGCACAGCTGCATAACCATCCCTCGGTGATCACGTGGGTTCTCTTCAATGAGCGCTGGGGAGAATTCGATGTCGCCAGTATCGCTGCGGCGGTCGAGTTGCTGGACCCGACCCGGATGGTAATTGGCGCAAGTGGTTATGCTGACCAGGGCGTAGGGGACGCAATCAGTTTTCATTCGTACGGCCGGGTAGAGTTTCCCGCGGTCGGGAACGGTGCGGCACGCGTATTGGCTGAGTGGGGTGGCCTAGGTTGGCCGGTGAACGCGCATCTGTGGACAGCGGCCGATTTGCGCTGGTCAGAGCCAATTTATGTGGAATCGGCTCCAAGTGCAGGCGCGCTGCTGGCCCGATACAATCATTATACGTATCAAATCAGAACGCTGCGTGACAATGCAGGTCTTAGCGCGGCCGTATATTCGCAGCTAGCCGACGTAGAAAGGGAGGCTACCGGCTGGCTGACTTACGATCGGGCGGTGATAAAAGCGGATCCCGAACAGGTGCGTGCCATCCACAACCTGTTGCACTGATTAGGCCACTCACTTAGCAGTGCGTTGATATATGCGCAGAGTCTCGCACGCCGTCTGGGTCCAGCTGAAGCGCGCAGCCTGTTTTATGCCGCGTGCGCGAAGCTCGTTCGCCAGATCGGTATCAACAATCGCGCTTATGATTGCCGCGCCAAGCTTACGCGCGTCAGTCGGATCGGAAACTAGATAGGCTGCGTCGCCCACTACCTCAGTAAGCGATCCGGCCCCAGTGGTGACAACCGGCACGCCGCAGGCCATAGCCTCCAGCGGTGGCAGGCCGAAGCCCTCATAACTGGAAGGAAAGACAAAGCAGCTGGCGCCCTGGTAGAGCATAGGCTTATCGCCCTCAGTCACGGCGCCGATGAAGCACACGCTTTCGGCGCTTCCGTGCTCGGCGGCGATGGCGGGAAGGTCGCGAAACAACCGTCCATCCGGGCGCACTGGGAGGGAACCGGCAATCACCAGATGACACCCCTCAGGCATTGCTGAGCGTGCCCATGTCCACGCCGCCAGCAGGTGACGCACATTCTTGCGCCGCTGGAAGCCGCCCAGATATAGCACGTAGGTCTCGGGCAGCCCGTATTTCGCGCGTAGGCTATTGGCAGGATCCGGGATCGCTGGTGGCGCAAACTGTTTCGTGGCTGCCAGATGCACTGTGTGGACGCGGTCGGCCGGTATTCGCAGCCGAGCGACAATGTCACGGCGGGAGTTGTGGGAGTCGGTGATTACCTGTGTCGCGCCTCGAGTGCCCGCAGCCGCCAGAGCGGTATAGCAGCGTTCCAGCAGCGAACCGCGATGCTCCGGGAGCAGCAATGGGATAATGTCGTGCACGGTTACCACCAGCGGCGTGGGCGAGCGCAAAGGTGGCGCCCAGTAAGGTACGTGGAGAACATCGGCCTGCAATTGCCGGGCCATACGTGGAATTTCCAACTGCTCAAAACGCAGCTTGGATAGCGGAGTGTTTCCTGCTTCGCGTACATGCAGCTGCCATCCCGGAGACTGCGAGCTAGGTTGTGGCGCCACTATATGCAGGTCGAGTTCAGGCGTCGGAGCGGGCAGATGGTGCAGCAGACTGTGTAGATATTGTCCTGAGCCAGTATCCTTGCGGGAGAGAAACCAGCCGTTAACAATCACGCGCATCGCGTTCGCCCGGGTCCGATACTGAATGAGCCCATCCTAGACAAAAACGCCTCATTTGGGTAAAATTGGTATCTCACAATAATAAACGAAGTTTTGACTGAGGGGTACCAGTGGCAAATATTAGATCTGCGCAAAAGCGCACCCGTGCCGACGCCAGAAAAACCGAACGCAATCGAAGACGCAAAGCGGAGGTTCAAACCGCAGTGCGCCGAGCGCGCGAGGCGCTCGCTGAAAACCAGACCGAAGCGGCGCGGGTAGAGGTGTTGAGCGCGGCCAGCAAACTGGACAAGGCATCCGCGAACGGTGTCATTCATCGTAACAACGCCTCCCGGCGCAAGGGAAGCCTGATGCGTAGCCTAGCTGCCCTGGAGGACGATGCCTGACGCCGCCGCGACGTATTGCCTTTTTTGATCATTAGAAACCCGCCAACGCTTTTGGCGGGTTTCTTCTTTTCTTCTACGCGCAGCGCCGGTCGGGTACGCGTGTGACAGGGTTTTTTCTAGCACTCAGGCAGTTGGATCAGGCAGCCGGCAAGCCGGAAAGATTGAGGCGATAACCCTCGCCACGCACTGTCTGGAGCAGGCGAGGCTGCAATGGGTCCTTTTCAATTGCGCGCCGCAACCAGCTTATGTGCACGTCGAGCGTGCGCGTGTCTCCGAGGTAGTCGGTTTCCCACACGTGTTTTATCAGGTACTTCCGAGAGACTGTACTGCCGGCGCGATTCAGTAATACTTGTAACAGCCGGGTTTCTTTCGGCGTCAAGCGTTTTTCTTCATCCCAGCATTGCACTCGGCGCTGCTTGACACTCACCCGCAGCGGTCCGATTTGACGCCAATTACCGTCCGGGAGCGGGCGTAGTCGCTTCACTGCGTTAAGCACCTTGCGCCCTGTGAATGGGTGCACAAGCGTGATGTCTGCGTCCCACTTAGAGTCTGGCGTGACGTGGTTTTCCACCAGGTGGATCAAGCGGCATGGGCCACAGGCGCTACGGATGCGGCGGCACAGGCGGTTGCCAACGGTACGCATGGAGGCCGCATCCAGAATTATTATGTCTGGCTTAAGGCGGCGAGCATGCTTCACCGCGTTCGCGACTTTGTTTTCCACGCACACCGCGTGTCCACCTTTCTCCAGATCAATCAAAAAGGAAGGCGCAGTTTTCCTATGCGTTTCAATCAGCAGCAGATTCAATCCCGTCAATGTGAACCCGGTGTTTTGAGAAAGTCAAGTTTCTTGAAACCGCACCAAATCTGGAGAGTGGCGCGGGGCAGGAACGGCATTATACAGAACCATCGTGGCGGCTGCAAGGTGCAGTACGGCCACTTCCGACCGTGAGCAGCACTCCGCTGGGTGTATAATCACACGGATGAGGCGGATATGAACCAGTGACTGACGATTTGCGCAAGACCAGAATTATCTGCACTATCGGCCCGGCTTCGGATTCTACGGAGCGATTGGCCGCCATGATCGAAGCCGGCATGAACGTGGCCCGGCTAAATTTCTCTTATGGTACGCATGAGGATCACGCGGAGGTCATTGACCGGGTTCGCACAGTCGCCGCCACTATGGGGCTGCCGGTAGCCATTCTGCAGGATTTGCAGGGCCCGCGTATTCGCATCGGCGCTTTCGACCAAGGCACTACGGTGGAGTTGCGGGAGGGCGCTCGCTTCACCATCACCACGCAGACGGTGGGTGGAAATAGCGAGCGGGTGAGTACCACTTATCCGCGGCTACCCTCCTATTTGCAGCGCGGTGACAGGCTGCTGCTCGACGATGGAAACCTGGAATTGCAAGTGGAAACCGTCCGTGACACTGAAGTGGTGACACGTGTGCAAGTAGGTGGCGTCCTACGAGCGGGCAAGGGCATCAACCTGCCGGGTGTGCAAATGGCGATTCCCATACTCACAGAAAAGGACCGCGCAGATCTTGCCTTCGGTCTACAGCAGAGGGTCGATTATGTGGCCGTCTCTTTCGTGCAGACAGGGAAGGACCTAGTGAATGTGCGCTCCGCTATGCGTGAAATACATCCGGAGCGTGCAGAGACGCCTATGATCGCAAAACTCGAGCGCCCGGCTGCTCTGGAAAATCTGCGGCAGCTACTCGATCATTGCGAGGGAGTGATGGTGGCGCGCGGAGACC
>PVBE010716028.1_pt1 | contig 17635 bp, 16 predicted proteins | sample 1631181 | NCBI WGS metagenome assembly PVBE01 (sample SAMN08397723, study PRJNA350692) | Marine metagenome, whole genome shotgun sequencing project. | isolation source: water | place: Pacific Ocean | collected 2012-04 | reverse complement strand
TACAGTGTACGAAAAAGGAGTACCAGCTTGTTTTTCTGAGCCTGGCCTTAAGCGTGCAGTGCAACTTGCGTTGGAGCTTGTACCAGGAGCCAAAGTTATTTCTTCTCTGGAAAACTGGGGAGATAATGGCACTGCCAAGCCGATAGATCTATTTGTAGAAAGAGTAGAAAAACTATTGGGAGTAGAGATAAGCCAAAAAGAAATTACCAAGATTCTTACAGATCTTGAATTCGAAGTATCAGACAAAGGCAAAGGAGTACTAAGTGTTACACCACCACTCTTCAGGCTTGGAGATATTTCTGGAGCTCATGATCTTATAGAAGAAGTTGGTCGCATTTATGGTCTAGATAAGATCCCTGTAACTATGCCAGATGCATCCATCACTCCTCCCAATCGGGACATGCGTGTACACATAATGCGTGATGCTCTTGCCGATCAGAACTATTTGGAACTTTGCCCCTTAAGCCTCATCGGAAACGATCTCCTCAAAAAATGTTCTATAGAAACAGAAGGAGGAACAGAGATAGAAAATCCACTCGGAGCAGAGACAGGCATCTTGGCTCCATATACATTGCCGGCTCTTCTAGAACATGCAGAAAACAATATGCTGATAGCAGGTGATGTACTAAGAACGTTCTTTGAGTCAGTAGTATTCAAAGATAACAAAGATGATCACAGAGAGATTGGCATGCTCGTTGCTGCCAAATCTAAAACAGATCTCAAGACAGATCCTTTCTTGATTGCCAAGCAAGATCTTGAAGAAGCGCTTGGTGATGCGGGATACGCACTCTCTATAGATCTTTGCAAAGACATTCCACCGTTTGCTCACAGTGGCAGATGTGCCAATCTTCTCGTAGGAGAAGAGGTAGTCGGTACTATCTTCGAGGTGCATCCAGATGTTCGTGGGCGTTTCGATATACCGGGGCGTGCTGCTGCAGTTCAGCTAAATCTTACAAAGGTTCTGGATAGAGATCCCACAGCATCTGTATTCCAGGAACTCCCAACGTTCCCTGCGGTTTCTTACGATACGACGGTGGCTATGAGTGCAGACAAGAAAGCAGGAGATCTTCTGAATAAAATTGAGAATAGTTCAGATCTACTTGAGTCTGTAGAAATTGCAGATCTGTACGGAGAAGGAGATTCGTACAATCTTACACTGCGTTGTACTTATAGAGCAGCAGATAGAACGCTCAAAGAAGAAGAGGCAAAACAGGCGTTTGCGAGTGTAGAAACATTGTTGTTGTCGTAAACGTGTATACTTAGTAGCCCATGCGACCGACACTTTCTACAATGGGCGGAGACAAAGGGAAAACAGGACTCTTTGGTGGAGATCGTGTTTCCAAAGCAAGCTTCCGGTTGCACGCATATGGAACGGTAGACGAACTGAATGCGATTTTAGGTCTGATACTTTCCGAGAGCGATGTTCCGGATGTTCTTCGTACTCAATTACACCAAGTACAAAAAGATCTCTTCTGCCTTGGGGCAGATCTTGCTACTCCCATAAAAAAACGTGATGACCGCGTGGTGCGTATGTCCGAAGACGAAGTGAAACGTCTTGAGAAATGGGGTGTAGAGATAGAAGAAGACCTCCCTGCATTGCAGAGGTTTATTCTTCCTAGCGGTTGCAAAGGAGCAGCACTTCTCCATCAGGCACGTACAGTTTGCAGACGAGCGGAGCGCTGGCTCGTGCATCTTGCTGAAGAGGATCCCGTCAATGAACATGCGCAAATCTACATCAATCGCCTCAGTGATTACTTCTTTCTTGCATCACGCTCGGTAAACAAAGCAGTAGGCACTCCAGAGACTGAGTGGCTCCCCTAGGTAATAAAGAAATGAAGCAATATTGAAATGTTGAAGAAAATGACGCAATATTGAAATGCAGAAGACTTTTCAATATTTCAGGATTTCAACATTTCAGCATTCTCACTATGTGAGCACCGTCCAGAAATTCATTACAAGCAGTGTCGAGAAGATCACCACAAGTGGAATTCCGATTATCATAAACAGTGGTCTGGATTCCGATCCTCTTGGTTTGACGCTCAAATACAAACTACTTCCTCCAAAGAGCATTCCTACTAGAGCCAACGGTAGATCAGCTGTTTTGAGCCACCAAGCAGCCCAAGGGGTTACTTCGTTGTATTGCAGCATGTATGCCAGAAAGAAGCTTCCACCCAGTACGTAGAAGAGAAACCCTGAGAGCTTCTGAAGATAAGAAATCACGGGTGGATACTATCTTATTTTAGTTTCTTTTGCACGGTGAGCCTTGCTCTACCCTTTTTACGACGTCGAGCAAGGAGCTTCCGTCCATTTTTAGTGGACATTCTTTGCAGGAAACCGTGTTTCCTGAGTCGCCTGCGCCATTTGAGCTTTCCTAGCATTGCCGGAGCAGCTTATGGTCGCAGTAGTGCTTGGTCAAGGTATTACAGTCTAATTTTAGGCTATAACCCTAGCCCGAACCCTTGCCCTGCCCTACACTCCTCCTCACATGCCGTACTCCACTCAAGCTCTTACTTCCGGCCTTCCACTCCTCACAGCGCCCTCAGATGGCACTGCGTCCGTTACTGTGATGGTCTTTGCAGGAGCAGGATCTCGATACGAGCAGGAGCACGAGCGAGGTATCTCTCACTTTTTGGAGCACATGTTCTTTAAGGGTGGAGATCGCTACAAAAATACCAAAGAGGTAAGCATGGCTATCGATGGAGTGGGTGGAGAGTTCAATGCATTTACAGGGAAAGAATACGCGGGGTACTACGTAAAGGTGGCAGCTGAGCAGATTGATCTTGGATGTGATGTGATGGGTGACATGCTTTGCAATGCATCATTTCCACAGAAAGAGATCGAGAAAGAACGTGGAGTAATTATCGAAGAAGATCGCATGTATCAAGACACTCCTATGTACAGAGCAGGTTGGGATTTCGAAGAACTGCTCTTTGGTAGTGTGCCACTTGGATGGGATACCATCGGAACACACAAGGTCATCAACTCCGTACAGCAAGCAGACTTTCAGGCACACAAAGATCGTCTCTACACACCAGATAACTTGGTAATCGCATTTGCAGGAAAGATCGATGATACGCAGGCACTTAACCTTGGAGAGAAGTACTTCGGATCCATCGGCGGCAAGAAAGATAGAGAGTTTGCACCGTTTGAAAACTACGGTTCCGATAGAGTATTTCTTCGAACCAAGAAAACAGAGCAGTCTCATCTTGTCATCGGAGTTCCGGGAGTAAGTTCGCAAGACCCTCGCCACTTTGTGCACAAGCTTTTGGCGGTGATCCTTGGAGGAAACATGAGTTCTCGTATGTTCCTCAATATTCGAGAGGCAAAAGGTATGTGTTATTACATCGATACAGACACCGACGCATATCTCGATGCAGGAGCACTTTCTACACGAGCTGGTATCGATCAATCCCGACTCGATGAAGCAATCAAATTAATCATCAATGAATATGACAAAGTGGTTGAGGGTGGAGTGGAACAAGAAGAAGTAGACAGGGCAAAGTCGTACCTCAAAGGTTCTATTATTCTTTCTCTCGAAGACACAGAAGAGCTCGCGCACTTTTATGGAAAGCAGAAACTCTTGTATCCGAACATTCGAAATATCGAGCAGTACATTGCTGAGATAGAAAAAGTAAGCAAAGAAGATATCGATCAACTCGCCAAGGAGTTGCTCGTACACGAAAACCTCAAACTTTCTGTTATTGGCAATACAGATAACAAAGCGGGTCTGGAGGGGCTTTTGGCTTAGATAATACTTTACGCAGCGGTAAATATCCGTAATATACGTCCAACTTATGGAAAGAACACTCATCCTCCTCAAGCCAGATTGCGTACAAAAGAACCTCGTAGGGAAGGTTATTGCACGTTTCTATGAAGCAGGATTCAAAATCCGTGCATGTAAGATGATTCAGCTTACAGATGAAGTCCTCCGTGAGCACTACGCTCATATTGCAGAGTTTCCGTTCTACTCTTCTGTAGAGGAGTTTATGAAAGAGACTCCGGTGATTGCTTTGGTTCTCGAAGCTGATGGCATCATCGATAAGATGCGTGAGATGCTTGGAGTAACTGATTGCCTAGAAGCTGCCCCAGGTACGATTCGTGCAGAGTGGGGAAGCAAAGAAGAAGGAAAAAACAAGATGTGCAATATCGCCCACGCTTCCGATGGCGTTGAGGCTGCTGCAGTAGAGATCAAGAGATTCTTCTCCGACGACGAAGTTTTCTCGTACTAATCGTTTTAGGTCAAGTTTACACGGTATAGGCTAATGTTTGTGAAAAACACGTAGTATTGCGTTGCTGACATTTGAATGATGCTGTCGACAGGATGCATTCTAGTTGGCTCATTTTCTTTACCATCCACCCTTGTACAAGTTGGCTTTTGCCCAACCTGAAAATGATCAACACGAACCCTTATTGTTTGCCTTTTAATATTATCAATATCATTAATACCTACTTTAGTAATATTTATTTCGGTACCATGCCCTGGTATCTCTTTTACCTGCGTGCCAATTTCGATTATGTTTTCAAGTGAAAGCATAAGGGAGTAGTTTTACTCTCCTTTTGTCAACAGTTCAAGGGCCGCATCGAGTTGTGGGTCTTCTTTCTTTTGTATCTGTTCTCGTGTGCGTTCCACTTCGATATCGGGAGTCACTCCGTCTTTACCAAGATCCCTTCCGTTTGGTGTGAGCCATCGAGCAGTTGTTACACGCAGGCTTGTGCCACCGGGGAGTTCGAACACTTCCTGCACTGTACCCTTTCCAAAGCTCTGCTTACCAACAATTGTTGCACGGCCTGCATCCTGCAAGACGCCTGCAAGAATCTCAGATGCAGATGCAGATCCTTCGTTGATCAAAATAGCGAGAGGAATCTCTGTATCAAGAGGCCTTCCAGAAACATAGTGATGACTTAGCTCTCCTTCTCTTCGTGCCACAGATACCACTTTTCCTTTTTGGATAAACATCGATGTAAGGTCTACAGCTTTTTCTAAGTAGCCACCTCCATTAAATCGAACGTCTATCAGAAGCGCATCTACTTTGTCTTCCAGGAATTTCTTCACCTGCTCCTCGACTTCTGTGGTTGTGGTATCTCCAAAGCGATTAAGTGCAACGTATCCAATGCGCTTACCATCGTATTCCTTTATTTCAGACTCTGTACTTGGAACTTTGATGTCATCTCGCGTAATGGTTATCTCCAATCCTCCTTGCTCTTCACGCTTTATGGTGAGGGTTACATCAGTTCCCTTTGGTCCACGGATAATTTCTACAGTATCTCCGAGTGAGTATCCTGAAATATCAACATCATCCACATGTGTGATGGTGTCTTGTGGCATGAGGCCAGCAGCTTCTGCAGGCGATCCTTTGAGTGGTGCCACTACAACAATATTTCCATCTCGTAATGTTAGCTCTGCACCAATTCCCTGCAGCCTTCCATTGAGTGATTGTTTGAATTCTTTGTTCTCCTGCGGTGGCATGAACGTTGTGTATGGGTCGTTAATTGCTTTTACAAGCCCCTCAGTTGCTCCATGGAGCATAGAAGTTGTTTGTAGTCTTTCTGGTTCAATGTAGTGCTTGGCCAGGAGTTTCCAAACACTCCAGATTAGGCTGATATCTACTTCTTCTTCTGGGTCTGTTACCAATTGCCCACTCCCTACTCCACCAGATAGCATCTGTTCCATAGCTTCATATTCTTCTCCAAGTTGCTGACGCTCGTAGTTAATTCCTACCTGTACCCCAAGAAATAGAGTAACGACAGGTAGTATTATTAGAATGATATTTTTCAGAAATTTGCTCATACCAGAGCATCATACTTGGGCATTAGGACTAGGGCTAGGGCTAGGGTTTTTTAATAGTAATTTTCTTCACGGTTTCCCTATCCCTATCCCAAATCCAAACCCTATTATCTACACATGCCTTCAGCAACAATCTCCTCCGATATGACCGTCCGCGAAGTGATGACACTTGTACCTGCGGCAGCGGATATTATGTCTGAGTATGGCCTGAACTGCTTCGCTTGTGCGGTTGGAGGATTCGAACCGTTGAAACAGGGGTGTCAGATGCATGGTATGGATGATGAGACGATCGAAGCGCTAATAGAAGATATAAATGATGCTATAGGGCAAGCTCCAGATAAGCCCCAAGAGCTTACAATTACAGCAGATGCAGCACGTACTATTCAGGAAATCGCAGACAAAGAAGATAAGGGAGATCACATCCTTGTAGTTACTGTGGATGAGAATGGAGGGTTTTGTTTGGAGTTTCAGGAGAAGGCATTGCAGGGAGATATGGAGTTTTGCTGTAGTGAAGTTCCTACAATCAAGATCTACGCTTCGGTACTAACACTTAGTCGTATCGGTGGTGCAACGATTGATGTTCGAGAAGGAAGATTTAAATTAGATATGCCCGACGATTCATCTTGCTGTGGCGATAATAAAGAGGAATGCGGTTGTCACTAATGAAACTGTGCGCTTTGGTGTATAATTTTTCTGATGATTCGTCTGCCTGCATCACTTGAGCGCAAACTTCAGCAGCTCTTTGCTCGTGCGGATGATCGTAATCGTTTTGTAACAGAAGTTGTCACTGTCGCCTTGGAACAATATGACCTACAACAGCAGCGGGAAGAACAAATGAGTGTCGGTGGCACACTTCATTTATTTACCGATGGTGGTTCCCGTGGAAATCCCGGCCAGTCTGCCATAGGTGTGATTATCGAAGATCCGGTACGCGGGGAAGTGATACGTGAACACTGTGAAAGAATTGGTATACAAACTAATAACGTAGCGGAGTATCAGGCTCTTATAGAAGGGCTCAAGCTCGCAAAGCGCTATCACCCCAATAGATTAATATGTCATCTCGATAGCGAGCTAATCGTAAAGCAGCTCAATGGCGAATACAAAGTGAAGATGGCAACGCTCAAGCCTTTCTTCGAAGAAATTCAGGAAATATCACAACATTTCGATGATGTTGATTTCGTACACATTCCTCGTAGTGATAATTATCGTGCAGATGCATTGGTGAATAAGGCGCTGGATGAACATCCCGCTCCACACTATGAAAGGCCGTAATAGAAGAAATAGAGGCGATAGAAGAAACAAAAGAAATAGAGGATTTTCTATTTCCTTGATTACCTCTATTTCCTTGATTACCTCTATTCTTTATCCTCTATCCGTTACGGCTGCGTCGTACTACCCAGAGCTTTTGTATCGGTACGATCATCATCTATTTGCGATTAACCCAAACGAGCATCCTTCGTGGCGTCGCACTGAGGAAGCATGGACGTATCTCGGACGAGAAATCGTTCCCCCTCAGAGGCTTCGTGTAGATGGAGACGATCTTCCAGATCTTCCTAAGGGATTCACTCGTTCTCTCACAACACTGTGGGACACGGCAGCTATATCAGAAACAATAGAAAAACAGATCGCCTCTGTGCTCGATAGACCACGAGGGACAGTTACTATTTCTAAAGATGAAGATGGAAATATAGCGTTTGATGGTGTGGGGTTTTTGGGTAAAGAAGTAGATTTAGAGCGTACAGCAGCTCTCACTGTTGCAGCTCTCGAAAAAGGGGTATACGACATCCATATTCCGTTACACGAGCAGCAGCCTCGTATGCATGTTCTTGATCCAACCCTTCAAGATTTGGGAATTCGTGAGGTAGTGGGTATTGGAGAATCTAACTTTGCACGTTCTCCTCTTGCCCGTAGGCACAACATCAAGACTGGACTCCAAAAATTCGATGGTCATCTTGTACCTCAGGGAGAAGTATTTTCGTTCAACGAAACTCTTGGCCCAGTAAATGATGCTACTGGCTACCTGAAGGAATTGGTGATTCTTGGCGACAAAACACTTCCAGACTTTGGCGGAGGTTTGTGCCAGGTAAGTACCACTGCTTACAGAGGCATTTGGGAATACGGTTTCCCAATAACACAAAGAAGAAATCACAGCTTCTCGGTGCAGTACTATTCTCCTCAAGGAACAGATGCCACTATCTATCCTCCGTACACGGATATTAAATTTTTGAATGACGGACCAAGCGATATTCTCATTCAGACACACACCGAAGGAGACCGGGCATTCTTTATCTACTACGGTATGCGAGACAAGCGCCAAACAGAAGTAGTCGGCCCGTTTGTATGGGATCGCAGAGATCCTCCGCCAGATCGTACAGAATATACTGATGAAATCCCCCCAGGAGAAACACGTATTGCAGGCAAAGCAACGCCAGGGCTGCAAGCTGCATGGTTCCGTATTTCTCAGTCTGAACCAGGGGCAGAATCGGTTATAGATCCTGTGTATTCGTATTACGAAGCACGGCCGAACTTCACGCAATACGGAGCAAGCGCCAAGCCTCCCAGTTGGCTTGGATCTTTGCAATAAGTGTTAGCTCACATTGATATCCTGCATTACACTCCCTACTTTCATTTCTCTGGAGCTAATTTGCGAAAGTAGCTCCGCACAACTTGCAGAGAAATCCAGACGTTCTTTTTCTGAGAGCTCGGGAAGTTGTTCCCAGTTTTCCGTAAGACTTTGTCTTATATAACTCTTTTGATTCTCCGAGTAACCCCCAAAGTACGCATTGTCTATCTCGGGTAGCAATCCCATTTTATTCAGTAGCACTAGCGTAAACGGAAGCACGGCATCTGTTGGTTTTTGTAAGAAGGTTTTGGTCGTCGCAAATAGATCCGGTAGAGGTTCTTCGTCTTGAAGTATATTAAGTAGTAGCTCGATCCCTTGTTGCATGTGCAAAAACGCAGTCACATTTGTATCGAATGTTTCATCAAGTCTCTTGGCATCTATTACCATGTATCCAGCAGAGGATTCTCGCAACTCTATGCTTACATGTTGTGGAGCAAGAAGTGTTCCTCCTATACGGCTACCGGGTTTGCGCACACTACGAGCACGTGCGGCAATCTTGCCAAGCTCTTTGGTAAACAATATGCAAAAACGATCTGCTTCTCCTACATCGTGCGCCTTCAAAATAATAGCTTCTACAGTACGAGTGTGGCTCATGAGATACATGGTGTACGTACCTGAGGGCGCACACCGAGCCAAGCTCCTGCGCATGCAATTGCAGGGGAGATCAGTATTTCTACGCAGAGCAATATCGGAAACATCGTAGAGAGAAGGGGGTTCATTTCTACAATCAGTGGCCCAAGTACTCCATTTGCATTAAGAGCCGGAGCCATCGCTGGGAGTACAGAGAGTAACAATAAAAGAGTTGCTGTGCTAAACACAATTGCAGCCCAGAGCAGAACCGCAGATTCTGTAATAAACGGGAGTGTGATAGAAAGTGGAGTTGCTCCAACTAGCCTCTCTACAAGTACTTCATCGCTCCGCGCAAGCGCACGTCGTCTCACGAGTTCTGTGGTAATAAACACAAGAGCAGAAGCTGTAATAGCCAAAATAATTATCGTAAGTAGGCGTCCTGCGCTTGTAATACTAAGTAAGCTGTACACATGCTCCTCTTGATCAGAAATCTGCGAGAGAAATGCAGGGTCTACAACAGCATTCCACCTTGGATTTTCTACAAATTTGGCAAATGCATCAAAATCACTCAGAGCGACTAGCGATATTCCAATTGTGTCTTTAAATGGGTTTTCGATGCTATATGTTTCCAAAAAGGATACAAGATTTGGATCCGATAACCTTGTTCTCTCATATGTCTTTTCTTTGGTTATAAGCTCTGTGCTGTGCACAAAAGCCAATTGCTGTAGAGCACTATAAAATTCCTGAATTTCTCTATCTGTGGCACTCCCGAGTATCTCCAGCTGAACATCTGTACGATTTCTGAGCATAGATTGCATTCCCTCAAGCCCCATAAGTCCAAATATCAGGAGTTGAACCAACAAAAATACACCAAAGAGTGCCCCAAGAGCTGTAGTCCATTGTCGTTCACGCCAGAGCGTAAGCAAGCCACGGCGTATTCCACGCTTAAAAACAATTCCAACCATGGTTCGTAGTATACAGAATTCTTATACGATTTGCGTTTCTTCTTTGAGCATGTCTTTTACCTTCTCCACAGCACTCATACATTCGTGTACTTTTGGATTTTCCGGATCAATATCAAGCGCTCTATCAAAGAGGGCAGATGCTTTGGGTACATTGCGTGTTTGCAAATATGTAATACCCAAATCGCATAGTGTTAACGTGTTTTGATTGTCCAAATTCAGTGCGCGTTCTAGTGTTACGATTCCCTGAGCCCTCTGACCTTCGTTAAACAGAGCCCAACCAAGACATCGCAAGATCTCTGCATTGTTTGGTCGCTGGGCATTTGCTTTTTGCAGGTGCTCGATTGCAATATTCCATTCCTGATTCAATGATTTAAGGAATCCTAAGATGTAGTGACCTGTGTAACTCTCTGGATCAAGCTTTACTGCGCGTGAGGCAGCAGCTTCTGCTCGATCAAATCGTTCCAAACCAAGTTCGTTGTCTGCTACTTCTTCTAGTGCTGCAATGTTTTCTGGATCTTCTATAAGAAGTTGTACCAGTATTTCCAAAGCTTCACGATACTGTCCCATGAGTTTGAGTTGTTCCGCTCGCTCAAGGCGTTCAAGAGTGTCGGAGATGGGTGAGTTGTTTTGCATCGTTTATATCTATGATAGTAGATTGAACGGAAAGCAACAGAAAGAAGTCGACAAAATTTTAAATACTTACGGACTAGGACCAGGACTACCAGGAACAGATCCAGAACTTGCAGGCACACCACCAGGAGGATTCGATCCGTAAACAAAGTAGTAAGCAGTATCCAGAAGAGCTTTTGCAGAAAGCACGACTGCCATTCCTACAAGGGCTCCAATCATCAGGTTTTTTCCTTTCGATTTATTTTCTTCACTTATAAATCCTGTTGTAAACATTAGTGCTCCCACAAGAAATGCTGCAGCTGCAATGGCGAAGATGGTTCTCCATAATGTATCTGTGACACTTTCCAAAATACTTTGCCATGTGATGTCTGCTCTAAAAAATGAATTACTGAGATCCATTGTAGCGAGAGCATCAGAAGCGTAGAGAGTGCCAAATACCCCTGCAAATATTGCCAGTGAAATGCCTAATCGCTTCACTCGTTCAAGCGTATCACGAATTGGCTTTTCTTTCACCATTTTTTCATTTCTCAGGGATTGTCTTGTAGACTGTAGAGCGCAAAACTACCACATGACCCCACCTTCATTTCGCACACGGTCTCTGGGAAATTCTCCCAAGAAGCGCTCTGCCAAGAGCGTAAACGTATTGCCATTCCTATCTAAAATCATACGGCCTTTCCGTAGTATTCATCTACGAAAAACGTATTCACTACGGTCTCGATTTACGATTACTCGTGTTGTTTTAGGAGGCGCGGCATTGGTTGTTGCGTATATCGCATTTCTTTGGTTTACGCTTCCGGATATTTCTGACCCAACGCAGTTGCTTGCTTCGCAGAGCACGGTCATTACCGATCGTAATGGTGTGGAGTTGTATCGCCTCTTTAACGAAGAAGATCGTACGTTCATTCCAGGGGAAAGTATTCCTCTGCATATGAAGCAGGCTGTGATTTCTATAGAAGATGAACGCTACTACGATCGTGGGTGTTTAGATTTACGCGCTGTTGCCAGAGCTGTTGTAAAGCTTGGGCGCGCTGGTGGAGGATCTACCATTACACGTCAGCTTGCGCGCAACGCACTTAACCTTCAACAGGACAACCGCTACCAACGAAAAATAAAAGAATTCATTCTTGGTTGTCAGCTGGAAGGAAGATACGAAAAAGAAGAACTATTGGAACTGTATCTCAACTGGATTCCCTTCGGACGCAATGCATATGGAGTAGAGCAGGCCGCGAAGCAGTACTTCAATACATCTGCAGACAAACTCACCATTGGACAGGCTGCAATACTTGCATCTCTTCCACAGCGTCCTTCGTACTTTAGTCCATACGGTCGACATGTTCATACAGAGGTTTCCGATAGTGTTCACGAAGATGTTATCAATAGAGAAATTGTTAAAGTTACAGATATTCCAGAAGAAGAGATTATCATCGGACTTCTCGGGTCATACGCTGGTACTGGTTCGGTTCTTCTGTATGTAGGAGGACGCACAGACCAAGTGCTTCGCAATATGCAAGAGCAGGGGTACATCACAGAGGCTGAGCGCCTTGCCTCATTAGAAGACTTTGAAGATATTGAGTTTACTACTTCTCGTGAGAATATTCGCGCACCACACTTTGTGTTGTGGGTACGAGAACAGATAGAAGAGATGTTTTCCGGTACATCCGAAGATGGTTTGCTGGAGCAGGGAGGATTGCGCATCGAAACTACACTCGATTGGGAGATGCAGGAGCGTGCAGAAGATTCTGTAGAACGCCACAGAGAAGACCTCACGCTTAGGTACGGAGGAGAGAACATGGCACTTGTCGCAATAGAACCAGAAAGCAATGAGATCGTTGCATACGTAGGTAATATGGATTACAACGATACGGAAAATGGCGGAAAGATCGATATGGTGCAGGCACCACGTCAGCCGGGGTCATCATTCAAGCCATTTGTGTATGCGTCTGCATTCCAAAAAGGATACAACCCCGCCACTCCTATTTACGATGTGGCAACAAAGATCGGAGACGATGAACCACAGAACTTCGATGGTAAATTTATGGGACACATGACAATGCGCGAAGCGCTTGGTGCATCTCGCAACGTACCTGCCGCAAAAGCATTCTTCCTTGGTGGTCAGGAAAACCAGATCCTTACATTGGTTTCTTCCCTTGGTGCACCCACACCATTAGAACGTAAAGAGGAGCTGCAAATTGAGCGTGGAGAGTTTGATTACGGATGGCCACTTGCGCTTGGGGCTGCCGAAACACCGCTTCTAGAAATGGCCAATGCCTACGGATCATTTGCGCGCGGAGGAACTAAAAAGCCACTCATTAGCATCCGTCGTATTACTGATAAAAAAGGAAACCTTCTCTACAAAGCACCAGATGAAAAAGGAAAAGAGATCATCGATGAGCGAATTGCGTATCAGATTACATCTATCTTAAGTGATGAGTCTGTGCGACCGGAGGAGTACTGGAAAACACAACTTACTGTCCCAGGATTCAAGACCGCAGCCAAAACTGGAACGAGTAATAAGTGCCTAGAGTGGAAAGAGATTCCTATAGAAGATAAACCTGGAGAGAAGAGAAAAGTATGCCTGCTTCGTAAGCCCGATAACGCTTGGCTCATTGGTTACACACCAAACCTTGTTGCCGGTGTTTGGGTAGGGAATGCCAATAGCGCCTCTATGTACGACAAAGCTGGAGGGCTTAATACAGCAAGTCCAATCTGGAGAGATTTCATGGCGTCTGTGCATAGAAAGATAGAAAACCCTAAAACAACATTCGAAAAACCCGAAGGAATTATCACCCCACAGATCTCCACACTCTCTGGTCAGTTCCCTACAGATTGCACACCTGTTACACATCGTCGTGCAGATGTATTCCTCAAAGAACGTGCACCAAGCAAACACGACCCTGCTTGCAAAAAACTTACGATCGATAAAGTAACCAAGCTACTTGCTTCCGATGAATGCCCACTTGATGCACAAGAAGAAGGAGAGTTCCTCGTGGCACACAGTTTACTTCCTGAGCGTTGGCCAACATGGGAGGAGGGAGTGGTGGAGTGGGTGGATGCTCAAATGGAGATGTGGTATGCCGCGCCAGATCACTCGGGTGCTATTATTCCGCTTCCTATAGCCCCAACAGAAGATTGCACATTGGAGCTTACTCCCGGAAGGCTGGATAAACCTACCTTGAATATCATCGCTCCAGCGCCAAATGGCAGCGCCACGTATCCAACGTTTAAGCCGAAGATTAAATACGATTCCAAGGCGAAGGTATTGGAAGTTCTTTACATGATCGATGGAAAGCAAATTACTACAGTTACCGAACCGCCATTTACACAAACACTTCGTGTTCCACGGTCCGTACCAGAATCTGGAAGGCACAACTTCTCGGTTACACTTACAGATGAGTACTACAACAAGGCAACTGCACGTGTGAACTTTTCATTCGAAGAAGATGAACGTGCTCCGCAGGTTCGGTTCACGCTTCCGCTTGGAGACATTCGTCTACCAAAAGGAGGAGAGTTAAAGATGGCTGCCGATGCGGATGACCAAGAAGGAGGACTGAAGTATGTACAGTTCTATCTTGGCGACACATTGCTCACCACGAAGCCAAAAGAGCCTTTTGAGATGACGTACACAATTACCGAAAGCCCAGGTGTATATCAGCTCAAAGTAAAAGCGATTGATATGTCGGGAAATAGCAGTGAGGATGTGAGGACGTTAACAATAGATTAATGTTGAAATTTTGAAATGTTGAAAGAAGGTTTTCAGGATTTCAACATTGCTTTATTTTACAATTGCGATGCGACAGCATCGCTAATATCTGCGTTGGTATGTACTTCAGATACATCTTCATCTTCTTCGATAGCCTCTATGAGCTCCATGAGTTTTTGTGCAGATTCTTTGTCGGTAATGCTTATGTCTTGCAGGGCAACGTATTTCATTCCGGCTTCCTGAATCTCGTATCCAGCTTCTTTGAGTGTGTTTCTAGCTTTTGTCCACGATGCAGCATCTGTTGTTACAGAAATCAATTCATCTGATACTTCGATATCTTCTGCTCCGGCATCAATAAGATTCAGTTCTAGCTCATCTGCATCCCCACTCCCTACGCCCAATTCCCTACGCCCTACCACCACTCCTTTTTGCGTGAACATAAACATCACTGCACCCGATGCTGCCATCTTTCCTCCGCGACGTTCGATGATTGCTCGGACATTCGGGAGTGTGCGGTTTTTGTTGTCTGTAAGGCATTCGATGATTAGCGCTGCACCTCCTGCAGCGTATGCTTCGTACGTTACCCCTACAGTCGCCTCACCTTTTAGTTCACCTGATCCTTTCTTCACCGCTCGGTCGATATTGTTATTTGGCACGTTCTCCGCCTTTGCATTATCCACTGCAGCCTTAAGAGCAGCGTTCATCATTATGTCTCCTGAGCCACCTTCTCGTGCTGCGATCTCGATCAGTTTTGCATGTTTGGTAAAGATCTTTCCGCGCTTGGCATCAGCCGCGCCTTTTTTGTGCTTGATGGTGCTCCACTTAGAATGACCTGACATAGGATGGGGGGTTGGGGATGTTTAAATCCTATCGTAATCCCTAGTTCCTAGCTACTATTTGCTTTTTCCTTATTTAGAAGGCTTCGGGAAGGCTACGCAGAAGAAGAGGGTCACAAGCACTACGAATAGAGAGCTTCCGACAATCCACACGGGCTTTTCCATAAAGTTGCTATACACGAACAGTGGCAATCCAATGAAGAATGAGGTCAGAACTCCCCAGAATACCCCCTTAGCACTGAGTCCATCCCAATAGAGGCTTAGAATCGTTGGAACAACCACGCTGGCAGCAATGGTATTAAACACCCACCACAGCTGCTGCATCTGGAATTTCGGAATGTAGATAATGGCTACGGCCACCATAAATCCAAGTAACGTCAGCACTACCATCGTGGTACGAGAGCCACGCATTCTGCGCGCATCGAGCATATGCTTATCGAGTTTCTCTTTATCTGTGAGCGTGTCTTGTTTCTCTGAACGAATCATCAAGTCTTTTTCATAGTCCGAAAACTTCATTACGTCTGTTGCATACAAACTTGCAGCTGCATTCATACCAGAATCAAGTGTGGAGCTAAGCGCACTGATAAGCATCACCACAAAGAGGAACGCAGTCCATAGTGGTAGTAACTTGGAAACAACTACCACACCAATAAGTGAAGGGTCGATTCCCTGCGGAATCGTAATAGCATAGTCAGCATTTGCACCGATGAATCCAAGGAGCCCCAATGCAATTGGCACTACTCCAAACACAAGTGCTCCAAATATGAAGGCCTTCTTTACATGACCTTCTCTCAAGGCAAATCCTCGTTGCCAGTATTGCTGATCGGAAATTGCTCCGGAAAGAAGCCCGATAGCAGTTACGATTCCAAGTGAGAATGCTATTCCTGGATCGAAAATATTTGCAGATCCTTCTAAGCCGGCAAGCCCTGCCGTGATTGCATCAAGACCGACAGTACCGATCATCCATGGGATGATGATAAGGAGCGCAACAATAATTAGTACCAGCTGAAAGAAGTCTGTAAGTATAGATGCTTCGAGTCCTGAAATGAGAGAATAGAAGAGGGGGATCGCACCCAGCACTGCAATGGTAATAACTGCAACCGCTTGATACACAGGAACACCGAGTAGAAGTGCTAATAGGTTTCCTCCTGCGTACAGTTGCACGGCCACCGCCATGAGTTGGTAGAAAAAGTACGGGAAGAGATACATCTTATGCACACTTTCGCTGCCGAGCTGATGACGAATCCATTGCGGAAGCGTGTAACCAAGTGGCATCTTCTTTCGAATCTTTGGTGCGAGTACAGCAAAGAGTGCAAGTGCACACATGTTGGGCACTACAAACCAAAAGAGCCCTGCTACTCCGTGGATCTGGCGTTTCAACCATTGCCCTTCGCTCAAAGGTGCATCGTCGCAATGCGTATGACACACTTGATCGATTGATAGAAAAAGGACTGGTCTACGAAGTATTCAGCGAAGGTGAAACAATCTATGAGGCAGTGGAGCCGGGGAAGCTGATGGAGATGGTAAAAGAAAAGGAGCGTTTGCTCGATAGTGCTCTCCCTGCCCTCTTTTCTGTGTATCAAGATCACAGAGCACCACAACGAGCGTATATCTATAAAGGATTGGAAGGCATGAAGAATTTTCTTCGAGAGGCATTGCAGGTAGGAGAAGATATGTATGAGTTTGGTTCGAAGGGTGGGTGGTTCGATCCGCGACTCGAAACATTTGTGACGTGGTTCCTCAAAGAAGCGAAGCGCAAGAAGATGACGTATCACCATATTTTTGATTATGACGTTCAGACCCATGTTTCGCATATTCCAAAACTTGTTGGACCTCCCTATAAATTTGCACCGAAAAAATATTCCACTGAGTCTGCCATAGAAGTATTTGGTGATCGTGTCGTTACATTTACAGGGCTTGGCTATGGCAAAGTAGAAGATGATCTTACGATTTTTGTAATCGTGAGTCCGCGACTCGCCGAAAGCTACCGCATCTGGTGGCAGATGATGTGGGATCTTATGCCAGATGCCAATACGAAAAAACGCAATACCAAAGGGCAAAAGCGATTACCAAAGAAGTAATTACTTGCGGTACGCAATCATTCCCATAAACCTTGCACGCTCGATGGAGTTCTTCATCATCTTTTGGTGCTTAAGACAAACACCCGTGTAGTACCGCTTCATTATATTTCCGAAGTAATCGATGTACGGCTTTACGATTGGATAGTCTTTGTAATCGATGTAGACGACCTCCTTCTCGCAGAAAGGACATTTCTTGCTTCGTGGGTCTGCGCGTCGTTGTGGTTTTTTGGCCATGCGATAGGGGGTAGGGCGTTGGGAGTAGGATTAGATGTCTAGGTCGTCATCGGAAATAAGCTTATCGAGTTCTTCGGAGATCTTCTTCTTGTCTACAGCTGGCTTGTCTTCCTTTTGCTGCTTCTCGTCTTTCTTCACAGCGGCTGCTGTCTTTTTGGCTTGTTGCTTGGCACGCTCAGCGACCTTCTTAGCTAGGCGATCTTCTTTCTCT
>PVBE010301905.1_pt1 | contig 17636 bp, 15 predicted proteins | sample 1631181 | NCBI WGS metagenome assembly PVBE01 (sample SAMN08397723, study PRJNA350692) | Marine metagenome, whole genome shotgun sequencing project. | isolation source: water | place: Pacific Ocean | collected 2012-04 | reverse complement strand
CGTCACTCTATTCTTATTTAAGTACAAAAAGATTGACGATTGAAGGAAAAGACGTTTGACCGAGACAAAAGAACATGCCCTTGAACTGTTTCCACGAGACATTGAAGCAATTGTTGCAGACATAGGTATGCCTATATTTGCAGGAAAACAGGTTCTTGACTGGATCTACAACAAACAAGTCAAATCTGTCGATGAAATGACCAACATTGCGAAAGATAAACGGAAACTTCTCAAAGAACGTGTTTGCTTTCGTCGGTCTACGTGTACAAAAACACAAAAAGCTTCTGATGGAACTGTCAAAAAACTCCTTACGTGGGACAACGGAACAAAACAAACTGAAACCGTCATGATTCCCGCAAAAGGGAGGCGGACTGCTTGCGTTTCAAGCCAAGTTGGCTGTCCTGTTAAATGTACTTTTTGCGCTTCTGGCTTAGGTGGACTCGAAGGAAGTCTTACTGTTGGGCAAATTGTCGAACAAGTAATAGCACTTGAAGAAAGTGACATCTCCAACATTGTTTTCATGGGTATGGGGGAACCCCTTACAAATTACAATGCCGTTACTCGTGCGATTCGAATCATCAATGCACCTTGGGGGCTTGGTATTGGCGCAAGAAAAATAACACTCTCAACTGTTGGTATACCTGCAGCAATAGAAAAACTTGCAACATTTGACATCCCCATCACTCTTGCGTTGAGTTTACATGCGCCAAATGATTCTCTTCGAAAGGAACTTATTCCATGGGCAAGATTCGCCCCAATTGAGGATATTCTTAAAGCATGCAGCATTTATTTTGATGCTACAGGAAGAGAAATCACACTAGAGTATTTACTTATTGGGGGCGTCAACGACAGAATTGCAGAGGCAAAAGAACTTGTATCAATCTGCAAAACACTGCGTTGCAACGTCAACCTTATTCGATACAACGAAGTTTCCGAACTTGAATACGAACGACCCAAATCATCTCAAGTGAGACGATTCCAAGAAACGCTCACAAAAGCTGGTGTTAACGTGCATATTCGAGCTAGTCGTGGACGAGATATTTCTGCTGCCTGTGGCCAACTCAAAAGGGAACAATCAAAGAATATTACTGGATAATTCTTCTTATCTTTTCAGCTGAGGATGTATGAAGTGCACCCGATAGTGCGAGTTGGTTCAACTCCTGAAACGTTTGAACCCAATCATCGTATTGAGTTGGAGAAATTACAGCTTTATTCACTGCATGTACAATTGCTTCACGCACTGCACGATCTCGGCGATGACAACGCCATCGTTTTGGAACAAAAGAGCCCAAATTAGAAACAAGGACAGAAGACCAATCGCTTGTTCTCATATCCACCTGCAAAGACCAATTCCAAAGCCGCAGGCGAAACCGAGACAAAAATCGTCTTTTTAAAATGTCACCACGCGAATGTCGAACATTTAACCGTTTCCTAATTCTTCGTAACACTTCGGGGCTTCTCGCTAATCTCGCTAGATAAACTGGCTCGCGGATTAAAATAGATTCTGATAGTGGAAGGATAACATTTCGTGTCAATGCCCTACCATTTTCAGCGCTATCTACCACATACACTTGGCAAATTAGGGTAACAAAACGATTTGCAACTTCTTCTCCTCCCCAAAGCATACACCTTCGAATTGCATTGAATAAATCTGTCATAGACTGACGCCCCTCAGCTGTTTCAATAAGCCCAGGCAGCGATTGTCGACATTGCCGCAGCAAGCGTTTCATAACTTCTGCTTGTGCAATTCCACGTCGTCCATGTTTTCGTAAATCACGAACACAACGTTTTTCAAGGCGACCCAAATCAATCTGTGATTCTTCTTTGATAGGCTTCCATATAGTGTCAGGATCATTTGCGATTCTTCTTCCAAAGTCAAACGCCTCGGCAGATCTAGCAAATCCCTTCTTTTCTGCTTGAAGCACCGCAACGTTCATTGCATCAACCGAAACAGGAATATATCCAAGTTGAAAAGCCATACCTAATTGCACAACATCGCCAAGTCGTTCATTGTGAAAACGATACCTTGCGAGTGAGGCAAATCCACGAAGAGTTAATCCCTCTGGCTTACAAGATTCCGAAATAGTTTGTTTATCGAGCGCAATTGCCCCACCTTCTGAGTTCTTAAAAGATGTCTGGTGCTCAAATGGGTCTGTGTTGATTATTGCGTAGGTCTTATCTGGGCTCCCAATTCGTAGATTGCCCTTAGGATCAATAGATCTAAGCACTTCTTCTCGATCCCAACCAAGCAAGAGATCTGCATCGCCCCAAGGAATTGAACCAAGAAGTGGCCTATGTACATTGGACGATTGTTTTCGAGTAAAAAGCAATTGCGACCAAGCGCATCGACCAGGACCAACACACCGATTATTACATTGCACTCTAATCTCATAGCCCATTTGCATTCCAGCCTGAATCAAAATGTCACCAACAACACCAGGCTGATTACCTCTTGATCCTGCTACATGAACTCGCCACGAAGGCGACGACCCATGCAATACTTTGGGAGGAGTTAACCCTACGCTGCTTTCTGCAACAACACGAACTGGAGGTTTATTTCTTGTAACTTCTACACGTTCTAGAATTGGGCGAAGGGATATTCGCCATTTTTTAGACTCTGGCTTTAACCACCTTGTCGTAATAGACGTTTCAAGTAGCATTGCAGATGAGGTGTTTTGAGATTTCCACGGATCAATTGGTAACATCCGTACAGGTGTCATCTGGTCAATGGGAATTACAATTGCGTGCTGTGGGCGAAAGCCAAGTTGATCAATTTGATGCGACGTTGCTGAAAGACGCGACAAATCAAAGTGTGGCTCCTCGCCGTCACTGACAATTACAACTGTCACTCCATCTCGACCACTTGCCGCCTCAATAGCATTGTCGACATCATCACCTTGATCAATTGTCACTTCAACTACGCGTTTTCCATCATCATTTTTCGATGGAAGAACTGCTTCAACGAGTGTGAATAACGCATTTCCTATTTCATGATTTCTCCAAACTAAAAATATTCTCGTTTCATCACGAGAAACAGAATCACGTATGACATTAATGCCATCAGATAAAAATCTGCTTTCGCCCCATGTCTCTACGTAAACTTTCGCGCCTTCCTTCGCTTGAATTGCAGAGCCATCGACAACGATATCGAAATCCGACTCGCTATTTAAAAGCACCCGAGTCGCCATCTCTCTCAACAAAACAAGCGCACCATGTGTGCCAAAAGGAGTACGGCTTGTTATTTCAAAGTCAAGAGCAGAAAACTCCGGCGACAAGTGTTCGCTAATATTTGCTGAGGGGCAAGCATCGTGTAACAGGTGTTGTGTTAATCGTGCAACAACGGATGGGTGAATAGAGTTTACGGGAACCTTGATGGGCATCTGTTCTGGATCATACGGCGGCAATTCTTTTCCCCAAATTGCTGCAACTTCTCTCCCGTCGCGACGCATTGCTTGAGCAATTCTAACTATTTCTTGCTCAATCTCACCGGGTCGTGGCTCAAGCACAACAACGTGTCTACAACGAGAAAGTAATCGCTCAACTGGAACGGTATCTATTGGATGAACGAGTCGTAAGTTCAACATTGGAACTCGCCCAAGTAATTGCAATTCACTTACAAGATATTTCAGCGACAAATCAGAACCGCCAATTGTCACAAAGCCAACCTCCACTCGTTCACCCGGACTTGGTAATGTTCGTTGTCTATTGAGTTCCATTCTTCTCCCTAAGTGGATTGGCGTAGTCGACTCAACAGATGGTTTGTGAGCTTGAGTAATGGAATCGCCAGCATCAAGTTCATTGGAAGAACTCGCAAGTAGTCTGTTATGCATAAGTAACACAACTGGAACATGTAAAGACGTAGAGAACGAAGCAGCAGCACGAGCGCAAAATGCAACTTCGGTTGAATCACACGGTTCAATGACACTGAGTCCTGCTTGTTTTGCCATTTCTCTTGGCATACACTGCGGAGAGAGTGTCGGGTGATCTTCGACAACGAATACAAGTGGACAATTTGTATGCATATTCTTTGCATAGTTCAGTACTTCAGTCAACTGCCTGTTTGGAACAAAAACAATTGCTGGCTTTGCAGCCTCAACAGCAAGAACAACCCCTCTTTTTGCTGTTGGAACTTTTCGAATTGTGCTCAAAGAAGAAACTTCTGACCAAAACGGATCGCATTCAGGAGAAAACAATAACCAAGAATCAATCGTCTCACTTAATCCTTGTAAAACTGCAGGAACTGGCCATGCCTCATAAGCAATTGGATTGTTTTCACGCATGGTACTCAATTTGATTTCTCGGGAATAATCCAGCGGCGCATTGCATGTGCAAAACCGTGCGAATCATGATGACCTGCAAGAACATCTGCATGTTGCTGTACCTCTTCGTTTGCATTTTCCATAACAATTGATAGCCCAACTTCTCGCAAAACTTCAATATCATTCAGACCGTCACCAATGGCAACAATTCGTTCGCGATTTAACGTATGACCAAGGTGCTGTTTTAGCATTGCCCACTTACTGACTTGGTGTCCAAAAACTTCGAGCAGATGCGTCGAGGATCCAGTTGCCTCAGAACAAGTAACCGCAGACCAATGTTGCAACTTCGCACGTCCATCTAAAGAAATCGTAAGTCGCTGAGCAATTGGAGACAGATCGCTTTCGTTTGCAACTGCGCCTACACGAAGTGTATGTTCTGGCCATGGATCCTCTTCAATGGTAGAAACTTCGAGCGTAGATATGCCAAGTGAATTAAACCACCAAGTTGAGGCGTCGTGCAATGACGCGTCGCCAATGAGTACATATTGCGAGTCGCATTCTGTTGCATCTTTCAACAACAATGACCGATGGCCACTCTTGAGAATTAGTGCTGTTACTTCTTCAACAACTTCCACACCAACTGTATCCCTATACATCGCATTCCCATTATTATCCGTCATCTGCGATCCACCGGCCGTTATGCAAACACCCTCATGCCCCATTGCCTCAAGAATGTGTTTACATTCAGAGAAACTTCGCCCAGTTGCAACTACTACTTCAATGCCGTGGTCTCGAACAGTATCGAGTGCGTGTAGATTTTGGTCAGAAACTGCGCCTTGGCTGCACAATAGCGTTCCATCCAAATCAAGTACTAAAACATCCCATTGTGGCGCGTTCACTGCCCCATAACCTACGTTCTTAGGGCAATAATGGCAACCCCTACTGGGAAAGACTTGCCTCTTTGGGTTTTTTGTCGTAACCTAATAGTGTGAAAGTTCTACTGGAGAAGCAAGCATGATTGAATCTGCCACGAGCAGCATTCCTTCCTCTCTAGCGAGTTCACTCGAACCGGTACTGAGAAAACAAACAAATAATCGTGTCGACAATATCCATTGGTTTCGGACTGATTGGCAACGTGGGGGCGCTGCGACTGGTTTTGCAACGTGGGATAGCGGTGATGAACAACTCGAAGTTGTCATAAAACTACCTGTAAACCAGCGTGAACTTCTTTGGACGCGAAAAATGCAAAAACCAAATGGGGTCGTGCCGCTACTTCTTGCAAGCGGCGAAGAACTCAATGGGTACGATTTAACATGGATGATAATTGAACGCTTTCCAGTTGGACCACTTGGCAAACACTGGGAATCCAATAATATTGAAAGAATCGCAGAGGCCGCTGCCCGATTTACAAATGCTGCCTCAGAATTCCCTGTTGACCAAGATGGTAGGCGCGAAGATTGGGATTCGCTCTTAAAATCAGCAAAAATCAGTGTCAGAAAAAACCACATTGAAAACGAATCGACATGGAAAAAATCGCACTCTCTTCTGTCTAAAAAACTTCATTATTTTATGGATATTTGGCGAGCAAGAAGAATCGATCAATGGCTCCATGGAGATTTGCACTTGGCAAATGCAATGTGCCGAGATGACTCTCCAGAAGCAAAAGTTGCGCTTATCGATCTTGCAGAAGTGCATGCTGGGCACTGGATTGAAGATGCTGTTTATTTAGAACGACAACTCTGGGGACATAAATCACGACTCAAAGCAACAAAGCCAGTACCTGCAATGGCAGCTGCAAGAAAAAACCTTGGAATGCGTGTTGATGATGATTACAGCATCCTTGTCGATGTTCGACGACTTATGCTCGCAGCGACTGCTCCAGCATTCATGCAATCTGAGGGAGACCCCCGATACTTAGCATCTTGCCTTATTCAACTTCAAAATGCACTTGACCGCCTCAATTTAAGGTAAACATTGCGGGCATTCCCTTCCTCGCATAGAATGTACGGCTCGCAAAGGATTTACCCAATGGACCAAGATCGTTTAAAAGATATTCAAACCGCAGACCTCTCTGAGAGCCAAGTAAACGAGGATTTCGTACATTGGCTCAAAACGAAGGGGCCAACTTACCTCTTGATTATCATGATTGTTATCGTTTCGTACTTGTTTTTCGTTCGATATCAACAGGGCAAAACAGCCCATCGAGCAGAAGCGTGGATAGCGTTTATTGAAGCGTCCGCAACTGGTCTCCCTGCTTCTCATGAAGATATCGCACAATCGTATGCAGACATCGACTCGATACAAGAACTTAGTTTATTGACCGCCGGTGATGCATATTTGAAAGCCGTTGTTCTTGGTCAAACAATTGGCAGTAACGCCGACGTCTCAACTTCCCTATCAGAAGAAGATCGTACTTTCTATCTTGACAAAGCTGACAAACTATATAGCCTTGTTGTGGCAGGTGACGACAACACCGATGCCGCTGCGCTTTTTGTATCGAGTGGATTAAGCGGACGTGCTGCGATTGCAGAGTCACGTGGAGATATTAATGCTGCTAAAAAGTTTTACGAAGCTGCTGCCGAAAGAATAGATTCGCTCTATCCTGCCCTTGCCACACAAGCTTTGGTAAGAGCAAACACAATCGAATCACTCACCGAAACAGTTACTTTACCAACAGACGCGGATGTTTCAGCAAGAAATAACCAAGTGCTCAGCCGAGATCCTAAACCGGTGAATTCAAGCATTGACATTTTGACGGACATCACAAAGCCAGAAGACCAGTAATGTGTACACCGAGCGATCGGTCTAAGGGATTACTTGATGGCGGCGGAAACATCGACAGCGATGCATTGTTTCGTGCGTACGAACAACAGGGTGCCAATGATGGGGATGCTGTTGAAGCCACCTTTACCATTTCAAGAGATTTGAACCGGCGCCTTGATAGTTATCTAACCACTCGGATTCCATTTCTTTCCAGAACCAGTTTAAAACGACTTATCGAAGAAAAAATGGTAACGGTGAACGGCAAATTTCCCAAAGGCTCTACAAAACTGAAGAAACATGATGTTGTGAACGTGATTCTTCCTCCACCACCTTCCTCAGATATCCCTGCTGAAGAAATTCCATTACAGATAATTCATGAAGACGATGATGTAATTGTTATAAACAAAGACGACGATATTATTGTGCATCCTGCAAGATCGAATAAATCGGGAACCATTATCAATGCGCTAGCTTGGCATTTTCAAAACACTAACAGTGGAGAACTTTCTTCTGTTGGGGAAGAGTTCGCAAGGCCGGGCGTAGTGCACCGACTAGACAGGCATACAACAGGCGTCATGGTTGCGGCAAAGACAGACACTGCGCATTGGAGACTTGGTAAACAATTTGAACAACGTAAAACACGCAAACGATACCTAGCTGTTGTACATGGCGAAGTTGAACCATTGACAGACACTATCGATGTGCCTCTTGGCAAACATCCAACTAAACGAGATGGATATGCCGTTCGATGGGATGACACTGGCAAGCCATCTGTGACCATTTTTCATGTGCGAGAAATCTACGATGGCTTCACGTTGCTTGAATTAGATTTGAAAACCGGAAGAACCCATCAGATCCGATTACACTTGCAACACTTGGGGTATCCAATTGTTGGGGATGACATCTATGGTGGCAAACATGTAAAAGTCGCTAATATTGTTCCTCGCGGGGTACCTTTTGATTTACCTCGTACCGATTTTGTGATTCAACGCCAAGCACTCCACGCTGGATATCTCGCCTTTACACACCCAATCACTGAAGAACCCATCAATTTCACCGCGCCCGTCCACGGCGATATGGCAAACCTCATCACTATGCTCCGTAAACACCGCTTCAAAAAAGCCCCATCCCTTCCGGGCGCAATCATCGACCTCGACTCAGCCATCGAATAATTCGGCTCATAGCAACATTTATCTCATTTTGATGGAAACGAGGGCAATCATGGCGAGAATCACAGCGACAACCCAGAAACGAGTGACAACTTGTGATTCAGACCAACCTTTGCGATGAAAATGGTGGTGAATAGGAGCACATTTAAAAATGCGCTTGCCCCTAGTCACCTTGAAATAACCAATTTGTAAAAAGCTACTTCCAATCTCCATGAGGAATACACCGCCAATAATCAAGAGTAAAAATTCCTGCCGAATGATAATTGCTATCGTTGCAAGCAATGCACCAAGTGGCATCGAACCAGTATCACCCATAAACACCTGTGCAGGATGACAGTTAAACCATAAGAAACCTAAACATGCACCAGCTGTAGCACCAGCAACCACCATCATTTCTGCTGATCCCTCAACATAAGGCATTAACAAAAACCCAGCAAGGTCTGGCGATCCCGCTATATAACAGAGCACCATCATCGCAAAACTAGCGATCATGACAGTACCCGGTGCTAACCCATCGAGTCCATCTGTGATATTGACAGCATTTGACATCAACATCACCATAAAAATAGCAATAACCGAAAACATACCGACGCCAAGAATAATCACATTTGGAGAGAGAGTTAGTGTCTCCATCCCTGGAATATAGGTACGCATAAATGGTAGTGTTAAAGAATGTGCTGCTTCGCTTGATCCAGCAATCTTCCATACCATCAAGGCAACAATCAAGCCAAACCCAAATTGAAAGAGCAATTTTTCCCATCGGTACAATCCATCGCGAGATCCCGGATCTTTATGCCCTGCTATTAATTTAAGGTAGTCGTCGAAACTACCCAAAACAGCAAACAAGAAAATGACGACCAATAGCAACTGTACATATTGATTAAACAAATCAGCAAAGAGCAACGTCGTCACAAAAACTGAACCGATAAGCAATATGCCGCCCATCGTCGGCGTGTTTTCTTTTGATTTCATCAATGCATTTAACTGCTCTTGACCAAATACAGGGCGATCACCAATTTTCAGTTTTATAAGTGTTCTTATTAGTGGCTTACCAAATAAAATAACAATGAAAAATGCAACGACTACTGCAGTAAACGCTCGAAACTCTCTCTGATATAAGACTCGAAGAAACGAATACATCCCCGCGCTGTCAAGCCACTCATCCATCGATTGCAATAAATTAAAAAGCATATAAAAGGTATATCGCCGTCTAGTGTTCTAAAACTTTTGTCTCGCGAAATAAATCTATAATTCGTTCCAAACGTAAACCCCTAGATCCTTTGAGTAATACCAGATCATTCGGTTTCAATAGTGTAATTATCGAATCAAGTTCGTCTGCATTTTGCACATACATTGCAGCGGAAGCACCAGCAGCCGCTTCCATTGCACAGCCCACAAGAACAACTAAATCGGCGCCAACTTTGTCTATGGCAGAAATAAGGATTCGGTGTTCAGCATGAGAACTATCTCCTAGTTCAAGCATGTCACCTAATATTAGAATTTTTCGATTGGCTTTTAATTTCGAAAAGGTCTGTAATGCCGCTCGCATCGATGCAGGATTTGCATTGTATGAATCATCAATAAACGTAATTTCCCCAACCTCTACCTTTTGAAGCCGACCCTCAGGAGCACTTGCCAGACTCGCTAACTGAAACCATTCTGAACTAGTAGTTTCATTGAATGCACGGCTAGCAGCAACAATAGCAAGCGCTGCATTAAGCGCATTATGTTCACCTAAAAGGGCAAGTGTGACTTTTTCACCATTCATTACTAATGTGGCAAAACCATAATCGTCAGTACCAGTAAGAACCCTCACATCAGCAGATTTTGATTTGCCAACCCTAATTATCGTAGCGTCAAAAGAATAACCAGAAACATCAATAGTATCTGGAATAATTACGTAACCGTTTTGATGTACCGCCGAAAGCAACTTAACTTTTTCTTGAAGAACCGTTTCTTTATTTCCAAAGCCCTCTAAATGTGCTTTTTCAATGGAAGTCAATATTGCAATATCTGGTCGCACCAACTTAGAGAGAGGTCCAATTTCACCAACATTATTTGCGCCAATTTCAGTGACTAAGTACTTCGCGCTTTCGCCATCAAGAATAGTTAGGGGCACGCCAAGGTCGTTATTAAAACTTTTTCTTGAGATGGCGGCAGTATTTCCAAGTAAACAGCCAAGAATATCCTTCGTTGTTGTCTTGCCCACAGAGCCAGTCACAGCCATCACCGATTCAAAATCCAACGCTTTTCGCCTTGCTTCTGCAAGTCGAAAAAGCGCTCGTCGCGCATCGTCTACGATGACAATTGGAACTTCAACGTCACAAAATCGCTCCACAACAACTGCGCTACAACCATTGGACACTGCTTGTTCAACGTAGTCATGTCCATCTGCCTTCTCCCCTTGCAAGGCAAAAAATACTTTGCCTGCAATTGGTTGTCGAGTGTCAATCTCAGCTCCAGAACACGAGGCATCGAGACTCCCGTGCAACTCTCCATTAACGTACGTTGCTAATTGTTCTGTTGTAAAACTCACAGATGAGCGCCCAGACGAATCGCTTCTTCAGCAATTTTTACATCATCAAATGGAATCACTCTGTCCTTTAATATCTGGTTTTTCTCATGCCCTTTACCAGCAATAACAACTACATCACATTCATTCGCAGCTTGAATTGCTGCTTCGATTGCAGTTTTGCGATCGGGAATACGTTTTACTATTGCTTTTCGGTCTTTCGGCACTCCCGCAAGTACTTCGTTCAAGATACGTTCAGGATCTTCGCTGCGAGGATTATCACTCGTTGCATACGCTACGTCACCAACTGTCGAGGCAATCCGACCCATTCTAGGCCGCTTTGAAATGTCACGGTCCCCTCCACAGCCAAAGACGACATGTAACTTGCCGCCCTCAGGAAGAACTTGCCGAACAGACCAGAGCATTTGTTCAAGGGCATCGTCGGTATGTGCAAAATCAACAAAAACTGTTCCCTTTCCTGCCCGCACGCGTTCTAGGCGCCCTGGCGGCGAAGGCGCAGAGGCAAGAGCTTCTGCAATCGTGTCTCTCTCAACACCAAGTTCGTACGCAACAACAACTGCCTGCAATGCGTTCGTTGCGTTATGCCTTCCGAGCAATGGCAAAACAACTTCTATTGTTCCCCACTCCCCATGCAACCGAATATGTGAACCATCTATTTTCTCTTCGATAAGTTCAACCCATGCAGTTGCCGCATCACTATCTGTTCTACAGGAAATGATATCTGCAGTGGCATAATCCGCTACAGACCAACTCGCTGGATCATCCATGTTAATAACTGCACTTCCAGAAACCGAATCGAACAATTTCATTTTGGCCTGTAAGTACGAGTCCACTGATCCATGATAATCCAAGTGATCACCCGATAAATTTGTAAAAACACCAATATCAAAATCAAGCGCAGCAACTCTTCCTTGATCCAGGGCATGGCTTGAGCATTCCATCACAGCAACCCTACAACCATTATCCACCATCGAATGCAAAATTAAACCAATATCACAAAAACTCGGAGTTGTTAACGTTGACTCTTTTGCAACAATTCCATCGTCGCAAACAATCGTACCAAGCATGCCGCATTTGACCCCAGAAAATGACACAAGATGCCGAATCAGCCAAGCAATTGTAGTCTTTCCGTTTGTTCCGGTCACGCCAACGAGTTTTAATTTGCTTGAGGGATTCCCGTGAAATCGCTCTGCAATTATTGCACCAACTTTGCACGGATCACACGTTTCAATAATTGCGATATCTTTGTTCCGCAAAGAACTCGCAACCTCAGGAGTACACACAACAGCAACTGCACCCTTTACAATTGCATCGTCAATAAACGCGGCACCATCTCTGCGAACCCCACTTCTTGCGATAAACAAAGCACCCGAAGTAACTCTATCTGAATGTTGCACAACACCACTCACCGATGAGGCGAATTGTTCACCTTCTATCCGTGCATCGAGTCCTTCGATGAGTGCTGTAAGTGTATGCATCCTTGCAGCCACAGGATACTACATTTCTTCGCCCTGTGAAAGAAAAAACATCGCATCCCCGTAACTGTAAAAACGATACTCAGAATCGATTGCCTCGGCGTATGCCAATTTGAGTCGCTCAATTCCAATCATCGCGGCAACTAGGGTCAACAATGTTGATTTGGGTAAGTGAAAATTGGTCAACATACCCTCAACTATCTTAAATTCGTATGGCGGGCTTATCATCAAGCGGGTTTCGCCCGCAAGCCCTCCTTTCTCTGGCCAATCGGCGATTGGTGGCAAGGATTCCAATGTACGAACCGAAGTTGTGCCAACAGCAATAATAGGTCGTCCTGTTTTTTTTGCATCCTGAATCGCATCAAGCGTAGATTGCCCAATTTCCCAAGACTCTTCATGCATTGTATGTTCTTCGATAGTCGGCGTCTCTATTCCTTTGAATGTGCCCGCACCAACGTGCAACGTCACTGGAACACGCTCGACGCCAAACGCATCTAACGCCGCAAGAAGATCATCGTCAAAATGAAGCCCTGCTGTTGGCGCAGCCACAGAACGATTTTTATTTGGATTGGCATAGATTGTTTGGTACCTCTCTCGATCTTGCGCATCATCTGTTTCCGTTGTTCCTCTTGCACCTAGAATGTATGGAGGAATTGGAGTAATTCCAACTTCTTGCAAGATCTCCTCTGCGTCACGAAAATCCGAACATTGACAAAGCCAGTTTTTCCTAACTCGTTCGACAAGTGTGAGTTGGACGCTTTCGCAAAGTTCTAGAACTATGCCTTCGCGCAATTTACCGTTGCTTTTAAGCATCACCTCCCAAAGAAGTTCACGTTGCTGCAAAAAAAGACCTTCAACCCTTCCGTCTGTTTCAACACGTCGCGCAACAAATCTTGCAGGCAAGACCGCTGTTTCATTCACTACGAGCAATGCGCCCTTTGGCATTAATTTTGGTAAATCAAAAACATTGCGATGCGAAAAACCACTTGGTTCTACGACTAATAACTTCGCAGAAGACCTCGGGGTAACTGGATGTGTAGCAATCATCCCATTTGGCAATTCATATTCCAAATCCTCTACGGATATAGAAGTTGTCACGATGCAATCCTATAATGCTGAGGAATAAAAGGCTCAAGTTCTACTGGTATTCGTTTCAATCCTCGGCGCAGTGCCTTGGCAACTGCGTATTGCAACGCATTATCTCTTCGTTTCAAAACGTTCTTTGTAATGTTTATATCGTTTGCCTTCATTGCTTGAATCGCCCATTCCCACGCGTAATACTCTTCCAAGCATCGCGGTTTGTATGTATGGAAACCGATAGCATGGTGCCCCACTTCGTGCAAAAAAATTGCGCAACTCATGGGACCTTTTGGATACGGTGACTCAAGCATACGAAAGACGTTGCCATTTTTATCCTTTAGTTCCCACGCGCAACCGCTCATCGACGAACGCCATTTGCGAATTTTAAAACCGTAAGTTTCCTTCATCTTTAGAACAATCGCGTCGTATTTTTTTTGAATCGGGCGGGGTTTTGCCTGAACCTTTGCCTCTTTCTTGGGAGGCTCTGGCTTCTTAATTACGTCCCACAACGTCAATGCAACGGTTCGTAAATTCACTGCGTAACCTCGCACTTACATCCAGAATGAATAGACCTTCCGTTACAGAAATCTTTCCAAGACATCGCTTTGCTCCCAGCTGGTTTCATTTCCAGAATTTCAATACTTCCTTTGCCAGTTGCAATCGTTCCATCTTCTAAAACCTCGCCATCTTTTCCATTACCGTTCTTGGCAATTGCATTGAGAATCTTGCAATCAATCCCCGAAATTGTCAGATGGCAACATGGCCAAGGCGACATTCCACGAATTGTCCGCGCAACGGCTTCTGCATCTTGGGACAAATCCAACCGAGCGTCCTTCCTTGAAAGTTTTGGCGCGTACGTCACAAGCGCTTCGTCTTGGGCTTGCCCTGAACCGTCACCAGAAAGCACTTGAAGAATCAAATCAGGTCCAATTTCCGCAAGCCGATCGTGCAACTCGCCTGCTGTTTCTGTTTCGCCAATTGCTGTCGATACCTGTCCAAGAACGACCCCTGCATCCATAGTTTGCGCCAACGTAATAACGCTCACACCAGAATGTTCGTCACCATTCACGACCGCTGCGTTAATAGGCGCTGCCCCTCGCCATCTTGGCAAGAGAGACGCGTGCAAATTCATCGTACGCTGTCCTTTAATAAGTTCTTCTGAAATTTTTTGACCAAACGCAATCACAACCATCGCCTCAACATGCAATTCCTCAATGTGCCTTACCATCTGAGCATCATTTACATTGCCAGTCTTAAATATTTGCAATCCGTGTTCGCTTGCCCATTTCGCAATTGGGGTCGGGGTTGGCTTTCTATTTCTCCCCGCCGATTTATCTTGAGCGGTAACAACACCAACAATTTCATGAACGTCTGCGAGTTTTCGCAACGTTGGCAAACCAAACGCACCTGAACCAAGAAAAACTATTCTCATCGAGCACGCTCGAGGTTACGAATAAGTCGCCGGTTCACCAATTTGTCCATCTTCGACATTTTATCAATAATAAGAATCCCATCAAGATGGTCATTTTCATGTTGCCATACACGCGCCATGAACCCATCGCTTTCTTGGGAGGAGTGATTCCCATCGATATCGTGTCCAGAAATACGAATATTAATCGACCTTCTAATATCTCCACGAATCTCTGGCAGACTCAGACATCCCTCCTCATCGGATTCAACCTCATCACAAAGCAAATCAATCACAGGGTTAATCCAAGCAATACCCCCCTCCTCATTATCTGGATCGCGAGTGACAAAAAGCCGCCATGCAAGCCCAACCTGAGGAGCAGCAAGGCCTACACCATTGAACTCAAGCATAATCTCAACCATTTTTCTTGCAACTGCTTGAACTGTAGGGTCGGAGGGGTCGACCTCTTCACCCATTTGCCTAAGAACTGGGTTTGGGTGATAAATAAGTGATAGGGATTGTGGGTCAACCGACATCCAAAAATTCTACCGCAGCCATTGTCCATGCGGTAGAATGCCCATATACCCTTTTGGGCTCTCATCTCCATGGCACTATTTGGCAAAAAATCTGACGAAGTCGAAGTATTTGTACCTGACACAGAGCAAGCAAATGCTTGGTTTGATCGCGCGCGGCAAATGGCTGATAGCAACAATTACGAATCGGCATTTGCATTCTTTGCAAACGGATTCAAATTAGACCCTCGAGATATTGCAGTTCACAAAGAGGTATTGCAAATATCCACCAAATATTACAACGATGGTGGCAGCAAGGCTTCTAACAAACAGATTAAACAGATTGAAGGTCCAACAAAGGTTGATAAATTTGTAACCCGATTATTCATCTGGTGGCATGATGTGATGAACGCCAAACATGGCGCCAAAGCAATTGCTACTGGCGTGGATGCCGATTTGAATTCTTTTGGCACGGCAATGGCGGACACCATTATTTCACTTGCTTCAAAAGACGGAAAATCGTTGAGCCAAAAAGAACTAAAAGCACTGATGGTTTTATTTAAATCAACTGGTGCTTGGGATCAGGCAATCAAAGTGGGGCAAGCTGCACTTGCTGCAAAACCAGATGACGCTGTGCTTGAACGTGAATTAAATGAACTTTCAGCCGAGCGCGCGATGACTGAAGGCGGATACGGTGATATTGGAGAAGAAGAAGGCGGCTTTCGCAAGTTTGTCAAGGACATTGATAAACAACGCGAACTTGAAGAGGACGAATCACTTGCAGGGTCCGCTGGCAGTGATGAGCGGAAAGCAGCTCGGGCAAAAAAAGGCTTTGAAGAAAATCCAGACTCGCCAGACGAAGTCTCAACGTATGCAAAAGTATTAAAGAATCAAGATACTCCAGAATCAATCAAATTAGCGTTTCAGGTTTTAATGCATGGATACAAAACCACAAAGCAATATCGTTTCCGCATGGAAGCAGCTGACATAAAAATATCTTTGGCTTCAAAACAACTCGCTCGAATAGCTGAACAACTTGAAGCAAATCCATCCGACGAAATGCAAAAAAAATATGATGATGCACAAGCTGAACTAAGCGCATTCCGCAAAGAAGAATATCAAGAACGTGCAAAAAAATACCCTACAGATCGAAAGATTAGATTCCACCTTGGAGAACTTGCTGCAGAAGATGGCGACTTAAACCTTGCCATGGAATGTTTCCAGAAGGCAAAAGATGAGCCTCGACTTCGCGTTCGTGCGGGACAAGAACTTGGTCGCTGCTTCGCATCAGAAGGATGGCATACAGAGGCCGTTGGCGAATTTAAAGAATCAATCAAAGCACTCGCTGGAAGTGATAACGAAACCGAACTCTCGCTCCGTTACGATCTCATGCAATCACTTGCTGAAAAAGCTAAAAATGACGACAACATTGACCTTGCTCGCGAGGCAATGGAAATTTGTTCAAGTATTGCACGTAAAGATATCTCATACAGAGACATCCGCGAGTGCCGACGAAATATCGACGAACTTGTCAAAGAACTCGATTAACAAATTCTTCATACTGCTCCTTAGTATCAATCCCACTTGGCTGTGGCTCAACTTGCGCTATAGCGATTGAAAAACCATTATCAATTGCTCGCATTTGTTCAAGTCGACGCGCAATTTCGTTTTGCGTTGGCTGCATCTCGGCGTAGGTTTGTAGAAACGCTGGTCGGTACACATATAACCCAATATGACGAAGTGCGCCCTTTTCTGCTTGCCGCGTAAAATCAACCGCACGATTTCCTTCTATCATCGCCTTAACGACATTCTCGTTGTTGAGTTCTCCATCTTGCAATGCACAAACCGCCGTAGCCATGGGCGCGTCACCAAGGGCCTCTACAGTTGCATCTATGACTGATGGATCAAGTTCTGGCTCATCTCCTTGCATATTAACAACCACATCAAAATCCAAATCACGCATTGCTTCGGCTATTCGGCTAGTTCCGTTTGGATGCTCTCCAGTCATGATGAACTGCCCACCAAACTCTAGAACACGTTCTGCGATTTCCTTTGAATCGGTCGCAATATAAACAGCCGTCACCGATTGTGCCTCCATGGCAATTTCCCAAGCATATTGAATGAGCGGCTTGCCGGTCTCATCCGCAATCATTTTCGCTGGAAAACGCGAAGAATCCATCCTCGCTGGAATAACCGCAACTACTTTCTTAACCATCCTCACATTCTACATTGGGTCAAGACTCGGGGTCTAACCTCAAATTTTCACTGAAAGTCCTTGGTACCAAGTACACTCCGTGCTACAATCTCGTATGCCCACCCAAGATTCAAACGAAACGTTTTTGAGCCAATTCGGCAAAAGTGCCGACACCACCGAGTTCTTTTCACCTATTCCAAAGGGGTATAAAGAAGGTCACACACGATATGTTGTCGTCCTTGG